>CAJHXT010000204.1_pt1 | contig 11566 bp, 8 predicted proteins | sample 9198451 | NCBI WGS metagenome assembly CAJHXT01 (sample SAMEA7708326, study PRJEB35096) | sediment metagenome | biome: marine neritic benthic zone biome [ENVO:01000025]; feature: sediment [ENVO:00002007]; material: shallow marine sediment [ENVO:03000034] sea grass bed [ENVO_01000059] ... | reverse complement strand
GTGTTGAAGAGCTAAAAGTCGCTGTTATGGGTTGTGTTGTGAACGGGCCGGGCGAAAGTAAGCATGCCGACATCGGCATTAGTTTGCCAGGGACCGGCGAGCGCCCCGTTGCCCCAGTCTATATTGACGGCAAAAAAGGTGTGACGCTAAAAGGTGATCGTATCGCTGAAGAGTTTCAGGCCATTGTCGAACAGTATATTGATCGTCGTTATGCTCAGAATTCCTAATAGGGATTTACTGTGTCCATAAGTGATGCCGACAGACAGTTTCAGTTTAAGCTCTTGCATGGCGTTGCCAGAACCTTTGCCTTAACTATTCCTGAACTCCCACCTGCGCAGGCAGATGTTGTTGCCAATGCGTATTTACTCTGCCGCATTGTCGATACCATCGAGGATGAGCCTGCGATTCCAATCACAAAGAAGTGTGAACTGGCGAATCAGTTTGTACAGTTGCTAATAACAAACGCAGACGCTTCGAATTTTGCGCAGCAGTTTTCGGCATTACTTCCCAAGCAGCGGCTTGCCGCCGAAAAACAACTGATTAAGGCATCAGCTCGAGTTATTGCTATTACGCGAAGTTTTACCGATAGACAGCAAGCGGCTTTGCTGCGCTGTGTGCGCATAATGAGTCATGGCATGGTTTATTATCAGGCTCGCGCCAGCTCCGCTGGTTTACAAAGTACTCAACAGTTCAACAACTATTGTTATCACGTTGCCGGTGTGGTTGGCGAAATGCTGACGGAGTTATGGTGCGAATATTCGCCGGAGTTTGCCGCCAATCGCGATAAATTATTGGCGCTTTCCATTTCATTTGGTCAAGCGTTACAGATGACCAATATACTGAAAGATATCTGGGACGATTACTCGCGAGGCGTGTGCTGGTTACCACGCGATCTGTTTGCAGAGGCTGGTTTCAATCTGGATCTTTTGTCAAAGCATGCTGAGGCAGCAAGTTATGTTGCGGGTTTGCGTCAGCTTACTGGCCTTTGCCGACAGCATATGGATAACGCAATTTCGTATATTACCCTGATACCCAATAACGAAACCGGTTTAAGAAAGTTCTGTTTATGGGCAGTTGGCATGGCCCTGCTAACCTTAAGAAAGATTGACAGCAATCCGGTATTTACATCCGCAGCGCAGGTAAAGATCAGCAGAGCCAGTGTTTTGCTTGTAGTGATCGTCAGTAAGATGGTGCATCGAAACAATTACCTGATGCGTCTGGTACTAAAATTTTGGGGAAGAAAACTACCTAAGCAATCCGGGGCCACGGTCGATAGCTCACATAACCATATTGAAGACTGGTTTAACCGGCAGTTGGTCGCCAGCTCGGATATTTCATAGAGCGGACGACAAGCTATAGCTTTTTGTAATCATGTTAAAATTTGCAGCTTATTTTATTGCAGGCATGTCCCTGCTCCAGTACGAGCTGTTGAGCATTTGGAGAATAAGTAAAATGACTAGCGTTGCCACTGATATTGCCGTACTTCTACGATCTTTTTTATACCTGTCCATCGTCTATAAAGAATTATGATTCTTGGAATCGTTTGTGTATCGCCTGTCGAAGCCCGGCCACTAACGGGCTGTGATGCTGAGATTGGCAAGATATATTCCATCGGCCAATCAGCGTTTCTCGCGATATCGGGTGCGGGTTTTGAGAACGCTGGCAAAGCGACCGATTGTTTACTGGCAGAAGGCGTGCAGGCATTGCTGAGCTGGGGATTTGCTGTGGCCTTGCAGCCTGGTCTAAGTGCCGGTGATGTGGTGCTGGCTGATGCGCTGCTTGCTGAAGACTGCAGTTACAAGGTTAGTCGTAGTTGGCGTACATCACTGCGTAAGCGGCTGGCTGATTTTACCCGCGTATATGATGGTGCCCTGGCCCATTGCGACAATGTATTGTGTGACCCAACGGAAAAGCAGCAAATGTGGGATAGCAGTGCTGCTATTGCGGCGGACAGGGAGAGTGCTGCGGTTGCAGAAAAGGCCAAAACGGCAAAAATGCCCTTTCTGGCGCTTAAAGTGATTGCAGAAGCAGCTAATGTGCGCCTGCCTTCGAATTTATCTGAGCGTATCAGTGAGTCAGGTAGTCTTAAGCCGGGCCAGATTCTAAGCGGGGGTGGCACCAGACCCTGGGCGTGGCCTGCCACCATTAAATTAACCAAGGGTGCTTTGGCCGGGCTGGACAAGTTGAATTATATTGCCGAAAAACTTGATTGCGATCTAACGCCACCAAAAACCACATTGCGCAATCGAGCCAGTAAGGCGAATCTGGGCTAGCCCGGATATTTCACAACGACGGACGACAAGCTATTAAATTCCACACCCCTTATGAATTATCCGGGCTGGGGTAGCGATACCGGGTCAGCGGGTTGCCAGTGTTCAGCCCGATGTTCGGCGACTACCGTAGTGTAGAGCCCGCCACGAACGTTGAATTCAGCAGTCAGGCGCATAAAACGTGGTTTGGACGCGGCAACCAGATCAGCAAGGATTTGATTGGTCACTGCCTCGTGAAATGCACCCTGATCGCGGAAAGACCAGATATACAATTTTAGAGATTTTAGTTCGATACACGATTTATCCGGTACGTATTCCAGCGTCAACGTGGCAAAATCCGGTTGTCCAGTTTTGGGACATAAACAGGTAAACTCCGGTATCTCGATTCGGATGCTATAATCGCCGACTTGCTGGGGATTCTCAAAAATCTCCAGATTGTTACTGGGTTGTGTGGGCATAGATGGCTCCGGTTGAAAGCGCCCCATTATAGAGAAAAAGTACCAAGAAAAGAGCTACTGTTCGTATGCGTTTAAGCCAGATTAAATTGGCCGGGTTCAAGTCATTTGTCGACCCGACCGCTATCAGTTTTCCATCCGATCGCACCGGTATTATCGGCCCCAATGGCTGTGGAAAATCCAATGTGATCGACGCGGTGCGCTGGGTGATGGGTGAAAGCTCTGCCAAACAGTTACGCGGTGAGTCGATGGATGATGTTATTTTTAATGGATCATCTACGCGGCCGGCTGTCAGCCGCGCCTCCATCGATCTGATTTTTGATAACTCCGATCACAGCATTGGCGGCCAGTACGCCAAATACAATGAAATTTCCATACGCCGTGAAGTCACCCGAGAAGGTCAATCCAATTATTTTCTAAATGGGACACGCTGTCGCCGAAGGGATATTGCCGATATCTTTTTAGGCACAGGTTTGGGCCCACGCAGCTACGCCATTATTGAGCAGGGCATGATTTCCCGGATTATTGAAGCCAAGCCGGAAGAGTTGCGGATTTACCTTGAAGAGGCGGCGGGCATCAGCAAGTACAAGGAACGTCGGCGTGAGACTGAAAATCGTATGCGGCATACGCGGGACAATCTGGACCGCCTGGATGACTTGCGCGAAGAGGTGGAAAAACAGCTAAACCACCTGAAACGCCAGGCCTCAGCGGCCAAACGCTATAAGAAGAATAAGGCCAAGGAACGCCGTTTAAAGGCGGAGTTGCTGGCCCTACGCTGGCGGCAAATGGATACGCAGGTTACTGAACAGCAGGCGAAGCTGGATGAGCAGCAAACAAAAGTTGAAGCGGTGATTGCCAGCCAACGGGAGGTGGAATTAAAGATAGAACAGCAGCGAGAGGCGCATACGGAAGCCAACGACCAGCTGAATGCTGTACAGGCCGAATACTATCGGGTGGGTGCCGATGTTTCGCGCGTTGAACAGAATATTCAGCATCATCGCGATACTCATGCACGGCAGAGCGATGAGTTAAAGCAGGTTAGCGACGCCTGGCAGGAGTTACAGCAACATGTCGAAAATGATCGGGCGAAATTACAGGATGTGACACAGTCTATTGCTGATAAGCAGCCATTTCTGGAGTCGCTTGAAAAGAACCAGCACGATTCATCGGCCAGTTTGGTTGAGGCAGAAAAAGCCATGTTGGTGTGGCAGCAGAGCTGGGAAGAGTTTAATCGCCAGCAGGCCGATTCAGAGCAGGTCGTGCAGGTTGAGCAGACGCGGCTGGAGCAGCTTGGCGAGCATTTGCAGCGATTACAGCAAAGACTGGAAAAGGCCCAGGAAGAAAAGCAGACCTTGTCGACGGGTGGTCTTGAAACTGAAAGGGAACAACTGCTGCAGGAAGAAGGCCAGCAGAGCAACTCCTTACTTAAGCAACAGGAGCGGTTGGACTCATTGGGGCAAAGTCTGCTGGATACACGCGCGAAAATTGATGAACTAAATGATCAGGTTGATGAATCCAGAAATCGTGCACAGGAGTTACGCGGTTCATTGGTTTCTCTAGAAGCTCTGCAACAGGCGGCACTGGGGAAAGATCAGCAGGCAGCAGTGCAATGGCTGGAGCGCCGGGGCTTGCAAGATAGACCGCGGCTGGCGGAATCTATACAGGTTGCGAGTGGTTGGGAAATGGCAGTGGAAACGGTCCTGGGCGATTCGCTGGAGGCGGTTTGCGTGGATAGCCTGACTGATCTGGCCGATTCTATTCAGGATCTATCTGAGGGCGGTCTGATGCTGCTCAATGCTGGCGATGTTGCCAGTGCAGGCAAGATTTCAGAGCAAAACCTGCTGGATAAGATAGAAACAGATTTGAATATTGAACACCTGCTTGCCGGTGTGCGCACCTGCGATTCCTTACAGCAGGCGCTTGCCATGCGTGCCGGTTTGTCAGCAGGAGAATCGGTGATTACACGCGAAGGTCTGTGGTTCGGTAACAACTGGATGCGTGTGGCGCGCCCTGCAGAAGGGCAGGATAGCGTTCTCAGTCGTGAGCAGCAGATCAAGCAGACCCGTCGCCAACTGGAACAGCTGCAACAAAATATTGCCGAGCTGGAGGGACAGCTGGAATCTTCCAAGCGATTGCTTACAGAGGAAGAACAGAAACGCGATGAATTGCAGATTGAACGTCAGCGGTGCAATGAACAACTGTCAGAAGTGAAAGCAAAACTAAACGGTGTCAATGTCCAGCTTGATCAGATTCAAAAACGACGCGCTGAGCTTAGCGTCGAAGTGAATGATATTGATCAACAGATTCAGCGTGATCGGCAAACGCAGACAAAAAGTCAGGAAGCGTTGACAGCAGCTCAGCACGCCGTTGCCCAACACGCAGAGACACGCAGTCAGCATCAACATCAACGCGAGCAGCTGAACGAAGCGCTGCAGAATGCCCGCAATCATGCGCAAAGAGATAAGGATACTCTGCATGAGATAGCCTTAAGTCTTGAATCCATGCGTTCTATGCAGAGTTCAACAGATGAGAATCTGGCAAGGTTGCAGCAGCAACTCGAGCATTTGCAGAAGCGGCGTGATGAACTGGAGGCTGCCTTAGCCGAAGGAGATGCACCCGTTAAGCAGATGGAAGCCGAGCTTGCGGATTTTCTGGAAAATCGCGTAACAGTAGAAAAACAGCTTGGCGACGTGCGCAAACAGGTAGAGACGATTGAAGAGTCGATCAGAAAATTGGAAGCAGAACGTTCGGAATTGGAAAACAAGGTTCAGGAACTTAGATCGGATTTGGAACAGGGTCGTTTAACAGCGCAGGAAGCCAGAGTGCGTTGCCAGACGATTAACGAGCAGCTAGAGGATACGGATTTTGATCGCAATTTGCTGTTTGAAGAAATGCCGGAAGAGGCCAGCATAGATGACTGGCATGTACAGGTAGAAAAGTTGTCCTTGCGTATTGAACGGATGGGGCCCATTAACCTGGCGGCGATCGATGAACATCGCGAGCAGGCGGAACGTAAGGAATATCTCGATAGTCAGCATGACGATTTAACGGAAGCTCTGGCTACCCTGGAAAATGCTATTGCCAAGATTGACAAAGAAACGCGGTCTCGTTTTAAAGAAATATTTGATCGGGTGAATTCATCGTTACGCGAAATGTTTCCAAGGTTGTTTGGTGGAGGCCAGGCACATCTGGAAATGACCGGAAGCGATTTATTAAGTACCGGCGTAGCTATTATGGCCAGACCGCCTGGCAAGCGCATCACCAATATCCATTTGCTATCGGGCGGTGAAAAAGCACTTACCGCTGTGGCTATGGTATTTGCGATATTTCAGTTGAATCCCGCACCTTTCTGCTTGCTGGATGAGGTCGACGCACCGCTTGATGAAGCCAACGTCGAGCGCTTTAACGATTTAGTTAAAGAAATGTCGGAAAAAGTACAGTTTATTAGTATTACTCACAACAAAACGACCATGGAAATGGTCGACCACCTAATTGGTATCACTATGCGCGAAGCGGGTGTTTCACGCATTGTTGCTGTTGATGTTGATGAGGCAGTTAAAATGGCGACGGCTTAAATAAAAACAACGAATCGAATATTGCTATGGTTTATTGGCCGGTGTTAGTTTAGTAGTACATAACAATTCAGGGATTCTTTCACGGCAAAGTTTAAGGACCCAATACCTTATGAGCGGATTAAGATGGATACTGCTGGTTCTGGGTGTAGCGATTATCGCTACAGTCTACTTTATTGGGCGTTATAAAGAGCAGGGCTCAAGAAAGCGTCATGAGCCCGCTCTTGGTTTTGATGATAAGGACGGGCAGACGAAAACAGGGGCAGAAATTCTTAACAAGGAAGAATCGCCTGCTGTCGAATCAGCAGCCGATGACCTGGAATTATTGGACTTTGATGACTTGGTTGCTCGCGGGCTGGAAACGGAAGTCGCCAGCTACCGGCCGACAGCAGAAGTGACTGACGTTGAACCTGAAAGGTTAACGGCGCATAGAGAGAACAATGATTCGATGCTGCTTGATCAGGATCTGGTGGTCCTGAATTTATTTGCCGCTGCAAGCGAGCAATTTGAGGGTTCTGAATTATATTCCGCTATGCAACAGGCGGGTTTTTTATGGACGAATGACCAGCTTTTTCATTGTCAGGCTGGCAAAGGGGAATACATAGCCTTGAATGCTTTAAAGCCTGGCATTTTTCCAGAAGATCCCAGCGGATTTGGTACGCGCGCCATTGCACTAATATTGCAGCTACCTGCAGTAGATAGTCCGGTTGATGCATTGGATGAGTTTCTAGGTTTAGCGAAACAATTGCAGTCAGTGTTGGGTGCCCGGCTTTGCGATGGGCAACGAAGTTCCTTAACCGGGCAGACCATTAGTTACCTGCGTGATGAAGTCTTGCAGTATCAATTTAAGCATCGATAACAAGCATGTCGAAAATTGATTTAAAGCGTAAGCAGCAAATAGAATCGCTTCGTAGTCAGATAAATCAACATAATTATAGTTACTATGTTCTTGATCAGCCGAGCATACCTGATTCCGAGTATGATCGTTTGTTCAGAGAATTGTTGGCGCTGGAAGAAAAGTATCCCGATCTAATTGCTCCCGATTCACCAACTCAGCGGGTTGGCGCAACGCCGCTATCTTCATTCAAGCAGGTGCAGCATGAAGTGGCGATGCTGTCTTTGGGTAATGTTTTTTCCGTAGATGAGTTAGAAGCTTTTAATAAACGGGTTTGCGACCGTATATCTTTTTCCGAGTCTGTTGAGTATTCAGCTGAACCCAAGCTGGATGGACTGGCCGTCAGTTTATTGTATGAAAAAGGTGTCTTACTGCGTGGCGCAACACGTGGTGACGGCGCTATGGGTGAAGACATTACCTCGAATATTCGCACCATCGATACCGTACCACTAAAGCTGATAGGTGCTGATATACCAACTCGACTTGAGGTGCGAGGCGAGGTGTTTATTTCGCGGCAGGGTTTTGAAGAAATGAATGCTCGTGCGCGATCGAGCGGTGAAAAAATTTTTGCCAATCCTCGCAATGCGGCAGCAGGTAGCTTGCGGCAACTTGATTCGCGGATTACTGCAAAAAGACCACTGGAGATTTATTTTTATGGAGTGGGAATACTGGAGGGCGTTAGTACACCGACAACACATAGCGAGATGTTGCTGTTATTGCGTTCTTTGGGCTTGCGGGTAAATAACGAGTCGCGGGTTGTGAAAGGTGTAACAGGTTGTTTGAGATACTACGATGGTATTGGTAAAAAACGTGAGAAGCTGGCTTACGATATCGATGGAGTGGTTTACAAAGTCAATGATCTGGCAGCACAGGACAGACTAGGGTTTGTCTCGCGTGCGCCACGTTGGGCGGTTGCGCATAAATTTGCCGCACAGGAAGAGATCACTGTTTTAAATGCAATTGAATTTCAGGTAGGACGCACCGGTGCCTTAACGCCGGTAGCGCGACTAGAGCCGGTGAATGTGGCCGGCGTGATAGTTAGCAACGCCACTTTGCATAATATGGATGAGGTTGAGCGTAAAGATGTTCGTGTTGGTGATACGGTGATAGTGCGCCGTGCTGGCGATGTTATTCCGGAAGTTGTTGCGGCAGTTTTGGATCGGAGGCCTAAACAGACAAAAAAAATAAAAATGTTAAAACGTTGTCCGATCTGCAATTCGGAGGTGATTCGTATAGAAGGCGAAGCTGTTTCACGTTGTAGCGGCGGTTTATATTGTTCAGCGCAACGTAAACAGGCGATAAAACATTTTGCATCGCGTAAAGCAATGGATATTGAGGGTTTGGGCGACAAACTAGTTGAGCAGTTGGTAGATGAATCATTAATTGAACATATTGATGATCTATTTCACCTAAGCGTCGATCAACTGGCCGCGCTGGAGCGTATGGGTCAGAAATCCGCAGAAAATTTAATTAGTGCTCTGGATAAAAGTAAAACCACCAGTTTAGCAAAATTCATTTATGCCTTAGGAATTCGTGAAGTCGGAGAAGCAACGGCGCAGAACCTGGCCGGTCATTTTGGAGGTCTGGATAAGTTGATGCAGGCTGATGAAGAGGAGCTGCTGGCAGTGCCGGATATTGGCCCAGTAGTTGCGAAACATATCGCGACTTTCTACCAACAAAAACATAATCGTGACATCATTAATCGCCTGCAAAAATCTGGTATCAACTGGCCGGCAGAGAAAAGCAGCTCCGCTAGTGAACGGGTACTGGAGGGAAACACTTATGTGTTAACAGGAACTCTCTCGTCTATGACGCGAGACGAAGCAAAACAAAAATTACAGGCCTTGGGTGCAAAAGTTGCGGGTAGTGTTTCCAAAAAAACAACAGCTGTTATTGCAGGTGAGAATGCAGGTTCAAAACTGGACAAAGCAGAAACCCTGGGTGTAGAAGTATTATCCGAGAGGGACCTTTTGCAACTAGTTTCCTAGGATTATGTTGTTTGCAATCAACTAGTGTTGCTAATTTGCGACAGCTCAAAGCAGGCAGTATTGAAAAAAAACAAGATAACATCAGGGGATTGAGCAACTTAAGGGATGGCACAAAATTTGCCACTATAATGGGCAAGAAATATTTAAGGGCGAGCTTATGCATATATTACAAAGACCTATCTTAAGAGCTTTAGTCAGAAGTGTAGTCATCCTTTGTCCGGGCATATTTTTTTCGTGTACAGCAATCGCAATTGACGGTGAGCTGGTGCAGTCGCAAAAATATAATGAAGAAGATAATGTATTAATTATTGAGGGTGTGATCTGCCGCGGCAACGAAAATACACGATGTGAATTTATTACAAATAAATATTACCAAAATACTGGCGATGTTCTTGATCCGGAGAAAATTGCAGATGCGCGTTTACGTTTAGGTGCTCTAATTCAATTTAGAGACGTTAAAGTGTATTTGGAAAAGGGCAGCGAGAAGGGGTATGTCGTTGTTGTTTTTGATGTATTGGAAGCAAGTCATATCCAGTACGAATTGGGTTTTTACGGGCGCTATAGTGTATTTAAGAGCCAGAGCACATCATTTGTATTTGATCCTTCTAATCAAACCTTCGGACCGGTGACGTCGGAAGAGGAGCAAATCACAAGAAGCCAAGATATTAGTGGCTCCATTACAGATTTTAATATATTTGGTACTGGGAAAACCCTGGGGCTTAGAGTTGATGCGGCATATACAGAGCTTCAATTCAGCTCCAGACTTTTTTCTAATGGGAATCTGCAAACAAATATTAGAGATTATACTGCTTCTGTAAATTATGATGATCCGCATTTATTTTCTTCACCATATGTTTATATGGGCGCTCAAGCCAGTAGACATAGCAGCAAAAGGGAGGCTGAAAGTTCTACAATTTACAATTCGGGTAATCGATATTCTTCCTCATACTATTCAATTTACTTTGGATCTAGGTTTGCAAGCAGTTCTTCTGTATCAATATCAGCTGGCAAAAGAAGAGGTGCGGGCAATGTCAGCTACAGCCTGGGTTATGGTTGGGATTCGCAAGATGATACGGTAATACCAACAAAAGGATCATTATTTAGAATCGGAATCTCCGATAGCAGAAATAGCCCGCCAACTGCTTCCGTACAATTGGTTAAACAAAAAGAAATATTTCCAGACAAGATACTATCTTTAAATGGGCATGCTTACTATTCTGAGGTAATGGAAAATCCAGCTTATGCTGCAGGCATAGGGCTCACTAATATTTTGACACGTGATATCGAGAATGGTGTCTACAGCGGCTGGTACATTGCATTAAATGCAAGCAAAAATAACAGTATGATAAAAATTGAGTCTGCAGTAGTGAACGCTGGATATATATTGCAAACTGAAAAACTAATTATGCGGTTCGGTTTGAGTTACTCGAAAGGCGAGATTAGCCAATGAAATTAGTGGTGATACTGGTGCTATTGGCATTCTCGACACAAAGCAAATCGGACTCAAAAAATATTTCTGTCAGGGTTGCAATAAAGAACAATTATGCCTCGATAAGTATTAGCGATATCCAGTTTCCTGAGGAGATACTTAATAAAGAATTGGAAAGCGGCTTACCTAATGATTTTCTGTTTGTGCTGTCGGTTATACAGGGTGATCGGCCGATAGCTGTGGAAACGGTAAATTATCGTGTCATATATGATCTCTGGGACGAAGACTACCGGTTAATAATGGAGCCGGGCTCAAAGAGTGTGCAGAAAATATATCAAGAAAAACAAGATCTGATTCTGGAATTATCTAGATTAAAAATGAAGGAAATCGATATCCAGTTATTTACAGTGAATACTATGGATTGCACTCTTAACATCCAGACTATTTTTAATCCGGTAAAAGAAGATCGTATTAAAAAAATTCAGATGTGGGTCGACAATGAGCGAGGAAGCCGACAAGGCGCCGGAACGTTGCATGCAGCCTCAGCAGACGGAGTTCGCGGGGCGGGTAAATCAAATTCAATTTCTCGCGGTCAGGCTTCTCGTGGCCCCCGATTTAGAAAGCTGTTTGACAGTATACTAGAGCAGTATACACAAGATAGCGATACCGTTGGCCAATGGCGTAGCGAGGTTATCTCGATAAAGTTTCAGCTGTCGGAGACTGTGAGTGAAGAATAGAACTATTAATATCTATCTGATCTTGACAATATTGGCTTTATCGATAATACCGGTATTGGCTTCCATTCTATTGCTTGATGAAATACTGGATAGTACGATAAATATGAGTTGGAATCAGCAAGCAAGTGAATATTTAAGACAGTATCAAAATGAGCTAAAAGAGTTCAAGGTAGATCACCCGGAGAAAGAAGCGATTTATAAAAAACGATTTTTCGAAGTT
>CAJHXT010000210.1_pt1 | contig 11956 bp, 7 predicted proteins | sample 9198451 | NCBI WGS metagenome assembly CAJHXT01 (sample SAMEA7708326, study PRJEB35096) | sediment metagenome | biome: marine neritic benthic zone biome [ENVO:01000025]; feature: sediment [ENVO:00002007]; material: shallow marine sediment [ENVO:03000034] sea grass bed [ENVO_01000059] ... | reverse complement strand
CAGGTTTACCCTGGAGCCTACCTTGTAATCGCCAAATCTGGTTTCTTCCATGGTATGAGGAATAATGTTCACATCAAAGTGTTCATCTGCAACGTTATTCACCGTCAGGCTGACGCCATCTATAGCAATGGAACCTTTCTCCGCCACATACTTCGCCAGCTTTGCAGGCACTGAGAATCCAAAGCGTATGCTCCTGCCTTCTTCGGTAATACTGATTACCTGACCAACACCGTCTACATGCCCACTCACCAGATGACCACCAAGCGCCGTTGTTGGCGTTAAAGCCGGCTCCAGGTTTACATGCGATCCTGCTGAAAGGTCCGCCAATGTCGTACAACTCAGGGTTTCTGCTGAAATATCAACAGTAAAAGTATTGTCCGCTAATTCAATAACTGTCAAACATACACCATTTACTGCAATACTGCTTCCTGGCTCCTGATTTTCAAGAGGCAATTTATTCACTCTGACAATAACGCGCGCATCCTTACCAAAGGCCTGCACTTCTGCCACCTCTCCCACGTCCAATATTATTCCTGTAAACATCTGTCTAGCACTTCAAGTTAATTGTTTTAAAAGTTATTGGCAATGCTGATGCATTATCAAACTCAGCGCCTGCCGCCACACCTGCCCTGGCTATTTCTTCCGCAGATTCTGCTTTTTCATACAATGCATGCATAGCACCCAAGGCATAGTCCGCACCTGAACCAATGGCCCAGAACCGATTAAACTCATTTGAATCGCGCAAACTGTAGACCGCAAAAATTCCATGTTCATTTGCTATCACAGCATCTATATGTGACGTCTCGTAGGGATCATCATCGTCTTGCCCCTTGCTGCTGGGAACAAGAAAATACTTTTCTTTTAAGATGCTGTGTAATTTGACAAAAGTCCGGAAAATACCCTCGCGACTACTGAAATCATATTCAAACTCAGCTTCTCTAAATATATCTTCCACCACTAAACTGTGCGCCGCACTACCCACTATCCCCAAATAGGTATCACCGCATAATTGAATCTTGTCATGATACGCGTCATAAGTGGCACTTAGTTTGGTATCACCTATTGACGTCAAACTCTCAGCAGCAATACAAGCTTGCTGGTTTTTTCGCGCAACGACTATTGTAGACATCAGGCCACCTCTGCGTATATAGGCTTGGCGATAACACGCAAATCCGGGCCAATAGATCTAACATCTTTAAAAACCAGCTCGGTTCTAGCCTGCATGTTTTCCAGTATAGGTATGTTAAACAATCCTTTTGACGAGTCTCCTAACACTGAAGGCGCAATATATAAAATCAATTCATCTATCAATTGCGAACGCAACAGCGCACCCGCAAGCACATGACCGCTTTCAACCATTATTTCGTTGACCTGTGCTTCCGCCAGTATAGGCATTAATTTAAGCAAGCTTGGTTTACCTGTAGAGTTCCTGTCCAATTTAACAACCTCTATACCCTTGCTGCTTAGCGCCTCCACTTTAGCAGGATCATCTGCTGCACTGACAATCTGTATATCTCCCGGCAACTGCAACAAACGTGAATTTAAAGGAATTCTTAAGTCGCTATCCAGAATTATGCGTAGCGGATTTCTAATCAATTCTCTTTGCTCGGCAGTAATTTCTTCTCTATTCGCCAGCATATCAAATTTCGGAATCAGGGATGGGTCATCAGCAAGCACGGTATTGATGCCAGTCATAATCGCCGAGCTTCGCGCTCGCCAGCGCTGAACATCGAGACGAGCATCGGGGCTGCTTATCCACTGGCTTACCCCATTTGACAGGGCGGTACGACCATCGATACTCATCGCCATTTTCACGCGTATAAATGGTCTCTTACGCTGCATACGAGAAAAAAATCCAGGATTAAGCGCTTCTGCATCATCAGATAGTAAGCCACATAAGACTTCTACACCTGATGATTGCAGCCTCTCAATGCCACGACCATTGACTTCACAACTGGGATCCTGACTGGCGCAGATCACGCGTTTGACACCCGCCTTAATCAGGGCATCCGCACAGGGCGGTGTCTTTCCCTGGTGCGAACAGGGTTCCAATGTGACATAGGCCGTAGCACCTCGAGAGCGATCACCCGCACTATTTAGTGCATTAATTTCAGCATGCGCTTGTCCGGCATACTCATGCCAGCCTTCACCAACAATTTTATTGTCTTTGACAATTACGCAACCTACCCGCGGATTAGGATCTGTTGTGTAAAGACCCTTTGCTGCGTATCGCAATGCCAGAGACATATAGCGATGATCGTCTGTGCTAAACATTATGGTGCGCCATTAACATGCGATGTTACTGTCTAAGATTCTTCTTCCTTTAATAAGGATATCTGATGCTCCAGTAATTCAGGTGTTGGCTCCTTTGCCAACCGGTCAATTACATCCTGAAATGCACTAATGTCTTCAAAACTCAGATAAACCGATGCATAACGAATATACGCCACATGATCAAGTTCTCGCAGTTCGTGCATTACCAGTTCGCCAACTGCACGTGATTCCACTTCACGTTCACCACGAACCATCAGTACACGCTTTATATGACCAACTGCCGACTCAATCCGATCCATATCCACAGGTCGTTTTTCCAGCGCTTTATCAATACCCGAACGAAGCTTTTCTTCCTGAAAAGGCTCGCGGCTACCATCGCTCTTGATCAATCGCGGCAATGCCAGTTCGGCTTGCTCATAAGTTGTAAATCGTTCTGCACATTCAACACATTCACGACGACGCCTCACCTGATCACCTTCGCTGGCGAGACGTGAATCGATTACTTTGGTATCCACCGCACCACAGAATGGACAACGCATGGCTGTTTACCTCCAGTGCTTATGCGATAGCTATATCAAACATCTTTAACTGCTATACCTGATAAACAGGAAACTGCTTGCAACAGGAAAGCACTTTTTCTTTAACCTGTGCTATCAATGCTTCGTTTTCCACGTCATCCAGAATATCTGCTATCCAGCCAGCCAGTTCACGACTTTCAGTGTCCTCGAAACCTCGCGTTGTTATAGCAGGCGTACCGATACGGATACCACTGGTAACAAATGGTGATTGCGGATCATTTGGTACAGAATTTTTGTTGACCGTAATGTTGGCAGCACCCAGTGAAGCATCCGCCAGCTTACCCGTTATATTCTTGTTTATTAAATCAACAAGAAACAGGTGATTATCAGTACCACCTGAAACAATTTTGTAGCCCCTGTTTAACAACGTCTCCGCCATAGCCTGGGCATTTTTAACCACTTGCTTTTGGTAATCTGCAAACTCCGGCTGCATGACTTCCTTAAATGCCACCGCTTTTGCCGCAATTACATGCATAAGAGGCCCACCCTGGGTACCCGGGAAAACAAGGGAATTCAATTTCTTTTCAATCTCAGGATTACTACGCGCCAGAATGATGCCTCCACGAGGACCACGTAAAGTTTTGTGGGTAGTGGACGTCGTGACATCGGCAATTGGCACCGGGTTCGGATAGAGCCCGGCAGCTACCAAGCCCGCAATATGCGCCATATCGACAAGAAAATAAGCGCCGACCCGATCTGCTGTTTCACGCATACGCTGCCAATCAACAATGCGGGAATACGCCGAAAACCCACCAATAATCAGCTTTGGTTTATGTTCATCAGCCAGCGCATCGATTTGATCGTAGTCTATTTCGCCGCTATCAGGATTAAGGCCGTACTGTACGGCGTTAAATATCTTGCCGGAAAAATTAACTTTTGCACCATGGGTTAGATGGCCACCATCGGCCAGACTCATACCCAGTATCGTATCACCCGGCTGTAACAGCGCCAGATACGCAGCGGCGTTTGCCTGCGAACCCGAGTGGGGCTGCACATTGGCGTAATCAGCACCAAAAATGTTTTTAATTCTGGAAATAGCCAACTCTTCAGCTATATCAACATGCTCACAACCACCGTAATAGCGCTTGCCGGGATAACCCTCCGCATATTTATTAGTAAGCAAAGAACCCTGTGCTGCCATTACTCGCGGGCTGGTGTAGTTCTCAGAGGCGATAAGTTCAATATGTTCTTCCTGACGCAGTGTTTCAGCTTGTAACGCCTGCCATAACTCATGGTCAAAATCGGCAATATTCAGGTCTTTACTGTACATTTGGCTCCCTTCGGAAATGGTTTTGATGGCAAAATCCACCATTTTGGAACCGGGGAATGATACTGTAATCGGACCTTATTCGCAGCAAATATTGGGGTTTTCACCCAACCGAAATACTATATGCTGACGTATTGCCGCTTTAACCGGTACCGATGCGACCTACCGCAGTGGATTATAATTGGCCTAATCGGATGCACGGTGATAAATTTGTGACAGATGTTATCGCCAAGTTCATAAATACTGTTAAAGTCAGTTCACAGGTTGAATTTTCAGGAATCAGGCAAATATGAAAGCAGGAATTAGCAAAGAACAAGCGCAAGAGATCCGCCGCTGGCTTGAAAAACAAAAACTGCCAAAGGACACCGTTGATGTATTGCTAAGCAGTCAGCATGCGGCAAATACCCATAAAGCTTTTCGCATGAAAAAGCAGATTAATACACCGGACGGCAAGTGGGCAATACACTTTGGAGCCAACTGGGCGCGACCGGTTGGATCGGCACCTGATGCCTCGATCGGTGGCAAACTGGCCACTGATGTTTCCATCAAGCCGGCTGCAGTAGCGTCAAAACCTAAAGTGGCAGCAAAACCTAAAAAGGACATTAAATCCATTGGTGAAGATTTTCTGTCTCGAACCTTTATGGGTCTGGCAGAAAAATTAAAACGCATGCAGGTAGAAGATGTCGACAAACCCACCATGCAAAAGATTGCCCTGGAAGTGGATAAGGATCATCTCGCAATCTTGAAAAAAGCATCTGCGGAAAAAGATACGACTGTCGGTAATTTGATAAGACTTGCTATTCGGGAATATATCGAAAATAACTAGGGAGCCCGTGATTGATTAGGAGATCTCTGCTACACAAGGAAGTAGTACCGTATTCAAATTCGCACTATTTTGAAAATGCAGATTTAGCTCTCTGCAGGCAATAGAAAAATCATAAATTAAAAATTTGTCACCTGTCGCTTAAAAAAGGTGCTTTGCTCAAAAACATCTGCAGGCATTGGTTTGAATAAATAATAACCCTGCAAACGATCGCAGTTCTGATTCTTCAAATATTCCTGCTGCTCCTTGGTTTCAACACCTTCAGCAATTACTTTTAGCTTTAAACTCTTCGCAAGCGCAATGATTCCGTTGACTAGAATAGTGTCTTCTTCAGACTTGCCAATATCGTTGACAAATGATCGGTCGATTTTCAAGGTATCTACGGGAAATCGTCTGAGATAGTTTAGAGAAGAGTGACCTGTTCCAAAATCATCGATCGCCAATTCAATTCCCTGTTTTTTTAGCTCTTCAAGCGCCGGTATAACTTTTTCCGGATTTTTCATGATTGCGCTTTCAGTAATTTCCAACTCCAGATGACCTTTTGGTACGCCCGTTTCACACTGAATAGTCAATACCACCTGATCAAACTTGGCTTCTTCCAACTGGCGACTGGAAATATTGACCGCCAACATTAGGGGCGGATACCCCTTGTCTAGCCACTCTTTTAGCTGGAGGCACGCATGACGCAGCACCCATTCACCCAGCGGAACAATTAAACCTGTTTCTTCCGCCAAAGGGATAAAGTCTGCAGGTGAAATCATACCCTTCTCCGGGTGCTGCCAACGAACCAAAGCTTCTACACCTTCTATTTCTCCGGACTGGGCATTGACCTGGGGCTGATAATGTAACGTAAATTCGTCTCCTTCCAGCGCTCGTCGCATTTCATTTTCGAGTTCCATCCGCTTGGCTACCAGCACTTCCATTCCGGACTCATAAAACTTGAATGAATTTCGCTGTTCCTTGGCCTGAAACATCGCAGTATCAGCATACTTGATCAAAGTATTAACATCCCTGGTATCTTCCGGATACAACGCTACCCCAATACTGGTGGTAACGTAGACCTGCTGCTTACCCAACTGAAATGGTTTCGATAGTTGCTCACAAATTTTCCGGGCAATGCGCGCTACAATTTCGGGCGACTTCATCTTGTTGAGAATTACGGTAAATTCGTCTCCACCGAGTCTCGATACCATGTCGCTACTACGCAAAGTTTCCTGAATACGCGTTGTTACTTCTCGTAACAATTTATCACCAAAATCATGTCCCATGGTGTCGTTGATCAACTTGAAGCGATCAAGATCTAGAAACAATACAGCGATCATATCTTCTTCTAATCGAGGTTCCTGCATCATCTGTTGCAGACGTTCCATAAAGGTCCGTCGATTGGGTAAACCTGTTAACGTATCGTGATAAGCAAGATGACGTACGTGTTTTTCAGCCTGACTGGCGTCAAGCAACCTTGTAATTCTTTGTCGAAGTACCGCAAAATTTACCGGTTTGGGGATAAAGTCATTTGCGCCCGACGCAAAAGCACGATCAATTGAACTTTCATCATCTAAAGCAGTAACAACAAGTATTGGTGTATGTTTACCACTAGATTGTTTTCTCAGTTCTCTGCAGGCGCTGAATCCGTCCATTCCAGGCATCATTGCATCCATTAAAACAAGGTCAGGTGGGCATTCTTCAAATCGCCTTAAAGCCTGAGCACCATTACCGCATTCATCAATAATATACCCATCACGTTCCAGTACTGCGCGCATTGTGACACGCATACTCCTATCATCATCAACAACCAGTAATCGAGCAACAACCTGATCTGCCGACGCATCGTCTGATGTTTCCTGTTCCGATTTCAGCCTGTCTAATTCTGCCTCCAGTGCTTTTCGAACCGTGGCCGCAATACTCCTTAATGATTGAATATAAGTAGCAAGAATCTTAAACGCCTGCTGATCAGATTCATGTTCAATCTTCTCGCATAACTCTCCAAGTTTATGAGCACCAAAATGACGGCTAGAACTTTTCAGCGTGTGCGCAGAACGTTTTAATAATGCCCTGTCTTCTTCTCTTAGCGCTTTATCCATCGCATCCAAGTATAGGATTTGATCCTCCAGATACACTTCGATCATTTCCAGGTATGCGCTACCTGCATTTTCCTGCAAACTTATTAAAGCCTGTTTATCCAGAATTTGATTGACATTTAATAAATCTGTCACATTGCACGTTTTTGCTGTCGGGAATATTTCTGGTGTTTCAGCAGCGGAACCGGTCGGCTGTTCAGCAACTACGCCTGCAGTCCAGCGTAATAGTTTTTTATGCAGGACATCTAGCGAAAACGGCTTTGGTAGATAGTCATCCATACCAACTGACATGCAATGTTTTATGTCTTCTGACTGATTGTTCGCGGTCATCGCAATAATTGGAATATGATTTTCGCCCTCGTGCTCAAGCTGACGTATTTGGTCAGTAACTTCATACCCGTCCATTCCAGGCATTTGTACGTCCATTAGAACAACATCAAACCGATCTCTAAAAACGATGCTAAGCGCCTCCTCACCCATATAAGCAGGCGTAGAATCGCATCCCAATATCTCCAACATACCCTGTGCTACTTGCTGATTGGTACGATTATCATCAACCACAAGCACACGAATTCCTTTGGGTAACGGCTTAAGCTCCTGCTTGCCTTCAAGCTCAGTTTCCTGTTCGGTAATCTGCTCTTTCGTGGCAATTTGCATCGGTATGTTAAACCAGAATTGCGAACCCTCACCTGGTTGACTTTCAACCCCTATATCACCGTTCATAAACTCAACTAACTGGCGACTAATGGTTAACCCTAGACCAGTACCGCCAAAGTTACGAGAAGTCGAGCTATCCGCCTGGGAGAACGCGTCGAATACTTTACTTTTCGCGTCATCTGAAATACCAATACCAGTATCAATAACACGAAACTCAACAATGTATGTACCGTCATCATGCTGTGACAAAAGACTTATCCGAAGTTCGACGCCACCAGTCTGAGTAAACTTAATTGCATTGCCAATTAGATTAAACAAGACTTGCCGTATGCGAGTAAACTCACCCATCACACATTCCGGAACTTTGTTACCAATTCGATAACGAAGATAAATGCCCTTTTTCTCCGCCTGTTGCACCAACAGTGTGGAAATTTCCTGCGCTAGCCCTTTCAACTCAAATGGTTTTACCTGAGAACTGGCTTTGCCGGCATCAATTTTTGAAAAATCAAGAATATCGTTGATCAATGCCATTAGCGCTTCAGAGGAATTAAGAGCGGTCTTTACGCAGTTTACCTGTTCTTCATCAAGATCTGTGCCTTCCAATATTTGCAGCATACCAATAATGCCGTTAAGCGGTGTGCGCAATTCATGGGTAACATTTGCCGCAAACTGCCCTTTAGCCTGCGCAGACTCCAGAGCAATATCGCGTGCTTCAACCAGTTCATGTTCTCTCGCCTCCAATACCTCCATCATGAAGTTAAACGCGTGCTGCATATCAGCAATGTCTCTTGGACCATTTATATCAGCGCGCACAAATGCGTCACCATGCTCAGCTCTTAGCATTATTTCCGCAAGATTTCGTAGCGGCCTAATAAGTCGTTTGGTAATCAGAAGTAGCGTTAATAACAATAAGGTGGCGAGTATACTTGATACCGCAAAGTTACCCTGCAGTACTTTCGTTGCCATCGAAATTAACGTCTGCTGGCTCATTGCTATTCGCGCATAACCTAGCAGTTGCGGTTCAGGCAATTCAGGCATAAACGGTGAGTCCTGATACTCGCTATTTTCCAGACCCGAATAAACTGCTGTGGTGTAATACCATGTTTGCCCAATGTCTTCGCGATGGACTGTTCCTGGATCAAGTTTCTGCCAGGGCTGGGTTTCCACCTCATTGATCTCACCGACCTCAAGTAAAGGCTTTTGATCAGGAAGATAAATACCAACTCCCAGCACATCCGGAATCGATAGCGTTGTCTGCACAACATCGGTGGCATTTTCTGGGCTTTGATACAACAAAGCTAATGCCGTTTGCTCAGCAAACATTCTCGCAATTTGCGCACCCTCTTCTGTTAGTCGCTCATAAAGAAATTTATTGGATAGGGAATAGGTGGCATAAGAAGAGGATAGCGCCAACACGATCATGCCGCTGGCAAGAATAATTGTAATCTGACTACTAAACCGTGTCTTTTTTAGACTAAATCGTTTTTGAATAAAATGCAGAAGCCGATTCATGAAATGGCCATAACGATTGAACAGTAGATAGGATAATGATAAACAGAATATCTATCTGTTAGCCGAGCCAGGCCAAAAACTAGATTGAAACCAGAGCTTGTTTCCAGTGCATTGCACTTTCTTGGCTGTCCCTTTCCCTGCATGGTATGTGTGCTCCGTACAACTCCATTATGTATTCAACACGCTTTTCCTATCCGCTAGCGTGATGCAGGAAACGTTAAATCAAACTTCTCCCGCACACTTTTCTTTAGATTCAGTTTAAGGTGATCCGCCGTACGCAAATTCACTGCAATTAACACATCGGTTAGCGGCTGTATAGGTGAATCCTTTATGCTATTGCTATCGCTCGTTTGTAAAGCCATTTCACCCAGCCGAGCACCCATGGCCTGAAAATCTGGATATAATCCAAAAAGAACGCCTCGTTTAACATGCGCTGCACTACTTGAAAAAACCACAAACATATCCTTCCAGGATTCTCGAAGCAGAACCGGTAAAATTGTTTTTTGATCTACTGTATAAGGATCCTGCGGTAGCCAGATCGCATCGTCTGGGCCAAGCCCCGAACTGACAATTTCCCGATATATTTTTGCTGCCTGCTCAAGCGAGTCGGCATTATGCACAGCAAGCGAGACACCGAGTGATTTTGAAGCCTCTTTTGCGTAGCGCATCAGCCAACCACTAAACTCCGGATTAAAAACAACGTGAATGGTCTTTACTTCTGGTTGCATTGTTAATAACTTTTTGAATAGTCTTTCAGGGTGTGGTGCAAGCGCGATACCACTCCGTATCTGACACCCCTCATCAGGAGGAGATAAAATTGCACCTGCTATTAAGTGCACATTAGTTGATAAGCCCTCACATAAATCCAGCCCCTGTTTCCCCAGCGTCACTAACACTCTTATGTCATTTTTCTTCAACCAACTATTTGTTTTACTAAAATCGGTATCACCACTAATTGCTAACGATGTGTAGTAACCGTTGAGTTTGCTCTCCACGCCACTAATCACCGATTTAAAAACGTTTTGATATGGACCGTGGCTTACGGGATACAAAACACCGTAACTGGGATCATTTACCGCAATTAATATTGGGCAATAGCAAGCAAGCAGAAGCACCAATCCACGCGGACTAATACGGCACTTCAATCGATGCATCAACAAGGCTCCTTGCATTTTTTTTGTTCTATTTACTTCCAGCTGTAACGTGTTTCTATATAAGCAGATCTTCCCGCCATTGGTAAATCATTGGGAATATAACCCGGTGTAGCCGATGGCTCACGCACATCTCTATCAAAGGCATTGCGGACAGATGCTGCAAATTCCCAATTGTTTGCATTGGGGGTGAACCTGAATACAAAATCTACGGTTGTGTAGTCATCTATGTCAGACCGAGGATCTCCATTTTCCCTATGACGATCCGCAACGTGATTTACCTGAGAATTGAATATGAAATTACTATTTACGTTCCAATCAAAACGAAAATAAAGTTGTTGCTGCGGTGCGTTGGCCACATCCAAGTCAGCAAGCTTATCTTCTGCTTTCTGCCAGGCATAGTTGGCATTCAATTTAACCAAGTCTGTAATATCCCATCTCATTTCCCACTCCAGCCCAACACCTTCCTGTTTACCAGAATTTTGTGCGGTAAGAGATGAAGCCGGAATGGTATCTGGCACAAATCGAATAATGTCTGTCATTTCATACATGTATGCATTTAGAGCCGTATGAATTTTCCCGCTAGCACTCGTGTAATCAAACGCAATTTCCAAGGTATCAATTTCCTCAGGATTTAACTCCGAGTTACCAATAGCAATTGGATTGTTGATATTAAACTGCTCTTGAAATGACGGTGCCCGAAACGCCTCGCCATAAAGTATTTTTGCGGTCATGTTGTAGGCAGCCTGCCAAACCAGAGCAAGCCTTGGATTGACCGTATCGCCGAAATCGGAATAGTCATCGTAGCGAACACCTGCAGTGAATTCCCAGTCTGATGCAAAAGCCCATTCATCCTGAACAAAAACATAGCTTACATCGCGTTCTTCATTCTGCATAAATATAAAAGGGGTACCAGTAACATCTGTCAGGTTTCCATCAACAATACCTTCTGTACCGTCTATAACTCCAGGACCAAAATTTTTCCGCTCTTTAGCGTCAAGCTCTACCTTGCTCCACCCAGCCCCTATGCGAAAAGTGTGTTTGCTAAATCCTTTATAGTAAGCACCGATATTGGATCTAATATGCTGCTCGAATACGTAAGGACTGCCAAGCACGCCTTCTGGAAACGATACAAAGCCTGCCAATGGAGGCGCAGAAGCAATATTCCCATCAACACCTATGGGCAATACCGCGCCAGGAGGGAAAAGCCTCAAATCTACTTCTTGTGATGTATCAAGCCAGCTAAGTTGCGCAGAAAATTCCCAGTCAGGAGAAATATTGATATTTTCATAAGTAAGATCAGCGTTATAACGGTCGCTTTGTGCCCTACCAAAGCTATCAAGGACCTGAGCAACACCCGCACCCGTTCCAATATCGCGTCGACTCTGATAACCCAATCTTGCTGTCCAATTACCTTTGGAAAATTCCAACCTAAGGTCGTTATATTCAAAACCCACTTCTGCCTGCCCGGGAGCGAGAGATGCGCTAGTTCCAAAACCAACAGGCGGTGGAAGATCAAACACGGATTGTAGATCACTATCAATAATTCCCTTATGCCCATCCGTGCTGCCAGCCTCCACTGTAAAGGATGCGTCCCAGCCTCCAAGCTTGCCGCT
>CAJHXT010000198.1_pt1 | contig 11974 bp, 10 predicted proteins | sample 9198451 | NCBI WGS metagenome assembly CAJHXT01 (sample SAMEA7708326, study PRJEB35096) | sediment metagenome | biome: marine neritic benthic zone biome [ENVO:01000025]; feature: sediment [ENVO:00002007]; material: shallow marine sediment [ENVO:03000034] sea grass bed [ENVO_01000059] ... | reverse complement strand
CATATGATGCGCGAAGGATACTGGCTGAGCGACCTGCAAATGTGTAAAACCAGGCATAACGGTACTAGTATGTTGCTCGGCAATTGCAATCAATGCCTGCTGTAGTCGCTGCAATTCGGTCAGACCGATATCGATCGCGTCCCGCAGGTAGAGTCTGATATCCGTCGCCACCTGATCATTGCGTGATCGCCCGGTATGCAGTTTCTTGCCGGCGTCGCCAATCTTTTCTGTTAGCCGCGCTTCAATATTCATATGCACATCTTCCAGTGCCGTCGACCAGACAAATTCTCCAGATTCAATTTCAATCTGAATCTCTTCCAGACCCTGAATTATTGATTGGCATTCAGCCTCGGTAATAATCTGCGCACGCGCGAGCATTCTGGCATGTGCTTTGGAGCCAGTAATATCTTGAGCATAGAGGCGTTTATCGAAATCAACGCTGGCCGTAAAGGCTTCAACAAAGGCGTCAGTCGCTTCACTGAACCGCCCTCCCCATAGCTTTTTATTTGGCGTATCGTTACTCATAGTTTGTCTATCCGGATGCTGCGCCGGAGTATAACACGCCCTAATATTTGCTATGGAGCTTGCATCGCGTGTCATAACAACTGACACTTAGGCCATGTTTCGGAAATCACAAGCAAAACAGCCAATCGAGGCGGAAAGCGCTGGCACCTCTGACCTGTTACCGAATTTTTGTGACAGTCAGGTCCTGCTGATTGTCCTGCTAGTGGCCGAAGCCCTTGCCGTCGTCCTGACATTGGTTCAGGCGCCTACTCTAAATAATATCTGGGTATCGTTAGGCAACACTTCCTTTTTTATTCTGATTATCGCGTTGATCGACGTTGCCGTACTGTGCTTTTTTAATAAACATACTAAGAATTTGGCGATCTTCCAACGTAGCCTTTTGCTTTACCTGGTACTTCAACTGGTTACAGCGTTTGTGACCTTTCTGGCTGAGCTCTCCTGGCAATCTTTAAGCGTCTACTCAGTTAGCAGTTATGAACTCGTTCAGTCACTAATCCGCAACCTTAGTATTAGCTTGATCGTAACGGGCGTGATGATGAGGTACTTCTATGTACAGCACCAAAACAATCTGCGCAGAAAAGGCGAAGAGCTGGCCCGGATTCAGGCTTTGCAGGCGAGAATACGACCCCATTTCCTTTTCAACAGTCTGAATACAGTTGCCAGTCTGGTACATCAAAATCCTGATAAAGCAGAAGAAGCAATTTTGGATTTAGCGGAGCTCTTTAGATCAACCCTGACCAAAACTTCGTACATTGCGCTGCAGGAAGAAATCGATATCATTGACCGTTATCTACATATTGAGCAATTGCGTCTTGGTGATCGCCTGCAGGTAAAAAAGAAGATATCAGCAAAGGCTCATGAGGTTGCCATCCCGGCATTGCTGATACAGCCCTTGGTTGAAAACGCGGTGTATCATGGCATTGAACCGCTTGCTACCGGTGGCGTAATATCGATAACTGCTCATTGCGATGGAAACAAACTCATAGTGGAAATAAGTAATCCGATTAACCTTAAAAGCAGAAACCAGCGACAGTCTGGCAATCAATTGGCTCTGGATAACATTCGTCAACGCCTATCGTTGTGTTACCCGAATCACGCCAGCATGAAGTTGAAAAGTTCCGATTCTCTATTCTGCGTTACCCTTAATTTGCCGATACCCGACATTAGTTATGCGAATCCTAATCGTCGACGATGAAAAACCCGCGCGCGACAGGCTTAAGCGGCTTGTGGAATCACTTGATGACTTTTCGTTATCGGGTGAAGCTGCCGGTGGCTTTGAAGCAATAGATCACTACAATCAATACAAACCCGAAATTATCTTATTGGATATTCGCATGCCGCAAATGGATGGCCTGGAAGTTGCGCAACACCTTATGGCAGATGAAACACCACCTGCAATTATCTTTACTACCGCTTACAGCGACCATGCGCTAGCTGCATTTGAGACTCACGCTGTCGATTATTTGTTGAAGCCCATTCGTAAGGAACGCTTACTTACCGCATTACAATCTGCACAGAAAAATACTCGCGCCCAAGTAAACGCTATTATTGCTTCTACGCCGCCGTTTGAGAATGTTCGTAAAAGTATCTGTGTCCGGCATAGAGGAAACCTGTTGCTGATACCGCTGGAAAATATATTGTGCTTTCGCGCCTCGGATAAATATGTAACGCTTTATCACCAGGACGGCGAAGCACTAACCGAAGAATCCCTGGTACATCTGGAACAAGAATTTACAGAAAAATTTATACGCATCCATAGAAATGCACTTGTTGCACGCGAACAGATTGCGGGGCTAAACAAAAGAACCGATGGCAGTACGGTTCTAAAATTACGTGACAGTGATATTCAACTGGAAGTTAGCCGACGACATTTACCGGCTATCAGGCAGCGCATCAAAGAAAATCAGTAATTAGAACCTATCTCATATGAATACTCTTCGAATCGCAACTCGACAAAGCCCGCTAGCGCTGTGGCAGGCAAAAGAAGTCGCCCGTCAATTACAGATCATTCATCCTGGCCTGGAAACAAAATTGGTCAAGATGACAACGCACGGCGATAGAATTCTGGATAGTCCGCTGAGTAAAATTGGCGGTAAGGGGCTTTTTGTTAAGGAGCTGGAGCAGGGCTTACTGAATGATAGTGCGGATATTGCCGTGCACTCGATAAAAGATGTCCCCATGGAGCTTCCAGAGAACCTGGATTTACCGGTGATTTTGCCCAGAGAAGATCCTCTCGATGCGTTCGTCTCCAACAAATACCCTGACCCGGACCAGTTGCCTGATGGCGCGTATATTGGTACCTCAAGCTTACGCCGACAGGCACAGTTTTTGTCAAAGTACCCTAAAATTAAGGTTGGTGCCTTGAGGGGAAATGTCGGTTCCCGCCTGAAAAAATTGGACGAAGGACGCTATGACGCAATTATATTGGCTGCTGCGGGCTTAAAACGTTTAGGCAATGAAAATCGCATTACATATCGTATACGCAGCGAGCAGATTTTGCCCGCAGTAGGCCAGGGTGCGATTGGAATTGAATGCAGGCAGGGCGATAAAACGATTAAAAACCTAATCAAGCCCTTACACGACAGCGCTACAGCAACTTGTGTTTACGCCGAACGCGCTTTTAATCGACGTTTAAACGGTGGCTGCCAGGTACCTATCGCTGCTTTCGCACTCCTTGAGGACAATAGCCAACTGTGGCTACGCGGTAAAATATGCGCCCTGGATGGGAAACGAATCATTGAGGGTGAACTTAGAGGGTCTATTACAGAAGCGGAATCGTTAGGACGACAACTGGCGGAAACCTTTTTAGCTCGTGGCGCAGACAAGATACTTGCAGCGATAGGTTTGCCTGCTAACAGACTGTAAAACCATGTCATCAGATTCCTCCCTAATTGGCCATACCATACTGGTGACTCGCCCTGCTCACCAGGCAAAGCAACTTTGTCTTGAGATAAAAAAAGCCGGCGGCAAGGTTATTCGCTGCCCTGCAATCGAAATTCTACCGCCTCGCGACAAACAACAGGCACTCAGGCTATTAAAGCAGTTAAGTAACTTTGATCTGGCGATTTTTGTCAGTGTCAATGCGGTTGAATCGACTTTGGCGCTGATGGCCCCTGTTGCGCTGCCGAAATCTCTGCAACTGGCAGCTATCGGTATCAGCACCGCCGCCAGTCTGCAGTCTCAAGGCTACGAAAATATAATTCGACCACAACGACAATACAGCAGCGAAGGACTGCTGCAATCTGAAGCTCTTGGCAACGTTGAGGGTAAAAAAATCGCGCTGATTCGCGGAGAGAGTGGTAGAGAGTGGCTCGGAAAAACGCTTGAAGAAAATGGGGCACACGTTACTCCTGTGGCCACTTATCGGCGTAAACGACCTGCCGACTCCAAAAAAATACTGCGCCATGCTTTGCAGAATGACAATATCAGTATAATTAGTGTCACCAGCAATGAGGGCCTGGAAAATATAACCGAATTGGCTGGTGGAATGTGTAATAAGCTGCGGAGCATACCCCTGGTCGTGCTTAGTGATAGAAATCGTCAACACGCCACAAAACTGGGTTACCTCGGACCAATCGAAGTAGCCAACCAGGCCACTGATAGATCGATCGTTGAAGCACTAGTCAAACTGGCAGACTCGATGCGTTAAGGTGAAATATTTTTGGTTAAAAGGCATCATGCAAAGATGAACGAGAATACGAGACAGATCACTCCATCGGAAACTGATTCCAGAGAATCTGATTCCTCCGCATCAACCGCAGTGGAAACTGCGCAGAGCACCAACCGCCGCAGTTTATTTGGATGGATTGTGCTCCTGCTGATACTGCTGGCGGTATCTGCCTTTGGCTATTACCAACAGTACCTTGAGTTTACCGCGCTGCAAAATCAAATCAGTGAGCTGCAAAAATCCGTAAGAGGCCTGGACAATCACCCAACTTTAGTTGAATTAAAGCAGCGCATAATAGAACAGGACAACAAACTGAATGCCTCTCTCGCACAGCAACGGGAACAAATTCAAGCTCTGGATCAGGCGTTTGATGTTACGAAAAATACTATTAATCGCGACCAGAGCGGCTGGGTGCTGGCTGAGGTGGAATACTTGCTTAGATTGGCGGTTGTACGTTTGCGCCTGATGCATGACATAAAGGGTTCCATCGAAGCACTCATTGTTGCAGATACAAGGCTGGGAGATTTAGCTGACCCAGCGATGCTGGAAGTTAGGGAAATCCTGGCTAACGAAGTTACCGCTCTAAAATCGCTGGCGACCCCTGACGTTGAAGGTGTGGGGCTGCAACTGCTTGGTATGAGTAACCGACTGCACCTGCTGCCTGCGGCCAAACGCCCAGTTAGCAGTAATTTGCTGGATGATCCTGCCTTGGCAGAGTCAGCTGAAGAAACTTTCTTTGCCGGCACCTGGAACAATTTTAAACGTCGCATCGGGCTAAGACGAACTGATGCACCCGTCGGTACCGCGATACTGCAGGCAGAGCTCTATTATGTTGAGCAAAAAATCAGACTGGAACTGGAGTACGCTCGGCAAGCTGCTTTAAGATTGGACAAGGACGCGATCGATCGCCACTTGGCTGCCACCCGGAGTCTGATAGAAACGCATTACGATAGAGACCATCAACAGGTCATCACTCTTAGAGCAGAGCTGGCTGCTTTGCAGGAGGCTGATTTGATACCGGCATTACCGGACATTAGTGGTTCATTGCGCAAGCTAAGAGAACTGCAACAAAAATATCGACCGTTACAACCAGTCGAATCAGAAACAACATCTGAGGAAGCGTCATGAAGATAGCTCTACTGACAGCTATTTTTGTGGTCGCTCTGGTAACAATTCTGATCGTTACAGCGCTGAATTTAGATTACGGCTATGTGCTTATTACCAACGGTCATTGGACCTTTGAAAATTCACTCGCTTTCTTTATCGTTTTAGTTTGCGTCGCCTTACCCATTTTATACCTGCTGTTGCGTCTATTGCTGCGAATAGGCCGAGTTCCCACATTATTCCAACGTCGCCGTAATCAACGCCATATTGAACGAGCCCGTGAGAATATTAACCGGGGTCTGATCGAGTTGCTTGAGGGGCATTGGCAACAAGCCGAACAGATATTATTAAAGGACATCAATAGCAGCGAAACACCCTTGTTAAATTACTTACTTGCTGCACGTGCCGCACAACAGCAAGGTGCTGACCAGCGTCGCGATGAGTATTTGAAAAAAGCTCATGATTCAACGCCTAAAGCAGATATCGCCGTTGGTCTTACACAGGCCGAACTACAATTGTCACATGAGCAGACGGAGCAGGCTCTCGCTACCTTGACCAGTTTGCGTGAGATAGCACCAAAACACCCTTATGTTCTAAAAATGCTAAGCCGGCTTTACTGGCGATTAAACGAGTGGGAAAAACTCGCAGCCTTAATACCGGAGCTGCGAAAACGTAAAATTGTGAGTGGCAAAAAACTGCTGTTACTCGAAAGAACAACCTATACTCAGTTTCTCCGTTATATCGCTTGCTCAAACTCCATATTTAGTATTGAAGAGCAATGGAAATTGCTGCCTAGACGGTATCGAAACGACCCTGAAATACTGAGTGTTTATATAGATTGCCTGATAGAAAATGGGAACAACATTGTCGCTGAACGGGCTCTAAGGCAGTTCCTGAATCGACAGTGGGATGAGAAGCTGGTTCAACACTACGGGGAGTTAGAACTAACTGATTCAAATCAGCAGCTTGATCATGCGGAATCCTGGTTGAAAGATCATGGCCGCAGCCCTATGTTACTGCTTGCTCTTGCTCGTCTGTGTTCACGCTTGCGACTTTGGGGTAAATCCCGCGTTTATTATGAGAGTAGCGTCGCCATTCATCCCAGCGGTGAAGCCTACGCCGAGCTTGCAGAGTTATTGGAGTCATTGGGCGAAAGTGACTCAGCCCATGACTGCTTACGTAAAGGTATACAGTTAGCCCTTAGTGATAGCCGTGATAGACGCATAGGCGACCAGAAGAACCACAAATTGGCGGATCTATCGGTTGATAGTAGTAATGGTCAAAAAATAGCCGTTCTCAACTAGGAAAGCTATCGCTAGTGACTGCGCTTTGAATTAAGCCAGTTGATCAGAGGCTTCCACTCCTCCCTATCTATGGCTGTCGCCGATGGTGCAAATTCAAAAACACCTAGACCGCGTTCTGCAGCTTTAATGTAATTTGAGCTTTCGCGTAAAGCGGTTATATATGGTACGCCGCGTAATCCCGTCAAAAAATCATCCAGTTCAAGAAATATGTTGGTATAGCCGCGCGCACGATTAGCGACAACTCCAATTTTTGCCTGTTTCCCCGCCACTGGTGCAGTGCTCTTAATTTCCTTAATAAATGATGTCGCTGCCCGCATATCTATTGGTGAGGGTAATACCGGGATAATGAATGTCTGGGCCTTGCGTGCTAACTGATTCAGCAACGTGCCATGTATAGCAGCAGGCGCATCCAGAATAATAAAATCGGCACTGCGCGGGGCGCGAAAGCTTCCACTATGAGCGGCTATGCCATTGATGATCGGCCTCGCTTTCGGTCGAGCACGTAACCAGTCGAGACTGGATTCCTGTTGATCGTAATCCACCAATAAGACCCGGGCACCAATTGAGACATAGTAACTCGCCAGATTGGTAGCGATAGTGCTCTTTCCAGAACCGCCCTTTGCGTTTGCAACCATTATTGTTCTCATAGCCTACCCCAGAAGTAACGTGCAAAGACTTGCAAGGCTATCAAAGCTTTTTCGCAATGACCACCATGCATCAGAAGCTTTTAGGATTTCGAAGTACCCGTAAAAGTTCAGTCAAGGCCCAATTTTGGCCAGAGCTCATCGACAGCTTTAACGACCTCTTCACTCATCTTGATCGGCCGACCCCAGTGACGATGAGTTTCTCCATCCCATTTATTGGTAGCATCAATACCCATTTTGGAGCCCAGACCGGGTTCAGGGGATGCGAAATCAAGATAATCTATGGCAGTGTTCTCAAGAATCGTAGTATCGCGTGCGGGGTCAACACGTGTACTGATGGCCCAGACCACATCCTTCCAATCTCGAATATTGACGTCTTCATCCAGTACAACAACAAACTTGGTATACATAAATTGCCTGAGAAATGACCAGACGCCCAGCATAATACGCTTGGCATGACCGGCGTATTGTTTACGTATGCTGACTAAAGCCATGCGGTATGAACAAGCTTCGGGTGGTAAATAAAAGTCCACTATTTCAGAAAACTGTTTCTGTAATATCGGCACAAACACTTCATTCAGTGCGACGCCCAGCATGGCTGGCTCGTCTGGCGGTTTGCCCGTATAGGTGCTGTGATAAATGGGATCGCGCCGATGTGTAATACGCTCTACAGTCATCACCGGAAACTCTTCAACCTCATTGTAATAGCCGGTGTGATCCCCATAAGGCCCTTCTGCCGCCATTTCGCCAGGGTGTAGATAGCCTTCAAGTATATATTCGGCAGAACTGGGCACCTCCAGGTCATGCGATATGCATTTGACCAGTTTGCTGCGAGCGCCGCGCAACAAACCGGCAAAGGCAAATTCGGACAACATATCCGGTATTGGTGTAACCGCCGCCAGAATCGTGGCCGGATCCGCCCCTAGCGCTACAGCAACGGGAAAAGGTTTATCGGGATGTTGTTTCCGCCAGTCACGATAATCCAATGCCCCTCCTCGGTGCGCCAGCCATCGCATAATAATTTTATTTCTGGCCAATAGTTGCTGGCGATAGATACCGATATTCTGTCGCTCTTTTAGCGGGCCTTTAGTTATTGTTAATCCCCAGGTCAATAATGGAGCAACATCTTCTGGCCAACAGGTTTGTACGGGCAATTTGTATAGATCAACATCATCCGCCTCAATAACGATTTGTTGGCAAGCGCCTTTGGCGACGGTCTTTGGCGCCATATCCAACACTTTTTTGTAGATCGGTAAAGACTGCCAGGCTTCTCGCATGCCTTTTGGTGGATCGGGTTGCCTTAACCAGGCCAGGGTTTCGCCTATCTGACGCAAAGACGCGACGTCCGCCGTTCCCATAGCCATCGCTACGCGACGCGTGGTTCCAAATAAGTTGCCTAATACCGGTGTGCTAAAGCCCTTCACATTTTCAAATAACAGAGCCGGGCCCTCTCGTTGCAATACCCTGTCACAAATTTCTGTAATCTCAAGCTCAGGATTAACTTCAGCCTGGATTCTCTTGAGCTCACCAGCCGCTTCGAGCTGTTGGATAAAATCACGTAAGTTTTTATATTTCATCCTTCGCCTTCGCTTATTTACTGAAAGATTCAGGGCGTATTGAACACTGCCCAGACGGGGGTATGATCGGATGGCCGCTCCCAGCCACGTGGTTGACGATCGATTCCTGCGTCGGCGGCATATTGCATCAATTCATTGCTGGCCAGAATTAAGTCGATACGTAAACCAAGGTTACGGCGAAAACCTGCCGCGCGGTAATCCCACCAACTATACTCTTCCGCTTCTTGATGGAAATGACGAAAGCTGTCCTGCAATCCCAATGCCTTGATCTCATTCAGCTTCTGACGCTCTTCACTACTACACAAAATCTTCTCGTGCCAAAGATCCGCGTCGTAGACATCTTTATCCTCTGGCGCAATATTAAAATCACCGAGTACAACCATGTGTTTGTATTCACTGAGCTGTTGCTGAATAAATTGTTGTACAGCATTTAACCACTTTAACTTGTACGCAAACTTTTCCGAACCTACTTCTTGTCCATTCACAACATAGAGATTAAGAATTCGAACCGTGCCTACGGTAACAGCCAGTATTCGACGTTGCGGATCATCCAGACCGGGTATATCAGTTACCGGGTCCTGCATAGCTTTTCTTGCGATAACTGCAACACCGTTATAGGTTTTCTGCCCCGAGTAGACGACCTCGTATCCAGCTTCGTTTATCTCAGATACTGGAAAGTTTTCATCCGTTAATTTTGTTTCCTGCAAAGCCAGCACATCTGCCTGAGCCGTTTCCAGCCAGTCCAAAACTTGTGGCAAACGTACTTTCAGTGAATTTACATTCCAGCTGGCTATCTTCACTTACCAAACCTTGCGACCATTGAATCGTTTACGTACGCGCCGCTCCAACCAGCCTGCTCCCAAAACAATGCCAACAATCAGACAAACGAACATCGTGACAAGCAGCCAGACAATTTTCGTCAGTGTGTCCTGCGTGCTGCCACCTGCTTCTTGAAACTTGTTTTTAAGCGACTGTATTTCTTCAACTAACTCGAGCGTCTCCTGTTTTGATTCTTCCAACTGCTGGTTTAGTTGCTCCAGTTGGGCGGTCTGATCAGATCTTTGCTGCTCCACCTGCTCGGCTGAGGCGGCTTGCTTGTCTTCAATTTCTTTACGCAGATCTTTTATTTGTCGATTTGCTTTAGCCAGCTGACGTTGTAATCGTTTTACCGTCTGCTCAGTTACCCCTATAACATTAAGTTGGGCCTGTAATTTGTCGCGCTGCGCTGTGATTTCTTTTATTGTCAGGCTCGCCGGTGTTTTCTCGCTAATAAATTCTGCTCTAGCCCAGCCCTCAACACCATCAGCCGATTTTATTCGAACAAACTCTCCTTCCTTTTCAAGCACCTTCACCTCACTACCGCTAGGCAACATTTTCTTCAATGAAGAAGTGGTATCAGGTAAGGCATATACTCCTAAATAGAGCCTGTCACTTACAAATGCCGCATTTGCAGATGTGGTGAATAAGAGTATGGATACTAAAATTGAGCTAATAGAAAAATGCTGCATCATGTTAACAATCCATTGTGCTTGAGCAAGGCGTCCACATTTGGTTCTCTGCCACGAAACTGCGTAAATAAATTCATTGCTTTATCTGATCCCCCACGTTCCAGAATAGTTGCTAAAAACGATCGGCCTACATCAGTATTAAATATACCTTCTTCTTCAAACTTACTGAAAGCATCAGCAGACAAAACTTCTGCCCACTTATAGCTATAGTATCCTGCAGCATAACCCCCGGCGAAAATATGTGAAAATCCATGCTGGAAGCGCACAAAATCAGGCGGGGATAATACCGAAACGGCATTTCGAATTTCCTGCAATAGAATTTGATGGCGTGAACCTTTCCTTGGCAGGTACTCCAAATGCAGTCGCAAGTCAAAAAGACTGAATTCAATCTGTCGCAGTAGCTGCATTGCTGCATGAAAATTCTTGGCCTGCTTCAGTTTCTGCACCATCTCACTGGGTAATGGTTCGCCAGTCTGATAATGCCCACTAATTATTTCAAGCGCTTCGCTTTGCCAACACCAGTTTTCCAGGAACTGGCTGGGTAATTCCACTGCATCCCATTCAACACCTCGAATACCGGCTACGCCAGGGTAATCAACCTGCGTCAACATATGGTGTATACCGTGCCCAAACTCATGAAAGAGCGTAATCACTTCATCATGGGTAAACAGAGCTGGATCTTCCCCAAGAGGCGGGGTTAGATTGCAGGTTAAGTATGCGGTTGGAATTTGTAATCCATTTTCACGCTGCATCCGACCGCAGCATTCATCCATCCAGGCACCACTGCGTTTGTTGGCTCTTGCATAAAGATCTAGGTAGAAGCGCCCTCTAGGCTGACCACTGCTATCAACAATGTCATAGAATCGAACGTCTGCATGCCAGCGCGCGTCGGTATCCTGACGTCGAACAGTAACAGCAAATAATCGTTCTACAGTGCCAAACAGGCCTTCAAGAACCCGTTCAACCGGGAACCAGGGTTTTAACTCCTCCTGTGATATAGCGTAACGTTGCTGGCGGAGTTTCTCGGAATAATAGGCGACGTCCCAGGATTGGAGTTCTTCGCCTTCCAGGTCATCAGCGGCAAACGCTTTCAATTCTTCCAGTTCTTCTCTCGCCGCTGGAAGCGCTTTTGCCGTTAGCTCGTTTAAGAAATCCAGCACCTGTCGAGGGCTGTCTGCCATTTTGCTGGCAAGTGACTGTTCTGCGTAATTCTTGTATCCCAATAAGCGGGCCCCTTCGTGTCGCAGCCTGAGAATTTTCTCAATGTTCTCGCTATTGTCCCACTGGTTTGCGTGCGGCCCCTGATCGGATGCACGAGTGTTATAGGCCGTATAGATATTCTGTCGGAGTGCTCGATCATCAGCATAACTTATCGCAGCGATATAAGCTGGCGCATGCAGTGTTAATAGCCACCCTTCTTTACCGGTTTCCTTAGCTGCTTGTTCAGCCATGCTCAAGGCCGAATCCGGTAATCCTGCCAAATTTTCTTTGCTATCAAATAATTGGCTCCAGGCCAGCGTTGCATCCAGCAAATTTTTTTCAAACGCAGAGTTAAGTGACGAAAGCTCTTGCTGAATTACCTTAAAACGATTTTTGTCTTTGGTTTTTAAGGTAACGCCATTTAATTTAAACCCAAGTAAAGCAT
>CAJHXT010000333.1_pt1 | contig 12074 bp, 11 predicted proteins | sample 9198451 | NCBI WGS metagenome assembly CAJHXT01 (sample SAMEA7708326, study PRJEB35096) | sediment metagenome | biome: marine neritic benthic zone biome [ENVO:01000025]; feature: sediment [ENVO:00002007]; material: shallow marine sediment [ENVO:03000034] sea grass bed [ENVO_01000059] ... | reverse complement strand
GAAAGATTTTCGCTTGAACTCTTTTCGCCAATCCAAGCATATTGATAGCACCATGCACGCTGGTTTTGGTGGTTTGTACGGGGTCATGCTGATAATGAACAGGAGATGCCGGACAGGCCAAGTTGTAAATTTCATCCACTTCCAGATACAACGGAAACGTTACGTCATGCCGCAGTAACTCAAAATAGGGATTGTCAAATAAATGTGCAATATTATCCTTTGTGCCAGTATAAAAGTTATCAACACACAGCACTTCATGTCCGTCTTTTAATAAACGTTCACAAAGGTGCGAACCGAGAAATCCAGCTCCACCGGTTACTAAAATACGTTTGCGTAATGCAATTTTCATAGTAATTTCTCGTTATAAACCGGCCCATCCAGAACCGGTCAAATGATTGTTGGTGTCAAATGCCAAGTACACGCTGTATAGCCAGGCAACTTACAATAAATCCGATTTCCGTGAACAATAAGGCAAAGCAGTACTGATAGCCCTGTTACATAATGAGCTAATGGGCCGGTATTGTATTCTAGACCCCACATGATGTGTATAAAATCAAAATACCATTGAGTAAAAATATATAACCAGTCTGCAGACTACTTGAGCGCATAAATATATCCATCACGACAACCAACCACTATTACTCCATCCCAGACAGCTGGTGTGCCGACAAAATAACTGGGGAATTTTTTCTTCCAAAGCATTTTTCCATTCACAGCATCAAACAATGCCAGGTAACCGCCAAAGTCAGCAGTTAATACACGATTACCAATCACCACGGGCGAAGACCAGCTACTGCGCCCCGGGATTTTTACTCTCCAGTTCAGTTTACCCTGCTCTTTGCTGACCGAATAAAGATACCCGTCATCGGCTGTGAATATCACATCATCCTTAAAAAATGCTGCGCTGGAATATATGCCTGTTGCGCCTACCTGAAAAAACCATTGCTCATTGGACTTTGAATCCAATTTAAATAACCCACCGTTCCGATCATTAAAATCACGTTCCACGCCTATGTAAACATCTCCACTCTTTACATCGATCAGTGGTGAGCTATCAGTATCATCTCCAGTATTGAAATCGGCCTGTAACACACCACGTGTTTTGTCTAAATAAAAAACATGGCCACTTCCACTGCCGACAATTACCTGATTTCCATATATAGCAACAGAAGATTCAATACCCACATATGGCTTTTGCCGATCCTTATACCGAAACTTCGATTTTGGTGCACTTTCTGGGTAAAGCCAGATCCGTTTAAACGGTGGTTTTAACTGAAGCTTGCGAACATAACCATCTTCTCCAGCGAAATAGGCGTGCCCATCTTCCACGGCGGCACTACCATCAAAATCATAAGATACACTTGGCGTGTAAACAGCTTCTTCTGAATGCAGATGACGTAAGGTTTCTCGATCAAGTATATGCATTCCATTCGACCAGGAACCAACAATGGCGTAGTTATCAGTAATCGTTGGTGAACTTTTAATAATATCGAAGTTTTGAGGTGATCTAAGAATAAGTGCACCGGTTAAAAAGTCCAACTTGTATACAAATCCATCGAGCGAGGCAGCGTAGACAATCCGCTTCTTTTTTTCAGGCACTATTGCAGGCTGACCTGTCCAGCCCAATCCTTGCCAACGACGTACCGTGCCATCCTTTGATTGCCGCTCAATAACGTCTGTTTTAAATTTCCATATAATTTTTGGCTGTTTCTCCGGCAGCGGTCCGGTTCCGTAAAAGCTGCGCGTATTATTTCCTCTAAACTGGTAAAGACCAGTTGGTGAATCTGGTTTTGTTTCAGAATCTCTTGCAGTCGATGTCTCCGGAGGAATAGCGCGCTTGATCGACGGCATGGAACAAGCGGTTATTATCAGCAGTATCAAAAGATAGACAACCGGCCGTAAGCAATGCAGAGAAGACATTGCTATTGCACAGGGCTGTTACGAGAATAAAGCTCAGAATCAACCGTATATTTATATCTTTTGTACCCCCAAAGATATTGCTCCGGACACTGCCTGATAAGCCGCTCCATGCTTTTATTTAATGCTGTTGTAGATTGCTCCAGATTGTCGGCGTATATCTCACTAATTGCCGGCTCGATATAAATATCGAAACCGCGCGCCCAGGACAGCCTTTTTGCATATACGCACAATACTGCTGGATGGGTTTTTTTTATTAAGCGCGGTAACAATGTTCCGGTACCTGCGGGCACATTGAAAAAATCTACCACCACACTACCGGGACCATCTGGCAACTGATCCGGAAAAGCCTTAATGATTTTGCCTTTTTCCAATAAGCGATACAGCTTGCGCACACCCGTCCCACTAAAAGGAACAAGCATTTTTGTCCCCGGCCGCTCTCTGCTCTTTCTTACGATCCTATCCAGAAATTTATTGCGTAATGGTTTATATAATGCATAAGGCTTATATGGTCCCAGAATATAATTAAACACCTCCCAATTCCCCAGGTGTGGATGCACAATAATGACGCCACGCTGGTCCTCAATTGCCTTTTTCAAATGCAACTCACCGTTTATCTTGCGAATCTTTCGCTTAAAGGCACCACTTGGAATAAACCAATTAAAAATCATTTCCAACGCAAGCTTTCCATATTCAATAAGGTTTTTCTTAACCAGGCTATCGATTTCGTCTGCTGATAACTCTGGGAAAACCAGATTTAAATTTATTCTGCATACTCGTGCATATTCGGTTTTAAACACAAGCGCGATCCAGCCCAGGCACCTACCAGACAGATGAATACAGCTCAGGATGAATCTATACATGGGGAAACGGCTCGGTTCAGGAAATAAAATAAACTTATCTTGTCGTGCTTACTGCGTTAGCGATATTCGCACAATTGTTTCCAGTTAGAAAGAACATGATCCGGGACCGCGGTATCTTTAGCCCGCTTTGGTAGATCATTAAGCACCAGAACACCTTCAGGTCGACGTTTTGGAAAATGACTACTTCCAGCGAACAGTACAGCGCCCTCAATGTCTAACTCAGGAACTATCGACCGAACTGCTAGAACATGATTTTGAATTTGCATCAACGGGTTTTTAAACTGAAAATTCTTCTGGTTGACAACCTGGGTCCATTGATCAAGATTCTCATTACCATAAATTAGCCCATCAAACTGCTTCACATCTAAAACAATTAATTTTTCGCCGCTTAACACAATATGATCAATATACACCTCACCATCGACACCATCAGGCAATTTGATATTACTAAGCGTTTTTGACCCTAGTTTTTTTACATGTCTCTTTATTCTTAAAGCAGAATAAATACTTCTAATGCATGGCATCAACCGCCAGCTCAGAAAAATTAGAACCAGGATCAGGAGAGAAGGTATTACTACACTATAAATCTCAATTGACAACAAAAAACTATAGATATCTTTACTTTTATCAATCATGTCTACTTTTCAAAATACGAAAAAGCCTACTTATTCACGGCAAGTTACGCGACATGCTGCACACAGCGCAATAACAGCCTCAACAATCAACCATGTAGCATTTGTTGCTGATGTGCAAAATAGCAGGCTTTGCCTTTAAACCAAAGGCATCAGTTCACAGATACACTTGCAAACCGACGCTTACCCACCTGATAGGTGCATTTTGATCCTTTATCGACTATTAGCCCTTTATCTTCAACGCGTTCACCATCAATTTTTACCGCTCCTTGCTTGATCATTCTGAATGCCTCTGACGTGCTAGTCACCAAACCAGCCTCCTTAAGTAAGTTGGCAATCGGAAGCTTTCCACTTTCAGAAGTTAGTGATACCTCGGGGATATCATCAGGCATTGCCCCCTGTTGAAAACGGGCAATAAACACCTGCTGGGCCTGGTCGGCAGCCTTCGCGTCGTGAAATCGGGTTACAAGCTCCTTACAAAATTCAAACTTAACATCACGTGGATTAAGACCCTCATTAACTTGTTGCTCCATATCCTTAATGTCCTGCAAAGGGCGGAAGCTAAGTAGCTCAAAATAGCGCCACATAAGATCGTCTGATATAGACATTAATTTACCAAACATTTCATTTGCTGGCTCATCAATACCAACGTAATTCCCAAGTGATTTGGACATTTTCTGGCCCCCGCCCAGTCCCTCCAGAATTGGCATGGTCAATACGATCTGAGGCACTTGTCCATAGTGCTTTTGCAGCTCTCGTCCAACCAGTAAATTAAATTTTTGATCTGTGCCACCTAATTCAACATCCGCCTTCAGTGCCACTGAGTCGTAACCTTGAATTAAGGGATATAGAAACTCGTGAATAGCGATAGGCTGATTAGCACTATATCGCTTACTGAAATCATCCCGCTCAAGCATACGCGCTACGGTATGTTTGGAGGCCAACTGCACAAGTTCTGCGGCATTCATTGGACTCATCCAATCAGAATTAAGAACGATCTTTGTTTTGTCTGGATTGAGAATTTTGAAAATCTGTTTTTGATAAGTTTTGGCGTTTTCCTGAACAGCGTCTCGGGTCAATGGTGGCCTTGTTGCACTTTTGCCCGTCGGATCACCAATCATGCCGGTGAAATCACCAATTAAAAATAGTATTTCGTGGCCTAAATCCTGGAATTGACGCAGCTTGTTAATCAGTACAGTATGACCAAGATGTAAATCAGGTGCTGTAGGGTCGAAGCCAGCCTTAATGCGTAATGGGCGTCCAAGCTTCAGTTTGTCTAAAAGCTCGTTTTCCAGCAAAATCTCCTCGGTTCCCCTCTGGATTTCCTGTAAAGCGTCTTGTGCAGAGTGTTGATGATCCGTTTTCATTTATTTTGTTACCGGCTATACCAAGAATGAGATGCAACCATACTGATTTAGCGGGAAATTCCAAGTTTTTTAAAGAGATGCGGATAAATATAGAAATTCCGTTGACGATCGAGTTATTAACCGTTATTGTTCCCACCCATATAAATCCTTAAATATCAAAATGTTGCAGTACATTTATGATGCATGACTATAAAGGCGTATTACCACGACGACAGGCTAAACCAGCCACTCGTAGTATCAATTGGCGTTGGCACGGCGCCATATTCTTTGTACTGGCCGCTGTATTTACGCTTTTTCTGGTGGAATCAAAGAAAATAGAAGCCTCAGGCACTCAGCTCGATGGAGTCGAACCAAAAAATCCAGAATTGAAAGCTAATGCGAGCAACAACTCTGAATGGGAAATGGAATCTTTTGAGATTCGCTTACCACCTGCCATAACCCCCACCCAGGCAAGCGTTCCGGAGCCACGCTCTTCTCAGCCTGAGTGGCAATCTTTTACCGTCAAATCCGGTTATAACTTTGCGATCATCTGTTCACGTGCTGGCGTTAAAAAAGGGGAAGTCCACTCAATTATGCAGTTGGGCAAGCCGGTTGCCACACTGCAAAAACTCTACCCGAACGAAAAAATTCATCTAAAAATTCAACCTGACGGACGATTGCTGGCATTAAAATATGATATCCAGCCCTCGAAGCGGCTGCTTGTTACACGAAATCAAGCACGCGAGGATAACCAGCCCCTTTTTAAAGCTGAAATAATTAACCGTCCACTGGAAAAGCGCACCGCTCACATTAGCGCGGTGATTCAGGACTCACTCTACCTGGCAGCTCAAAAAGCAGGGCTGTCAATTCAGGTCACCAGTGAGTTGGCTGAACTATTCGGCTGGGACATTGATTTCACAATGCAGGTTCGCAAGGGTGACCGCTTTACTGTTGTCTACGAAGACTATTATCGCGAAGGCGACAAGGTCACTGACCTTTCACGCAACCGTGGAAACCAGTCTTTCGGAAAACGTATTATCGCCGCTGAGTTTTTAAACAATGGTAAGGTGTTTCGAGCGGTTCGATATACTGATCCAGATGGTCATACTGATTACTACACACCTGAAGGCAACACTATTCGAAAAACGTTTATGCGAAACCCAGTTGACGCACGCGTTTCATCATACTTCAATCCAAAACGCAGACACCCGTTACTAAAGAAAACCAGACCACACCGCGGCGTGGATTACGCAGCACCTAGAGGGACACCGATTAAATCGGCAGGTGACGGCAAGGTGGTCTTTAAAGGACGTCAGGGTGGTTATGGCAGAACCATAATTATTCAACATGGCCAGCGCTACAGTACGCTTTATGCGCATATGTCTAGTTATGCTCGCAACACAGCCAAAGGTCGAAAAATAAAACAGGGCCAGGTTATCGGTTATGTTGGAAAATCCGGGCTCGCTACGGGTAATCACCTGCACTACGAATTTAGAATTGATGGTGTACACCACAATCCACTCACAGTTAAACATCCCAGCGTCTCGCCAATTCCAAAAAAATTGCTGGCCGATTTTCGCCTACGAACGCATGCTCAACTTGCTCAACTGGACACTATCAAACGCATTACTTTAGCTTTGGATCCTGACTATTCCAGTCGATCCAAAACATAAATCATTGACCGGTTCAGCAACATATAATTGAATAACCCAAAACCCGTTGTAAACTGTTCGCGCAATTTATAATTTAACGGAAGTGCGTAAAGATGCCCCATAGCGAGCTCTACATTGGTCTAATGTCTGGAACAAGCATGGACGGCATTGATGTCGCGTTGGTCGATTTCTCAAATGAATGCAGACTGATTGGCAAAAGCTGTGTTCCCTACCCAGCAAAACTACGTGCTGACCTAATACAACTTGCGCAACGCAGTCAACAATGCCAACTGGACGAACTGGGTCATTTAGATCAATTGCTAGGACAGTCTTTTGCTCAGGCTGCGATGAAAATAATTGAGCAACAGCAGGTCGAACCTAACCAGATAGCGGCAATCGGCAGTCACGGCCAGACTATTTATCATCGACCCGGCAATCAAAATTCTGCTCATATTCCTTATTCGCTGCAAATTGGCGATCCAAATATTATTGCTGAAACCACTGGTATAACAACTGTCGCCGATTTTCGTCGTCGAGATATTGCCGCAGGGGGACAGGGTGCACCTCTTGTGCCCGCATTTCACGCCTCTGTCTTTTCAAAAGAAAAATCAACACGTGCTGTCGTTAATATTGGTGGAATCGCCAATATCACGATTTTAGAGGGTGCAAATGTCATCTCCGGTTTCGATATTGGACCAGGCAATTGTCTGATGGACCAGTGGTGTCGCAAGCATTATGGAAAACCATACGACGCGGACGGCAAAATCGCCGCCACGGGAGTTGTTTCCACGGAGTTACTAGCAAGAGTCCTGGACGATCCATACTTCAAGCAAAGCTATCCTAAAAGCACTGGTCCGGAATACTTTAACCTCGATTGGCTGGAACAGCATATTCGAGAAACTGAGCTGGATAAACATGACGTTTTGCGTACGCTAAATCAATTTACCGCAGTCGTAATCGCCCAAACCATCAAGCAAGAAGCAAAGGGCTGCACAGAGATCTATATCTGTGGCGGTGGCGCACACAATAAGCTATTGCGAAAAGAGCTCGCCACATTATTAATGGGCTTAGAAGTTAAAGACAGCTCTGTACTCGGTATCGACCCTGACTATGTCGAGGCGGCTGCTTTTGCATGGTTGGCACGACAAACTTTATTGGGGAAAACAGGCAATATACCAACTGTGACCGGTGCGAAAAAAACTGTTGTGCTCGGTAGTGTCTGCTACGCTTAATACTATCAGTAGCGTAAAACCAGGTCGGCCTACATAGAGTAAGCTTAAGACCTACAGTGTAAGGCCGATACGAAACTACTTGCAGAACTATAATCAGCGGAGCGCCCCATGAAATCAATGTTTAAGTTCCTCGCAGCAGTCCTACTAATTTTTGCTGGAAGCATGCCCATAGCAGCGGAACAGATCAGGGTGGTTTTCCTGTCACAGGACCCCCCTGGAAATGCTTTCTGGGACAATGTAGTCGAATTTATGCAAGCTGTAGCGGATGACCTGAACATTAATCTTGAGGTGCATATTGGCAAGACCGTGGCAACCGGCACCTATATGATGAAGAAAAACGGCTTGAAACTGCTTAGGGGACCAGCATTTCCTGACTACTTTGTTACCGGATACTGGCCGGGCGCCACCAACAAACTTATCGAGGCTGCAGATAAAAACAGGGTGAATTTCTTTGTGATTAATACGCCTATTTCAGACCAGGATCAGGCGATCGTAGGCAAACCAAGGGAAAATTACCGGCACTGGATTGGCCATATGTCTCCGGATGATGTACAGGCCGGCTATACGCTGGCTGAAAGCCTGGCGAGTGCCGTAGACCCAGGCCCAAACAATAAAGTGCTGATTGCTGGGTTAGGCGGTAATGCCGACTCAGCCGTATCTGCGATGCGGGTAAAGGGACTTAAGAAATACGCCGCCGAACACTCAACTACCCGATTACAGGAAGTTTACTCCACAGACTGGTCAAAACCAGCGACATTAATCGCAACCGATAAGTTGCTGGAAACTTATCCAAACACACATGCGATATGGGCCGCCGCTGACTCAATTGCACTCTATGCTTCAAACGCGGCGTCAAATATTGGCCGCAAACCCGGATCAAATATCTTTTTGGCTGGTATTGACTGGTCAGATGTTGGTATTCAGGCAGTTGAAGCAGGTGTACTAGTTAGTTCAGTGGGAGGGCATTTTATGGAAGGCGGCTGGGCGCTGTTGTTAATGCATGATTATCATTACGACATTGATTTTAAGGAAGATCTTGGCACAACAATACCAACAAAAATGCAACTAATTGATAAGCACAATGTCCAGGAGTATTTAACTAAACTTGGCGACAGGGACTGGAGCAAAATCGACTTTAAAAAGTTTTCTAAAGTCTACAATGCACGACTCAAAAAATATGATTTCTCGCTCAATAATTTGTTAAAGCAACTTGATTAACTGCATGCCTGAAGCAATGGCGCAGGACGCAATACAGTAAAACCAGCGCCGCGTTCAAAGCGCATCGGTTTTAGAATTTACGAAAAAGTGGCTGCTATCTTGCAGATGCAACGGTTTTCTAAACCGAAAATGATGAGCCACAACCACAGGTGGTCGTAGCATTTGGATTTCGAATAACAAACTGCGAACCTTGCAGCCCCTCTGAGTAGTCAATTTCAGCCCCCATTAGATACTGAATACTCATTGGATCGACAAGAAGCGTGACGCCATTATTAACAATCTCGGTGTCGCCCTCATTGACTGCTTCATCAAAGGTAAATCCATACTGAAAGCCGGAGCAACCACCGCCTGATATAAAGACACGCAATTTCAGGTCGGGATTCTCCTCCTCTTCCAGAAGGCTCTTGACCTTATTCGCCGCATTGTCAGTGAAATCCAGTGGTGGCGGGAAATCGTCGTCAGGCAGCTCAGCCTGTACGTCAGTCATGGTGTACTGCTCCAAAATGTATAGTGTAACTCGTCAAGTCTAGCTTTTCCTGACTAAATTAGTCAAGTATTTATTTGCTGGCTGATTTACCACCTTCCGCCCCTTCATCCTTACCCTGATATTCCAGTAGGCGCTTTTCTTTCTTATTCTGATGAACTAGATTCCCGTTTATCGCTGCGCCCATTTCCATTTCCAGCAAACTGTAATATACATCGCCATCAATACGAGCCTGGTTATTTAATACAACCTTATCGGTGGTGTGCACATCACCCTTCACCTGACCATTAATCACCATATTGGGCACCTGGATTTCACCCTCAATAACGCCCTCGGGATTAAGAACAAGCAATGATTCAGCGTCCTCCTCCGCCTTAATATTTCCATTTACTTTACCGTCGACATACAAACCACCACGAAACACTATATCGCCAGATATTTCTGTATTTCGCCCAATAATGGTCTCGACATTATCGGTACCCATTTTTTTTGAATTACCACTCCACATTCTGTTTATCCTCCAATAACAATTGATTGCCACTCATAACTTCGTTCGATGCTCTTTAATGAGCGGCTACGTGGACTAACTTTGACCAATACCGTTTGTGGCTGAAATCCTTCCGGCAAGGACAATTGCCCCTCTAAACTTTGAAAATTTTTAAACCGGAATTTTAACTCACCTTTTTTATCGGTCAGGACACTCGTGCTAGCGAGCTCCATAGACTCCCCATTTAATATGCCGGATATCGACATTTCTACCTTGCCATCGGCAAATCGATTTCGATTACGTCGTTGCGTCAACACGACTTTATAACCGTAACGAAGTGCTTTAGCGTCCTTAACCAGCTGTACTCCCAGTATTTGCAAACCTGGCTCAAGCTCAGCAGGTGATAATAAGCTACGATAAAACACCAGCTCCTCTTTAAGTTCCAGAGTTTCCTGATTAAGCTGGTTTAATCTTTCATTCACCTGCTTTGTTGCAGTTGCCTCAATCATGGTATTGCTTGAAAGCTGAGCATTCTCTTCCAGCAGTTCTTCAATTCGAACATTTAACTCGCCCAACTGTTCAGTTAGATTCTGAATTTCAGAATGAGTAGCCGCCCGCTGATAGCCCGCATGAATCACACCAAGCTCATAGCAGGCCCAACCAATCACCACTGAGAATAAGACTACGCCACTACGTAACGTCCACACTTTCCACGGATTGTGCGGTTTAACTAGATAGCGTCCTGTACTGGAATGCTTAACCACTTGAATCTCGTCTTAACAATTAGGGCCACAATGCGGCCTGAGATAGTCCTAGACCTTCATCATATCCAAACATCAGGTTCATATTCTGTATGGCCTGTCCAGCCGCACCTTTAACCAGATTATCCTCCACCGACAATATTATTGCTGTGTTAGTGTTTGCAGATTTATGAACCGCAATCTGACAAAAATTACTACCACGAACATTAGCGGTTTCTGGGTGCGAGCCGGACGGCATCACATCCACAAATAGCTCGTTTTTATATTCCTCTTCAAAAAGCGCCTGCAAATCTGCTTTTGAATCCGTTAGCTGGGCGTATAAAGTAGCACAAATACCGCGCACCATAGGAACAACGTGTGGAACAAATACCAGTTTTGGAATCACAGTTGATGCGCTAGCCAAGGTTTGCTCAATTTCTGGGCGGTGCCGATGTGTTCCCACTGCATATGCTCGCATATTCTCGGCGACTTCAGAAAACAGATTGGCGTTTTTCTGCTGTCGTCCTGCACCGCTAATACCCGACTTGGCATCGGCAATTAAGCTATCTGCTTCCACAATATTCGCCTTTAGTAGCGGCAAGAAACCGAGAGTAATTGCGGTAGGATAACATCCTGGATTTGCAACTAGCTTCGCATGGCGTATCTTTTCCCGGTTAAGCTCTGGCAGACCATAAACGGCTTCGGCGATCAGTTCAGGGCAGGTATGTTCGATGCCATAAAACTGATTCCACTGTTCAAGGTTTTGCAACCGAAAATCAGCGGCTAAATCAATTACCTTCACACCAGACTGAAGCAGCTCGGGAACCATCTGCATTGCCGTACCATTTGGAGTAGCAAAAAATACCAGATCACACTCTGCCAACTCAGTGGTAGTTGGATTAACAAATTTTTGGTCCAGAAGCTTACGAAACTGAGGATACTCTTCGCCCACCAACGTTCCCGCGTTGGCTCGCGATGTCACCTTTTTGATCTGCACTTCAGGATGTGAAATCAGCAGGCGCAATAGCTCTGCACCTGTATATCCCGTGCCACCTACTACAGCTACTGAAATCATCGTGATAAATTCCTGCCAAACCAAAAAGGGGCATAATGATATGGCTTATGCGATCAAATCGAAAGGACTAATCAAAAAGGTTTTGTATGAGCACTCTACTGCTTGACTGTAAACAAAGCCCTAATAGGGCCAACTCTGGATTTTCGCTAACACTTCAGCATCCAGTAAACCGCGTCTACTGCTTACGGAGGTTTCTCGGGCTTTCAAGCAAATCACCGCAAATTGGTGTTTAATGTTATTGACAATCATTCTCATATAGATTAAAAATGCCTTATGTATGTTTGTGTATGCAAATTGATATCCGATCAGCAGCTCCATAACGCCATTAAATCAGGTGCAAAGAGCTTTCATGACTTACAAACCAGTCTTGGTGTAGGCACTCAGTGTGGCGCATGCTCAAACTGCATTCACCAAATACTCAAATCTAG
>CAJHXT010000093.1_pt1 | contig 12193 bp, 13 predicted proteins | sample 9198451 | NCBI WGS metagenome assembly CAJHXT01 (sample SAMEA7708326, study PRJEB35096) | sediment metagenome | biome: marine neritic benthic zone biome [ENVO:01000025]; feature: sediment [ENVO:00002007]; material: shallow marine sediment [ENVO:03000034] sea grass bed [ENVO_01000059] ... | reverse complement strand
CACAATGACCTGCCACCACTAGTGGGCAAGTTCAGTGTGGGTAAAAAAGCCACCGTAAAGGTGCTTCGCAACGGCAGTAACAAAACCTTAAAAATTAAAATAGGCGAATTACCTGCCGATGACAAAATTGCGGGTACCGGTAACCCCGCTGCAACAGAGCGGGCCAGATTGGGTCTTACAATTGGCGAGCTCTCAAAGGAAAAACGAGATGCGCTTGGTATTGGTAACGGGGTTGAAGTACTGCAGCTTGGCAACGGGCCCGCTGCTTCAGCAGGTATGCGTCGAGGCGATGTGGTAGTTTCTGTGAATCAGAAGCCCGTTAACAGCCCCGAAGAGTTTACTAGTGCTCTTGATGCATTGAAGCCGGGTAGTTCCGTAGCTTTTTTAGTGCAACGTAACAATGGTCCCATATACATAGCAGTTAGATTGCCAGAAGATGAATAAACCAAAACCCGTGCTAAGGCTGTATGTTAGAAATAACTGTCATCTATGTGATGAGATGAAGAGTGAATTGTTTGCTATTCAAGATAGTTATGGTTTTAAATTTGAAGTCCATGATATTGATTCTCTTAAGGGCGCAGCCGATAGATTTAACGATTTAGTACCAGTTCTGCTTTGGGGGCAGGATGTCATCTGCTATCATTCGCTGGACAAATCCATGTTGGCCAGGGCGCTTGGATTAAATCCACAAAAACCGCCCGGTAACTAAATCAAGGATATACAAGCTAGCTTGCCGCTTTGTAGATCGCCGATGTAATGTTTACATCGGCGATGTTAGTAAATACATCTATGAAATCTATCCGTAATTTCTCAATTATTGCCCATATAGACCATGGTAAATCCACGGTTGCAGACCGCTTTATCCAGATTTGTGGTGGTTTATCGGAGCGTGAAATGTCGGAACAAGTACTTGATTCCATGGACCTTGAACGCGAACGCGGTATTACGATCAAGGCACAAAGCGTGACTCTGAATTATTCGGCCCAGGATGGTAATGTCTATCAACTGAATTTCATTGACACACCGGGTCATGTCGATTTTTCTTATGAGGTTTCACGTTCTCTAGCCGCCTGCGAGGGAGCGTTATTAGTGGTGGATGCATCTCAGGGCGTTGAAGCGCAGAGTGTCGCCAATTGTTACACGGCAATAGATCAGAATCTGGAGGTATTACCAGTTCTAAATAAAATTGATCTGCCTGCAGCGGATGCGGATCGTGTCAAGCAGGAAATAGAGGATATTATCGGTGTAGATGCCAGCGATGCGCTGGAAATTAGCGCTAAGACCGGTAACGGTATTCCCGAATTGCTTGAGCAATTAATACATCGCGTTCCAGCACCTGAGGGCGATGTTGATGGGCCTTTGCAGGCACTAATTATTGATTCATGGTTTGACAACTACCTTGGTGTTGTTTCATTGGTTCGTATTAAAAATGGTACATTGAAGAAGCGCCAAAAAATACAGATTATGTCTTCAGGGCGGGTGTTTCAGGTTGAAAAAGTCGGGATATTTACGCCCAAACCGGTAGATATGGGGGTGCTCAGAGCCGGTGAAGTTGGGTTTGTTGTCGCCAGCGTCAAAGAGATTGAAGCGGCACCAGTAGGCGATACGATCACATCAGCCGATAATCCGGCACCCAATGCACTTGAGGGTTTTCAGCAAATAAAGCCGCGTGTATTTGCCGGTTTGTATCCAATTAGTTCGGATGATTATGAGGCTTTTCGTGAAGCGCTACAGAAATTACGCTTAAATGATGCTGCCCTACATTTTGAGCCTGAGACTTCGCAGGCGCTTGGTTTTGGATTTCGCTGTGGATTTCTTGGAATGCTGCATATGGAAATCGTGCAGGAGCGCCTTGAGCGTGAGTATGAGTTAAACTTAATCACCACTGCACCAACCGTTATCTACGAAGTGCTAACAACAAAGGGGCAGGTTTTACATGTGCAGAACCCTTCCGAACTGCCCGCAGAAAATATAATTGCCGAAGTACGCGAACCCATTATCCAGGCCAACATACTCTTACCACAAAATCACGTCGGTTCGGTTATTAAATTATGTATTGAAAAAAGAGGTGTGCAGAAAAGTATTCAATATCTCGGTGGGCAGGTTTCTCTGCAATTTGAATTGCCGCTAAGTGAGGTAGTGCTTGATTTTTTTGATCGGCTAAAATCGGTTAGCAGAGGTTATGCATCGTTTGACTACCATTTCGATCGATTCCAGGCTGATAACCTTGTTAAGCTTGATCTGCTAATTAACAATGAGCGTGTCGATGCGCTATCGCTGATAATACATCGGTCTTCATCGCAGAGCCGTGGTAGGGAACTTGCTGAAAATATGCGTAAAATAATTCCCCGTCAAATGTTTGATGTTGCAATACAGGCGGCTATTGGATCTCATATTATCGCTCGCACTAATGTTAAGGCATTGCGTAAAAATGTAACGGCAAAGTGTTACGGTGGTGATATAACTCGTAAACGTAAATTGCTGGAAAAGCAGAAAGAAGGCAAGAGACGTATGAAACAAATTGGTAAAGTTGAAATTCCACAAGAAGCATTTTTATCAATACTTCAGGTAGATAAAAAATAGGTGAGGCCACTTAAATGATTGATATGGATTTTGCATTTTTTCTTACATTAGCTACTGCCATAAGTGGCATGATCTGGCTACTGGATATATTCTGGTTGGCAAAATTTCGCGAGCCAGTGGAGAAAGGCAAACTTGATCCAGCCGAACCTTGGTACGTTGAATACTCCAAATCATTTTTTCCAATATTATTATTTGTCCTGGTTTTAAGGTCTTTTGTTGTTGAGCCGTTTCGCATTCCGTCTGGTTCAATGATGCCAACTCTGGAAGCTGGCGATTTTATTTTGGTGAACAAGTACAGCTACGGTTTGAGGTTTCCAGTTGGCAACGCCAAATTTTTATCTGTTGGGAAACCTGATCGTGGTGATATCGTGGTTTTTCGATACCCCGGTGATCTGACCATTGACTACATCAAACGTGTCGTTGGCATTCCCGGAGACCATATCGCCTATAAAAACAAGCAACTGATCCTGAATGGTACACCGGTACCTCTGAAGTATCGTGAACCGTATATTAAGGCCAATGCCAGTGGCAGAGGTGCTATAACGGTATTTGATGAGGTTTTACCCGGAAGAGAGCATCAGATTCTGATTAATCAAATGTATGGTTCAAGGCATGAAAAAGAGTGGGTTGTGCCAGAAGGCCACTATTTTGTAATGGGCGACAACAGGGATGATAGTAAGGATAGTCGTGTATGGAAGTTTTTACCTGAAGAAAATCTGGTCGGCAAAGCATTTTTTATCTGGATGCACTTCGATTTTGGCGGTGGAGGCTTTGATTTTAGTCGAATAGGCGAGACAATACGGTAGTCGATTATTAGTAGTTTTTGTTGTTAGTCGCCTAAAGGAGGTACATAGTGAACACATTGAAAAACCAGCGAGGCATGTCGATGCTCAGCTGGATGGCGATCATTGCAATAGCAATAGTGCTGGGTACAACCGCAATTAAGCTAATGCCAGTATATATGGAGTATTACAGCATAGTTAGCATCCTTGATAATATTCAAAAAGACAAGTCTTTGCAGGGAGCTTCAAAACAGGCGTTGGCATCAACGTTTAATAAGCGTTTGAATATTAATAATGTTCGAGTTTTGCAAAAGGGTGACTATAAAATCAAAAAAGTTGAAGGCAAAAAGGCTTATTCCATCCACGTAAAATATGAGGTAAGAAAATCACTTGGTTTTAATTTATCAATTGTCGCCGCGTTTGATCGTAGTGTTGAGGTTGGTAGGTGAGCCGATCATTTGATGAACTGAATAATATTCTTGGGCACAAATTTTCAAACGAAGATTTGCTGAGCAATGCGCTGACTCATAGAAGTGTTGGTGGTAAAAATTATGAAAGACTTGAGTTTCTTGGTGACAGTATTCTTAGCTTTGTGATTGCTGCCGAGCTCTTCGAGCATTATCCAGAAGCAGCGGAAGGCGACCTTAGTCGACTGCGGGCCAGCCTGGTTAATAAAGAGGCGTTGGCGAACATTTCCAATGAAATCCGATTAGGTGACTGGCTGGTACTTGGCAGCGGCGAGCTAAAAAGTGGTGGATATCGTCGTAAATCGATATTAGCTGATGCACTGGAAGCATTGTTTGGCGCAGTGTACCTCGATGCTGGATTTAATACGGCGCGTGAAGTTATTCTAACCTTGTATAAGCCCTATTTTGAAAATTCAATTGATCTTGAGACACTAAAAGATCCAAAAACGCGTTTGCAAGAGTGGTTACAGGCGCGTAAACAATCCCTTCCATTTTACGAACTTGTGAATGCCTCGGGAAAACCTCATCAGCAGACCTTTACCATCCGTTGCGTAATCGATGGTGTGGATATGGAAGTATTGGGCAAAGGAAAAAGTCGGCGAAAAGCGGAACAGGAAGCAGCAGAAGTTGCGCTCTCATATTTGAGCAAGAAATAATCGAATGACTAAAAAATTGGATGAGTTCAGTGGTTCAGCAACGGAGTTTAAATGTGGATTTATTGCGGTTGTCGGCAGGCCCAATGTTGGCAAATCTACTCTGATTAATGCTCTAGTTGGTCAGAAAGTTAGCATTGTAACGCGTAAGGCTCAGACTACACGTCATCGAATATTGGGAATCAAAACAACGGAACACTACCAGCTTATTTTGGTAGATACGCCCGGCTTTCATCTAAATGCCCGGCAGGCAATCAATAAATTGATGAACAAGGCGGCGTTATCAGTATTAAACGATGTGGAAGTTATCGTATTTATGGTGGAATCCGGTAAATGGCAGGCCGAAGAAGAGAAGCTTCTTGAGAAGCTCCGTCAGGTAAAAATACCAGTTGTTGCTGTTGTTAATAAAACGGATCTAATAGGTGAAATGGAAAGACTGTTACCGGTTATTGACAGCCTGAATGAAAGATATAAATTTAGCTCGATTATTCCGCTGTCCGCCAAAACGCATGAAGGACTAACTTCTCTAGAACAGGCGCTTATTAACAAATTACCAAATGCGCCAGCCTTTTATGAACACGATGATGTTACGGATAAAAGTATTAGGTTTCAGGCAGCTGAATTGATTCGCGAGCAACTGTATTTATCATTAAGCCAGGAATTGCCCTATGCTGTATCGGTGGAAATAGAAGCATTTGAGGAGTCTGATGCAGTTTATAGAATTGCTGCTGTTGTTTGGGTTTCAAAGGACAGTCATAAGGGTATCGTGATTGGGAAAAAAGGAGCAGGCCTCAAGTTGGTTGGAAAACAGGCACGCCTGGCAATGGAATCAGCATTCCGAAAGAAAATCCACTTAAACTTATGGGTGAAAGTTAAGGCTGGATGGAATGATGATGAGAGAGCATTACGCACTCTGGGCTATCAAGATTTTTAGATGATATGCGTGTTGAGTTGCAACCCGCTTTTGTCATTCATCGTCGTCCATACCGGAACACAAGCTGGCTGTTGGAATTGTTCACTTATCGTTATGGCCTAATTGCACTTATTGCAAAAGGAGCAAGGCGATCGAATCATCGGTGGCGTTCTCTGCTTGAGCCATTTTGTAAGTTGCAGGTCAGCTATAGTGGCCGCTCAGATTTGATGGTTTTAACTGGTGTTGAGCCGAGTGGTCTGCAAACGCGCATGCAAGGCGAAAAAATTTTCGCAGGAATATATATAAACGAACTTTTACAAAGGCTGTTGCATCGCCACGACCCTCATGAAGCGCTGTTTCAGGCCTATGAAATCGCTTTGCATGAACTTGAGTTAGCAAACGATGGCCTTGAGCCGGTGCTCCGGCGATTCGAAATACGCTTGCTAAGTGAAATAGGTTATGGCCTGCAATTAACGCATAACATAGTGTCTGGAAAATACTATTACTACGATATTGAGAGAGGGCCTGTGGTATCAGAGAAAGAAAGCCATAACACTCCAGTGGTGAGTGGAGACTGTTTGCTGGCTTTGGCGGAAAATAATTTTTCAAATAAATCTCTGTTCCCTGAAATGAAAGTACTATTACGCTGCGTATTGCATCATCATTTGGCGGGTAAACCGGTAAAAAGCCGCGAATTGTTTACGAGTGTTATCTCAAATAAATGAACACGAACGATGGCAGAAAATCGCTTTTTCACTGTGTCTATCAAGTGCTATGCGCATCTGACCCTGATACAAAATGTAATCTGGTAGACAGTCTGAACCAGAAATGGTCTGATCAGCAGCTGATATTACTGAATGATGACTTGCCCGCAAACATTGCGGAGCCTGGTCGGCCTGAAGAACCCATATTAGTCCATCCATCAAAGTTGGCCAAGCGTTCTCTACACACGGTAAAAGGCAGACTGGTTTTAATGCATGCCATAGCGCATATTGAGTTTAATGCAATTAACCTGGCTTGTGATGCGGTGTACCGGTTTCGCGGATTGCCCGAAGCTTATTACTCTGATTGGCTGTCTGTGGCGCTGGATGAAGCAAGACACTTCCATTTAATTCGCCACTATCTGCAATCACATAATATAGACTACGGCGATTATCCAGCACACAATGGGCTTTGGGATATGGCAGTTAGAACTGCGGATGATGTTCTGATCAGAATGGCCTTGGTGCCGCGTGTGTTGGAAGCAAGAGGTCTTGATGTGACACCAGGTATGATTAATGCGTTCCGAGAGGCAGGTGATAAGCGCGCTGCCTCAATTTTAGAAACCATATATCAAGAAGAAATTAACCATGTTGCCGCTGGTAGTTACTGGTTTAAAACCATTTGCAGGCAGCGCGGGTTGGAGCCGGTGACGCACTTCCAGAGATTGATTAGTCAATATATGAAAGGTGATATTAAGGGGCCACTTAATGTTGCTGCCAGAAAGAAAGCCGGGTTTGAGGAACAGGAAATTGAGTTTTTAACCAGCTAACAATTCAGGCTATCTAGGTCAACTAAGCGATAGTCATCTTTCGTAAGCTCTAGAATTGATGCGCTCTTGTACCAGTCACCCAGAACAATCCTTTCGCATTGATTGGAATTACGCGTAAAACGATGTATGCCTGGCCTATGCGTATGACCGTGAATCAATAACTGCACGCTATACTTTTGCATAAACTTATCTACTGTATTCTGGCTCACATCCATTATATATTCCGACTTATTCTGCATCGCTTTCTGGCTGCTTTTTCTTAGACCGGTAACTATGGTGCGTCTCTCCTCGATCGTTTTCCCCAGGAATTGGTCCTGCCAGTCTGGGCTTCGAACCATTAATCGAAAATTCTGATAGTCTGCGTCATCCGTACATAGCAGATCACCATGAGTTAACAGGATACTTTTGTTATATAAGTTAACTAAGTACGGATCAGAAACCAACTTAACACCATGTTTGGCTAAAAATTCTTCTCCGATTAGAAAGTCGCGGTTGCCATGCATGAAATAAATGGGAACGCCCGCACTCTTAAGTTCAGCGAGTTTTTCAAATACCGGTTCTAGTTGGTGCTCGTCATCGTCGTCGCCAAGCCAGTACTCAACAAAATCTCCAAGAATATAGAGCGCATCAGCAGAATGGATTTCGTTAATAAAACAATCAAACGCCCGAAGTGAATCCGGGCGCTGAACTTCAAGATGTAAATCAGAAATAAAGTACGTTGGCATATTTCAGGAAGTGCTCAGTATGCTTAAGCTTCTACAATCTGTGCGCTTTCGATTATGATTGTTTCGTTTGGCACGTCCTGATGGGCACCACGAGTACCTGTCGCTACTGCCTTGATTTCATTGACAACGTCCATTCCCTCTACTATTTTTCCAAAAACGCAATAACCCCAGCCACTTTGAGTAGGTGATTTAAAGTTCAGAAAAGTATTATCAGCAACATTAATAAAGAACTGACTGCTTGCTGAATGAGGATCGGATGTTCTTGCCATCGCAATGGTGCCAGTATCGTTGCTAATACCGTTATCTGCTTCATTCTTGATCGGGTCGTTGGTGGACTTTTGTGACATGTCATCTGCAAAGCCACCTCCCTGAATCATAAAACCATCAATAACACGGTGGAATATCGTGTCGTTATAAAAGCCTTCATCAATATACTTGCGAAAATTTGCACAAGTTACTGGTGCCTTATCATCAAAAAGCTCCAGCTTGATATCGCCTTTATTGGTCTGAATTTGAATCATTTTTCAATTTCCTTACGGTGTGTGGGTTGGGTATCTAGTAGCGTCACTTTTTCGATTATAACCTGTCCTTGCGGAGCATTCTGTGGAAATGGTCCGGCTGGTCCGGTTGGAACGCTGGCGATTTCATTCACCACATTCATGCCACTGACTACCTTTCCAAAAACACAATATCCCCATCCGCTACCGGCAGCATACTTGAAATCCAGCCGACTATTATCAACAGTATTTATAAAAAACTGTGAAGTCGCTGAATCAGGCACATTTGTTCTTGCCATCGCGATTGTGCCACGCAAGTTGGACAGGCCATTGTCAGCCTCGTTCTTAATCGGGGGCTTGGTAGGTTTAAGTTTGTAATCCTGATCGTAGCCACCGCCCTGAATCATAAACCCTTTGATAACGCGGTGAAATACTGTATCAGTGTAGTGCCCGTCTTCGACATAGGCCAAAAAATTACTGACAGTTTGCGGGGATTTGCCAGGATACAGTTCAACTACAATATTGCCGTAGTTGGTTTCAATGCTAACGCGTGGGTTCGTCTCAGCGCTGGTGGTGCTTGCAAGTACTGATAAAAAACAGACAATAAGCGAGTAACAGATATTGTTCTTCATGATTTTTGACAGTTTGTAGACAGTGATGCGCGGTATAATAAAACCCTTGCTGCAGATATTAAACCCGTTCGGCTGAATTAGTAGGTAGTTTGTAAGAATTGACTACATTCAGTTCACCCTTATCCTGAAATTCGTTACTATGCTGCCCCAAGAAACCTTGAAGCAAAATTTGTAAGAAATGTTATCTATTTACAACACTTTGAGTAAAAAAAAGGAACCATTTAAGCCTATTAACGCGGGTCAGATACGCATGTATGTTTGCGGGATGACCGTCTACGACTACTGTCATCTGGGTCATGCGCGAATGCTGGTCGTGTTTGATAGCATTTTTCGCTATTTGCAGTTTTCCGGTTTCGACGTGACTTACATCCGAAATATAACTGATATTGACGATAAAATAATAAAGCGCGCTATTGAAAACGATGAATCTATTCAGCAACTCACTGATCGATTTATTCAGGCGATGCACGAAGATACCGATTCATTGCTGATAAAAAGGCCGACAGCGGAGCCTCGTGCGACTGAAAATATCCCAGAAATCATAGAAATGATCGAAACGCTGGTTGATAAAGAACATGCCTATCTTGCGAGTAATGGTGATGTTTATTATTCAGTTGAGTCTTTTTCCAATTATGGCCAGTTGTCTGGAAAACGACGGGAAGATCTGATTGCCGGAGCACGCATCGAGGTAGACGAGAATAAACGCAATCCACTGGATTTTGTATTATGGAAAGCAGCCAAAACCGATGAACCATCATGGTCTTCTCCCTGGGGTAACGGGCGACCCGGATGGCATATTGAGTGCTCTGCTATGTCGATCAGTCAGCTCGGTTCGCATTTTGATATCCATGGTGGCGGTCAGGATCTGCAGTTTCCACATCACGAAAACGAGATCGCGCAAAGTGAAGCCTGTACTGGTCACAAGTACGTTAATTACTGGATACACAATGGGTTTGTGCGTGTTAATGAAGAAAAAATGTCCAAATCGCTTGGTAATTTCTTTACCGTACGAGACATAATGCAGCACTATCGAGCGGAAGAAGTTCGTTTTTTTATCTTAAATAGCCATTACCGTAGTCCGCTAAACTATGCTGACGATCAGCTTGATAATGCGCGAGCGGCATTAACGCGTTTGTACACAGCGTTACGCGGAGTCAATGAAAATTCAAATGTCGATTATGGCGAGGAGTTCCGTGCTCGTTTTCGAGAGGCAATGGATGACGATTTTAATACGACAGAAGCCATTGCCGTACTCTTTGATCTGGCCCGTGAGTTGAATCGATTGCGTGAACAAGCGCATGCCGATGCTGGCTCAGCTGCGGCCTTGCTGCGAGAACTTGGTAGCGTTCTTGGGCTAATTCAGAGTGATGCCGAGGAATTTCTGAAAGGCGCTGTGATGGCTGCTGAGGGGCTGTCTGATGCGGAAATTGAACAACTTATCGAGCAAAGAAAACTGGCAAGAACCAAAAAGGACTGGCAAGAGAGTGATCGCATACGCTCGATGCTAAAGGATCAGGGAGTCGTACTGGAAGACACAGCCGATGGTACAAGCTGGCGGAGAGAGCGTTAGTAATAAGAAAGCGCCTGGTTATCGAAGCAAGCTACCCTGAGGCAAGCTCACACGCTTGTAGCGTATTTTGCATTAGCATAGCCACCGTCATCGGGCCCACGCCACCCGGAACAGGTGTTATCCAGGCTGCGCGTTCATGTGCAGCGTCAAACTCTACGTCACCTACGAACTTGCCCTCTGCGGTTCGGTTCATACCAACATCAATGACTGTGGAGCCAGGTTTCACCCATGCACCCTTAACCAACCCCGGTTTGCCAGCAGCGGCAATCAGGATATCCGCTTGCTCAACAAACGGTTGAATATCAGGTGTAAACCGGTGCGTAACAGTAACTGTTGCGCCCTGGAGTAGTAGTTCCAATGCCATCGGTCGTCCAACAATATTTGAAGCGCCTACGATTACTGCGTGCTGACCAGTGATTGGATTACCTGTACGTTTGAGCAACTCCATAATTCCAGCGGGTGTGCAGGGCTTTAGCAGTGGTATGCGTTGCGCCAGCCGACCAACCGTGTAGGGGTGAAAGCCGTCGACGTCCTTGGCCGGAGCAATACGCTCAATAATAGTGCTGCTCTGGATATGAGATGGGAGCGGGAGTTGTACCAAAATACCATCTACGAGATTGTCCTGGTTTAACTGGTCGATCAATGCCAGCAACTGATCCTGAGTGGTGGAATCGGGCAGGTCGTGGGAGTGCGAAATAATGCCAATTTCATCGCACGCCTTTCGTTTGTTACCCACGTAGATTTGAGAAGCCGGGTCAGAGCCGACAAATACCACAGCCAGTCCCGGTTTTCGTTGATTATTACCGGAACGCTGATCAATTTTTGCGCGGATATTATTACGAATCTCCGCAGCAATGGCCTTGCCATCGATAACGCTATGTTTCATGGCGCGCGATTCTCTCACGTCGATGCAGTAGCCGACAAGCCAAAGCTATTTTAGTTTGCCAATTACGAATCCCGGAGCAACTATTGGCAATCATAGAATCCCAAATTTAATTTATTTTGAACGCGATAAACCTGTAGAAATAAGGAAATTAAAAGCAGTGAATCGGCAAAATTTAGCACTGGCAATGAACTCTGGCAGCTTTAGTTTGACGAGTTCGAACAGGCTGAGTATCATCCCGTGCCTCGCTATCTAGGTGATAGATAGCCATCGTTCGGGGCATAGCGCAGCTTGGTAGCGCATCTGCTTTGGGAGCAGAGGGTCGCAGGTTCAAATCCTGCTGCCCCGACCAACAGTTTTAGAGGTATGTGAGCTTTAGCCGTTGGATTCTATGTTGGTAGATTTAGTGATCCAAGAGGATAAAATTCTCGGCGTGAACCGTGCGCCTCGGGTTCACAAAATCTCTGGAATATGGGTAGGCTGGGCATTTATGGTTTGGCGATTTTATCCGTCCAGGCATCTGGCGTGTAAAAGAGCAGCCGATATCCTTATTGGCCAAGGTTTCTGCGCCTGTAGCTCAACCGGATAGAGCAACGGCCTTCTAAGCCGTAGGTTGCAGGTTCGAGTCCTGCCGGGCGCGCCAGGATTCTGCTTTCAAGCTGGAAGGCGGCAACCGCGTTTAATTGATGGTCATGACTAGGTGCAGTTGACTAGACAGCTTTATGGTCTCTAGTATTCGGTTTTAATTAGTGGTGAGCGTAGCTCAGTTGGTAGAGCCCCGGGTTGTGATCCCGGTCGTCGTGGGTTCGAGTCCCATCGTTCACCCCAGTTTTTACGCCGGGGCCGCTAGCTCAATGGTAGAGCAGTTGACTCTTAATCAATTGGTTGTAGGTTCGAGTCCTACGCGGCCCATATCAGAAGACGGAGGACAGAGGACTGCATCCGAAGACTGAAAAT
>CAJHXT010000151.1_pt1 | contig 12198 bp, 9 predicted proteins | sample 9198451 | NCBI WGS metagenome assembly CAJHXT01 (sample SAMEA7708326, study PRJEB35096) | sediment metagenome | biome: marine neritic benthic zone biome [ENVO:01000025]; feature: sediment [ENVO:00002007]; material: shallow marine sediment [ENVO:03000034] sea grass bed [ENVO_01000059] ... | reverse complement strand
TCTGTCGGTCTCCAGCTGGGATTCACCCGGCCCGCGCAATCCAATACCTCCCTTTTGACGCTCCAGATGAGTCCAACCTCGTACCAGACGAGTCGACAGGTGTTTTAACTGCGCCAGCTCAACCTGTAATTTGCCTTCAAAACTTCGTGCCCGCTGCGCAAATATATCCAGAATCAGGCCCGAGCGATCCAGCACCCGGCATTCCAGCAAACGTTCAAGGTTACGCTCCTGACTCGCACTTAGCTCGTGATTAAACAACACCAGATCGGCGTCTGTTTGTTTAACATAATGTTTGATTTCTTCCGCTTTACCCGAACCCACAAAATATCGCGAATTGGGCGCGTCACGACTGGATTGCATCGTTTCCACCGGCTCAGCACCGGCAGAAACGGCCAATTCAATAAACTCACCTAAGCTGAACGGGTCACGTTGTCCAAAATCAACGCTTACCAGGATTGCACGTTCACCACCGCCCGGCCGTTCAAATAGATCCAGGCTCATGTGACTCCATGCAGATGAAATTACTCGGTAATTTCAAGATCCAGCTTGACAGGTTTGGAAGGAACGATCGTGGAAATAGCGTGTTTATACACCATCTGACTAACACTGTTTTTCAGCAAAATTACAAATTGATCAAATGATTCAATCTGACCTTGAAGTTTGATGCCATTGACTAGAAAAATCGATACTGGTGTACGCTCTTTCCGCAAAGCATTCAGAAAGGGTTCTTGTAAATGTTGACCCTTGGCCATCTGTCTACTCCGTTGTAATTATTAGCGCCACCCCACCAACGGGGGTTACTGGCGACTTAAGTTTTGGTAATTGAGCGGTTTTAATTAAAATTCCGCCCCCTCGAAATGGGCCTAAAACCACATTCCCCGACTCAGGGTCCCGCATTCTAGCACAGCGTCCCGGAATAGTGACTGAATAATCAAACTATCCATCTAGGAACTGGTTTACATATTCAAAAACCCGATTAAATTGATAAGTCAGCGCGTCCAAACGCCGCAAATCCGATTCGGAGCGTAACCAGGTAATCTGCCGTTTAGCCAGTTGTCTGGTCGCTATCACGCCACGATCACGCATCATATCTTCGCTAAGATGCCCGTCCAGAAACTGCCAAACCTGCCTGTATCCCACGCTTCGTATCGAAGGCAAGCTTTCATTCAGGTCACCACGCTGATACAAGGTCTTTACTTCATCGACTAATCCACTTTCTAGCATTGCCTGGAAGCGCTGAGCAATTCGAGCATGCAGCGCTGCTCGATCCTCTGGCCACAGGGCAAGTTTCAGGATTCGATAAGGCAGCTTCTGTTCTGATTGTTGCGACCAGTGCTCTGTCATGGGCTTTCCAGTAGCCAGCACAACCTCAAGCGCACGTAATATGCGTTGCGGGTCGTTTTCATGAATTCGTTCAGCCGATCCAGGATCACGCCAGGCCAGTTCAGCATGCAATGCCTGCAGGCCCTCATCTCCCAGACGTTGTTCAAGTTGTTTTCGTAGCTCTGGCTGCGCATCCGGTAAAACAGCCAAACCCTGTAGCAGCGCCCGAAAGTACAGCATGGTGCCCCCTACCAATAAGGGAATTTTCCCTCGGGAGTGCACTTCTGCCATAAGCTTCAGAGCATCTTTTCGAAAACGTGCTGCAGAATAGGACTCGGCAGGATCAAGGATATCAACCAGATGATGGGGATAGCGTTGACGTTCAGCCAAGCTTGGTTTTGCCGTACCAATATCCATACCGCGATAAACCAGGGCAGAATCCACGCTAATAATTTCGAGCGGGAACTTATCGTGCAGCGCAAATGCCAGCTCGGTCTTACCCGCAGCAGTTGGACCCATTAAGCATATTGCAGGCAGTAGTCTGTTCAATGCTATTGTCCGCGTTTAAAAAGCCTGTCCAGCTGATCCAGGCTTAATTGCATCCAGGTCGGCCGACCATGATTGCACTGACCACTGCGTTCTGTTTCTTCCATATCGCGCAACAAAGCATTCATTTCCGGTAAGGTAAGTTTGCGATTGGCTCGTACCGAGGCATGACAGGCAATCGTTGAGAGTACGTCATTGGCTTTTTCGGCCAAACGTTCGGATCGCCCAAAGCTATTAAGATCTGACAGAACATCGCGCACCAGTTGTTCCGCATTTGCCTGATGCAGTAAGGCGGGTATCTGTCGAATACGCAACTGGGTTGGAGCAATACGCTGTAATTCAAAACCATAGCGTTGGAACACTTCAGCGTCTGTTTCAATGAGGTCCGCTTCGTTTTCAGTGACCGACAATGTAATGGGTAATAACAAGGGCTGAGCCTGCACGGATTGTGCTGCAAACGATTGCTTTAACCTTTCATAGGTAATTCTTTCATGCGCTGCATGCATATCCACCAGCACCAGACCCTCAGCATTTTCTGCAAGAATATACACACCTAGCAACTGGGCAAGTGCATAACCCAGCGGCGGAAATTGCTGCGATTCACCCACCAAAGGGTTAGCGGTTGTCGCTGATGTCTGCCGGGCATGGCCTGAAATCGAGCGATAGAGCTGCTGACTATCCTGAACACCAAGACTAAGACCGACCTGCCCTGCCGCATTGTGCGTGGATGGTGCGTTGCTATAGTCTGCCATCTCAATGGTTGGCGATGGCGTTTGCCCTGCCTGCGTATCAGCCAGGACGCTATGTAAAGTCTTATGCAGAAAATCGTGTACCAGTCGTGATTCACGAAAACGGACTTCGTGCTTGGCGGGGTGCGCATTGACGTCAACTAGCGCCGGATCCATTTCCAGATGAAGTATAAATGCCGGATGTCGACCATGAAATAACACATCCTGATAGCCCTGCCGTACGGCGTGGTTCAGTACTTTGTCACGAACGATCCGTCGATTAATGAAAAAGTACTGCATATCCATCTGGCTGCGTGAAAAACCTGGCAAACTAATCCAGCCATGTAGCTTCATACCTGCTGCTTCATGCTTGAGGTATAAACATTGATTGATAAAATCGTCACCACAAATACTGGAAACTCTTTTCTCCATTTCCTGCTGGGTATTGGCGGGCTTTAATTGCAGAACCGGGCGTTGATTATGCTTCAATAAAATTTTTACGCCGGGCCAACTTAATGCAACGCGCTTGACTAGCTGCTCGATATGTCGGAACTCAGTCTTTTCGGTTCGTAGAAACTTTCTTCTTGCCGGCACATTAAAAAATAACTGCCGCACTTCAACAGTGGTGCCCTTTGCATGCGCTGCAGGCTGGGGACCCGCCAATATCGAGTCTATGTCTCCTCGCAACGACCAGGCATGCTCTGATCGGTCGCTACGCGACGTTAGAATCAACTCTGAAACAGAAGCAATACTGGGTAGGGCCTCGCCACGAAATCCAAGGGTTACCACGTTTTCCAGATCAGCCATGCTGCTGATTTTGCTGGTTGCATGGCGTTCCAACGCATTGGCCAAATCACTCTTCTCAATGCCGGAACCATCATCTCTTAACTTAATTAATCCGATACCGCCTTGTTCAATCTCCAGCTCAATGCTTTGTGCTCCAGCATCCAGACTATTCTCCAGTAGTTCTTTCACCACAGATGCTGGCCGTTCAATAACTTCGCCGGCGGCAATCTGATTTATTAGTTGGGAAGGGAGTTTGTGAATGCGCATGGATGGCGATTGTAAGCTAAAAAGAAAACTCTGCCACGGAATCCACGGAAATTGATGGAAGATATAGAATCAAATGAATTTAGCTACAGAGAGCGCTGAGTACAAAAGGCAATAGAATTAATCTCCAAAATACCCAAGCGTATTACAAACTCGCCATTATTTGGGTACGCGTGGATATACACCAGTATAGCCTCGCCAACATTACATTCTTTGGCTTTAGCCTCGGCCGCTCGTACGGCTTAGTCATTCCAGCTTATTTAAAAATCTTGCTCTCCTAACCGCGGCCTTCCATGGCTCACACTACTCTCAGATTGCAGGTACAACGAGGCACTGGATTGATACCCAGCCCAGCGCTATAAATTGAAAAGGTGTTATTTTTTTGCCGATTAAAGGTGCATCTTATTCTTATAAAGACATGAAGGGTATCAAGCCGTTACCAATTCTCGCGAAAGTCCCTACAATTCTCAGCTCTCATTGAATTGCTACCTGCCTTCCATAAAGTATTAAACCTTCGGCATCTTTTCGTGGATTCCGTGGCAAATTTTTTACCAGTTAGCTGTTAATTTGTCACCGCTACGCTGCTTACGGTTTTGCTCAGCCAATAAGGTACCCGGTGGAGCCTTGCGCATAAAATAGGATTTTACGCCGGACAGTATTGAACTGGCCGTTTTACGTTGATGCTGTTTACTAACCAGCTTTCGTTCTTCAGCCGGATTAGAAATAAACGCTGTTTCAATCAACACGGATGGAATATCCGGCGACTTCAAAACGAGAAAACCGGCTTGTTGTACATCAGGTTTATGCAATCTGCCTTGCCGACTCAAGTGACCTAGAATCTGGCTACCGACATCCAGGCTCGCCTGAATAGTTGCGTTCTGCGACAAATCCAGCAGTACCGAGGCCAATAGCGGATCTTTATCATCCAGAGTAACGCCTCCAATTAGCTCGGCGGCATTTTCCCGGTTTGCCAACCATTGCGCCGCCTCAGAACTTGCACCACTTAGGGAAAGCGCATAAACAGAGGAGCCCTGCGCATGCTTGTCTTTGTAGGCATCGGCATGAATGGAAATAAACAGATCGGCTTTCGCTTTTCGTGCTTTGTCTATACGATCTCGCAGGCCAATATAATAATCTCCGTTACGGGTCAGCACCGCTCGCATACCACGCGTTTTGTTGATCTGTCTGGCAAGCTCTCTGGCAATAGCCAGAGACACATGTTTCTCATAAGCGCCTCGGTTCCCCACCGCACCAGGATCTTTACCGCCATGCCCGGGATCGATGGCGACAATCACATCACGAAACTGATCAGAATTTGGGATGGTCTTCTTGACGCGAGGCGCCGATCGCCGTCCTTCGTTAAACAGGTCTATCACCAGTCGATAACCGGCATTCTCCGCTGGCCTGAGCAGAAAGCTCTTTGGCCTGACTTTGTTTTTAAGGTCCAGCACGATACGCAACTTATCTCCTTCACGTGGAGCACTGCGTATACGTCGAATCACATCGGCTTCCGGCACTTTTTGTGGCAAATTTGTGGCGAGCTGCACGCGATCTATATCGATAACTACTCGTTCCGGATCCCGCAAAGTAAATAGATTGTGATCAGCAGGCCCACTGAGATCAAATACCATGCGCGTACGCTGTTGCGAATCAGAAAGACGGAAACCAAGAATCTCGGTTGCGGACAGCGCAGCAGCTGGCATCAGGCCAAGCAACAGACTGATCATCAGAAAACAGGATATTTGATAATGCTTGCCGACTCGCATTGCAGAATCCCGGTAGAGGCTCAGCCGCAAGTCTGCCCTAGTTGCCAGAAAAATCAAGTTTTTTCTATTAAAAATAGATAGATAGAGTAAATATATAAAATGAAAATTAAGATTCGACAGGATTGATAGTTAGGGCTTTGGTTAAATCCAGGCCTTCTACCTTTAAGCGCCGGGTACTGGGATCGGAAGAACGGTAATCGATGGAAATTTTCACATCAGGCTCGGGCAGCCAACCCTCACCACGTTCGGGCCACTCCAGTAAACACAGGGAATCACTCGATAAATAATCGCGAAATCCCAGAGCTTCCAGTTCAGCGGGATCATTTAAGCGGTACAAATCAAAGTGATACAGGGTGAAATCCGACAGTGTGTAGGGTTCAACGATTGTATAAGTTGGACTTTTAACGGAACCTGAATGCTCCAGACCCTGCAGCACACCGCGAACCAGCGTCGTTTTTCCGGCTCCTAAGGGCCCATAGAGATAAACCAGCATCGGTGGTCGAATAATTTTCGCCAGCCTTGCCCCTAATCGCAGCATCTCTTCTTCGTTATGTATAAATGTCTCAAGCATATTCGTTAACCAACACTTGTAGTGGTACCAGCAAATCTGTTGCCAGTATTCCTCTCTCTCCTCTCAGGGCGGCCTCTTCAGCCGCGACGGCGTGTAACCAGACACCCGCATTAGTAGCGTCGTCTACATTATTACTCTGTGCCAGTAATCCTGCGATGACTCCGGTCAAGACATCGCCCATACCACCACTTGCCATACCCGGGTGACCACGATCACAAACCATGACCTTAGGGGCCGACGGGCCGGCTATCAGGCTACCGGAACCTTTTAACACGGTAAGCGCCTGATATCGCTCAGCAACTTCCCTTACTGCGGCGAATCGATCTGCCTGAATATCTGCCACTTTACATTTCAACAGCCGGGCTGCTTCTCCAGGATGAGGAGTCAACACCCAGTTGCCACGGGCGACCTGATTGTCCGCCAGTAAATTGAGTGCATCGGCATCAACCACTAGTGGAAATGCACTATCTAATGCTGTGGCAAACATCTGCTGCGCCCAATCTGATACACCCAGGCCGGGCCCAATAGCCAGCGTTGTTGCTCGACTCAATAACGGTGATAGCTGAGTGGGAACTTCGACACGATAGCTCATTAATTCAGGCTGCCTAATATTAGCCATTGCGGGTTGTGGCATATCTGTCGCCAGGGTTACCAGTCCAGCCCCCGCTCGAAGTCCAGCCTGACCGGCCATTATGGCTGCGCCAGCCATGCCTTGAGCGCCCCCCACTACCAGTACATGGCCATACATGCCTTTGTGGGAATTCCGACTACGTCTGGGCAGTGCTCGCTGAACGACTGTTGAAGATAATCGCTGAGCCTGACATTCCACACTATCCAATACAGCTTCTGGCACGCCAAGATCCGCATAATCAATCTGACCGCAATAATCAGCCGCAGCGCCGGTGAATAAACCCTGCTTAAGACCAATAAAACTAACCGTACGATCAGCTTTTACAGCAACACCCATTGGCTGCCCGGTATCGGCTGATAATCCAGACGGAATATCAACCGCCAGAACAGCGCATGAACTTTGATTAATTTTCTCAATAACAGAATGGTAGGGACCGGATACGTCCCGTTCCAGGCCAGTACCCAGTAGGCAATCAACTATCACATCAAAAGTCTCAAAATCCGTTTCTGCTACTTCTAAGATTGGCCCTGAAGCCTCTCGCCATGCCCTCGCAGCAGTCAGTGCATCACCCCGTAACTTTTCTTCACCCGCTAATGCCAGTACCTGAACCGGGTGACCATCCAGCCGCGCCAGACGGGCAATCAAATAACCATCACCGCCATTATTGCCACTTCCGCACACCACCAGAATACGTTTGCCATGCTCGCGCTGCAGTAAATCCAATAAACTGGTATAAGCAGCAGCGGCCGCGCGCTGCATCAATGCAAAACCAGCTATACCGTGATCCTCAATGGCACAGCGATCGAGTTCCCTAACCTGATCGGCCCGATAAAGATGTTCTGGCAACGCTTGTGATTCGCTATTCAATCAATATGCTCTTACTGCAATCTGGGCTGAAGTTGCGACTCCATTACTTTCATAAAAGCAGTTCCCATGCTCATAAAAAATCGACTCCATGGATCAAGGACCACGGTGAAATCATGTAGATTTTCCTCACCGATAACCTCCCTGGCAACATAATCCACACTCCCCAACTCGTCGATTAGTCCCAACTTAACACTATGTTCACCGCTCCAGAATAAGCCGGTAAAAATCTCTTCGTTCTCCAGCAGCCTGTCACCTCGCTGACTCTTAACGGCATCAATAAAATGCGTGTGCACTTCATCAAGCAGTGTTTGCACATGTTCGCGATCCAATTCATCTTCCGGTAAAAATGGATCCAGTAAACCCTTATCCTTACCAGCTGTCATAAGCCGACGCTCAATTCCCAGTTTTTCAATTGCATCGACAAATCCAAAACTATCCATACGAACACCAATAGAACCCACTATGCTCGAGCGATTGGCATAAATTTTTTCTGCGCCTGCAGCAATATAGTACGCACCGGATGCTCCAAGATCTTCGATCGCGGCATACAGAGGAATATTTGGATATTTATTACGCAAGCGAAGCATTTCATCATACACATAGCTGGCCTGAACAGGACTGCCGCCTGGACTATTTATACGCAATACCACACCACGTGTATTAGCGTGCTCAAATGCGTTACGCATGCCGCGAATAATCCATTCCGCGTTTGCTTCCGACGGTTGTCCGGCAATAACGCCTTGAACCCTGACCACGGCGGTATGTGGACCGGTGCTTATATCCGTGTTCTGCGCAATGCCAGCGAGCAGGATCAGAGTCAACAGCATAAACAACAACGTGCCAGACCAGAAAACGATGCGCCATCGCCGCGAACGCTTTTGCTCGTTGAGTGATGACATCGCTAAGCGGGTTAATAATTCACGCTCCCAGATTTGCGCCGTACTCGAACCGGAGGATGCACTCTGTCCGTTATTATCAGGGCTGGTCTGCTGCATTTTTTCCATACCTTTTACGAATGCTTAATCGTGGCTTTATAACAGTATTTATCAATACGCGATATTACAGGGGGTGAATTATTCCAGTTACAACACAATATGGCTATTTTGATTCAACCATAATGGCAGTTGATTTATTTGATCGAGCATGGCGAGTGGTTGCGCCTGCACAAGCTGCTGCCGGCTATGGGCGCCGTGGGTCACCGCCACTGCATCAACCGATGCACGATGTGCCATTTCTATATCAAATGCTGTATCACCAATCATTAATGCCTGCGAAGGGATTAAATTATACTCACCAAGTATTTCATTCAACATCGCCGGATGTGGCTTTGAACCAGACTCATCTGCACAACGTGAAACCGGAAACAAAGATTGGAATCCGGTATTTGTTAAAGCCCGGTTGAGACCCGCCCGACTTTTACCTGTAGCAACAGCTAAGCAGTAACCCTGTTCTGAAAACGTTTCCAACATTTCTGCTACACCATCAAACAAAGGTGCAGGTGTTTTGTTGGCATCCAGAAACTGATGCCGATACGATTGAATTAACAACTGACGTTGATCGCTGTTAATTCCTTCAGGATATAAATGGTCGATCGCCTCGTTAAGTCCCAGACCAATAATATGTCTTAGCTGTGACGCTGCTCGCGTCGGTAGATCAGCTTGTTCGATAGCTAAAGTTAAACTATCAACGATGCGTGCCGCAGAATCCATTAGGGTTCCATCCCAATCAAATACTAGCAAGTTATATTTTTTTTTACTCATTAATAATATCCAACATTAATTTTAAATCCTCTGGCAGCTCGGCATGAATGTTATACGAGCGGCCGAGTTTAAACTTCAAACCGGTCGCATGTAAAAATAAACGCTTTAATCCGTGCTTACGCATTTGTTTGTTAAATTCCCGGTCGCCATACTTTTTGTCCCCGGCCAGTGGATGACCGATAGAAGCGCAATGCACCCTGATTTGGTGGGTACGACCGGTATCGATCTCAACATCCGCCAGCGTTACACCTTTGAAGCTGCGTAACGGTGTTATATAAGTGCATGCAGATTTATCCCGCTTGCTTTTGTTTTCCACCACGCTGACAACTCGTTCACCCCCGCGTTCCCGTTTCACCAGGGCTGAATCGATAGTTAGGGGTGTTTGCAGGACTCCCTTTAACAGTGTGATATAGCGTTTCTGAATTTGATGTTCACGCAGTAGAGCGTGCAGTTGCTGCAGGCAGTTCCTGTTCTTGGCCAGTAACAGACAACCACTGGTTTCCCGATCTAGACGATGCACCAGTTCCAACTCAGGATTTGTCGACTGATCGGACTTTAGGACCTCAATAAGTCCGTAACGCAAGCCACTCCCTCCATGAACTGCGAGACCGGACGGCTTATTTAAAACGATAAAATCTTCATTCTCCAGCAAAACTGCCTTGCGCAATTGATCCAATTCAGGCTGCAGATCTGATGCCTTCAGTTTTGTTCTTTCATTAATCCGTACTGGCGGGATGCGCAGCATATCACCGGTCTGTAGTCTGTAGCTGGGCTTAACTCGCCCTTTATTGATCCGGACCTGACCAGTACGCAGTATGCGATATACCAGGGTCCGCGGTACTCCATGCAGATAACCGATCAAAAAGTTGTCCAGCCGCTGGCCAGCGCGAGCTGCACTTATTTCAAGGTACTCTACGGAGCGGGGGCCAGATTTGTTATCCATCTGGAAATCATAACCAAATCAGGGATTTGATGCATTTTGTGTAAGCGTGCTATATTCCGCCGGACTGCCGTAGACCAGTGTCTATCGATGATATGGTGTTTGAACCAACCCGTTCGCACCCACGGACCTTAATAATGGGCAGTTAACAGACTTTTTTCGGCGGTTGAACGATTCAACCCCCATAAAAAACATGCGCCGGCACGACTAAAAAATGAGCCGGAATTTGAGAAAACAACGCTCCAACGTTCCGCATGACGGTTTTTGCAGCAATATTGGTTAATTTTTTTGACCGTGTATATCGGTCTAAACTATCCCCGCCTGAAAACAGGGCGACTGGGCGGCCTATGGTAATTAACATTGGCGTTTGCCCCCCATTGACTGACAATCTTTCTCTGCAACCCCCACACACCGGAACAATCCTGGAGCGATTATCAATCTACAGGATTAATTATGAAGAGGATGCTAATCAACGCTACGCAGCCAGAAGAGCTACGCGTGGCACTGGTCGATGGCCAGAAACTCTACAATCTCGATGTTGAGGTACCTTCCCGAGAACAGAAAAAGGCCAATATATACAAAGGTAAAATAACTCGAATTGAGCCAAGCCTGGAAGCTGCCTTTGTCGATTACGGCTCCGAGCGACATGGCTTTTTACCTTTTAAGGAAATCAGTTCTCTCTATCTCGCTAAAGAAGCTTTTGATGAGCGTGGTCGACCATCTGTAAAAGATGGCATTAAAGAAGGCCAGGAACTCATTATTCAGGTCGAAAAGGAAGAGCGAGGGAGCAAAGGTGCAGCACTAACCACAAAGGCCGGACTAGCCGGTCGTTATCTGGTGCTAATGCCAACGGACTCGCGAGCGGGTGGCGTTTCACGCCGAATCGAGGGTGAAGATCGCGATACCGTCCGCGAAGCCTTAGCCAATCTGAATATTCCAAAGGGTATGGGCGTTATTGTTCGCACCGCTGGTGTTGGACGTTCACTGGAAGAATTGCAGTGGGATCTGGATTATTTGATCAACGTCTGGTCTGCGATCCAAAAAGCCGCTACAGAACGTGAAGCCCCCTTCCTTATCTATCAGGAAAGCAACGTTATCATTCGAGCCCTGCGCGATCATTACAGCCAGGATATTGGCGAAATCGTGATCGATGAAGAGGCGGTCTACCAGCAGGCTCATAATTTTCTGCAGCAAATTATGCCGCAGGAAGTTCGCAAGTTACGCCGCTATGATGATCCAATCCCCCTCTTCAATAGATTTCAGATTGAGTCACAAATTGAATCCGCTTACCAACGAGAAGTGTCATTGCCATCCGGTGGCGCAGTGGTCATTGATCACACTGAAGCCCTGACCGCAATTGATATCAACTCAGCGAAGGCTACTAAAGGCAGCGATATAGAAGAAACCGCATTGCATACCAATCTGGAAGCGGCAGATGAAATTGCCCGACAGTTACGCCTACGCGACCTCGGTGGCCTGGTTGTTATTGATTTTATCGATATGGCTAGCATAAAAAACCAGCGTGAAGTTGAAAACCGACTTCGTCAGGCACTTAAACTGGATCGTGCACGCGTACGCGTAGGTCGGATCTCACGCTTTGGCTTACTGGAAATGTCCCGCCAGCGCCTGCGTCCGTCTCTGGGTGAATCGAGTCAGATTACCTGCCCACGTTGTACTGGTCATGGCAGCATACGCTCAATTGAATCGCTTGCACTGGTCGTATTACGGCTAGTAGAAGAAGAAGCCATTAAAGAAAACTCAAAGAGGGTGGTTGCGCAGATCCCAGTAGATGTCGCGACTTTCCTGATCAATGAAAAACGTGAGGCGATTAGTGAGATTGAGGCTCGCAATGTTGTCGATATCACTCTCGTTCCAAATCCAAATCTGGAAACACCGAATTATCTGGTCGAACGCTTGCGCTTGTCTGATATGGATGAACTAAAAGATAAAAGCAGTTATGAAATGGCTACCTACCAGACGGAAGCGTTTATTCCAGACCAGAAAACACCATCGCGT
>CAJHXT010000214.1_pt1 | contig 12211 bp, 13 predicted proteins | sample 9198451 | NCBI WGS metagenome assembly CAJHXT01 (sample SAMEA7708326, study PRJEB35096) | sediment metagenome | biome: marine neritic benthic zone biome [ENVO:01000025]; feature: sediment [ENVO:00002007]; material: shallow marine sediment [ENVO:03000034] sea grass bed [ENVO_01000059] ... | reverse complement strand
GAATGATTGAACACCCAAAAATCGAAGAGTATTATCCGGCTAATTTCCAGCTAATATACTGTTAGAAGTCTTCAGGAGTAATGAGTGTAATATGAAAATATTTATCTTTGGAGTTTTCTTGGGGCTATTTTCTTTAGAAGGTTTGGCATGTAGTTGTGTTTCTTGGGATTTTGAAGAAAGAGTGTCAGATGCTGAATCAATCTATATCGGTATTGTCACGAAAGCAGAACTAATAACTCCCAAAAATGAAAATGAATGGGATTACGTAAAAGGCAGTCTTAGAGTTTTGGAAACCCTGAAAGGTAAGGGAAAAAAGAAGATTGTGGTTAAAACTGGCCTTGGTGGTGGGGATTGTGGAATCCCCATAGAAATAGCCCAAACGTACCTCATTTTTAAGCATAAAGGCAGCGACTTTATCGGTATATGTGGTGGTGGGGGTCAAATCCACAGAACCCAAGAGGCAGAAATAAAAGAAAGGGTCAAAGAAATTGTCAAAAAAACTTCTAACAAATAAAGTCAACAGGACGCCGCAAGCGCCGCCGCTGCTTTAGGCGTTAATTGTCTCTATGGAAATCTCACCGAAAATTGGAATAGATAAAATTAAACTCGGTATGAGCATGGACCAAGTTAGGTCCATATTGGGCGACCCAGACAATATTGAAACATCTATACCGATTGAAGAGCTACCCGAAGATCGAACAATTGACTGGTTCTATGAAAGTAATGAATATAGCTTTGGCTCTGAAGACGAATTTTTACTTGGAAGTATCCAGTCTTCATGCCCAAGATTAACTCTGAACAATCTTCCAATAATAGGTATATCGTCTAAAGAGCTGAAAACTAGATTTCCAACTGCAAAATTAGACGACGAATTTGATTTTGATATAGATGAGTATCGTCATCCAGAGTTACAACTATCCTTCTGGGTAAGAAATGATAACGTCTATCTAGTTACAATTTATCCAGAATATAACGAAGAAGGCACAGAGGTTATATGGCCTCTGTGAGCAACAATTAACTAGCAGCTGCAGCGGACAATTTACGCTGCGCTCCAATTGCCCGCTGAGCTGGGCATTAAGCATAAATTATTATGAAAAATCCAAAATGTCCAAGCTGTAGTCAAGACATTAAACTTAACCAGGGTCTTAAGATGTACAATCCTTGGAAGACAAAGTGTCCTAGATGTAGAATATCTCTGGAAGGTGGTAAGTGGCAGAAAATCAGCATAATACTAGCTGTACCAGTTGGGCTTATGATTTCTGGTGTTGCAATTTGGCAAGAAGAGATCGGTAATTGGCGAACGCTAGATAGCGTAATCTGGTTTGGCTTTTCCTCGTCAATTTTGCTTTTAATTTTACTATTAGTTTGCATACCCTTTTGGCCCAAATATACCTTCAAAGTTAAAAATGATGCATAACAATCGCTTCAATTTGACTCGGCGCGTAATCGCGCCTCCCAAATTAAACGAACGTTATGTGAAAAAATGGCAATTTATTCTATCCTGATAGAGGGTTAAGAAGGTGTTAGACACTATTCCATCAATGTATTCTCTGATATTATTTATCTCCCTATCACTTCTGCAGGTTGTTCTATATCTACAGAAAAACAGGCCTGAATTCATTAGTTCACTTCAGATTCTCTGGATATTGTTTCTGGTGCTGACAATATCCGAGTGGATTTCATTTTCCATTGCACTTTGGATGCTCGCATTCTTGTCTTTCTATATTTTTAGAGAATTCATTTCTCTTGTGGATATACGCATTGAAGACAGGTTGGGAATCTTAATTTCCTATTTAGCCATCCCTTTCATGTTTTACATTATTCAGATTGAATGGTACGGCCTTTTCATAATTTCAATTCCTGTTTACTCATTCCTCCTCATACCTTTTTTCGTAGCACTTGGAAGGAATTCAAAAGGCATAGTTTTTTCAGTCGGGGTATTGGATTTCGGTTTATTTTTTTATGTCTTTTGTATGGGGCATTTGGGTTATCTAATTCTCTATTCCGAGAGGATTTCCACATTATTGATCGTGACAATCGCTACTACTAGTTTCATTTTTAGATTTCTTAAGAAAAAGCACATAGTTTTACAACTGTCTTTATCTGTAATTGTCTCGTCCATTATATATTTAATCTCAGTTAAATGGTCAGGCATACCCATACCTCATTCTGTGGTTCTGGGAATTACTCTTCCATTAGTAGCAAGAATAGGTCATTTCACTCTGAAAGAATTTGAAAAGGACTTGGGTATTCGGCCTGATAGGTTACAGCCGGGAAGAGGTAAATACATTGAGGCAGCAAAATTGTATCTTTTTACCGCACCGATTGCTTTCCACTACCTAAGATGGTTCTTGCAATGGGGTGACCTATAATGAATTTTGTGCGAACCATTACGCACGTTTTCATTGTCAGGCCACTGCTATATCTTCTTTTTGGGGTAAATATTGTTGGTCGAGAGAACCTGGTTGATCTTGAAAATTGCATAATATTTTCAAACCACAATAGCCATTTAGACATATTTCTTCTTTTCCTGATTTTGCCCGTTAATAAAATTAACAAAACCCATCCTCTGGCAGCCCAAGATTATTTTGAGAAACCATTCTGGCTTTATGAAACAGTAAATTTTCTTTTCCAGCCGGTCTGGGTCAATCGAAATGCTGCTGGAAGTTCTGTTATTAAAGAAGTTCAGGAGAAAATTGATCAGAAACACAGCATTATTATTTTTCCGGAAGGGACTCGCGGTGAAACAGCAGATATTCAAGAATTCCGACACGGAATCGGGTTGATTGCCAAAAACAACTCAAAAACGCCTGTTGTACCTATATATCTAGAAGGCCCTGAAAGAACATTTCCTAAAACAGTCATGTTTCCTTTGCCTCTCTGGAATCATATCACTGTCTCACCTCCGCAAATACTTCATGGTAAAAGTAAGGATATAACATCCAAACTCCACAGGCATCTCAAAATCTTGGCAGAAGAGGAGACAACATTAAGACAACGGCGTCCTGTTGCGAAACACCATCCGATAATCATAGCGGTAATTGGGATCGATGGTTCGGGCAAAAGCACATTGTCACGACATTTGAGTACGCATTTTCATGGCGAGTGCTGTTTTATTGGTGATGATCTTGAACTGTATAAAGACGGGGAACCTGGAAGCGCCCAACCCCTTATTACAAACAGGTTGAGATTATGGGTTGGCCAGAGAGCTAAAAAAGCAAAAAATCTCGCCCACTACAAAATACCAAAACTCACGGAATTACTCCTCCGGGACCGTCTCTTGTCAGAAGTAGAAAGGTGGTATCGTCCCGATTTGATTTTCATGGACGGTGCACCCCTTTTGAACATGACAGCTTGGGCCTACCTCTTTCGAGAGGAGTATTTTAATGAGGATGTCTGTTTGAAGGCGATAGACGTTCTAACAGGAGGAGATGATCTTTCAAAAGACGATAGCATATATTCACAATTTCCAGAACTCCTGGCTATGCGAAAATTGAACCTAAACCATCTTCACCTGCCCGATATAATTTTCTTTTTAGATATCGACCCTGCGGTCAGTATAGAACGAATACATTCGAGAGGAGAAGACATACAGGCCCATGAAAACTTTGAAAAACTGTCAAAGCTCAGGGCAGCCTATCAGCTAGTTTGCAATGCCTTAAGTAAGTCACAGCCTGTTTACCATTTAAAAGCAGATACTGACCTTGAACAACTTGGCCAAGAAGCAGCACAATTCATTCAAACTATTATTAGGAAAAAAGATGCCACGAATTGATGTGATCGCCACAACGATATCCGGTTCAATTGCTGACTGGAAAAAGGTCGAGAGGATTATTCCTCTTTTTAGTGCACATGGATTTACGGATGTTAAACTTATAGAGGTTGACAGCCATGAAGCTGCCCACAAGGAAGCCATAAAATCATTATTAAACGGATGTAAAATTCCAATATCTGCAGGGGGGTCAGGGACCTTCAGAGCTATTTTGGAGGGCTGTGTTGATTCGAAGGTGGATCTTTCTGAAATTCGCTTAGGATTTCTAAGAAAGGGTTCGGCTGATCTTATCGGCAAAGTCCTGCAAATGCCTGATGAAATCGAGAATGCCGTAAAGGTCTTTGCTGATGCATTAACCCAAGATTGTTATTTGGATGCAGACATACTTCGTGCATCATGTGAGACGAGCAATGAAATCCCCAGGCATTTTATAGGGTATGGTGGGGCGGAAATTTTTGGAAGAATTCCACATTTCACTGAAAACCGATATATCAAATATTATAAAGGTGTATTAGGACAGATATTCGGTGATCTCGGCCCCTTTACAACCGGCATGTTGCTCTCACTTCTAGAAAGAATAATTAAGACACCATTTACGAAAAAGAAATACTGGAAAATTTACGCTGACGGAGACATCAAAGCCGAAGGACATTATCATGCGATTATTCTTGTCAACGGCTATCTGGGTCCGGACTTGCCTTTTTCAGATAAGTCTCTGGCATCAGGTGAGTTCTACGCGTTTGGGTTAAAGGATATGGGATTCTTCAAATTGTTTTCTCAGGCAAAACATGCCCGAATGGGTACTATTGTTCATGATCCTGAACGGTGGGGGTTGGAACCGGTTACCGCTAAGAAAAAGATAGAGCTTGTTTGCAATTCAGAGAGCCCATTTCCGGTTAATGTAGATGGGAGTACATTTATTGCCAAGAATTCCATGACGTTCAGCAAAGTTGCGAAAATTCCCATATTAAATAATTGCACCACATAACCAACGGCTTAAGCAGGGTTGGCAGATCCGCAGCGCTCCTCTGCCAACCTCTTAGCCTAATCGTTAGGTTTCCTCAATGAAAATGCTTATCGTACTAATTGCAGCCATTTTTGGATTGTCTTCTCAAGTAAAATCAGAAGAGCTTCGAGTGTACGAAATCGACTATGAAAAATTGGTTTTTCTTGATGCAGAAACCCTTGCGGAACAAGGAATTATGGACGCTTATGAAGAGTTGAAATCAGAGCTCACCAAATACATAGACGAACCGGCTCAGGTAAAGGAAGTCCTAAATAACGAAACTCCGATCTACAAAGTTATCTCGCAAGGCGAAACTTTCAATATTTATGGCCCCGGTTTGGTGGAAGATGAAGGCCGGAGCTGGGGAAGAGCTTCACATGCATTTTTTTCAATTGTTAACCGTCAACTACGCGACCTTGATATAAGATTTTATGCTATAAACGGAGGTAATGACCTTGGTGGCATTTTTCTTACCAGCAGTCAGTACGAAGCTGCAATCAAGTCGCTTTCCAAAAAAAATGATTGGCCATATATTCCGACGTTAGAGCATCCTCGGTATGGCCAGCCAAACTAAACCTAAAAAGGTGGGCCTCAATTTACCCGTTTAGAACACGTTTTTGAACCATACAAGTGTTTCTTGTCGCAACCTCGCAACACAAGCTCGGCCGCAAAAACGAACATTATGCCAATATATAATGATAAAAATCAGGAAACAACTGGAACAAGACGAGGGTGCTGTAAAATGCATCATTGCTGCTGCAACTGATGAACTTCGTTCTGTATATCGCCCAATACAAACTAATGGGAAGAGGAACGATGAAAAACCAATTAGTATAGTTGCGGTAATTAAAACAACTGTAGTTGGTTTTGCTGAATTTCTTGTTTATGAAAACAATGTATTAGTACGAGGATTGGCTGTTTCACCAATGCACCGCAGACAGGGAGTTGCTAAGACCATAATAGAGCATATTATGATAAGTGCTCGTAAAGAAGGTAAAACTGAATTAGTGTTACGCACTGTTAAAGAAACAGGCAATACTAGTGTTTTTTCTCATATGGGCTTTAATGTTGCCTCAGAGGAAATTTCAGAATTATTTGAATCCATCCAAGGCGAACCAGTTACTCTTGTTAATATGAGAAAAATTGTATGAAAAAAGCAATATTTTTAGTTCTTTTCTTATTCCTGGGCAACCAGGTATATGGTGAGGATTTTATAATCGAGAAAGTTGAATTTACCAGTCACAATAGCCTGTTATCCGGGTCAATTGTACTTCCCGGTAATACCGAGATTCATTCGGCTGTGGTTTTCGTTCATGGGTCAGGCAAGCAAGAAAGAAACCTGCATTGGGCCAGGCGCTTTGCTACAGAAGGTATCGCTGCACTGGTTTACGATAAACGTGGTGTTGGGCGATCGGGCGGTGAATATGAAAGCAAGCAAAGTGTTAGCGAGAAAAATATCAACTTGCTGACAGATGATTCGATAGCGGCATTAAATGCATTACGCAAACACCTTAAGACAAAAAATATACCTCTTGGGCTCACCGGTATCAGCCAGGCTGGCTGGATTGTTCCACTTGCCGCAGAAAAAAGTAAAATTGTCGATTTTATAGTTTTATGGAGCGGTCCAGTTTGCAAGGTAAGTGAAGAAGATATTTATAGCAAATATACGGCTGATCTGGATGACAAACAGGTACCTGACTATAGCGAAGCTTTAGCTTCAAGAAAGCGAAAATATATTTGGCCAGATTTTCTTGGTAAAGATACTGACCCAAGTGAAAGTCTGGCTACATTGAATATTCCTGGCCTTTGGGTGTTCGGAGAGAAAGATGGCAGTATACCGGTTGATCTGTCTGTTCTAAGATTAAAGAAACTAATTGACTCTGGTCACCAGTATGAATATGTGCTGTTTTCAAATCTTGGTCACAATAATATGTCAGAGACATTTCCCACAGTCACGGACTGGATAAAAAGATTACCAAAACAAAGAGAAACCCAATAAATAGCCCAAACCTAATACATAAGCCTGGATAAAAATTGCCGTTCTGTATTGTTACTGAGGTTACAAAATGCCTATAGCCAACTGTTTCGTTACAAGGAGCGCTTTCCAGAAGGCAAGTAGTCCTAAGAACCTGATTTCGTTGTGGGCAAACGAGTCAGGTAAATCTGCCGACCAAATGACGATCAATATTATTGAAATTGCGGAGCAGTTGGGTCGCGCATATGCTGTTGTGGCAAATTTGTATTTACCATCATTATGGTCAAAACAAGATCTTGATTTACTGCAAACAGGTTTGGCTAAAGCGCTGACCAATTACTTTAATATTGGTATCAATGATGTTCACATCATTACTCACACCGTTGAATCCGGTACGGTTGTGGAAAATGGTGTGATCGTTGAGTGGTAGCGAAAAGTATTGCTAATTTTGCACGTATCAACACAAAATACAGCCTTCCACAAAGATCTTTATTTTCAACTATCTTCGGATTGATGCCAGGGCTTCCCGTTTTGATAGGTTTCCAACCTATTTGAGAGCGCTTCCAGATTCCAATCGAGTTTTTTAGCATTTTTTAAAGCTTTTTTCTGGTGCTTAACCGCTTTTTTAAAATCATTATTTACAGCATAGGCTGCGGCTAGTGTTTCGTGCGCAGTCACTTTGTCATAGTATTTTTTATAGGTGCTGCGAGCCAAATCCAATGCACGTGCCGGATTATGCAATGTTCTATCGTAATGGGTTGCATAAACCCAGGCCAGGGTCATTTTAGCGACGGCAAAATCATTATCTACCGCTTTCTCCAGCCAGAACAATCCCTGCTTAAACTTCTCGATATCGTTACCGAGAGATAAAAGATTTTTTCCAAGCAGCACCTGGGCATGCGGGTAATCCCCTTTGGCCGATTTGGTCAACCACTCAATGGCTTTGGAATAATCAAATTCACACCCAATACCATACATTAAAGAACGCCCTATAGCGTATTGCGCTGGCGCGAATCCGCCCTGCGCAGCTTTTAAATACCACTCATTGGCTTCACTATAAGAAATATCAAGATCGGGGTGAACTGCCATTACATAACCATATGCATATTGCAGCACTGGATTCCCAGATTTGGCCTTCTCCAAAAGTTTGGCAGCATATTTATTCAACCTTTTTCGATAATCAGCTGTACTGTTTCCCTCAAGCACAAATCTCACCCTCGCACAACTGCCATGGATTTCTTTATTTACACCATTAACCAGTGGCGGATTGTACTTAAATTTTCTTACCGCGTTTATCGAAGCCTTATCAAATACACCCGGTGGTATTTGTTCAACAATAGCAAAATCTTTTACATCCCCATGCTTGGTAATTGTGTATGCAAAATCCACCCAACCTTGCTTGCCTTGAGTGAGAGCGATTCTTGGATAGACGGGGATTTCCCACTTTTTATTTTCTATCTTGCAGTAGTCAATTCCATGTTCTGTAAGCTCCGGAATCAAACTCATATTAAGTGCTTCCTGACTATAGTCCTGCCTTAGTATTTGTTCTAAATTGGCAGCTTTAGTCTTTTGACTGGATGGTATAGCCTTGAAAATCTTGTCACGTATACTGGTCAATTTTTCATCGCCTGATTCCGCAGCAAGCGAAAACCAGGCGTAGGCTTTTGTCTCATCCTTCTCAACACCTTGCCCATTCAGGTACATAATCCCGACATTAAACTGTGCATTATGATGACCAAGTTCAGCTATTCGTTCAAAAATTGGCAGGGCTGCCGCATAGTCGCCTTTCTTATAAGCTTCTACACCGTCTTTAAAAGTGGAACCAACAGCAACGGAGATAGGCAAAAACGCGATTAACAGCAGCGAAAAAAAAGACCAATTCAAACAATTCAATTTAACAAGTTTTATTGCCCGCATGGTTTTGATCCCCATTTATGCTTTTTATTTGCCAAATTATTGTCTAACACATCTCTAGACTTCAGCCACCTTTCTAGCTCGCCATAAAGCTTTCCAATAACGCTTTTGACTGCGCAGCTTTTAAGCGTGGCCCAAAACTGGCAACCAGTTTTGCTGATGCGCTGGCAGCAAGATTACCCGCTTGTTCGTGTGTCATGCCATTGGTAATACCATACAGAAACGCCCCGGCAAACATATCGCCTGCACCAACGGTATCCACTGCATTTACCGTAACCGGTGCAATTTCAATCATGCTCTGACCGTCGTAAACCAAAGCGCCTTTTGCACCACGTGTGATCACAAACAGTTTTGCCAAGCCTTTAATAAATTCAGCAGCATCGTCAATACTATCAGCCACACACATACTCTTCGCTTCATCTTCGTTGGCAAATAGCAGGTCAACGCCACCACCAATCAACTCGTCAATTCCTGATTTGAAGAACCGAACCATATTGGGATCGGATAAGGATAAAGCTACTTTTGTATCGCTCTTGCGCGCGTGCTCGATAGCGTATAGGGCGGCCGCTTTAGTGGAATCGCCACTAACCAGATAGCCCTCAATATACAAATACTCGGATTTTTCAATTACATCGATATCGATATCGGATGGCGCCACATCTGCGGATGCGCCCAAAAATGTATTCATGGTGCGATCTGCATCCGGCGTTACAAACACCAGGCATTTACCCGTTACCCCTTGCTGCATTTGTTCTGTACTTATATTTGTGCTGACGCCCGCCTTATGTAGTTCTTCAACATAAAAACGTCCCATATCATCATTACCAACCCTGCAGGAGTAGAATGATTTGCCGCCAAACTGACTGACAGCGATTATGGTATTAGCCGCTGAACCACCACTACCATGACTTGTTTCCAGACCGCCCAACTGATCCATAATCTTCGTCTGCTGCCCCTCTTCCATTAGCGTCATAACGCCTTTCGCCACACCGAACTGCTCCAGTTCCGGGACCGTTAACTCAAACTCGATATCAACCAGTGCATTTCCAACACCGTACACATCATATTCTTTCATCTTTCTATCCAGTCAATTTATGATTTATAGGCCTTAGCTACGTAATCCTGTGCTCTTACTCATTAAGAATAAATTAAACAGGAAGAGTACAACAATAAAAGTAAAAATAATCAAATAAGATACCAGTAACGGAATATCAGAAACCCCTAATACACCGTACCGAAAAGCATTAACCATATACAGGATGGGATTGACCAATGATACTTTTTGCCATACTTCAGGCAACATGCTAATTGAGTAAAATATACCACCCAGGTAGGTTAGTGGCGTTAAAACAAAAGTCGGTACAATATTAATATCGTCAAAACTGTTTGCAAATATTGCATTAACTAATCCGGCTAATGCAAACAACATCGCCGTCATTATTGCTGTTGTGACCACAACCAGTATATTTTGCATATGCAGTTCAGTAAAAAAAACTGATACCAGAGTCACAGCAAACCCGACGCATAAACCGCGCGCAATACCGCCAGTCGCAAAACCAAGAATCACAATATAATTTGGTGTTGGTGATACCAGCATCTCATCTAAATTCTTCTGAAATTTTGCGCCATAAAACGACGAGACCACGTTGGCATAAGAGTTGGTAATTATCGACATCATAATCAGGCCCGGCACAATGTATTCGATATAACTGTAACCGCCAATCATACCGATGCGGGGACCGATCAACTTACCGAAAATCAGGTAGTACAAGGTCGTAGTAATTACTGGCGGCAGGATGGTTTGCATCCATATACGGGTAAACCGAACTATCTCACGCCGGACTATCGTTTTATAGGAAACCAATGTTTGAAACGACTGCATAGTTTAATTCCCCGAATCACCCTGGTTTGAAGCTTCATTACCCACTAATCGCACAAACAACTCTTCGAGTCGATTCGCTTTGTTTCGCATACTGCTTATTTCTATGCCCGCTGAACTTAATACTTCGAATACTTTATTGATGCTTGCTTCCTGAATAATGTCTACCTCTAAAGTCTTGGCATCAACCAGCCGTGTTGAATAACCGGGAATATCAGGCGCTTGATCCAGCGCCGTGGATAAATCCAGAACAAAGGTCTCAACATGCAGCTTGGTCAACAAGCTGCGAATACTGGTGTTCTCGATTAATTCGCCTTTATCGATAATGCCAATATTCCTGCACAAAGACTCGGCTTCTTCCAGATAATGTGTCGTTAATATAATAGTCGTGCCACGCTCATTGATCTCGCGCAGAAATAACCACATGCTGCGTCTCAGTTCAATATCAACTCCTGCCGTGGGTTCATCAAGGATCAGCAGTTTAGGATTATGTACCAATGACCGGGCAATCATCAGGCGGCGTTTCATACCACCCGACAGATAACGCGCCTGCTGCTTGGCTTTATCCCATAAATCGAGTTTCTTCAGAAAATACTCTGCCCTTTCAAAGGCCTTGCTGCGCTCAATGCCGTAATAGCCCGCCTGATTCAAAACAATATCAAGCGGTTTTTCAAATATATTGAAATTAAATTCCTGCGGCACAAGACCCAAATATTGACGCGCCTGACTAAAGTGCCGATCAATATCTTTATCAAAGACGAAAATCTTACCGGAAGTTTTGCGCACCAGAGAGGTGATGATACCAATGGTGGTCGATTTGCCCGCACCATTAGGCCCAAGCAAAGCATAAAAATCGCCCTCATTGACCTCCAGGCTAATGCCCTTAAGAGCCTGCAAACCACTTTTATAGGTTTTCTTAAGGTTTTCGATACGTAATGCAGTAGTCATTGTTAGTTGTCGTATAAAATCAGCAGGCGATTATACACCCAGCGCCCCTCCTTCGCTTAGATCGACCGGAACTCTTCCCTTTCCCAGCACTCTATTAAAACCGAAACGCGCCTTTATCCAGGCACCGCAATTATCCTGTGGATAAATTTGATCTTAGGCTAAAGAACTTTCTACAATGGCGCCCGCTTTTTATACGAGGTAATTATGGCGGCAAAAGAATTAAAAACACTGAGAAATCATGTTAGTCAGAACGTAATCGGCCAGGAAACGCTGGTTGATCGTTTGCTTATCGCGATGTTGGCCGATGGCCACCTTTTGGTAGAAGGAGCGCCCGGTCTGGCAAAAACAAGAGCTATCAAGGTCCTGAGCGAGGGCATCGATGCCGATTTTCATCGCATTCAGTTTACTCCGGACCTGCTACCTGCTGATTTAACCGGCACAGAAATCTACCGCCCACAGGATGGCTCGTTCAAATTTCAAAAAGGTCCACTGTTTCACAATTTAATTCTGGCCGATGAAATCAACCGTGCTCCCGCAAAGGTGCAATCGGCGTTGTTGGAGGCCATGGCGGAACGCCAAATCACCGTCGGTACAGAAACCTACCCCTTATCCGATCTGTTTCTGGTGATGGCGACACAAAACCCCATCGAGCAGGAAGGGACATACCCACTACCAGAAGCTCAACTCGATCGGTTTTTATTGCATGTTCGTATCGAT
>CAJHXT010000361.1_pt1 | contig 12218 bp, 10 predicted proteins | sample 9198451 | NCBI WGS metagenome assembly CAJHXT01 (sample SAMEA7708326, study PRJEB35096) | sediment metagenome | biome: marine neritic benthic zone biome [ENVO:01000025]; feature: sediment [ENVO:00002007]; material: shallow marine sediment [ENVO:03000034] sea grass bed [ENVO_01000059] ... | reverse complement strand
GTTATACATTGGCACAAGGATGGAAAGCTTCTTTTTAATATCAGACATGAGCTGGATCTGCCTCTGCTTGATCGTTTGTATCTTTTCCGTTTATGTCATTATGCTCGAGCACTGGTTGATCAACCGCAGTGTCTGAATCGATCATTTGTTTTACACCTTCCGAGTTCTGTTCAGTATTCGAACGTCGCGTGCCCAGAAATAGTACTATCTGCGCCAGGGCCAGACCTTCGAATGGTTTTCGGTAGCGCCCTTCATTGACGACCAACGGCGTCAAACCCTGTAATACAAACCAGGTTGACAATACTGCCGGCAACAATAGTTGCAGGCCCCGATCACCGCGACGAATTTGCAGAACAATGGTAACCAGACATAGCAAAGCCAGCGGTGCCCAAATCCATCGCATCCAGTAACTCACTACATGCAAAGACTTACCCGGATCGGAGTCTGGCCAGGACGGAGCAAAAAACAGAAATATCAGATTTTCTTTGGCAATCCAGAAGTAATCACTAAACGAAAGCTCATTCTCTGCAAAACTTTTCTTCCAGTCGCGGTTGCCATCGTCAATGGTAATGTCAAGAAACACTTTACCGGTGCGCCTAGTCTGCCAGTCGCTGATTGGCGCAAATGGCGGTACCAGCAGCGCTGGTGACATAAACCCGAAATACCAAATAGCACCTTGCCGGTGATAGGTAATCTTGACTTCTTTTTTGCCCGATTTGGCATAAACCATATTCATATGGCCAACACCATGCGGTGCAAAAATCCCCATATGCTGATACCCGCGGATAGTTAACGGCCCCAACACAAGCATTAAAATTGCCATACCTCCTATGGCTTTTTTAAGCTTGTCTGTCTGATCCAGCCACAGCCAAGTTGAGACGACGGCGGCTATTGGAATACAGATTCCACGAGTCAGCCCGGCGATTGCCCAGATAAATATCATCACAGCAAAGGCATTGACCGTTTGCTTTCTTTTACAACGCCAACTCATCCACAACGCCAGACCCAATAAGGGCAACATAAGCGTTTCCTGCATAAAGTAGGAATAGATAGCCAGCCAGGAAGGCAACCAAACCATTACCAGACCACCTACGAGCGCCACTTTACGCGATGGTTGTAACTCTCTAAAGAATCGATACCAGACCCAAGGTGTAAACAGGCAAAGCAATATCGTATAGAAAGCGATCAGGTCAGCATTTTTAAACGTTAGTTTCGATAATGCGGCGATATAAAGCTGATAAATCACAGGGTCGGTCATAACCATTGGATCGTTACGCTGGGTATCTATGCCCTGTACCCAGTGCCGTTCAGGATCACTCCAGATATGATCAACGGGATTGTGATCTAAAACATAGAACACACGATAAATCAGACCCATCAATATAAATAAATAGACCGCCCACAACAGCAGGTGGCGCCAATCCGGTGAGTACGTCTTGCGCCACTCTAGTAGCCTTGCCTGAAAATATTCCACTTGTTCCCCTCGCAATTACTATTTCTTCAAAATACCAAGGGTGCCGATATTGCAGCGTCAGGCGGCACATGGTCAACCTCAACAAGTGGTGTTTTTATCCGTACAAAGTAAAAAAAGCTGCACTAATTGCAACGAATGGGTAAAAACCAGGGACTGAGCCGGCTTTGCTGGCTATTTACTCCAAAACCTCTTCGGGTTCGGGATTAATACAAAAATTGGCTGATCCCAGCTGAATTTGCCAGCTCGAGTCACCTGTTTTATGTAATGGCATCCAACCGCGGACGGAGTTAATCAAGTATATTCTGCGCGCCTCTAACAACTGATAAATTGTGATCTGGGATTCGTGGATGACACCCTGTTGAAGAAGATATTGACGAAATACGCCGGCCAACAATCCAGATTGACCGGCAGGTGTGCGCAGTTCACCGTCTATTTCTGCAACAATATTTGCCATGGTTGATTCGGTGACATAGCCATTCTGATTAATCAAAATAACATCCTGATATCCATCATGCCGATCTAATGCCTGTTGATAAATATCGCGATGGGTTGTTTTATGATAGCAATAGTCAGATTGTGTATTGCTTTTTAAGTCATCAAGAACCACTTTGCTGTTATACAGTGATTTTAGGGTGCTGGCCTGTAGTTCAACATTGTTATGTGCAGCAACCATCATTCGAACTCGAGTATCAACAAGAAGGGAAGCAGCCAAACTCATAAGCTGTTCCTCGATGTAAGCAAGATTTATAGCAAAGGCAAAATATTCTGCGCTGCGCTGCAAACGCTGCAAATGCTCTTCAAGAAACAGATAACCCTTGCCAGCCTGCCACAGCAGAGTCTCCAGCAGTTTAAAACCTGATGCAGGCTGCATAAGAACCGCTGCTTTTATTTTGCACTCATCGTATTCAGACTCTGCATTTGAATCCCAAACAATACCGCCGCCCACTCCATATTCAGCACGATTGTTTTGCGAATCAACTAAAACTGTGCGTATTGCCACATTAAATTGCGACGAACCATCCGGTTTTAAAAATCCAATTGATCCAGTATAGACACCACGCGACTGAGGTTCGAGTTGTTTAATAATCTGCATCGTCTTTGCCTTTGGTGCACCCGTTACCGAAGCACAGGGAAACATGGCAGAGAGTATTTCAGATATTTTTTTTGATGTGTTTGCCTTAACAGTTGACGTCATCTGATAGACAGTGGGGTAGGACTCAATATCAAACAGGTGCTGCACATCTACACTGCCGGTATCAGCTATTTTCCCCATATCATTACGCAACATGTCGACAATCATAAGATTTTCTGCTCGATTTTTTGTCGAGTTCCGTAGCCAGTTTATATTGCTTTTATCCTGCTCCGCGCTGATTCCGCGAGCAATTGTGCCCTTCATTGGTTTTGACAGGAGCGAGTTCTTTGATCGCTGCAAAAACAATTCAGGAGATACCGACAGGACCTGGTAACGCCCCATATCTATATACGCCGAATACCGGGACTGTTGTGCGCGATATAAATCAATAAACATGGTCCATGGATCGCCCTGAAACTTAGCAACTAATTTATGGGTATAATTTACCTGGTAAGTATCACCATCGTGAATATGCTGTTTAATGCTATCAATGGCTGCTTGATAGTTGCTCCAGGAAAGTGATGGTTGCCAGTCCGCAAGTGAGTATTCATCACCTTTGATATCAGGCATGCATTCAAGTTTGTTGCAATGCCGGTATAAACCAAACCACAAAAACGGAAAGTCTTTAGCAGCGTGCGCAAGTAAAGATGAATCCAGCGCGGGTGCCGCATCATATGAGACAAAGCCAACAGCATAAGCACCATTCGCAACTTCAAGTTCAATTTCTCTCAAATGATCCGCAACTTCTGACAAACTGTTGCTTTGTACAATCCTGTAAGGGGAAGTAAAACTCAGCCAACAACAAGGATCTGAAATACTGTCCTGAACAACCGCATTACCAGGCTTAGCGCCTTTGGCAATGTTTTTATTCATCATACAACTGCGCTCATTTACCAAAAGCCAAGATCTCTGTTTTAAACTTGTGATTGAGCAAGTTCAATATCTCTTCCTCCAGCCTGATACGAGACTGTTGCTGTGATTGCCCGGAAGATTTTAAAGGCCACTGCATGGAGGCCCGGACTTTCTCAGTGGCAATATCGCTTAATGTCAGCTGCAAAGAACCGCGGTACCAATACCAGCTGTCCTGCCAACCTACATCCTGCACATTCAGCTTGCCCTGCAATGCATAGACAGCCTGATCCGCGCTATACTGCATGCCTGCTGCTGCAACTGCAGTCTGCAACAAACGATCAAGGTCACCCAAGGAATCCTGCAGAACAACTTCTTTAACTTTCGCTTTTGATAAGGCTGCATCAATGCGCACTTCAAGCTCTTTGCTTGTTATGCTAGCAGGAACACCAACACCGGTTCTGTCCACAATCTGTAAATCTTTTTGTAGCATCTCACGTGCTCTAAGCGCCTGCCCGGCCCGGTAAAGCACCTGTGATTTTAATATTGGTTCCTGCAGTGCATTCACATTAGATAACCGCTTATTAATGTTGCGATCTGCATGGTTAATATCTGTTCGCAATTTTGTACTAAGCTGCGAACGTGATATCACTGCCAATGCATAATTTAACGATTGCTCTTCGTTAAACCAGGTTTCAACAATACTCGCACCTTCCAGTAATTTGCTGGTATAAGTATCGATATAGCGAACGGTCAGTTGGCTACCCCCTTGAATAGCTTTCTGGTCATCCGTCTGTCGCCAGGCACTTGACTCATCTCGACTGGTTTCTTCAACTTTGACTTCAAAGATTTTCACCAAATTTGCCGATGCGCGTCTTTTTGCATCTTCTTCCGCCGCGGCACTACCTGTTGCAATCAGATATTGCGATTGAGGATACTGCCTGGATACTCCATTGATCCAGTCCGGCTGCCCACCGTTTGTCACACAGGCAACTATTAAAAAACAAATCGTTAAAATCATTAGCTTAAATCTGTTCATCGCTCGCTCCTCGTTCGTGTTGCACTAACTCCCAACGCAACATCGTGTACAGATATCACCTTAATTTCATTTGCAGCTAAAGAAATTGTTTGATCAATTCTCAGAACTTTATCAATTCTATCGCCAACAATAGCAGTAGCGCTAAACTCGTGTTGACCTTCAGGAACAGATATGCGCGCAATCTGAATGGTCGCAGGCAAACTACTCCAGCTACGCGTATCAGCCTGCTCTGTAAGTATGCCAGCCAAATCAACAAGAAATCCTGCAAACGCATCTTCCTTATTAGCATTATGAGCGGCGGTTTTTTTTGCGACCACTCTAAGCATCGCGCGCGCTGCAATACCCGGCGCACGTACAGCCAGGTTATCACGCGCAAGCTTGTCAATATCCTGCAGAATAAAGGTTTTCCGGGACTGCCCGTCTATCCGAAGTTCTGCCTGCCAGATTAATGGCGACTGAAATGGATAAACCGGGGTAGCAATTCGAACATGCTGGTTTAAATCGGGACTGAAATTCGAAATAATTTGACTGTACAGCCGTGAAACCAGCCCCTGATGAAGGAGAAAAACTATCTCACTCTGTCCATTTTTATTCAGATTATCCGAGCTAACACCATTAGCAAACCTTTCCAGGTACTGACGATACTCATTCTCTAACCCCATCTGTTTTGTCAGGCGTAGCAGGTCATTCTGCAGATACTCTGGTGGTGTAGTGGAACGATCTTGAAAAACTTCATAAGCCTTTCTGTAAGCAATCAGCGCCTCACTCCACTCTTGATTCATCTCGAATACAATACCGGATAAATAACGCATTAATACTGATGCCTCTATACCTTCCCAATCTGCTGTAGAAACCCACTCTCGTAATTTCGCATCAGCTTGCAATACCTCAACCCTGGCGCTATTAAGGTCACCCAGGGCCAGATAATTCAGTGTTTTATATGCAAACAGCAGAAGCTGCTCGTAGGGTTGCCCTATATAGCTTCGGCCCATTTCATTAATTGTTACTGCTGCGATATTTTCCGAAATGCTGGTTGCGCTTAGTTTTTGGATCCTTCGCTTCGCGCTTTCAAGCAGGTTGTTGCTGCCTTCATAATCACCGGTTAGTCGCAATAGCATCGCTTTATCCAGCTCGTACAAAACTCTGTCGCGATTGCTATGGGATAATCTCTCAAGTTCCTGCAAAGCAAGCTCATGATTAGCGCTGGTCAGGTATCGGTAATATTCGGCATGCTTCTGCGTGAAACTCACACAGGACAACAAACTCAATGCGCAGACAGCAATAGCCAGCAGCCTGTACTTTTGGAAATGGTTAATCCTACACAAAACAGACAACGCATACGCTCACTAGCTTTTCACTCAATAGCTTTGTGCTCCCGGGTTTGCTAGTAACGAAACTGCGGGTTCTTAATCGATTTCTTGATTTTTTTCTGACCGGCCCAGACCATGCGATTGTCAGCCAAACTTATCAAAGTTAAATCCACCTGGTAGTAACGCGTTTGCTGTTTTGCGGCAGTATCCAGTATCGTGCTGATATCGCCCTTAATCATAAAATCCGCACCCAGTTCCCGGCCGGCCGGATTGCGCGTTGTATGGCTCGCATGCAGATCCTGATCCTGGCGCTCCTCCCTGATTTCCTGGCGTTCATTACTGGTAGCAACAAATTTCACACGGCCGGAGTTGATTAGTGCACGTTCGATATCGTTGACAAAGGTGACTGCGTTAATATGCTCGTGCGATATATTTCTAATCTCGCCCACAATCAATGCCGGTTGATCACCGCTTGATCTGATAAAAGCGCTAATCCAGGGGTGAGATAATAAATCCTGAACCATTTCTTCCGATACCAGCCGGGAATCGGTATCGTTCCAGTCCCCACTGAGATCTGTAGTCGTATCTGCGGCGATGCGATTCACCTTAGGTGTGGTGCTACAGCCCCAGGCAAATGCAACTGAAACAATCATCAACACTAACAACAATTTATTGCGCATGATTTACTTCTCCGTAATAAATGCATCAAACACCGCATCACCCTGAGTGACCAGGTATCGCTTCAGTTCATCACTCATATTGCGATTGGCAGCGATCATCTTCTGAACATTTTTAAGATCCAGCTCTGCAAAGGAATATATCGCACCGCTTTTTTTATCTTTCCAACTGCCCATGATTTTTGAGCCATTTAGCACCACTTGCGACACACTTTTTATTTGTTGTTGTACTGAGGACTCTGTAACACTGGAACCACCATCCTGTCCACTACGGCTATTTGTAATATAGTCATTTACCGCCACATCAAAATAAGACGACAGCACCCTGGCAATTTCAGCTCGCGCTCGATTATCTGCAGTCGCTTTTTGTAACGCCATATCACCCAGGTTTTCTGCAAAACCAACTCCCTGAATCAAGCGTCCTTTTTTATCATTAACCGCCTGGCTCCCTTCATTTACCCAGTCCGGTGCACCTTTTATTCCCAGATCGCTTTCTATCTTGGTCTGACCAGCGCACGCAACCAGCATAGCCATTACACCAGTTAGAATTGCATTTTTGCAGCACGCTATGTATTGATTTGAATCTAAGCCGCCCATATCTGTCTCCGCATCGCATTATCAATGCGGCTATTATAAGTTAAATTCTCAAAATAATTGTGACGCATTTGTCCAGCTCGTATTGTCACGCAATTAACCGTACTCCAATGCTGTTGATTACTGAGCACTTGCTGCAAAAGGTACATACCGGTATCGTCTCGCCCTATGCAGAAAATTGACTTACTTATTAAATCCAGATGGATAGTTCCCGTTGCTGATGGTGACCATACCCTGGAACACCAGGCGATTGCGGTAAAAGACGGACGGATTGTCGAAATTCTTCCCATCGAAAATGCCGGCGATCACTACCAGCCAAATCAGACAGTTGATTTATCGGAGCAACATGTTGTTATTCCTGGACTGATCAATCCTCATACTCACGCCGCAATGACTCTGTTTCGAGGCATGGCAGACGATATGTCTTTGCATGACTGGTTGCAGAACAAGATCTGGCCCGCAGAAGCGCGCTGGGTTAATGAGCAGTTTGTACAGGAAGGCACCGCCCTGGCCGTCGCCGAGATGCTACGTAGTGGTACCACCTGTTTTGCCGATATGTATTTTTACCCCAATCTGGTGGCAAAAACCGCAAAAGAGGCTGGCATACGAGCATGTGTTGGTCTGATTGTTGTGGATTTTCCGACCAGCTGGGCCAGTGACTCTAGAGAATATTTAAGTAAAGGCCTGGCTTTGCACGATGAATTGGCCCATGAAACTTTGATTTCAACCATATTTGCTCCACACGCGCCCTATTCTGTCTCCGATGAGCCTTTACAGAAAATTCGCGTTTACGCTGATGAGTTGGATCTGCAGATTATGTGTCATGTGCATGAAACGGCGCAGGAAATAGAGGAAGCTATTAAGGTATCTGGCATGCGTCCATTGCAGAGGCTGCATAAGCTGGGACTGGTATCTCCGGCACTAAATGCTGTACATATGGCGCAACTGGATAGTGAGGAAATCCAACTCGTTGCCGAATCAGGCGCCCACGTTATTCATTGCCCGGAGTCAAATCTAAAATTTGCCAACGGCCACTGTCCGGTACACGAACTCATGCAAGCGGGCATTAATGTTGCTCTGGGTACGGATGGAGCCGCCAGTAATAATGATCTGGATCTGATTGGCGAAATGCGCAGCGCTGCCTTACTGGCAAAAAGTATTGCTGACAACGCCAGTGCTCTACCCGCATACGAAGTGCTAAAGATGGCGACGATCAATGCTGCAAAAGCATTGGGACTGTCGGATGAACTGGGATCACTTGAATCAGGCAAAGCTGCCGACATCGTTGCCATCGATTTAAACGCGCTTAAGACACAGCCTGTATATGACCCGGTTTCGCAAATTGTGTATTCAGCAGATAGCTCACAGGTCAGCGATGTCTGGGTGGCAGGTAAGAGACTGTTACATAGCGGTGAGCTAACTACCCTGGATAGGCAGGACCTTATTCAACGCGCGCAAAAATGGCGCGATAAAATTATTCAGGCTGAAGCAGGATAATGAGTCAAAACATCGATAGTGCTGAAGTCAATAAATTTAACCGGCTCGCGCAGCAATGGTGGAACCCCGAGGGCGACTTTAAAACTCTGCACCGGATCAATCCATTACGCCTGGATTATATCCTCCAACAAACCGGATCCTTAAAAGATAAAACCGTGCTCGATATTGGATGTGGTGGTGGAATACTCTCCGAAAGTATGGCAAAACAGGGCGCTCTGGTTACCGCTATTGATCTCGCTGAAGACAGTATCGCTGTTGCCAGAGAGCATGCACAGACTCAGTCGATCAAAATTGACTATGTAGTCTCATCAGCCGAAGACCTCGCCGAAAACCCAGTGGCCCGATATGATGTGGTGACGTGCATGGAGATGCTGGAACATGTCCCAGAACCTGAACAGGTGATAAGTGCATGCTCCAGACTCAGCAAACCGGGAGCTCACATTATTCTTTCAACTCTCAATCGAACATTTAAGGCATTTGCTCTGGCTATAGCCGGCGCGGAGTACATTTTAAAACTGCTGCCAGCGGGAACGCATGAATACAATAAATTTATTCGCCCCTCTGAATTGTCAGCCTGGGCTCGAGACGTTGGTCTTGACCTGATTGATATCACTGGTGTGCATTACAACCCAATAACTCACCGAGCATCACTATGTAGTGATGTATCTGTAAATTACATGATCCATCTTCGTCGAAAAAATGACTGAAATAAGCGCTGTATTATTTGACCTGGACGGCACGCTTGTTGACACAGCACCGGATATGGCCAATGCACTCAACACGCTGCTACAGAAACATGGCAAACAGCCTTTGCCCTATAAAAGTATTCGCAATTCAGTATCCAAGGGTGGTAGCGCACTGGTGCGACTTGGGTTTGGCGACGCAATTGAAGATCAAAAACGATTATTTTTGCTACAGCAGTTTCTTGATATCTATTCAGAAGCACTATGCTGTGACTCAAAACTTTTTGATGGAATTGAGGATTTACTTGAAAGATTTGACCAGCAGCAAATGCTATGGGGCATTGTAACCAATAAACCAGGGTGGCTAACGGTACCTCTTCTGACTCAACTGGGTATATTGAGTCGCGCAGCCTGTGTTGTAAGCGGGGATACGCTTAAACAACGTAAACCTGATCCCGAACCGCTACTATACGCCTGCAAGATGATTAACCGCTCTGTCGGACAAGTCGTCTATGTTGGTGATGATGAACGAGACATTATCGCTGGCAAAGCGGCTGGCATGCGGACACTAATCGCAAATTATGGCTACATTAGTAGCAATGAAGATCCACAAACCTGGGGCGCTACCGGTATAATCTCATCAGTTGATGATTTGCAATGCTGGCTAAAAAGTAGCTAAAAACTATTATGAATTTAAGTTCTGACATTCTTATATATAGCGCTATCGCTTTGGTCATTGGTTTGATGCTGGGCTATTTAATTGCTTCACTTAGAACCATGCGCTACAAATCTGAACTGGAATCTGAGCGTAGGGCACAAGCGGAAAAAATCAAACTACTGGAACAGGCTGGGGAAAAACTAAGTGATAGCTTCAGCGCCTTATCGAGTCGTGCTCTGCAACAAAACAATGAAGCGTTTCTTCGGCTGGCGGAACAAAATCTCAGTAAACATCAGACGCAGGCAAAAGGCGAATTGCAGCAGCGGGAAAAATCAATTGAATCCTTAATTAAACCGATTCGGGACACGCTGGAGAAAACTGAAAGACAGTTGCACAGTATGGAGAAGGATCGCAAAGAAGCATTTGGTTCGTTATCAGAGCATCTGCGCCAGATGAGCGATACCCAGGTCCGCCTGCAGCGCGAAACCGGTAACCTGGTATCCGCATTACGTCGACCTGAAGTCCGCGGCCAATGGGGAGAAATGACTTTAAAAAGACTGGCCGAGCTTGCGGGCATGACCGAGTATTGTGATTTTTATGAACAGGAAAGTGTCAGTACCGAAGAAGGAATTTTACGGCCCGATATGGTTGTGCGCATGCCAGATAAAAGAGAACTGGTAGTCGATGCCAAAACACCGCTAGACGCTTATCTTAACGCCGTACAATCAGACAATGACGATGAAAGAAAACTTGAACTGCAACGCCATGCACGAAAACTGCGGGATCGAGTCAAGGAATTGGCAAGCAAAGCGTACTGGTTGCAATTTAAAAATTCACCCGACTATGTCGTCCTCTTTGTTCCGGGCGATCAATTTCTTTCTGCAGCACTGGAACAAGATGTTTCGATACTTGAATACGCCCTAAGCAATAAAGTTATCCTTGCGACGCCAACAAGTTTAATTGCATTGCTGCGAGCAGTCGCTTTTGGTTGGCGTCAGCAGGCAGTAGCCGAAAACGCAGAACAGATTCAACAATTAGGTGAAGAACTGCATAACCGCATGCTTACCTTTACTGATCACCTTGGCAAACTGGGTTCCTCACTAGGCAGCAGTATCGATCACTACAACAAAGCCATTGGATCACTGGAACGTTCAGTCTTGCCTGGTGCTCGCAAGTTCTCAGAACTTGGCATCGAGAAACGCAAACAAATCGAGTCAATCGATCCGATCGAAAAAGCACCTCGCAAACCAAATAAATAACCAACAACATAGGACTACCACGGGGAACACGGGGAAAACCATGCAAATTAAAATACCACAAATCATGGTTAACAGAACCAAATCAGTATTCTTGGTATTAGAAAAACTAAATAGCTTTACCCATAGTTATCTCTTACTGTTTTTAAAAACTTCAATTGCTTTCCCCCTTTCGTGACTATCTGGCATGACACCTGACGAATATTGCCAACATAAAACTTCTGCAAGCGGCTCAAGCTTCTATTACAGTTTTCTTTTTTTGCCCGAAGCCAAGCGGCGTGCGATCACCGCGCTGTATGCTTTTTGCCGTGAAGTCGATGATGTAGTAGATGAATGCAGCGATACCAGCAAAGCACATGATCAGCTGGATTGGTGGCGGGATGAAATCGGAAATTTGTTTCACGCTACTCCACAACATCCCGTTTCACTCGCACTCTCAAATTATGTTGAGCAATTTAATCTCGCTGAAGAATACTTCATTGAAATAATAGATGGCATGGAGATGGACCTGGTAAATAATCATTACCGAAACTTTTCCGAACTCTCTCTATATTGCTATCGGGCTGCTGCAGTAGTCGGACTTTTGTCAGTAGAGATTTTTGGCTATAGCAACAGGAAAACCCTTGAATATGCAAATGACCTGGGTATGGCCTTCCAGCTAACTAATATACTGCGGGACGTTGGGGAAGATGCCGAGCGCGGTCGTATTTATATTCCTCAAGATGAAATGTCTGAGTATGGTGTATCAGCCAAAATGTTATTGCAGAAAAAAACCAATCCATCATTGCGCAATTTGTTTAAGCATCAGGCTGAACGAGCAGAGAAATATTACGTGAGCGCCATGAACAGTTTGCCGGATGTTGACCGTAATCAACAACGCACCGGATTAATTATGGCGGCAATTTACCAGAGAATTTTACATAAAATAGAAGCATCAGATTACCGCGTACTGGAACAACGAGTTCGCCTGTCAGCCGCGAAAAAACTCTGGGCAGCGTGGTCTGCTTTTCGACGCGAAAAAAAGTGGTACAAACAATATGTCAATTCAT
>CAJHXT010000224.1_pt1 | contig 12281 bp, 14 predicted proteins | sample 9198451 | NCBI WGS metagenome assembly CAJHXT01 (sample SAMEA7708326, study PRJEB35096) | sediment metagenome | biome: marine neritic benthic zone biome [ENVO:01000025]; feature: sediment [ENVO:00002007]; material: shallow marine sediment [ENVO:03000034] sea grass bed [ENVO_01000059] ... | reverse complement strand
TTAGTTTTGCTCCGGTGCTGGATGTTGCGCACGGCCTAAGCGGTGTAATCGGTGATCGCGCCTTACATAGAGCGCCAGATATTGTCGCGCAGCTTGGAGCTGCAGTAATGCGTGGAATGAAACGAGCGGGTATGTCGGCTACCGGCAAGCACTTTCCAGGACATGGCGGGGTGAAAGAAGACTCACACTCAGCCAAACCGGTAGACAACCGTACTCTAGAGGATTTGCTGCTCACCGATATTGTCCCTTTCGAAAGGCTAATTAATCGTGGGTTGGCAGGCATAATGCCGGCGCATGTCGTCTACAATCAGATTGACGATAAACCTGCCGGCTACTCGAAGGTCTGGATCAAGCAAATACTACGTGATCGACTCGGTTTTCAGGGTGTTATTTTTAGTGATGACCTAAGTATGGAAGCAGCAGTTTGCGGAGACACTTTTACAGAGCGTGCACAAAGTGCTTTGAATGCTGGATGTGATATGGTCTTGGTTTGCAATAATCCTAAGGGAGCAGCAGAGGTACTTGAGGCGCTGGAAGGATACAATAATCCAGTTTCAAGAATGCGTCTGGTTCGAATGCACGGTAAGCCAGATAATAGTTTCATTGAACTAAGAAAGCAGAAAAGCTGGCAAGCTGCTGTGGAACTTGCTGAAAAGCTTAACGAGCAATCAAATATTGAGTTAAACCTTTAATTAATAATAGCGCATATTTTTAAGATGGAAGAAACAATTCAGACTATTACGCAATACTTTGCATTTATCGAAGCCTGGATGGTGCAGGCATTTGTGATCATCCTTTTTTTTCTGGTAGTGAATTTTATTCAGAAAAGAATTCTTAATAAATTACATGCTAGCTTATTACTCACCAGTAACACCTGGGACGATGCAGTAGTCGAAGCATTAAAGCGTCCACTTACAGTATTATTATGGGTACTTGGCATCACACTGGCAGCTGATGTGGTTCAGAGTGAAACCAAGGCATCTATATTTGAGTTAGTTGAGCCAATTCGTCAAATCGGTGTTGTGGTTTGCTTGATCTGGTTTTCAACGCGATTTGCCACTAATTTAGAAAATAATTATATCAGTAAACGCAGTATCACCAGTACAACAGAACTTACATCCGTACATGCTATAGGCAAGCTTATTAGATTGGCCTTGATTATTACCGGTGGTCTGGTTGTATTGCAGACCTTGGGAATTAGTGTATCCGGTATTCTGGCCTTTGGTGGTATTGGCGGTATTGCAATTGGTTTTGCCAGCAAAGATCTGTTAGCGAATTTTTTTGGTGGTCTGATGATTTATTTAGACCGTCCTTTTGAAGTAGGCCACTGGATACGATCTCCTGACAAACAAATTGAAGGAGTCGTCGAAGAAATCGGTTGGCGTTTAACACGCATCAGAACATTTGAGAAACGCCCCCTATATGTACCAAACTCGGTATTTACCAGTATTGTTGTTGAAAATCCATCTCGTATGAGTCACCGCCGTATCTACGAGACTATTGGTATACGCTATTTGATATGCAACGAATGCCACAAATTGTAGAAGCGGTTCGTGCTTTTTTAAACGAAGACACTAGTATCGACCAGAATCAGATTATTATTGTGAATTTCAATGCGTTTTCATCGTCTTCTCTGGATTTCATGGTTTATGCATATACACGTACAACAAACTGGTCTGAGTATCATCAGGTTAAAGAGAAGGTTTTATTAAAAATTGCGGAAATAATAGAATCCCACGGCGCAGAGGTAGCGTTCCCAACTCGTACATTACATATTCCTGATGAGTTGACTATTGGCAAGGAATAAGGTTGAGTCGTGTTAGACAAAGAAAAAGCGAATCAAATTTTAATGGACGCCGAGTGCATTTATAACGACGATCAGGTATCAATGGCACTGGATAGTATTGCCGACAACATTCGAAAAAAATATTGTGATAAGAATCCATTGGTGTTCTGCGTTATGAAAGGTGGTGCTTTTACAGCCTGTGCATTGCTACAGCGTTTACAGTTTCCACTCGAATTCGATTTTATGCAGGTCACACGATACCGAAATACCACTCAAGGTGGGGATGTTGAATGGCGTGTCAAACCCGATGTTAGTATAGCTGGACGTTTTGTTCTAATTGTCGATGACATACTGGATGAAGGTATTACCTTGCAGGAAATTGTAAATTATTGTCAGTCTGAAAAAGCTGCAAGCGTTGAAGTAGCGGTGCTCACCGATAAGAAACACAATAGAAATAAAAATAGAATCAAGGCGGATTATGTGGCGTTAACTATACCAGACTGTTACGTTGTCGGCTGTGGTATGGACTACAAGGGCTATTTTAGAAATATGAATGGCGTATACGCCATCAAGAATGTTGAGTAGCCGGCATAATGCATCACTCATCCACTATTGGAATAATTGGTGGCACTGCCATTAAAGATATTCCGCAGCTACTGAATGTCAGTCAAGTGTCGATCAGTACGCCTTTTGGTAAAACGTCTTCTGAAATCACACAGGGGATGCTAAATCAAAAAAGAATTGTCTTTATTTCAAGACACGGCATAGGCCACAAAATACCACCACATCTAATCAACTATCGAGCCAATATCTGGGCGTTAAAAAAAGCCGGAGCAGACAAAATAATATCAATCGCATCGGTTGGCAGTATACGCAATGATATTTCTCCAGGGGATTTGGTTGTTCCAAATCAGATTATTGATTACACGTGGGGTAGGGAGCATACCTTTTTTGACCAGGAGTTTACTATTGCTAATCATATTGATTTCACTCAACCTTATGATCAAAAAGTGCGTCAATCAATAATTAAAAGCGCCGCAAGTAGTAATCAAAAAATCATCGATGGTGGCACTATGGGTGTAACGCAAGGTCCGCGACTTGAAACGGCTGCCGAAATAAACCGTATGAAAATAGACGGCTGTGATTTGGTGGGTATGACAGGTATGCCGGAGGCCGCTTTAGCAAGAGAGCTTGGTATTCCCTATGCATGTTTAGCGGTGGTGGTGAATTGGGCGGCGGGTGTTTCTAAAAATGAAATTAGTTTAAGCGATATTGAAAAGGTGTTGGCGGAGACGGCGGGGAGTATTGAGGAGATATTGGTTGCTTACGGGTAGAGGCGCTCTGTCGGGAGTGCACCCCGAAGTACTTTCCTTTTTTATGGGCAGTGAAACAATATCGCTACACTGGGACGATAATCGGGAAATTATATTTTTTCTGATATTGAAAATGGCAAAGGCGACAGTTAGTATATTGCGAAATCGGGTTAGGAATTATTATAACTATATGATTTTAAAGGCTATTCGACGAATTCCAGGGTTGTCCACTATAGTATGCTATTGGACAAAACGTCGCTTATCACACTGTTAACTGCATATAACTATGAAAAAGATACTATTTACTGTGCTTTTGTTTCTGCCTATCGTTGGCTATGCAGGGCTAGAAGATGCTTCTATATTTCCTTATAAAGCTAGCGATCAGCAAAAAGAGCGTATGAAGTCAGGCTATAGAAAGTTGAAATTAGGCAGCACAAAAGAGCAGGCAAAGGAACTATTGGGTGAGCCAGATATATCTCAGAAAGACTTTACTAAGAGCAAGAAGCGTAAATTTATTGGTTACTCATACCAATATTATTTCTTCAAACTACATAAAGATTTTGTTAATTCAGGGCGTGATAAAGTAATTCTACTCTTCTTCAATGAAGAAGGTAATCTGAAGTGGGGAGTGCCAAGTAATATTGAGGGTTTGGAAGAAATTGGATCACCAAACAGTTAACAAGGTTTTCAGGTCGCGACCTCGCAACAAGTTGCTCGGCCGACTAAAACAACGTTAAGAAACAAAAGATGAAAAAGAAGATATCATTGATAGTTGTCATTTTTGCCTTTGGTGTCCTCTCCATTATCTTAGCCTGGGGCGTGATGTCTGGCGATCAAGAAAAGTGGTTGCATTATCAAGGCGCGCAAGCGATTGCAGAATATTCGTCATTTGATCGCTGTAATGAAGAAATGAAAAAACATAGTGCTCCTAGCGGATGTAGAAGAATAGATGGGCCTTACAAACTATTAAATGATATTTCTGACTTGGTGTTCTAATGAGTCCATTCTCCTTCTATCAAGAATTGTTTCTTAACAAGCAAATCATACGCGACCGGCGTAGCCGCCGGCCGCTTATTTAGGTCGTTAGAAATACAAAAGAGGCAAAAAATGAAAAAGCAGATCCAAAGCATTTCCAGTCATCAAACTAGCAAAGTTTTAGCTTGTATCTATATAGCTATAACCATCCCATTCATGTTTATTGGTCTACTCGCATTTATTTTTGGTGCGCCAGTGAAATCTCCGGATGGTCAAGCGCCAACTAATTTTCCATGGTTACTTTTTATTTTTGCCCCTCTAATATACGGAGTATTCGGCTACATTTTTAGCAGGCTTGGTTGCCTGGTTTATAATTTGGTTGCAAAATTTGTGGGTGGGTTTGAATTTACAGTGATCGATAAAAATGATTTCTAACATAGCGCACAAAAAACGCCCGCAAACGGGCTGGACTCGCCGCTACGCGGCTCACCTTTTAGCGCGACGTTATGCATATGAATAAAGTAGTAAAAAATAGTTTATTGGTGTTTTTGCCAAGCCTTTTGGCGTTTGTTGTTGGTTGGAAAATAGGAACCTTTCAAGGTGCTGGTGTTTCTGCAGAGTTACATGAGGCTGCCAAATCTATTGGGTTGGTTAGCGAGCTCAATATGTTGAGAAGTGATAAAATTGATACTCTAATTGAGTTAAAGGAAATTGAGTTAGATACCGCGTTACTAATTCATTCGCAATATCTAGATGAAAATCACGGATGGATATTGTTTCCGTTCAATGAGATGTATGAACCTATTCTGGAAAGCGCTTTAATAAAGAGTGCAGAATATCGAAAGCTCAACCCAAGAACTGAAGATAACAAAGAATTAGATGAGGAAATGCGAGTGCTAAACGAAAATGTTGATTTATTTCTTGGAAGCATAGATTAATAATACATAACAATCATTTCAATGCAACGCGACGCGCAAGCGCTCCTTTCGCATTAAACAAACGTTATGTGCTAAAGAAGCTTAAAGTAAACAAAATGAATCCGGAGACAAATAAATGATTACCTATGTACCAGTTTTAGTTTGGATTCTAAGTGCATTAATTTGCTTATATATTGCAAAACAGAGAAATGTGAAAGTCACTCTGTTTTGGAAAATTACTGCTGTTGTTCTAGGGCCTTTTGCAATTCCTTTGGTTTTCTTTGCTAAATCAGTAAACCCCGTTCAGGTTAATCAATAAATCATGCATAAAGCACATAACCAGCAAATAAAGCGCCGCCTCGCAACAAGTTGCTCGGCCGCAAATTTAAGTCGTTAGGAGCTTCGTGATGAAAAGTTCAATACTATTTATTCTCGCTTTTGCATTGTTATTTTCACAAAAAGTGTTTTCATGCTCTTGCGTTGGTCAACCTGATGATATTGAAATTGCAGTTACTGAGGCATTTAATAAAGCGTCCTCTGTTGTATGGGCGAAAGCCGTATCTATAACTCCTTCTAGTTCAAAAATGGAACATCCTGGTCAAGGTGAGGACTTTGACGCTGAAAGTGAAACTACTCACTTTACTGAAATTCAATCGTGGAAGGGAGATCATGGAAAGCAGTTCTACACAAACATTGTAACTATGTGCTGTGTATGTGGTCGCAGCTTTAATGAGGGAGAAGAATACCTTTTGTATCTCTACAAAAATAAAGATGAAAATACGTACGGTACTGGAATATGCTTAAGAACCAAGCATGTTAGGTATGCGCGTGACGACATCAAAATTTTAAACCAATTAGTTCCTAACAAATCACTTCAGCCTACCGCTAAAGCGCCAGCTGAGTGAGACGATAACGTCACTAAAGAACTAGACGGTGAATTGGACCTGAATACAAAATGAGGCAGAGGATATTGAACTTAGGAATAATCACATACAACGTTATCAATTTGATTGCACTATGCGTTGCTTCAGGCAACAAATTATCGAAGCGTTGTGAGCAGAAGAAATGTCGGAGTAACATGACATTACAGTCAGAGGCTAATCATTCAAGTTGTCAAATATGTCTATAATAATGTGACTCCTTATTTTGCTATTACACCATTTCAAGGAAAATTTTCATGTCGGACCGATTGCGAGTGACCGAGGCTGCTGGCCTTATGGTGTTTCTTAGTGCAAAGCTTCAGGGCTGGAGTCGCAATACCATTAAACAACGCTTGAAGGCAGGATGTGTAATCGTTAACGGCAAAGCGATTATAAAGCATAACCATATGCTACAGATTGGTGATGATGTGGAGGTTCAAGCTGCATCGAAGTTTGTGCGACCTCGTGTAGGAAAGCTGGAGATCCTGTACTCCGATAACGATCTGATTGCGATTAATAAGCCGGCTGGGTTGTTATCCGTGGGATCAGCCAGCGAAAACAAGCAACATGCTCTTGCTATGCTTCGCGCTCAGTTTTCGCGCCCGCAGCGACCTGTAAAGCTTTGGCCGGTGCACCGCCTGGATCGTGATACCTCGGGTGTTATGTTATTTGCAACTTCACGTGAAATGCGAGAAGCCGTTATGGCATTGTGGCCAGAGGCTGAAAAAAATTATCTTGCTGTCGTTGAAGGGTGCCCTAATCCAAATCATGGCACTATTGACCAGCCATTATGGTTGGATGAGACAGAGTATTATATGCACGTTGGGCCACACAAAAAGGCGAAAGAAGCGATAACACATTATAAAACTCAGCGTACGGCTAAAGGCCGAGCGTTGCTGGAGTTGCAGCTCGAGACTGGTCGTCAGCATCAGATCCGCGCGCATATGGCTTGGCTGGGGTATCCGGTAATTGGCGATCCCCGTTACGGAAAAGACGGCCCACGAATGGGTTTACATGCTTTACGTCTAAGCATTACGCAGCCAAATACCGGGAAGCAACTTACATTCGAGACTCCTGCCGCTGACGATTTCTACGCTTTGCTTGGTTAAGAGATTTTTTTAGTACGCAGATTTAACTTGTCATTATCCATTGCTCAGATTATTTAGTTCCCCCATTGCTCTTTGCTTCCCTGCGAGAGCTGCTTTTCACTTTCTCGGTGGATTCCGTGACTATCTTCTCTTCATCTTCTTCTTTTTCAGGTGCAGGCCACGCTTTGACTATCATTCCTAGCATGGGATGGTCGATAAAATGAAGTTCATTGCTTCGCATACGGCGATGCGCTTTGATACTAAAACCATGTAATGTAGTAAATTCAGTTTCAGGCCGACTAAATGATAACTGAAATTTCGGTGCGTCTAGCAGGATATCGTCAGTTTCAATTGCGTAAACATCAGGTTCCTTGGAATTATCAGTAAGTTCCAGGGTAACAGGTTGCATAAGTAACAGATTGGTATAGATATGTATAAATCGACTTACAACGAATTTGAAATTACCACTAAGCTCATAGACTAAATAATCTTCAATATTCTCTAGCTCATTTTCCAGAAGTTCATATTCAACAGTTACCGTATACTCTTTCTCCATTAAACTATCATATAGGCCGGTATCTTCGGTCTTTTCCACAACAAACAACGACCCAACTTCAGGTTTTGGTTCTTCATTTTGTAGTGGTTCTGGATCAGGTAATGGAGTAAGACGACGATAAGCCTGGCCAGCTTGAATTTTAATATCAATTGCGTCGTCCTTATTTAAGCCGGGCTGTCGCCAGGCATAGTGAGCTAAAAGTTGATAACGCCCAGACTCGTCTAATGTTTCTGCGATACCAGTAAGTATTTTCTCCTCCGTTTTGAGACTGGAAATCATGTCCTGTTTTTCTGGGGAGATATTGTTTAAATCCAGACTGTTATCTGTATTGGGTACTAACCAGTTGTCTAGCCACTTTTCAGAGTTGTATTGATCAATATTCGTATATTTAAAAATAACCAGTTCAATATAGTAATCGCGTATAGACCAGGCGGCTGTATTGTAAAAGAAAAGAATCAGCGCAATAAGGGAAAGGAAGGTTTGTTTGTATGGGTACATATCAGGCCGCTTTGGGTTCCGCCAGTCTATTAGACAAAAGATTATCCAGAAAATCCAGTTGTTGCTGCATATTGTTGCTTTCGTGTTTAAAACTCAATATCTTTTTGCCATCAAATTGATAGCGGTCGGGTTGAAATTGTATAAGCTTTATCAATTGGCTGGTGGAGATCCGTGGTTTATCTGTGAACTCAATAATGCCGGATTTCAGGTCACCTTTTATTTTTGAGATACCGAGCGGTGCAATTTTCACTTTTAGCTCGGTTTGAGTAAATAGATTTTTTGCGGCTTCAGGAAGAAGTCCAAAACGATCAACTAACTCAATTTGGATATCTCGTAATTCCTCCTGGGTTTCAGCATTACTGATTCGTTTATACAGTACGAGCCGGGTATCCACGTCAAAAATATAGTCAGCGGGTAATAAGGAGATGACTCCCAGGTCAATTTCAATGCCGCTATGCAGTGGAATATCCAGTAAGGGTTCTTCGCCGTATTTTAAAGAGCGAACGGCACGTTCCAGCATTTCAGAATACATTGCATATCCGATCTCATGAATCTGACCGCTTTGCTCATCACCCAGCAATTCACCTGCGCCTCGAATTTCCAAATCGTGTGAAGCCAGAGTAAAGCCGGCGCCCAGATCTTCCAGAGATTCAATCGCTTCCAGACGTTTTCTTGCATCGGCGGTCATGGCTTTTGGTCCCGGTGTAAACAGATAGGCATAAGCGCGATGATGTGAACGACCAACTCGGCCGCGAAGTTGATGAAGTTGAGCCAGGCCAAAACGATCAGCTCGATTAATAATAATGGTATTGGCAGTGGGTACGTCGATACCACTTTCGATTATGGTTGTGCACAGAAGAATATTGTAACGCTGATGATAAAAATCAAGCATTATATTTTCCAGTTCACGCTCCGGCAGTTGCCCATGTGCGACGGCGATACGAGCTTCGGGTAACAGAGCCTCGAGTTGAGCGGCAATACGTTCAATACTTTTTACTTCGTTATGTACGAAGTAGACTTGACCGCCGCGCATTAATTCGCGATGGCACGCTTCCTGAATCTGGTCATCTCGCCATTGACTGACAAAAGTCTTTATTGCATTGCGTCTCTCCGGAGGTGTGGCAATGATTGACAAGTCACGTAACCCGGAAAGAGACATATTTAGCGTACGGGGAATCGGTGTTGCCGTCAGCGTCAAAACATCAACTTCTGCTCGCAGCGACTTTAGTTTTTCCTTATGTCTGACACCAAAGCGATGTTCTTCGTCAACAATAATTAGCCCTAAATCGTTAAACTCGATGCCTTTCTGAAGCAGTTTGTGCGTGCCAATGACCACGTCAACTTTACCGGTTTTCATTGCTTCGAGAATTTCTTTTTGTTTTTTTGCAGAGCTAAAGCGAGACAGGCTTTCAACTCGAATCGGCCAATCGGCAAATCGATCCTGAAAGTTTTTGAAATGCTGCTGAGCGAGTAATGTGGTCGGGACAAGGATTGATACCTGTTTATTATTTTGCAGGGCGGCGAAAGTTGCACGCATTGCAACTTCAGTTTTACCGAACCCATCACCGCAGACCACACGATCCATCGGTTTTCCTTGAGTCATATCTTCGAGCACGGCATCAATTGTAGATTGCTGGTCAGGAGTTTCCTCAAATGGAAAAGCCTCAGCAAAAGCAGCCATTTCGATAGCGTCTGGCTTAAAAGCAAACCCGGTTCTTGCGGCGCGCCTGGCATAGAGATCAAGCAGCTCAGCGGCAACATCACGGATCTGTTTCGCCGCTTTCTTTTTAATTCGTTGCCACTGTTCGCCGCCAAGACGGTGTAATGGAGCTGTCTCTGCGGAAGCTCCGGTATAGCGACTAATTAGATTAAGCGACGTTACTGGCACATACAATTTATCCTGATCTGCATACTCAAGCACCAGGAACTCTGTTTCAGTATCAGCAACTTTAATGATTTCTAAACCGAGATAACGGCCAACTCCGTGTTCTTCGTGTACAACAGGAGCATGTAGATTTAATTCGGTTAAAGAGCTGACAATGGTTTCCGCATCTCGTACCGGAGATTTTCTTCTGCGCCGTTGCTGAGCTCGGCGGCCAAATATCTGTGCTTCAGTGATAACGGTAAATGATGGTTTGGAAACCTGGTCCAGTAACAAACCACTTTCAAGGGGGCCTACTGTTATGCCAATATGATCGGTAGACTCCAAAAATATTCGCCAATTTTCAAAGGTTCGCGTTGATATTTTTAGGTCTCGAAGTAAGTCGAGCAGTACTTCACGACGCCCCGGAGATTCACTGACAAATAGAATACGTCCTTTAAACTCCTTTACAAATGCACTCAGTCTGGCACTCGGTTTCTCTAGTCTGGTTTCCAGATTTAAAGCGGGAGGTTGCGTACTGGGAAAGTTGTGATCAAGTAATTTACTAGGCTTGTCCAGTTTATAGTTCTGGACTTGAATAGCCGGTAGAGCCTGGAATCTTTGCTCTAATTCATCCGGGCTAAGGTAGAGTTCTGTGGGTGTAAGTATCGGGCGCTCGACATTATGCCTTAATTGTTCATGTCGTTGATCAATCTCTTGCCAGAATCTTTCCAGACTGTCCGCGCACGTCCATTCGTGCAGGCATAGGGTGTTCGAAGGCAAGTAGTCAAATAAGGTTTGCGTCGACTCAAAGAATAGCGGCAGATAGTATTCGCAACCAGAAGGTGCGATGCCGTTGCTAACATCAGTGTAAACTGGATTGCTCTGTGGATTGCCTGGGAACCGATCACGATATTGCACGCGAAATAATTCTATACCGTTTTCCGTTAGTGGAAATTCACGAGCGGGTAGTAACTGAATAGTTTTATGTTTATCAATTGAGCGTTGGTTGCCGGGGTCAAAACTACGGATACTGTCGATCTCAGCATCAAATAAATCAATGCGCAACGGAAGCTTGCTGCCCATTGGGAATATATCGATTATTGAGCCTCGGACAGCAAACTCGCCATGCTCCAATACCTGTGATACAGACTGGTAGCCGCCAGTGGCAACCTGATGCCGGAAAGAGGCGATATCCAGGGTTGTCCCTGATTCCAGTCTGAATACATGCTGAGCGATATAGTTTGCCGGCGTGACTCTTTGCATTAGCGTCTGTGCAGCCACTACCATCACACCCTTTTTCATTTTTGGCAGGGTATAAAGCGCTAGCAGGCGCTGCGAAATACTGTCCTGATGGGGCGAAAAGCTATCGTAGGGCAGGGTTTCCCAGTCAGGGAAGGTATACACCGGAATATCGTAGTCCTGCAGGAAAAAACGTAAATCAAGTTCCAGGCGCGCGGCGCTATGCACCGATTCGGCAATCAGGAGAACGGGTCCAGAATGTCTGGTACAAGCAGCGGCAATAGACAGACTATAAGCACTACCGTACAGTTGCCCCCAATAAGCCTGCTCCCCAGCTGACGTTGGCAGGGTAGGTAGAGGTAGGTTTTCCAAAAAAAGGTCTTCAGCCATCAATTTTCTCCGGCGGGGATTATAGCAGCTTGTCCCTTAACCATGAGCAACTCGTAAAAAATTGAGTAAGCAATTGAAATGGTTAAGAAAAAAGTGACCCTAAAAAAGAAATTAGTACTAACAGGCAGAAACCTCTAGTGGAACTTGTTTCTGTGCCAGCGCAAATGGTAATTAGTACCATCCGCCGAAGCGGATAAAAACTGCAAGCAGTGGAGCCATAATACATATAGTCCTGGAGTCTTATCTTAGTTGCGCTAAAGCACAAAATTACCAAAGGAAATACAAATGAATACTGGCAAACATGACTTTAATGATAGCGTACCTTCCTGGCAGGAAAGTGTAATTCAATTTTTTGATCAGGCATCAAATTTTGTATTTTATGTTCTCGCATTATTCATACTCATTATACCGCCAGTAAAATGGATCTCTGACAGGTTTCCTTCCACAGATAACGGCTGGTGGGTGCTTGCATCAATTGTGGTGTTCGTGATTATTCTTCCATTACTAATTGAGGTAGTGGCCAATGTGTCAATAATTTCACTAGAAAAACTAAGAAGATGAGATTATCTATCCGTAATATTCAAGCCACTGAAGTCTGTTTTTTCAGTCGTTAGCATTTATGGTGTGATGGTATTGGAGTACAAGGTGATACATGGCGAAACAGATAGCACTATTTTTGAAGTATTCTTTGAGCTTTTAAAATCGTTATGAGGAGAATTTTATTATTGCTAGTTT
>CAJHXT010000284.1_pt1 | contig 12334 bp, 9 predicted proteins | sample 9198451 | NCBI WGS metagenome assembly CAJHXT01 (sample SAMEA7708326, study PRJEB35096) | sediment metagenome | biome: marine neritic benthic zone biome [ENVO:01000025]; feature: sediment [ENVO:00002007]; material: shallow marine sediment [ENVO:03000034] sea grass bed [ENVO_01000059] ... | reverse complement strand
CCAATGTTCTGGCTATAGAACGGATCAGCCCTGCGATGAATCTTCGTGACACGGTAGTCACCCGCCGGCATCGTGACATCTCTATCGTTCAGCGTGTTGACCTCGAACTTACAGTGCGGCTCCCACGGATCAAGGCCGAGCGTCTCCTTGCCAAACTGGATTCCAGCATCCACCCGCTGTGCCGGGATGGTCAACGGCTGGTTCAGCTGGACGATACTGCCAGCCGGGATGGAGGTGTGCAGCATGGGCTGCCTGTGCTGTAAGGCTGTTGTCTCGCAACCTGCGAGTAATAGAGAAAGTGTAAGAGCTAGAATGAATTTCATCATACACCTCGAAACTGGTTTGCTTGATTATACTTTAGTCACAAGTTTCGAGGCGGAAGTTCCGGATAGAAACATTGTTTTATGTATTACGAATTAGGTTTTACGTGAAAGTCAAAAGCGCTACCCACTCACCCTCGGCAACTGCTCCTCGGTTCTGGCTTCCTGCTTCACCCTAACTCCTCCATCCCTGGAGTCGTGCGTCGTTCTACCTCCTTGTCTCACCGCCAAGGATGGCGGGGATGTCTAAATTGCAAGAGCGAATTTAGACCATGGCCTAGTCGGCGGCAAAAGCTCTTGATCTTTTATTTAATTTCGTTTCCCCCGTGTTCCCCGTGGTTAAAGCTCTTTTATTTTGATTTTGTTTGCTCCGTGCCCTTTGTGTCCTTTGTGGTTAAAGCCCTTGATCTTTTATGCGCTTTGCACCTCTCGGCGGCAACAGCTCTTGATCTTTTGAATTTGGTCTTATGACTCTTTTTCCTCCTGCTGGTGTCTCCACAAGTTTGCATAAACACCATCCAAAGCCAACAGTTCTGCATGCGTTCCCTGTTCAACAACCGAACCCTGATCTAGCACAATGATTTTCTCCGCATCAATTACCGTTGATAGCCTGTGCGCGATTACCAGTGTCGTATGATTTACTGCTACTTCGTTAAGCGATGCCAGTATGGTTTTTTCTGAAACAGAATCAAGCGACGAGGTTGCCTCATCAAAAATTAATAGCTTTGGATTTTTTAACAATGTTCTTGCAATGGCGACACGTTGCTTCTCACCGCCGGAGAGTTTTAAGCCTCTTTCGCCCACTATGGTCTGGTAGCCGTCTGGCAGTTGCGCAATAAACTGATCTAGATGTGCCAGTCTTGCCGCTCTTTTAACCTCTTCGTCGGAACTCTGGGGATTACCATACTGAATGTTGTAATAAAGCGTATCGTTAAACAACACCGTATCCTGCGGCACGACGCCAATGGCTTGGCGCAAACTGCTCTGACTGATATCCCGAATATCTTGGTCGTCAATGGTAATGCGACCGGATGTTACGTCGTAAAAACGAAACAATAAACGGGCGAGGGTAGACTTACCTGCACCACTGCTGCCTACCACAGCAAGTTTATGGCCGGCAGGAATTTTAAAATTTACATGATTTAATATTTCACGTTCAGGCTTATAGGAAAAAGAAACATCCTCAAAGCGAACGCTTCCACCGGCAACCTGTAATTCTGAAGCATTGGGTTTATCGCTTATACGTGGTGTCTCATTTAATAAACCCAGCATACGCTCGATATTGGCTAATGCATTTTTGATTTCGCGATAGACAAAGCCAAGAAAATTTAGCGGAATAAAAAGCTGAATCATATAGGCGTTGACCATTACCAGATCACCGACGGTAATGCTGCCGGCGTGAACCTGAAATGCCGCCAGTAACATCATAGTGGTGATAGCCAGTGAAATAATAAATCCCTGACCGGAATTCAAAGCCACTAGCGACAACCGGTTTTTCATGCGTGCCGTTTCCCAGCGTTCCAGTGCTTTATCGTATTGCTCTGCTTCATGATCTTCGTTGCTGAAATATTTGACAGTCTCAAAATTGAGCAGGCTGTCGATAGCGCGGGTGTTTGAACGGCTGTCCATTTCATTGGCTTCACGTACAAAGTGTGTACGCCATTCGGTAACAAAGACTGAAAAACCTATATATGTAGCAATAGCCAGTAAAGTGATCAGGGAATACCAGAAATTAAAGTTATAAAACAGGATGCCTATAACCAGCGCAATTTCAAACAGGGTGGGCACAATATTAAACAACATAAAACGCAGTAAAAAGCTGATGCCGCTGGTACCGCGGTCAATATCCCTTGATAAACCGCCGGTCTGGCGCGAAAGATGAAAGTCCAGCTCCATACGATGCAGATGTTGAAATACGCTAAGCCCGACACGTCGCATAGCTCTTTCAGTTACGCGTGCAAATACCGCGTCCCGTAACTCACCCAAAAGAGAAGAGCTAAAGCGGAGCAGGCCATAAGTCAGAACCAGTGCCAGAGGCACGGCAACGATTTGTTGACTGCCATCGAGATCATCAACGATATACTTTAAGACAATCGGTACACAGACGTTAGCCACTTTGGCTAACATAAGAAATAGCATGGCGCCAGCCACGCGCCATTTAAATTCGAGCAGATAGGGTAGCAGACCCTTAAGGGCTTTCCAGTCGCCACTCCAGTTTACAGAAGTATAATTTCGGGCCTGTCTCATTTGTTGTCCAACTGTACAGAGTACCCGCTTTGTGTGCATGGCTCAGTTATAGTTCAGTTTTATTGCAGCCAAGACAATGAAACACTGATTTGTCTAGAGTTTAATGTTACGGGTATTAATCATTCGTTTTCTTGAAGGCAGCTGTTTACGCAGCTTTCTAATCACTTTGTTCGCGGTAACCCGGTAGGATGTTAGTTTGCCACCGCATACACCTATTAACCTTGGTTTGGTCTGACTATCATAAATAAACAACGCCTTTCGCGAACGTGTGTAGGGGCTTTTGCTATTCTGCGGTAGCACGCGAATACTGGCAAAACTTTCAATTATGTCGCTGGCACAGGCAGGCCCCGCTGAATAAAAATCCGGGAAGAAGTAGTTAAATACGCCAAGTAAATAATTTATTTCCTGTGGCGTAGGCAGGGATTCGGTTGGATTGCCACGAAAAACCATTTCCGTTGCCCCAATCATAATGCCTTTTTCCACCGGCCTGACAAACACAGACCGATTGTCGGGTGATGCAATATTGTAGGTTATGCCCTGAAGGTCCCCCGGTAACACGACATGCGTTCCCTGCACCAATTCAAGTTTTGGCATTTCCGGGTTGGGTACAGTATTTTCCAGAGAGGAGTTGATCCAGGGACCTGTCGCAAAAACTATGGTTTTACTTGATATGCTGATTGTTTTATCAGGCAAGCCAGTGCTATCTGTGGTAGTCGCAAATACCTGGTAACCAAAACGTGTTTTAACGGCTCGATTAAAATGCGTATTCAGACGAATTTCGCCACCCATGGCAACAGCTGAATCAATAATTGCTTCAGTGAGTTTTGAGGTATCGGCTACTGCATCTTCGTATCGGAACACTTTTTTTAGTCTCTTCTGCTTGATGCCATGTAGTTTGTTCCACTCAGGTTGCTTAACGGACCAGAAGCGGGTTTTTGTTCCGCCGAGAGCTGATAGCAATGTATAGCTTATTAAGCTACGTTGCGCTTGCCATCTGCTTTGCACGCTATTTTCAAATACTGGCAGGTAAAAAGGTTGCAGACGGACCAGCTCAGGAGCGTTATGCAGTAACTGATTGCGTTCGCGTAAGCAATCAAATACAAATTTGAATTCTCCCTGCTGTAAATAACGTAAACCGCCATGAATTAAGTTACTTGAATGCCCCGAAGTCCCTCCTGCGACATGAGCAAACTGTTCAAGCAGCAAACAGGAATACCCATTGGCGGCGGCGCATTGCAGTATTCCTGCGCCATGGATGCCGGCTCCAATAATCACGATGTCGTAGTCAGTATGCATATGCTGTTGCAGGCACTATTCGTGTTTGGACTGTCGTATATTATTTAGGTACAGATAAAATGCTACAAAGCAGTTCACGATTGCAAGACTTAGAAAAATCTGCGGCACAGTAAATCCATTAGCCAGAATAAAATAGGCAATAGCCGCTGAAATGACCATAAACAGTGCGTTGAGAATATTCAGGCTGGCAATATTCCTTGAGCGGTGCTCTTTCAGTGATCGCTTCTGGATTAGCGAATATAGTGGGACGATATAAATTCCACCGCAAATCGAGAATAAGGTCAGATCCAGCAGTATTCTCCAGTGCGTCATCGTCTGTAAAAACTGTACCGCTCCAATGAGCTGATCAGTTTGCGGAGCAATATCGCAAGTTGCCAGAAAGAAATCGATGCCAAACAGGCTCATACCCAGTGCCCCAATCGGTACAAATTTAGCCGTTACCACACCTTTTACCAGGCGATTACAGGCCATGGCACCGACTGCAATTCCCAGGGTAAAAGAAGTTAAAAATAAGGTAACAACCTGCTCGTTGCCACCGATAACGTTTTTGCCGAGATTAAAAAACTGCGTAAGATAAGTTGCACCCACTAACCAGAACCATGAGATAGCCAGCATGGGTACAAACACTTGTCGGTTTCCAGACGCATGCCGGATAATTTTCCATGTCTCGGTTACGGGATTGAGGCTAACCTTGAGATTTGGCGCATCAGGTAATGACTGAGGAATAAATCGACTTGCTGACCAGCCCAGCGTAGCAATTATTATTAATAACACTGAAACAACGCCGGTTCCGGCGGGAAGGGTGGTCAATAAATTGCCGGCTATAGTGCCAATCAGTATTGAAACAAATGTACCCATACCGATTAGGCCGTTTCCTGCAATTAATTCATCTTCCCGCAGGTGATCAGGCAGAATGCTGTATTTAAGCGGTCCAAAAAAAGTGGATTGCGTGCCCAGCAGGAACAGTACTGCGAATAGAAACCAGATATTGCCTGTTATAAATCCTATCGTGCCCAATATCGCGAGAATGAGCTCCAGGATTTTGGTGTATTGAATCAGTCGGGACTTTTCGAAAACATCGGCCAGTTGGCCGGCTGTCGCCGAGAATAGAAAGAAAGGCGCAATAAAAATACCTCCTGCGGCGGTAACTAATAGCTGACTATCTAATGCCAGCTCGCTAGAGATTTTGAAGGTAATAATCGCCGCCAACGCATTTTTGAACAGGTTGTCGTTGAACGCACCAAAGAACTGAACGATGAACAGCGGTAGAAATCGCTTACGGGTTAACAAATAGAGTTCATGTTGCTTCATTACTACCTTACTGTGCCTCTCTACGCGTTTTTGTGTGCAGCTCAGCTTAGAAGAAATACCTGGATTTTCCAGCGAGCAGTAGACAAATAAAAAAAGCCGGGCTTATATAAGCCCGGCTTTCATTTCTCCTTATCTAATTATGAGCAAAGGTTAGACCTTAGTCATCATCAGAGCCATATGGTGGCCACTTAGGACTGCTGTCGTCTCCCCCGGAAGCCGGACTAGTATAGGACTGCGGCTTATCGGCAGGCTTTGGTGGCGGTTGATAGCTGAATGATGGCGGCGAAACAGGCGCCGGTGCGGCTACAGGTTTTGGAGCTGGCTCAGGTTTCTTGGCCGGTGCTGCCTTAGCTGCAACAGGTTTTGCTGCCGGTTTCTTGGCGGCTTTTTTAACGACTGGCTTCTTGGCAGCCTTTTTCACCGCTTGCTTCTTGGCCTTTTTCTTGGTGGCCTTCTTTTTGGCTACTTTTTTCTTAGCTGCCTTTTTGGCAACCTTCTTTTTAGCCACTTTTTTCTTGGCTTTCTTCTTAGCCACTTTCTTTTTGGCCTTTCTCTTGGCTACTTTTTTCTTGGCTTTCTTCTTGGCCACTTTCTTTTTAGCCTTTCTCTTGGCTACTTTTTTCCTGGCTTTCTTCTTGGCCACTTTCTTTTTAGCCTTTCTCTTGGCTACTTTTTTCCTGGCTTTTTTCTTAGCCACTTTCTTTTTGGCCTTTTTCTTGGCTACTTTTTTCTTAGCAGCCTTTTTAGTGACTTTGCGCTTGGTCTTTTTTGAGACCTTTTTGGAAGCTTTCTTTGATCTTTTCTTTAAAACTTTCGCCATGACTGGTTGACCTCCCGCGGCAGGTTCGATTAGTTGTTCCTAAATATGCGAAAAACAAATTTGGTGTAATGATAATGCTCTGTGTTCATTGTGTGCAATAGTGTTTTTAAAATTGTTTATGTATTTTTTGTCTATTCTATGTCTAATAAGTGCTTAAGTACGCTGGATTGCAGTAAGGTAAAATTTTTGCTGATGAGACTACACCGAAATCTGCATAGTTGTGGATACACCATTAATATTGGTCATATGGTTGTATAAAAAGATGATAACTGGATTTTTAGGGGGTATTGTTGCAAAAAATGTATAGAAAAATTAGGCGAAACCTATTGCGGGTTGAGGGATGGTTGTGAAGATACAAGGTGGTTGTCATTGCGGGGCAGTGCGTTTTGAAGTAGAGCTTGAGGATGAAGTAATAGCGTATGAATGCAATTGCTCAATCTGCAGTAAGTCTGGTTATCTGCACCTGATTGTTGCAAATTCCAGGTTTAGACTGCTGTCCGGCACGGAAAATATCAGCACCTATTCATTCAATACAGGGATAGCAAAACATACTTTTTGTAAACGGTGTGGGATTAAGTCGTTTTACACGCCCAGATCAAATCCTGATGGATTCAGTGTTAATTTAAGATGTCTCGATAGCAACCCACCAAAGGTGAGTATTGAGAGGTTTGATGGTCAAAACTGGGAGCAGGCAAAATCCTTGCAGCATTTGAGCGAGAAATAAATCACCTATTAAAAAAGGTGGTTATTGCACCATCTGGTTCAGATCAAATATGGGTAGCAATATTGCCATAACGATAATCAGGACCACTATACCCATAACCAGTATTGTTAGATGCTCGAATAATCCAACAATGGTGGTGATAGTGGCAGTTGTTTCACGCTCCTGATAATGCGCGGCGCGTTCAAGCATCTCTTCGAGTTTGCCGCTGGATTCACCACTGGCAATCAGATGGACAGTCATAGGTGGGAACAGTCCGGAATTATCGAGTGCCTTGCTAATACTGCTGCCCTCGCGTACGCGTGAGGTAGCAGACTCCACAGCCTGACTCATTGGCACGTTTCGTATAACCTGAGCGGCAATTCGTAGCGCTTCAAGAATGGGCACGCCGCTGGCTGCGAGAATACTTAGCGTACGTGCAAAGCGTGCTGTATTGAGCCCCTGTGTGAGCACACCAAGTACGGGAATTTTTAGCTTCATGATGTCATAGCGAAAACGGAAGCTAGAGCGTTGCATCAACCGTGAAAAGCTATAAGCAGCTAAAGCAATTAGTACAACCAGAATCAGACCATAATCTTTTGTAAACTCGCTAACGGCAATTAGAGCACGTGTTAGCCAGGGTAATTGCTGGCCCAAGTTATCAAACACCTGCACAACTTCGGGCACTACATAGGTTAATAATACGGCAACAATAATAATGGCGACTGTACTAAGAATGATCGGGTAGGTTAGGGCCATTCCAACCTTTTGGTTCATCTCCTGACGGGCTTCCGTGTAATCAGCCAGTCGTTCCAATACCAGATCTAGATGCCCGGACTGCTCTCCCGATGAGACGGTAGCACGATAAAGATCCGGAAATACGCGAGGGTGTTCTTCTAGTGCCTTTGCCAGAGAATGTCCTTCAAGGACCTTTGAGCGCACATCAAGAATAACGCCTTTAACGTGATTCTTGGAGGTTTGCCTGGCAACAGTGGACAGGGCTTCTTCAAGCGGTGAACCGGAACGGCTTAGCGTGGATAGCTGCCGCGTGAAGAGTGACAGGTCTTTTGCACTAATGCTGGGGCGAAAACTAAGATTTAACTTGCCGCGAGCGCGGGCAGCCTGCTTGGTTTCTGTAACGCTCAGGGGAGTTAAATGTTGTTCCCGCAACATTTGTCTAACCATGCGCGCATTTTCGCCTTCAAGCACACCGCGTTGCTCGACGCCTTTTGCACTTAATGCTGTGTATTCAAATGCTGGCATGATTGGTTATATATATTTCCAGGCATAGCAGTTTTGAAATACTTCTGCCAAATATTTTGTCCATAAATCTAGTCTTCCTTGGAAACGCGCAGGATTTCTTCCAAAGAGGTTTTGCCGCTTAAAACCTTGCTGATTCCATCTGCGCGAATACTGGGTGTGACTGTGCGTGCATGTTGCTCCAACTGGTACTCACCACTGCCATCATGGATCATCTGCTGCAGTTTTTTATCAATAACAACCAGTTCATGAATACCACTGCGGCTTACATAGCCTAATTGATTGCATTCTGCACAACCGTTTGGTCTATAGATTGTCGGTGGCTGGCTGGGATCAACATCCATAACTCTACAATCACTTGAACTGGCGACATAGGGTTCTTTACAACTTGGACACAGTAAGCGAATCAGTCGTTGAGATAATACGCCCAGCAGGGTCGATGAAAGCAGGAATGGTTCAACCCCCATATCGCGTAAACGTGTTACGGCACCCACTGCGGTATTGGTATGCAGGGTAGAGAATACTAGATGCCCGGTAAGACTGGCTTGCACGGCAATCTCAGCTGTTTCCAGATCACGTACTTCACCCACCATTACAACATCCGGATCCTGGCGCAATATGGCACGTAAACCACGCGCAAAACTCATTTGCACCTTGGTATTAACCTGAGTCTGGCCGATACCGTCAAGGTAATACTCAATCGGGTCCTCGACGGTCAGGATATTGCGACTTAAATCGTTTAGCTGCATCAGTGCAGCATAAAGTGTTGTTGTTTTGCCCGATCCGGTAGGTCCGGTTACCAGAAAAATTCCATGCGGTTTGGAGATAACATCCTGCGTCATTTTCAGAGTGCCCGGTGACATACCCAGATGCTCAAGATCAAGCCGTCCGGCTTGCTTGTCCAATAAACGTAAAACCACACGCTCACCGTGACCGGAGGGCAGGGTGGAGACCCGTACATCAACAGGATGTCCGCCAACCTTAATTGAGATACGTCCATCTTGGGGCAGGCGTTTTTCTGCGATATCCAGCCGCGCCATAACTTTGATACGCGAAATAATAAGTGGTGCGAGCGTTCTGGGCGGTTCCAGAATTTCGCGTAATACACCATCGACGCGCAAGCGCACTAATAATCTTGATTCAAATGGTTCAACGTGAATATCAGACGCACCTTCCTTAATTGCCTGTGACAATAATGCATTTAGCAAGCGAATAATGGGCGCATCGTCTTCTGATTCAAGTAAGTCTTCGGGTTCAGGCAGGGATTCTGCGACTTCGTATAGATCCATTTCGTCACCCATGCCTTCCACCATGGCCTGAGCGCCACTGGCACTGCGGTCATAACTCTTCGCCAGTTGGTTATCAAAATCTTCGTCACCCTCAAGCAGTTGCATCGGTTTACCAAGATAACGCTGTAGCTCAATCAAACTGCTGGCTTTCACGCCTGGCCGATAGACTACCTCGACTTTCTGCTGGTTTTCGGAAGAAACCAGCACGCCGTGGCGTTTTGCAAAACTATAAGACGGACGGCGAATCAGCGAATCGGCGAAGTTCTCGGAAGATTCTTCTGTCGCGGGTATAGGGACCAGATCGTTGACTTCAGTGCTCACTATACAAATCCAATTCGATAATGCGACTACTCGCTGGGTGACCTGGATGAATTCGGAAGCGGTGCGAACAGTAGTTCTATATCCGGCAGCTCCGCTGCGGGATCCTTGATTAAACCACGCTCACCGATTTTGGCTTCCAGTTGCCTGGCCCTTAATAAGTGGTATTTCTGCGAAGTGAAATAATCTGTGCTCACACTGTCTTTAAGGATAACCGGCCGGATAAATACCATCAGATTACTTTTGATTTTCTGTGTTTTGGTATAGCTGAATAAGCGGCCCAATACCGGGATGCTGCCCAGTAACGGCACTTTTTGTCGAGTATCGATAAACCGATCTTCGATCAAACCACCCAAAACAATAGTTTGCGCATCCTCAACCAGTACCTCGGTTTTAATGGAACGTTTATTGGTAACAACATCACTTGTGGCAACGGCGCTGGTCGCCAGACTTGAATTCTCTGTTTCAATTTCCAGCTTTATTGCATCGCCTTCGTTTATTTGCGGCTTAATCTTCAATGTCAATCCAACGTCTTCTCGTTCGATGGTCTGAAACGGATTGCTGGCACCACCGGCTGCACCGGTACTGGAGTAACTACCAGTAACAAATGGTACGTTTTGTCCAAATACAATTTCAGCTTCAACATTGTCCAGTGTTACCAGGGTTGGTGTGGACAGGACATTGGTTGTTGCATCACCATTTAATGCACGCAGGATAAATGCCCACTGGTTACCGCTACTGGTATCGCCGAAGGCGACGTTTAAACCCGAACTCCCCACTATTGCAGCAGGATTCTCGGCCAGACCTGACAAATTACCAGCTAAATCAGGAAAAAATGCGCCGCCTACAGGATTGTCACTACCTGCTTCGCCGCCGGTAATAAATTGTGCACCAAGCTCTGAAGCAAGGTCGGTAGAAACCTCGGCGATAATTGCTTCAATTAAAACCTGCGCGCGTGGAATATCAAGCTGTCGAATAATGGACTCTAGCTGCTGAATCATTGAAGGTTGAGCAGTGATTACCAGTGCGTTATTGGTTTCATCCGCCTGAATATCGACGTCTTTACGACCAGCTGCACCTTTTGCTCCCGCTTTTCCCTGTTGTTCTGCAATCGCTTTCGAGGATATGCCCTGCAGAATGGATACCAGATCTGCAGCATTGGCATACTTAAGAAATATAACCTTTGTATTACCACTGGTTACCAGCGCAATATCGAGTTGATCAATTATCTTTAAGACCCTTTCTCGACTGGCTTTATCACCTGTAATAAGAACACTGTTCGTGCGTTCATCGGTAGTTAACATCAGGGTTTGTCGACCACCCTTATCTTTAGCCTGTTGTTGCATTAGGGCATTAACGGTGCGGACGACTTCAGAGGCCGAAGCATGCTCTAGCTTTCTCACTTCAATTTCTGTCTGTTCAGCGCGATCGATACGCCTGATCACCTTGATCAGGCGGTCAATATTGCTGGCATTATCTGTAATGACCAGCACGTTAGAAGGTGTATAGGCGGCTAAATGCCCCTGTTGCGGCACCAGCGGCCTAAGTATGGGTACAAGCTGGTTGGCGGCAACGTTTTGCAGCTGCAGTACTCTGGTAACAAGTTGATCGGTGCCTGTATAGCGTTCGTTATACCCTGTTGGAACGGCACCCTGCTTGGCGCTAACGTCGGGTACAATCTTTGTAATGTCGTCACCCGGAATAGCAGAAAATCCATGGACGTCCAGAATGGATAGAAAAACTTCATAAATCTCGTCTTTACTCATCGACTTGGATGAAACCACAGTAACTTTAGCTTTTACCCGTGGATCAATTATGAAATTTTTGCCGGTTGCTTCAGATACGGTATTAATCAATACCCTGATATCAGCATTGTTCAAATTCAGCGTTGCGGTTTCTTCGGCTGCAGCGCTAAAGGCCGTAAGCATTAAAACAATCGTCAAAATGCAGGCGAAAGGGGAAAGTCTCATTATTTTGCTTGTTTTATCTAACATGGCTCGATGTTATAGCCTGATGAGTGTGTAGGGAATAGTAACTTGATAATCAGACCGCAATATTGGCGGCTGAACTGAAAAGAAAAGCTTACTCATCGCGGTTTGCAGCATAATATTGTCTTCGCTAACTGTCGTTACCGGCCTAACGAGTGGTTAATCTGAATTTCCTGGCCGTCGCGCAATATGGTGGCATTGATATGCTTGGCCCTGCGCAATTTTTGTAAAGCTCGAATACTATTCTCCGGTTTTGTTAAATCAATACCATTGACCGATGTGACTACATCGCCATCTTTCAGCCCCAGTGCCCGGTACATCGCGGCATTAGTACCCGGTTGTAGTTTATAGCCAATAACCTTGTCGCCCTCTCTTGCGGTGCTGACTTTGGCCATTTTCTGAATTTCAGCCGGATTGCGTGAGAGTTGTTTACGGTAATTATTGAGTAGCCGGGGAGTAATCTTGGGCGTTTCCGTTGGTTGGTAAGCCTGTTTTGCGCTGTTTGTTTGCGATGATTCCGAGAATTTGACCAGGTCTGCTTGTTTTGGAAGCGGCAGGGTCTCCAGGCCGCGGCTGCTTTCGAGTAATACACGATCAGCATAGACCGCTTTTAGGATTACATTGCCCGGCACGCGATCACCAACCTTATACACCTTCTCTGCCTGGCCAGCACCGGTGATAATAGCCAGACCACTTTTCTCACCAATAGACAATATTCCGAGCAGCTTTAGATTTAACTTAGTTTCCGGTGCATCGATACCCTCATCTACCGGCTGAGCATCAGT
>CAJHXT010000011.1_pt1 | contig 12450 bp, 13 predicted proteins | sample 9198451 | NCBI WGS metagenome assembly CAJHXT01 (sample SAMEA7708326, study PRJEB35096) | sediment metagenome | biome: marine neritic benthic zone biome [ENVO:01000025]; feature: sediment [ENVO:00002007]; material: shallow marine sediment [ENVO:03000034] sea grass bed [ENVO_01000059] ... | reverse complement strand
TATCTCTCTTACTAAATAATTTGGATTAATCGCGTACTCCGAAGCCATTCAGTATCTATCAATTTTTGATTCGAATTGTTATTCCTCTGCGCGCTTAGCGTCTCGACAATTGCTCCTGCATTGTTCTCGGTAATTGCTCCTGCATTACTCTACCTACGACCATCCCTGGTCTAGTACCTACGGCCATCCATGGCCTAGTCAGCGGCAAAGCTCTTGATCTATTATTTAATTTAGTTTTTCCCCGTGTGCCCCGTGTCCTCGAAAACCTCTCCTGCGTTGTTCTAACTACGACCGTCCTTGGTCTAGTCCGTGGTAAAAGCTCTTGATCTTATATTCAATTCGCTCTTCTCTACGCCTTCGCGTCTCGGCGGCAAAAGCTATTAATCTTTTCTATTCCCTTTCCCCGTGTTCCCCGTGGTTAGTATTTCTTTGATCTTTCTTCTATTAAAATCAACTTACATCTTCCCCAAGGAATCCACCAGACTGATGCGCCCAGAGCTGTGCATAGAGCCCACGTTTTTTAAGTAACTCGGCATGATTGCCAACTTCAACAATTCGACCTTCATCCAGAACAATCAATCGATTTAATGCCGCAATGGTTGATAACCTATGCGCTATAGCTATTACCGTTTTACCCTGCATCAGTCGATACAGGTTTTCCTGAATCGCGGCTTCTACTTCAGAATCCAAAGCAGATGTTGCCTCATCAAGTATTAAAATGGGCGCATCCTTTAGCAGTACTCTGGCAATAGCAATACGCTGCCTTTGGCCACCGGATAACTTTACACCTCGCTCACCAACATGGGCGTCATAGCCATCGCGGTGATGAACATCGTTTAATTCCTGAATAAACGTATGCGCTTTTGCCTGTTTTGCAGCCGCCAGCATTTCTTCTTCGGTTGCACTTGGTTTTCCATATAAAATATTGTCTCGTATCGACCGATGCAACAAGGAGGTATCCTGCGTTACCATTCCTACCTGGGCACGTAGACTCTCCTGCTGCACTAGAGCAATATCCTGTTCGTCAATCAGAATTCGGCCCGCTTCAACATCGTGAAACCGTAATAGTAAATTAACCAGTGTTGACTTGCCTGCTCCCGAACGACCAACAAAACCAATTTTTTCACCAGGCTGAATGGTTAACGAAAAATTATCGATAACACCACTACCCTTTCCGTAATGAAAGCTGACTTCATCAAATTCGATTTTCCCTTTTTGCACTTTAAGTGCTTTAGCGTCTGGCGTATCGACAATATCCTGTGCCTGCGAGAGTGTTGAAATTCCATCCTGCACGGTGCCAATATTCTCAAACAGCATGGATGTTTCCCACATTATCCATTGCGACATACCATAAGCGCAGAATCAAGCCGATTGCTGCAGTGATTGCACCGGCGGTTACCGCGCCCTGCATCCATAACCAGATGGACAAAGCAGTTACTGCAAAAATCAACAGCACATTGATAATCCATACTGAAAACGTCAAGGTGGTGGCTAACCGCATCTGAGGATATACAGTGTTTAAAAAGGAGTTCATACCTTGCTGCGCATACTCTGACTCACGTTTCGAATGCGAAAACAGTTTTACTGTGGCGATATTGGTGTAGGTGTCTACCAACCTCCCCGTCATACTGGAACGCGCATCAGCCTGTCGGGCTGAAATGCTTTTTAGCCTGGGAATGCAAATGTAGAGAATTCCGATGTACGCGATCAGCCATCCCAAAAGTGGCGCAGTAAGCCGGAAATCGGTGGCCGCTGCAATAAACACAATACCGCTGAAATAAACAGCAACATACAGGATAACGTCTAATAGCTTTAATACCGCCTCGCGTACGGATAATGATGTCTGCATTAGCTTGGTGGCAATACGTCCCGCAAACTCATTCTGATAAAAGGCGAAGCTTTGGCCAAGCAGATAACGATGCGCCTGCCAACGAATAATCATCGGATAGTTACCCAACAGGCTTTGATGAAGAAGCATTGAATGGATGAGAATTGCGGCCGGCAACGCAAGCAACAGCATAGCTGCCCACCAGAACAGGCTCCAACCCTCATCAAGCAATAAAGTATCCGGCTGCTTGCTCGACAACCAGTCCACCAATTGCCCTAAAAAAGCAAACAATGAAACTTCCATAGCGGCAATAGCGGCTGTTAGCAAAGACATCCCCAGCAAATGTAGCTCGATCCCGCGGGTATAGTGGTAACAAAAAGCAAGAAGGCTTTTGGGTGGTTGCTTCGGTTCCTTGGCAGGAAAAGGCTTAATTAGACTTTCAAAAAACTTGAACATGAAATTCCTGTAAATAGCTGTTGCCAGGCACACCGTAGAACACGGTCCCGACAGGAGTGCGAATTCTCTCGCAGTCGAGGCCGACAATCAATTTATTCGCTCGAAAGTGAAGACTGACATAAAAGCAACAATCAAAGTTTCATCCGCCAGTTGTTATTGCTCTACAATAGAACCCCATTATTCCCAGCAGGCAAGCAAAACCTGTAAATATTATTGATATGCCCAGCAAGAAAGATTCTTTGGTCCTTTTTTACTACACCGGCATCGGTAAATATGCGATGAACGTATTGGCCGGCGCGTTGATGGATGATCCTAGAACTAATGAGATGGATATCTCATTTCCCAATAAGTTTGATGCGCTTTGTACAGATATTGAAAAAGCACAACAAGCAAAACAAAGCATTATTGTTAACTGGTCTTTCTTTAGCGCGGGATTTGCCAAAGCCCGTAGGGAACTCAAGTATCTAAAGCAGAAACTGGATCGCCAGAATACAATACACATAGCCGGTGGAGTGCACGCCACCGCAGAACCAATCCAGACATTAAAAGCCGGCTTCGACTATGTGGCCTGCGGAGAGGGAGAACAGATTATTGTTGACATGGTTTCAAGCTTTGCAGGGAATAGACCGCTAAATTCAATTCGCGGTTTAAACTATTTACAGGATGATAAGCTGTCAAGAAATGGCAGGGGCGAAACAATTTCGCTTGATGACTATCCGCCGCATTGTGCAAAATACAGAAAATTTGGCCCGGTAGAAATTACACGCGGCTGCATTTATGCCTGCAAATTTTGCCAGACCCCTTTTGTAAACAAAGCCCGCTTTCGTCATCGCAGTATTGAAAACATCGCCCAACATGTTGAAACAATGCACAACAGCGGACTAAAGGACTACCGATTCCTGTCACCTACTTCATTGTCTTATGGCTCCAAAGATGAGTCCGTCAATTTAGCAGCACTAGAAAGACTGTTAGAAACAGTACGCGGTATTATTGGCCCAAAGAAAAGAATCTTTTACGGTACTTTCCCCTCAGAAGTTAGACCGGAACACCTGTCACCATCTGTTCTCGCTTTACTTAAAAAGTATGTAAACAATGACAATCTTATAATCGGTGGTCAATCCGGTTCTCAGCATATGCTGGATATCACTCATCGAGGGCATAATGTGGAGGTTATTGAGCAGGCTGTTCGTTACAGCCTGGAATACGGCTTTCAACCTAATGTTGATTTTATATTTGGCATGCCCGGCGAAACAGTTGACGACGCTAAAGCCACCCGCCTGTTTATGCAGAAACTAGCCGATCTTGGAGCCAAAATTCACAGTCATACTTTTATGCCTTTACCGGGAACACCATTTCAAAATGAAAATGCAGGCATAATTGACTCAGCTACGCAAAAAACAATTAAGAATCTGGTTGCCAAAGGTAAAGCGTATGGTAAATGGAAAGAGCAAATCGAAGTTGCGAACAATATCGTTAAACTTAAAAAGTAAACTAACTGGAAAGCCAGAATAAAAACAGAACAAGCAGCAAAAACCAAAGCAAAAGTGTCCAGTAACGCAGAGTCCAGTTCACTCTAAATCCAAAACGCTGATAGTTGGCAACTGACCAGATTAACTCTGAATTAAACTGTTTAAGCACAGGCCTGCTCAAACTCGCCAAAAATCCCGACAACATAGTCACCAAAAAACCAAATACATTCCACCAGAGCCAGGACACCTCAGGCAGAAACTTCCAACAGCAAAGGTTTATAAAGAATCCGAGCAATAGTCCGCAGATAACACCAAAGGCATTGGCTCGACGGGTCAATAGTCCTAATGCAAAAACGCCTAACACCGGCCCGTTAATCAATGATCCAATTTTATTAATTGCTTCGAGAACGGTATCAGCGATATCACCCACATAAAAAGCGAACCATAATGTCAAAATTCCCCATAACGCAGTTATTAAGCGTGACAGCCAAAGCTCCTGCCTATCGTTCCACTGAGTTTTTCGAAAACGTCTGACAAAGTCTTCCATGGTTGCTGCACTTAAAGAATTAATTACCGAATCAAGCGAAGACATGGCGGCGGAAAACAGCGCCACCATAGACAACCCAATTAAGCCAACCGGTAATTGCTGCAAAATAAAAACCGGCACCGCTAGATTGTAATTAGGCAAATCATTTTCCACCGGCAGCATGCCAATAAAATCTGGTTCTCCCTGTGCATAGACTGCGATACCAACTCCCACCATGCAGTATAAAAATACAAGCGGAAATCGGATTATCCCGTTAACGAATAAAGAGTGATTGCCATCATCAACATTACGCACACTTAGTTCACGTTGCATCTGACTTTGGTCACAACCGTAATACGAAACATATAAGAAAAACCCTCCAAAGAGCATGGGCCAAAAGGAAAAGGTATGTCCGTCACCCAAACCATGATGCTGGAAATCCAGCGCCTGCCGTCGCGACTCGGGAAACTGAGCCATCATCTCATCCAGCCCACCAAGCTGAGTAACAAGTATTATTAAAAGTAACAACAGGATTAAAGTAAGAATACTCATCTGTAAAACGTCACTATAAATAACCGCGCGCACACCACCGAGCACATCATATATAACGGTTATTACTCCCAATAAAACAATCGACCAGAAAAAAGACAGGCCGGTTATCAACTCGATTACTATCGCAATACTATAAACAGTCACCGCCGTGGCAAAGGCTCTAACAAACTGAAACAGCAAACTCAGCGTGACACGAACAGAAACACCAAAACGTTGTTCAAGATAAGCATATACAGAAACCAGTCGTAGCCGACGGAATAAAGGTAGTATAAATATCATTACCGCGATCATTGCCAAAGGCACAGCCAGCTCATATTGCAGCCACAGCAAACCTCCACCCAATGAAAACGCCACAAAAGCCGGCGCGCCCAGTATGCTGTTCGTGGAGCACTGCGTGGCCATCGTCGAGATTGCAATCGGCCACGACCCTGTCTTATAGCCGCCAACGTAGTAATCCCGACGACTGCCTTGCTTACGTGACAAATACGCAGCAAACGCTATCAGCGCAAGCAGGTATCCCAGAATGATCAACCAGTCGATTAATGCGAGCGTTGCAAGCATGCTATTGCTTTAACCATTCAGAGTAATCAGAACGCTGTTTTAGGTTTATTTTTACGATGCAGGACGCATCCATAAACACCTCCAAAGTTTCCGATATAAAGCAGGAGCTCGGATCTGCAATCAGTCAGGCAGCGGAATAAATTCACTATCTTCTGGTACCGGCGCAAATTCCCCGTCCTGCCACTGGCGCTTGGCCTCTTCTATTCGTTGCTTATTGTTGGAAACAAAATTCCACCATATATGACGCGAACCAACGGAAGATCCGCCGATCATAACCAGTTGCGTATCAGACGTCGCCTTTACCATCCTCGCATCACCCTCCTCAAATATCAGCATCTGATTTGCTGGTATTACTGAACCAGAATATTCCAGTGCGCCATTTACAACATAAATGGCCAATTCCTCTACATCGGGCAAATCCAGTGTTACCTCTTTTGTTAGCTTTGCCTCAACATATAGCGTTGGCGAATATGTCTTAACGGGTGAAACCAAATCATATGCTTTACCAATCAAGACTCTTAATTCCATACCCGCTTCCTGTAATACCGGAATATTTGCAGCTGAATAATGATAAAACGCCGGTTCAGTTTCCTGTTCATCATCCGGCAATGCGAGCCATAACTGTAGTCCATGCAATCGATGTTCAGCTTCACGCACCTCCGGCGCTGTTCGCTCTGAGTGCACGATGCCCCGACCTGCGACCATAAGATTAATCGCACCCGGCCGGATAGCCTGCACACACCCCAGGTTATCGCGATGCAGTATCTCACCTTCAAATAAATAGGTTACTGTTGCCAGCCCAATATGCGGATGCGGTCTTACATCGATTCCCTGCCCAACTGAAAATTGTGCGGGACCCATATGATCAAAAAAAATCCAGGGGCCAACCATTCTTCGACTAGTATCAGGCAATGATCTTCTTACGCTGAAACCTCCCAGGTCTTTTTCGTTCGGCTTTAAGATCATTTGATTTCCCCACGAGCATTAGGTGAATTGAAGTTTAGTGTGTACACTGGATTCTAATAGGCATTTCAGAAAAGTCGAACTTTTTAAGGACTACCCAATCGAACGCTGCACATTTAAACCATAATCTAGATTCAGGCAGATGTAACGGAGTTTACCAATGGATACACTTGATGCCATATTCAGTCGTCGTGCAGTAAAAGACTTTGACCCATATTTCGTCATTCCTCAGGAAGATGAAAAAAAACTACTGGAGGCGGCTATACAGTCTCCCACCAGTTTCAATATTCAACACTGGCGTTTTTTGAATGTGCGTGATGTTGCCTTACGACAAATAATCCGTACTGAGTATGGTAATAACCAGGCGCAAATAACGGATGCCTCCCTACTCTTTATCATCGTCGCAGATGTTCAAGCCTGGCGAAAACACCCGGAACGCTATTGGAGTAACGCACCGTCCGATATATCAGACTACCTGGTTAACGCAATTGGTCAGTTCTATCAGGGGCGTGAGTGGTTACAAAGAGACGAAGCGCAACGTTCTATTGGTATGGCGCTGCAAACATTAATGCTCGCTGCCAAGTCCATGAACTATGACTCTTGCCCAATGATTGGATTTGACATCGAAGGTGTTGCGAAACTGATTAATTTACCGACTGATTATGCGATGGGTCCAATGGTAGCCATTGGCAAAGCCACAAAAGAAGCGCGACCCAAAGGTGGCCAACTCCCCTTAAATGAGCTGGTTTTTGAAAACTCATTTTGAAGTTCAATGATACAGCGACCAAGAAGCAATTGGAGTATGTTTTTTCTTAGTCTTCGTCGTATCTGATTCTGGACCTTAATTGCTTTAGCTTGCTCTGTTTTGACTTGCTATCAAGTCTTTTTCTTTTGGAAGAAGCTGTTGCCTGAGTTGGTTTTCTTTTTTTTCTGATAACCATCGCTTTTTTTACAAGCAAAACTAATCGATTAAATGCGTCTTCCCTATTCTTGTCCTGTGATCGATACCTTTGGGCTTTAATTACGATTACACCCTCTTTAGAGATACGGCGATCTTTTAATTGCAATAGCTTGTTTTTACACGATTCAGGGAGTGATGAGGTACTAATGTTGAAGCGAAGATGAATAGCCGTTGCGACCTTATTAACATTCTGACCGCCCTTGCCTTGAGCATGAATTGCGCACACTTCAATTTCGTTCTCGGATAGAACAATATTGTTGTTGATACGAAGATTCATAAGCAATACTAGTATTTCTATACTTCAACGCGGCAAGGTTATTTCAAATTCAGCACCACCTAAAATTGATTTTTCTACTGTCAGACCGCCCTGGTAACTGCTTATAATATCGGCAACAACTGACAAACCAATTCCCTGACCTGGCCGAACGGTATCCGCTCTTGAACCACGCTTAAGTATTTGTTTTTTGCTATCTTCCGGCACCCCCACTCCGTCATCAGAAACAGCGATGGTTAGCTCGCGTTCATTGCCACGCACCTCAACCCGCACTTGCCTCGAACAGTATTTAAAAGCATTTTCCATTACGTTCCCCAGGACTTCCATTAAATCTGATTCGGCGCCGTAAAAATAAACATTTTCATTAGCGGCACAATGAAAAATAACATTTTTGTCCAGGTACACTTTTTCCAATACATCTTTAATTCGCGTTACAAGTGATAACACATCAACCTTTTGCCCGGGTTCAACCTGACCACCTATTACCGCCCTCTGCAATTGATGACTGATAATCTGATCCATCCTTGTAATCTGCTCTTCGAGTAGTTCTGTTTTTCCTGCGCCCGTTTGATCCTGTGCACCACGCATTACAGCCAGAGGTGTCTTTAGACTATGCGCTAAATCGGCCAAGGTGGTTTTATAGCGCTCCCGCTGAGTTCTTTCGGTTCTTAACACTTGATTAAGATTATCCGTAACCGGCTGGATTTCTTCAGGGTATCTCCCCTGTAATATTTCAGCTCTACCTTGCTCAACAGCCTCAAGGTCCGCAGCGACACGTTTTAGTGGGCGCAAACCCCATCGCATTATCCATGCCTGAGTAAGCAATAGTAAAAATGCAAGTCCACCCAGCAACCACCATAGCTGTTTTCGATATGCCGATAATTCTGATTTGACTTCCTGTTGCAGGTGAAGCACGAAAAAGCGATAGGGTGCGACGGACTCATCTTCGAGTTCGTAGGCCACATCAAAACTAAAAAGATAATATGCGTTGTCTTTAACAGCAAAATCCACAAAGACACTTGAACCAGGATTTATTGTTTCGGTTGCCTGTAACTCAACGTCTAGTACACTTGCCGAATTTGAGCGCCAGATTTCGCTGCCAACATCATCGTAAATAAAAGCATAGAGGCCTGAATTAAGCTGATCAAAAAGCGGCTCAGTTAGTTTTTGTGGTAAAAACAACTCCTCATCAACCAAATCAGCTGCGGCCAATAGCAGATAAATATGGCTATTCAATCGTCCTCTTTCCGCCTCGATCAGGCTCTTCTTAAATGCAAGATCAAGCATATATGCGCTAAATCCCAGAAAAACCGGCAGCACTATAGCTGAAGCCAGAAGCAATCGACTTGATAAACTGGATACTTTTAGTCCCATCTTTTAGGTAACCGCATTGTCCGACTGCAAGGTAAATCGATAGCCCTGACCTCGTACCGTTGCAATAGGCTTTAACGTACCTGAGGGATCAAGTTTTTTGCGTAAACGACCAATAAAAACCTCAATCACATTACTGTCGCGATCGAAATCCTGATCGTAAAGGTGCTCGGTCAACTCCATTTTTGAAACAACCTTGCCAGCCCGGTGCACCAGGTATTCCAATGTGTTGTATTCAAAACTTGTTAGCTCCAATACAGTACCGTTAACACTCACTTGTTTTGAAGCGCTATCAATCTGGATCGAACCAAAAGAAAATAATGGAGAAGCCTGACCGGCGCTTCGACGCAAAAGCGCATTAATTCGCGCTTTTAGCTCTTCGTTATGAAAGGGCTTGACCATATAATCGTCGGCACCCGCTTCCAGCCCTTCCACTTTATCCTGCCAATGCCCACGTGCAGTCAGTATAAGAATTGGAAAATTTTTGTGTTGCCTGCGCAGCAATTCAATGACTTCAACGCCACTAAGCTGTGGCAGCCCAATATCGATAATCGCCAGATCGTAGGGGTACTCAGTTCCAAGGTAAACCGCTTCTTTACCATCTGCCGCACTTTCCACTACATAGCCCGCTTTACTAAGACAATCGACCAATTGTTGTCGCAATTCATTTTCGTCCTCGACTACCAGTAAGCGCATATCAGACCTGTGGTAAGTTGGTCGCTAATTGGCAGCGATAGTAACAGTCTTGATGGTACCCGATGGCAGTAAAAGTTTTACCCGATATCGATTACCATCGCGTGATACTTTCAATACTTTGCCACCAAAGCGTTGCTGCGCTTTTGCGGCAGCTTGCCCGGCGCTAATCCCCGAGCTTTGACTAGCCTCCTGCCCATCTCTTCTTCGATGGTTATCTGCGTAAGAAGTCTCACTAACAAAGACAACTACCGCAACCAGCAACAGGCCGGTGCAAACCTTGATTGCACCGGCCTTAACAGTTTGGCATACAGCATATTCCGGATTGCGCATCTATGGTTCCTAGCATCTGGGCCCCCGGGTGCCCCGTTATAAAACAGGTCGAACATTTATCGCCACTCGAAGACGTTCTCCGGGATCGTCATTTAACCGCGCACGATAAGTATTCCCATGATATTGGTAAGTTACATCATAGCCAACTATTACTTGCTCGTAACGGGTATGCTCTCTGATTTCACAGCGTTCTTCATCCCTATATTCCACTGCTACACTTCGATTCGCATTTTCTTGGGCGATATCACTGGCTATAGAAGTTCCTAAAATTGCCCCGGCCACACGACCAGCACGTTGACCACTTTTACTCTTAGCGACATTATGTCCAATCGCCGCTCCGATCAAAGCCCCAACTATATTTGGCGTTTTAGAACGGTGATGCCGCTGAGGGATTTCGTAGCGTACCTGCTCAATCCAACACTGCCTTTCGGGAGTTACTCTGGCAACATTCGCGTAAATCGGTTCAGCATTAATAACATTCGCAAAATCTATCGTCTCATTTTGTCCGGCCTGTACAGTTCCAATACATGTTGCAGCAATAAGTGTTAAAGCGATATTGATTATTTTCATAACAGTACTCCACTAATTCATATCCTGAGCAACAGAATATCAACAGGAACCTGAACGGCAGCTGAATCTATTTTTGTGCCTGGTATAAATTCTGAAATATTTTTAGCCCTGCACGATCCGTATTCAGCAATCGTTCAGATTACTCGCCTTAGACTCTATTCATGATTGCAACTACCACCAGAGTATTTGGTACAGGAGTAAAAAAATGCTGAAAATCAACAACATACTAGTGGCACTGACTATTGGAGCATTACTTGTGTGTACCAGCGGTATGGTCAATGCGGAGTCAGCAATTGGCGATATAAGGCATCGTAAACCACCAGCCCTAAAAATCGTCCGAGCTGAGGACAGAGGAGCTAGTCGACAAGAAGACAGAATACGTCATAAGAAGCGATGGGATCGCCGAAATGATCAGGGAAAACAAGAATTGCATCGGTCGCAGCCTCGTTTTAATGCTAATCGTAATTATCACCATACACCCCACAGAGACTACAGACGCTCGAATGACAATCAATCAAGGCGTCTATATTTGCGGCATCACAAGCGCCATAACATTAAACATAAGCATGGTTACTGGCGCGATTACCACCTTGGTCATCGAAAGGCTTATCGGCGCCACTATTACAATGGTCGGAACTACTATTACAACCGACTCGGCTTTTACTTTCCGGATTACGGGTTTATCCGGCACGGCCACCGGCATCACCGGCACTGTCCAAGCTGGCACAATCATCCATTTGTCGCAGCATTTTTGCTGGATTCAATATTCAGACATTAGCTCAGGCAGCACCTGAGTTTGCCTGAATCTGCGTTTACAAAAATTGCATAGCAAAAAAAAACGCCCCTTAATCCAGGGGCGTTTTTTTAGCTGTAAATATTTGTCTAAACTGCTGATACGTTTGCTGCCTGCGGACCTTTAGGACCCTCGGTAGTCTCGTACTCAACTTTCTGGCCTTCGGCCAGTGTCTTAAAACCAGAACCATTAATTGCAGAGTGGTGCACAAAAACATCTTTTGAACCATCTGCTGGAGCAATAAAACCGTATCCCTTGGATTCGTTAAACCATTTCACGGTACCTGTGTACATAAAAAAACACCTCTAAATATTAATCAAAACGTAGTTACAAGACTCGAGGATCAAACACAGGAATTACACTAACGTGACACTACTGGTGGAACCAAGATAACTGCAACCGGCCGAGTATAGCATTCTGATTTCAGTATTTTGTGTGTTTTTTACCAAATATGAGTTTGCACAAATGCGGTGCAGGCAGAAACTGGCACCGAATTTTACAAATTAGCGCCTCCTACGACACTGGATGGCAGTTATTCGGGCCGAATATCTATATAATACCGCCCGCTCTAAGTTAACCAATATGACGATGAACGAGACCGTAACACTAGACAACGCCAAAGACACCCGATCGATGTCAGACCGGGATCAACACATGCGCAGCAGAGTGCGACTGTTTGGGGATATCCTGGGCAAGCTGCTGCGTGAACACGCTGGAGAGAAGGTTTACGACGCAGTAGAAACGCTACGCAAAGGGCATATTCGCCTGCATAAAAAGGAAAGCTCTACTATACGGAAGCGCCTGGCTAAACTACTGGAAAAACTGGATGCCCAGACGCTGCTGCATGTTGTCAGAGCATTTAGTATCTACTTTAGTCTGTTAAATGTCGCTGAAGAGGCGAATCAGCACCGTGCACGTCGTCGAGAGCTTGCCCGCCATGGACCAACCTGGCTAGGTTCGTTTGGTTCCGTAATCAAGGAAATGCACGATCAGGGTATTAGCGCGGAACAGATGCAAACGTTGCTCAACCAACTTTCATTCAGCCCGGTTATTACCGCGCATCCAACCGAGTCCAAGCGGCGCGCTATTATGGAGGCTTT
>CAJHXT010000244.1_pt1 | contig 12612 bp, 12 predicted proteins | sample 9198451 | NCBI WGS metagenome assembly CAJHXT01 (sample SAMEA7708326, study PRJEB35096) | sediment metagenome | biome: marine neritic benthic zone biome [ENVO:01000025]; feature: sediment [ENVO:00002007]; material: shallow marine sediment [ENVO:03000034] sea grass bed [ENVO_01000059] ... | reverse complement strand
CGACTTCGATATGCCCAAAACCCAGTGCACCGAGGGCATCGATATAATCCGCATTTTTATCCATACCTGCAGCCATACCAATTCGATTAGGGAACGTTAATCCCATTACCTCGCACGGATGATCAGCAACCCTGGCGCGCATAACAGCAGCAATAGGCCCTCGGAGACCGAGCCCCATCGTTTTCAGGGTTACGGTGTGGGCGGTTTCCGGATCAAGTTGAAACAGGAGGCTGCGAATGATTGAGTAGGCTTTCATGGTCGGCTATCAGGCAGGCGCGTTGTTTGCGGATGCGATTCAGTGGATACAGTGCGCATCGTATCAGAAACAGTGATTCAGGTAGATAGCGGTTATTACAAGCGCCTGGTGGAGAAAGCGATTATCGAAGCAATGCGATCACTTCCACTACTATTAGTAGAGGTAAAACTATCTATGGACTGGGAGCAGGGTCTAGCTATTGTTATCTGCTGCAGTTTGCTTCAATTTAAAGACGATATCTGCGTTGATCAGTTGAGTGCCTTCCGGCAATTCGGGCATGACGCTGATTTCAACGGTGTTGGCCTCTACATCAATTAGTTCACCGGTATCACAATTGTAAAAGTGATGGTGCGGTGCAGTATGTGGATCGTAAAGCACTCTATCGGGATCAATTGTGACCTGTCTGACCAGGCACTTTTCACTAAATAGACCAAGAGTGTTGTAAATCGTTGCGCGTGATATGGAGTGCCCCATAGATGAAACTTTCTCCAGCACTTGCTCCGCGGAAAGGTGCTGAGCCTTGCTGTAAATCACTTCTGCTATCTGTACACGCTGTGAGGTTGGCATAACGTTGAATCGGTGCAGTAGCTCAATAATCTCGCTACGCGACAGAGGCAACTGATCTTGCCGAATTAAAACAGGTGGATTGATAACCCTTTTTTGGGTTGTACGGCTTGCCGCGGCATTTGCCGCCGAAGCCCCTGGCTGTGCCATGACTGTACTCGTGCCTTCGTTTGCATGAGGTACAGACCCCAGGCTATCTTGGTGCCGTAGTCGCATAGTGTTATCTCGCATTGTTCGCAATTGGCAATGACCCTCAAAAAAATGAGCCGCGATTTCTAAATCACTCGTTGTTTTCTATCGGCAGCTAGGCTGTAAAGCTTAGAAACTGGTATAGTTTCTGCCGGTTTTTGTAGCGGATATCCCAATATTCTGTGTGTGAGTGCAACCAAGCATTGAAATGGCCTGCCATGGAGCCCAGTTTTGCAGACAAAAGCTGATTTTGCGCCAGACCGAGCCCGTCGGTATAAATACTTGCGGCGATTACTCGACTGGATTTTGCCTTCGCACATTCCCATAGCATTAAAACTCGCATTCGCGATTACCCTGCTTGTGGTGCTGGGTATGAGCGCTTTGGGGCTGTTTATTTTAGGTAATCAGAATCAGGTGATGCGCGAGCAACTTGATGATTTTGGTTTAACCATAGCGAGTCATCTGGCGCAACTGGCAGCAGAACCGGTCTTATCGGAAGACAGCCTCAGATTGCGATTATTGACGGCTAACCTGGTTGAAGATAAGCAGGTGCTTGGCGCGGCGATCTATGCCCGTAATGGCGAGCTGCTATCCTCTATTGGCATAGTGCCTGAATCTTCGCCGAGCTTTGTTGAGAGCCAGGGGATGGTTCAACAACAATACTGGCCAAATCCTGCTCAGCCGGAGGAGCGTTTTGTTAGTTTTACGGCAAAATCCGTTTATCAAGGCGTAGAAGTGGGTTACTCAAGCGTGACGCTTTCTGCGTCACTTATGGATGCCGCAAATAAAAAAGCGCGGCGCGCGATTATATCGGCAACGATAGCCATGAGTTTGCTGGCATCGTTATTAGCCTATTTTATGAGTCGGCGATTGTCTCAGCCGATTCACAGCTTAATGCAGGCAATCCAGGCAATCGACCGTGGAGATCTGGATGTTCGAATCAGCGATCGGCGTAATGATGAAATTGGGTTTCTGATAGACGGTTTTAATAGCATGGCGGAAGGACTGTTACGCAAGTCACAGGTGGAACAGGTGTTTTCCCGCTACGTTTCCAAAAATGTAGCCAGCAAAATTCTGGCTAATTTGGACGAGGTACGTCTTGGCAGTCAGCATGTAGAGGCGACTGTATTATTTGCCGATATAGTTGGTTTTACGGCTATGGCAGAGAAATTGAAGCCAGCAGAAGTATCCAGCCTGCTAAACGAATATTTCTCTTACATATCTTTTGCCTGCCAGTTGTATGGAGGTGTAGTTGATAAATTTATCGGTGATTGTGCAATGCTGGTCTTTGGAGCCGTTGAGAACGATAGAGATCAGACTATGAACGCAATCTGCTGTGCTGTTTTAATTCAGAAACTTGCTGAACAGCTCAATATGCAGCGACGTCGGAATGGGCAAGCGGAAGTTTTTTTTAGAATTGGAATGAACAGTGGTTCAATGTTGGCTGGCAATCTGGGGTCAGACGAGCGCATGGAATACACCGTAGTCGGTGATGCGGTCAATCTGGCTTCTCGCTTATGCTATGCTGCTGACGCGGGTCAGATTATCGTGCGAGAAGAATTAATTGCTCAACTACGCAGCCGCTCAAGCGTGCAGGCAACAGCGCAGGGTGATTTACCTATTCGCGGTAAAACCCATCCGGTAAAAGTTTATGAAGTCACAGGAATCCATAAAAAATATCACCCGCGGCTAGAGGCTTATCTGGAGGAAGTGCTAAGCAGCAGGCGAGGGGTCAATGTTTAAGCGCAGGCTCCTGGTGATGTTAGGAATAGTCAGTTTATTTATGGGCTGCGCTACATCATCCTATTCAGGTGCAGGAGCATCTTCTTTACCCGATGCATTATTTGATCGCGCACGAAGTCAGTCAGTTGAACGGGCAAAACTGGAGAAGCTAAAGAAACCAAGCAAAGCAGAGATAAAACGTCGGGCGAAACTACGGGATGAGCAACAAAAATTTGAACATCGCGTCATTCAAAAAGCCATTAGTCTGGAACAGCAGGATGACTGGGAAGCTGCTGAGGAACTGCTTTGGCAGGCCAATAGAGTAGTACCCAGTAGTCAGGCATTACGCACCGCTCGAATGCAGTTTGATGATCGCCGTACTATACGTCAGGAAGTGATTCGAGCGGAATTAGCTATCCACCAGGGTGAACAGTTAATGCAGAACGCCAGTGCTTATGAGTCTCTGCAACGTGTTGCGTCCGTGAAATTCCTGGGCTGGATTGAGGTGAAAGCTTATAAAAGCCGTCGAGCGGATAGTGCTAAGAAGTTGGAGGATTTTGCTGATAAAGCTCTGGCTAGAGAGGATTACTATCTTGCACGTCGGTGTTTGTCCTTGTCGCATCGCCTGCAAAATGACAAAGAAGTAAAGAAAAAACTCAAGCTGGCTGATGCTTATATTAAACAAGTTAAGAAGCGTAATACTGGCAAGTCTTCAAGCCGGTCCAGGTGGTCAATAAATGATAATGCGGATGCTGAATTACTGGTTGGCGAGATTCATCATGCTCTGCAAAAAAATGATTTCCTGACGGCAAAAAGGGAGTTGTCAAATTTGCGCAGACAGTATCCAGATTACCGCGGGCTGGTTTCCATCAATTCTCAATATGGATTACAACTGGATCGACACATCAATAATGTGATTGAAGAGGGAAAGGTGTTGTATAGCGAAGGCGCCGTGGAGGAAGCCTTGAAGGTCTGGCAAAAAATAAAGCCACTGGCACCGAATCATGTTGAATTATTATCCAGCATCGCGCGTGCAGAAAAAGTGCTGCAAAACCTGCGTATGCTTAAGGTGCAGGATTCCTCATTACCGTAGTGTTTGTTGTGCAGATAGGTTAGTTAGTCGGCTCTGAAAAATAGAAAAGTGTTGTTATTATAAATACATGTTTGGATTCGGTTCACTGATTTCGACCGGAAAATCGATCAAGGCATCGTTTTTCCGGTCGAGAGGGGCCGACTATTTTTTAGCGCAGGACGCGCTAACATGAGCGTAAGAGAATGCAAGCCCAGCGAAAACCGCATTTTTTGCTGAGCTTCCCTGAAAAAATGCCAGGGAGGGCTTTTTTCAGGTTCGACTAGTTAACCAGTACCTGATTCTCGCCTTCGGTTCTGGCAACAATTATGGCGCAGCAGCTATCGCTAAACACGTTAACTGCGGTGCGGATCATATCCAGTATTCTATCCGTTACCAGCAACATGCCGATGGCTTCGGCTGGCAAGCCGATGACCCCCAGAATTACAGTAATGGCAACCAGGCTGGCCATGGGAATTCCAGCAACACCGATTGAAGTGAGCAAGGCCACCAGCACAATCGCAAATTGAGTGGCAAAGCTTAATTCAAGTCCATATGCCTGAGCGATAAACATAGCCGCAACACATTCATAAAGTGCTGTACCGTCCATATTGATGGTGGCGCCCAACGGTAAAACAAAAGAAGATGTTCGATTGGATACACCGGCATTTTCTTCCACGCATTTCATGGTAACGGGTAAGGTTCCCGCCGAGCTTGCCGTTGAAAAAGCGGTAAGCATGGCAGGTGCCATCGCCTTGTAGTGCTTCAGTGGATTCACACGCCCCACGGTTTTCAATACCAGCGCAAGGGTAACAAACGTGTGAAAGAATAAGGCAAGAAGAACTGTTGCTAGAAAAATAAGTAGCGGTGTAAAAGCATCCCATCCGGTTTCCGCAACCGTTGTAGCGACCAGACCAAATACACCGATGGGTGCCAGCCGCATAATAAACAGGGTCAGTTTCATCATGGTCTCGAAAATAGCCTGCCAGAACTGGTTTAGTGTCTGCTGGAGTTCAGGCTTTATACGCGTCATGTAAAACCCAAATAATAAGCTAAAACAAATCAGCCCCAGCATCTGACCATCTGCTGCTGCTTTAACAATATTCGGGGGTACCATGCGCAGAAAGATATCGACAAAATCACCGCTACCCCGCGATTCGACCTGCTCCAGTTTAGCGGCAACTTCTTCTGGTGGGCTCAGGTTCAAGCGGTCGCCTGCCGGCTCGCCATCAATAATTCCGGGAGTTAGCAGATTGACACAGGCCAGACCGATTAAGATGGCAAACAAACTGGACAACATGTAAAAAGCGATAGTTTTTCCACCGAGACGCCCAAGGTTTGATCGCGCGCCCAGATTGCTTACACCGCAGATAATCGAGGACACAATTAATGGCACGATTATCATTTTTAAACCATTTAGGAACAGGGTGCCAAGAAAACCAAAAACCTTGTACAGCGTGATACCGAATAAGGTGGTTTGCTCATTGATTATCAGACCAATGCCGATTGCAAAAAGTATGGCGAGAAGAATTTGCCAATGTAATTTCATAAAGCGGATCTCCGGTGATTATCGGTAGATTGCGGAATGGGAGCTACTTTTTACCTAAAGAAATACGCGCCTGCTTCGGATTGTGCCGGTAGAATATGGCCGCATGCCCCACTTGATGTACCAGTTCAGATCCGGTTTGTTGTGCAATTTGTTGAATAAATGACGCTCGCTGTTCACGATCTGCGGCGTTAACGCGAATTTTGATCAGTTCATGGTGCTCAATTGATAAGTCAATTTCCTTTAATACGTTTTCACTAAGACCTTGCTGGCCAATAATGACAACGGGTTTCAGGTCGTGGGAAAGATTGCGTAGCGTTTTCTTTTGTTTTTGAGTCAGAGTCATGGTTATAGCAGTTTAGATGAAGGCAAAAAGTCTACCATAAGCTGGCTTACCTTTGAGTTGCGAGTTTGCGTTAAGATAGCCGGGATTCGATGAAGGGTGGTGTGTTGCTACTGCCGAAAACTTTGCATACATCAGAGATTCTCTCATTCAGTATTTAATGACAGCGCGTTAGTAGACTAAATATGGCGAGATCCAAAAGCAGTGCACGCTGGTTGCGTGAACATAATGAAGATGAATTTGTGCGTCGCGCACAGGTCGAAGGTTATCGCTCGCGTGCGGTGTACAAGCTGCAGGAGTTGGATGACAAATATAAATTGTTACGTCCTGGTATGCAGGTACTGGATCTTGGAGCGGCACCGGGCGGCTGGTCTCAGTATGCTGCGCTCAAAGTCGGTGACAAAGGCCGGGTGATCGCGTCAGATATTCTGCCTATGGATTCCATAGCCGGTGTAGAGTTTGTTGAAGGCGATTTTCGGGACGACGAGGTGTTGCAGCAGTTACTTAATTTACTTGGCGGCAGTCGTGCAGACCTTGTACTTTCTGATATGGCCCCCAATATGAGTGGAGTGGATGCGGTCGATATTCCTCGTGCCATGTATTTAGTGGAATTGGCTCATCAGATGGCAGGCGATGTATTGCGCAAGAATGGAGTTTTTCTTAGCAAGATGTTTCAGGGGCAGGGTAGTGATAGCTGGCTGGCATCGTTGCGTCAGGACTTTAGCAAGGTGATCGTTAGAAAGCCCGCCGCGTCAAGAGCCCGCAGCCGCGAAGTCTATGTGCTGGCGACCGGATTCCGCGGCCAGTAACAGCCCCGACTTGCGCTGTTTGCTGGAACTGATTGTGCTAGAGTCGACTCTATATGGGTTCTTGATGAACCTGGCTCGGCTGACGAGAGGGCAATTCAGAGCTTAATGCTGTTAGGCAGCGACAACTGTTTTTTGTGACCGATGGTGTGGAACAGCTAAACAACGACACCGTCAGAGGATAAGAGATTGAATGAGTTGGTAAAAAATATTTTGCTTTGGGCAGTTATTGCTGTTGTGCTAATGACTGTATTTCAAAGTATTAATCAGCAATCAAGCGCTAGCAAAACCCTTACTTATTCCGAATTTCTGGACAAAGTTGAATCCAGCGAATTACAGAGTGTTGTGTTTGACGCAAGCGGCCGTGAAATAAACTCTACCAGCCGCTCCGGCGATAAATTCTATACCTATAGTCCCGAAACCGATAATCAGGCCCTGATCGATGTATTACGGCACCATGATGTACAGATTGTGGGTGAGGAGCCTAAAAGCGAGGGCTTTTTAACTCAGATTTTCATTAGCTCGTTCCCTATCCTTCTCCTGATTGGTGTCTGGATATATTTTATGCGCCAGATGCAGGGCGGCGGCGGACGTGGTGCCATGTCATTTGGTAAAAGCAAAGCCAAGCTGATGGGCGAGGATCAGGTCAAAATCACCTTTGCCGATGTGGCAGGCGTCGATGAAGCCAAGGAAGAGGTGCAGGAGCTGGTCGACTTTCTGCGTGACCCCGGCAAGTTTCAGCGCCTTGGCGGTAATATTCCTCGCGGTGTACTGATGGTCGGATCACCGGGTACCGGTAAAACCTTGCTGGCCAAAGCCATTGCTGGCGAAGCCAAAGTGCCCTTTTTCTCCATCTCCGGTTCGGATTTTGTGGAAATGTTTGTCGGTGTCGGCGCCTCGCGTGTTCGCGATATGTTCGAACAGGCCAAGAAGCATGCACCCTGCATTATCTTTATCGATGAAATTGACGCTGTGGGTCGCCATCGCGGTGCCGGACTGGGCGGTGGTCACGATGAGCGTGAACAAACCCTGAATCAATTGCTGGTCGAAATGGATGGCTTTGAAGGCAATGAGGGCATTATTGTCATCGCCGCCACCAACCGGCCGGATGTGCTCGATCCAGCCCTGTTACGTCCAGGTCGTTTTGACCGACAGGTTGTTGTACCGCTGCCAGATATTCGTGGTCGTGAGCATATTCTTAAGGTACATATGCGCAAGCTGCCTCTGGCGGAAAATGTAAAGCCTTCGGTTATTGCACGTGGTACCCCAGGGTTTTCCGGTGCCGACCTGGCCAATCTGGCGAATGAAGCCGCCTTATTTGCCGCCCGCGCCAATAAGCGCGAAGTGGATATGGAAGATTTTGAACGTGCCAAAGACAAGATTATGATGGGTACGGAACGGCGTTCCATGGTCATGAGCGAAAAAGAGAAAAACCTCACCGCCTACCACGAAGCGGGTCATGCCATTATCGGTTATCTGGTTCCCGAGCATGATCCTGTCTATAAGGTCAGCATTATTCCCCGTGGTCGTGCATTAGGTGTCACCATGTATTTACCGGAAGAAGACAAGTACAGCCACTCAAAGCAGAGTCTGGAAAGCCTTATTTCCTCGCTTTATGGTGGACGTATCGCCGAAGCAACGATCTTTGGCGAAGATTCCGTTACTACGGGTGCTTCCAACGATATCGAACGGGCGACTGAGCTGGCTCGCAATATGGTCACCAAGTGGGGATTGTCCGATAATCTTGGGCCCTTGTCCTATAGCGAGGATGATGGCGAAGTATTCCTGGGGCGCTCGGTTACGCAGCATAAAAATGTTTCTGATGGAACCGCACATACTATTGATGCGGAAATTCGCACGATTATCGATCGCAACTATAGCCGTGCGGAAAAACTGTTACAGGAAAATATCGAGAAGCTGCATGTAATGGCAAAAGCCCTGGTTAAGTATGAAACCATTGATGCCGGGCAGATTGACGCCATAATGGAAGGCCGTGAACCGCCGCCACCGGCAGACTGGGGCAACAATGACGAGCCACCAAGTGACGACATTAAAAAATCCACCAAGAAAAAGAAAGGTGGATCGGGTGAAGGTTCCATTGGCGGGCCTGCAAGCCTGCACTAGAATTTAATAGAGTGTAAAAACCGCAAGTTTTTTAACTTGCGGTTTTATTGTATTAAACATTGTCACGGAATCCACTGAATAGGATGCCAGCAACAATAAGCGGCTAACAAGAATATTATCCCTTGCTGTTTTTTAAATAATTTTTGGTATGTTACAGTGGGTTCCGTGGCTGGTAAATAGATTTATGAAACTTGATTGCGCTGGAAAAATTCTGGATTTATCCGTTCCCCGAGTCATGGGAATACTGAATGTTACGCCCGATTCTTTTTTCGATGGTGGGCGTTACAAACGTATCGATGCGGCATTAAAACACGCTGAGCAGATGGTGCTGGATGGCGCCGATATCCTGGATGTGGGTGGCGAATCGACCCGGCCGGGTGCCGCCAGTGTTAGTGAGGCAGAAGAGATCGACCGCGTTATGCCGGTTATCGAGCAGCTCTCGCACAGTTTCGATATACCCGTTTCAATTGATACCAGCAAAGCAGAAGTGATGCACGCTGCTGTGCAGGCCGGCGCCGGAATAATCAATGATGTCTGCGCCCTGCAGCAGGAGGGCGCAATGGCTATCGCTGTGGCAGCGCCGGTACCCGTATGTTTAATGCATATGCAGGGCAATCCACGTTCCATGCAGGAGGCGCCTGCTTACAGCAATGTGGTGGAAGACGTTTACCAGTTTTTATCGCGACGTGTGGATGCCTGCGTTGAAGCCGGGATTGAGCGACAGCGAATTATTATTGATCCCGGTTTTGGTTTTGGTAAAACGCTTGAGCACAATTTACAGCTGCTGCATTCACTTACACGATTAGGCGAACTAGAATTACCACTATTGGCAGGTATTTCACGAAAGAGCATGTTAGGGAGTATAGTTGCCGGTCTGTATGGTCAATCGCAGCCAGTAGCTGTTGAAGACAGGCTGTATGCCGGCGTAGGCGCCGCTGTTATGGCTGCCATGCAGGGTGCTCGAATACTGCGCGTGCATGATGTTAAAGCCAGCAAAGAGGCACTGGCGCCGCTCTGCGCAGTGATGGGTTAGGGTACTAGTTCATAGCAAGATTAATTAATGGGCGTAAAATTAAATAACGCCTGGGAAAATAGAAGACAAAGGGATCAGATTTTGAGCAGAAAATATTTTGGTACAGATGGCATTCGTGGCAAGGTGGGTGAATCCATCTTAACTCCCGAATTTGTCTTAAAGCTGGGCTGGGCTGCCGGCAAGGTTTTAAAAAACAGTGGCGAGGGCCACATACTGATTGGCAAGGACACGCGCATATCAGGTTATATGTTTGAATCGGCGCTTGAGGCCGGTTTGTCCGCAGCAGGCGTCAATATCGAGTTATTGGGGCCAATGCCAACCCCGGCTATTGCCTACCTCACCCAGACACTACGTGCATCGGGTGGCATTGTAATTAGTGCCTCGCACAATCCTTATCATGATAATGGTATTAAGTTTTTGTCATCGCGCGGATCCAAGCTGCCGGACGAGCAGGAACTGGCAATCGAGGCCCTGTTAGATCAGCCAATGGACTGTGTGGACTCTTCCCTGTTGGGCAAGGCTACCCGGCTGGATGATGCTTCAGGCCGCTATATCGAGTTCTGCAAAAGCAAGTTTCCGGATGAGCACAGCCTGAACGGTCTCAAAATAGCCGTAGATTGCGCCAATGGGGCGGCGTATCAAATTGCGCCCGCCGTGTATTCCGAGCTGGGTGCCAGTGTTATCCGGGTGGCGACCGAACCCAATGGCTACAACATTAATCTGGATTGCGGTGCAACCAGTCCGCAGGCTTTGGCAGAACAGGTGATTATTCATAATGCGGATCTGGGTATTGCGCTGGACGGCGATGGTGATCGGGTAATGCTGGTCGATCATACTGGCGAGATAATCGACGGCGATGAGATTCTGTACATACTGGCGAGCAACTGTTTACTGAAAGATGCGCCCGGTACCGGTGTTGTTGGTACCTTGATGAGTAATATTGGCCTTGAGCTGGCTTTAAAGAAGCAGGGCATTGGATTTCGCCGCGCCAAGGTCGGTGATCGTCATGTTATGCAGATGCTTGAGGAGGAAGGCTGGTATCTGGGTGGTGAAACATCGGGCCATATTATCTGCCGGGCAAAATCTCCATCTGGAGACGGCATCGTGGCAGGCCTGCAGGTGTTATCCAGCATGGTAAGCGCGGGCAAAACACTGCACGAAATGAAACAGGGCATGAAAAAATACCCGCAAACCATGATTAATGTTCCGCTGGCCAGCAAGAAGAATCCCTGCGGGCATAGCAACGTACAGAAAGCGGTTAACGATGCCGAACAGGTACTGAATGGGGAAGGCCGCGTCCTGCTACGACCGTCGGGAACCGAGCCATTGTTGCGCGTTATGGTAGAAGGCAGGGATGAATTGCAGGTTCATCAACTGGCGCAGAATATTGCGGATGTGGTGGCGAGGGTTAGCTAGTTTTTCAAACCGCTAAGAATTATTGCTCAGCTATTTCAGGCCAAGACGGGGGAGTTTAGTTAAGCATTTATTCGGTGCTTTACAGCCGAATATAATGAAAAGTACTGTCTTCCCGGCTCGATTGTGCTTCCTCAAGATCGAATAGGGTCCAGTATTCTTCAAGAAATTCTAGATATTCTTCAAACGTCATATTTTTCACGTATGGAAACTAGTGTAGGCCATTCATTAAATAGATCGGCATATTGTTTGATCAGTTTCCAATCCAGCTCCTGATTATTCCTTAATAACGCGACAATATCGGCTTTATCTTGCAGTTCTCTTTTTGAGTCATTTACGTAAGCTTGAATTTTCAATCCAATCAAGTCTTCAGTGCTGACACATTTGATTTTAAGTTTTTCTAATTTCTGCGCTCGCTCAAGCATTTTTTTAGTTGGTTCGCGATTGGCGAGTAACAAGTCAAGCATGCCAATACCCGAAAAATGCATCACTTCATTCGTTTGAGAAAGAAGTGTGAAACCATTTTTTTCCAGAGCCGTTTTAGCGGTGTCTTTTTTAGCTCCATCAATCAATAGGTCAACATCCATGGTCGTTCTGTGGACTCCCCTACCTCCAAGAGCCATGCCCCCAATCAAGGCATAATCAACTTTGGCTGAATCGAGTATGTCTTTAGCCAGTTTTAGCGTTTTGGCAAGGCTTTGCATAGCCCAAATATCGCCTATTTATGGCGGAAATTCCACCTACATGTGAAATCAAGCTTGTAAACGGTCAATTCACCCATAGATATAAAACCAAGCCCAAGGCGTATTGAAGACTAAATAACAAGTTTTTAATCCTCACCTTGATAAACCAGTAGAAGCCCCACTGCACTGCCAGAGAAATTACAGCTAAATGTTTAAATTCCTGTTTCTGATCTTTGTTGTTGTCCCCATTGTTGAAATCTATGTGCTGCTGCAGGTTGGCGGCCAGATCGGTGCACTGCCGACGGTAGGATTGGTCGTTCTCACTGCTGTACTGGGCGCCATTATTATCCGCATTCAGGGCCTGGTGACACTAATGCGTTTTCGTGAAAAGATGTCGCGCGGCGAAATGCCAGCCGAAGAAATGGTAACAGGAATGGCTCTGCTGGTAGCCGGTGCCTTTTTAATGACCCCGGGTTTTGTTACCGACAGCATGGGATTTTTATTACTCGTTCCCGCCTTTCGTCGCTATATGATGAAGGAAATTACCAAACGTGGTGTTTTTGCGGTGCATGCCCAGGGGACGCAGTTTCATTCTTCTAGCTCTACTCTCGAAGGAGAGTTTCGCAAAGAAGATTAAAAATTACTTGCGAAACTGCTTCGTACTAATCTGACCTCCTGTCAGGAAATAATTCCACGCATCCGCGTGGGCATACCGGCGGTCGCGCCGGAGCGAGTACCTTTCTTTGGCGCAAAGAAAGGCACGAAAGAAACACGCGCTGAGTTCCAGCGCTCTCTTCACGTCCATGTGATCGAGTTCCCTCGTCATTCTTTATTTCTAGCGGCCGCGCTGACGTGACATCCCTG
>CAJHXT010000218.1_pt1 | contig 12736 bp, 9 predicted proteins | sample 9198451 | NCBI WGS metagenome assembly CAJHXT01 (sample SAMEA7708326, study PRJEB35096) | sediment metagenome | biome: marine neritic benthic zone biome [ENVO:01000025]; feature: sediment [ENVO:00002007]; material: shallow marine sediment [ENVO:03000034] sea grass bed [ENVO_01000059] ... | reverse complement strand
TTTGGCATCCTGCGTCGTTCTCGGTAATTGCTCCTGCATTACTCTACCTACGACCTTCCCTGGTCTAGTACCTACGTCCATCCCTGGAGTCGTTTGCGCGCTCTGCGTCAAAGTCTCTTGGTCTTTTATTCAATTTGCAATTCTCGGCGGCAAAAGCTCTTGATCTTTTTTATTCCCTTTCCCCGTGTTCCCCGTGGTTAATCGCTTTTGATCTGTCCCTTCTTGTCTTTCTTTATCTTTGTGCTATCCCTGTCACCGTGGTTTGAGTTTTCAACATTGACTAACGCGTCATTTCAAACCCAATTTCTCCAGCCGGCTGTAAAGCGTGGTGCGATTCATTTTAAGCAATGTTGCAGCTTTACTTAAATTACCGTGGCAATGCTCCAGCGCAGCCGTGACATATTTTCGCTCCATGTTCTGTAAATGCTCTTCCAGATTAAAACCATTGGATAAAATATGATCCAGTAGCGCTTGCGGATTTTCTTCAATACCCGTCGCTGTTTCGGATGACGCCTCACCCATTTCCATTTCTGCCATCACTTCTGTTTCGCCAACGGTTTGTCCCGGGTACTTCGTGCCCAGGCGAATTACCAGATTGCGTAGCTCTCTAACATTTCCCGGAAAAGTATACCGCCGCCAACAACTGATGGCTGAGTCATCCATACTGAATGGTGGAACAGTACCTGCATACAGTTTCTGAAAATGTTCCAGTAATAAAAAGCGATCCTCATCGCGCTCAGCCAATGGCGGTGCCTTAATCGTCAGGATGCTTAAACGATGGTACAAATCCTGTCGAAAACGTCCGGCCCTTACCTCTTCGGTCATGATTTTATTGGTCGCCGCTATTATTCTTGCGTTGGATATACGCGCCTTTGTTTCGCCAAGCCGATAGTATTCTCCATTCTCGAGCACACGTAATAATTTGGCCTGCAGCTCCAGCGGCAATTCACCAATTTCATCCAGAAACAATGTTCCGTCTTTTGATTCTTCAAAGAAGCCGGCTTTATCTTTTGTCGCGCCGGTAAAAGCACCCTTGGCGTGGCCAAACAACTGTGCTTCCAGTAAATCTTTGGTAAATGCCGCGCAGTTGATTACATAGTAAGGCCGTTCATGTTTTTCCCCAATATCATGCAGGATTTGCGCAATAAGTTCCTTGCCTGTACCGGACTCGCCTTCGATAAGAATTGGAAACGGTGCGTCCGCAAACTGATGCAGCTGCGCATTCAGGATACTCATAATCTGACTGTTGCCTACCATGTTTTGTTCGGCAGCGGTTTCTGACTGCCCTTCTTCGGCATCTATCAACAGCAGTTGGTGTGACAATCGGCTTTTAAGCAGCTCTGCATCACATGGCTTTGGTATGAAATCAGTTGCACCGAGGGTTAATGCGTGCTGAATATTGGCTTTCTTATCCTGACCGGAAAGGACCAGAATTTTCATTTTTGAATCACAGGCAAGCAGCTCGGGTATCAGCGCAAACCCTTCGTCAGGCGTATGCGGTACGGGCGGCAAACCTAAATCAACCAATGCGAGTTTTGGCTGACGAACTATGGTACTCAGTTTCGCTCGCGTCTCTTCGCGTGACTGCGCGATGATAACTTCGTAGTCGTCCCTAAGCAGAAATCCAAGAGTATCGGCTATGATGGGATCATCATCGATCAACAATAAGACAGGTTTTGTTTTTGAATTCATTTTTTACACTATCCAGTGAAGTCTTTCTTTAATAAACAGGCTTGTTTGCATGCATTGGTTGTTGCTGATATTTTGTCTCTTTTTGATTGCTCTCCAGGTCGATCCTCATCCAAACCCATAACGCTGGTCAGATAATGCTTAAGTTTCGCCTTTATATCGATACTCTGCAATCCCAAAAATGCGCCATGTATCGTCTACTGTGTCACAACTTATGTTAAGTATCGCCTTATACCAGCCGGAAATTCCACCCAATACGGGAAATATCATTCGCCTTTGTGCGAATTTTGGAATTGGGCTACATATTATCGAACCCATGGCTTTTGAGCTAAGTGATCGTAAGCTACAGCGGGCAGGACTGGATTATCATGAGTTCGCTGATATTCAGCGCTATAGTGATTTCGCCACTTTCAAGGCAAATCGGCCGCCGGGCCGAATTATTGGATTTAGTACGAAAGCGCAACATCCGCTGCATACTTTTCAATTTCAGAGAGACGATATTTTGCTGTTTGGACCTGAAACGCGCGGATTGCCTAAGGCTATTCGGGATGACCTGCCGACCGAAAATCTTTTGCGTATCGCCATGCAGGACAGTAGTCGCAGCCTTAATTTGTCTAATGCGGTGGCAATTGCGGCTTTTGAGGCCAGTCGGCAGCTATCTTTGCCTGGCCTGAAATAACTCTTTCGCCTGCTCAGCTTTCCTGAGTCAGTTCCCGTCTTAGCAGCTCCTGGACCGCATCATACGGGGCGGTGCCCTTAAACAGGACTTTGTATATTTGCTCGTTAATTGGCATTTCGATGCCTAGCTCCTGCGACAAACTATGCGCTACCTTAGCTGTTTTTACTCCCTCGACCACCTGACCAATCTTTTCCCTTGCGGTCGACAAATCGTAGCCCTCAGCCAACAACAATCCCAACCGTCTGTTTCGGGATTGATTGTCCGTGCAGGTCAACAACAAATCGCCGATACCGGCCAAACCCATCATGGTCCGTGGCTCTGCTCCCATCGCCACTGCCAGGCGAGTAATTTCAGCCAGGCCTCGTGTTAACAGTGCAGCACGCGTATTGGCGCCAAAATCCAGGCCGTCGGCAATACCTGCGGCAATAGCCAGCGCATTTTTTAGCGCACCTCCAAGCTGAGCCCCAGTCATGTCGGAGCTAGTGTAGGCTCGAAACCAGTCATTATGTAATGCAGCGGCAACCTCTTCGGCCAGACCAAGATTACTGGCAGCAATTGTTGTCGCCGTTGGTACTCTTCTGCCCACTTCGGCAGCGAAATTTGGCCCGGAGATTACCGCCAGCTCCACACTGTCACCCAGAATACCCCTCGCAACCCGGTCCAGGGGTAGTTTGCTTTCCGGTTCCAGTCCTTTGGTCGCCCACACCAATCTGCCTCGATCCCGAATCTGATCCGCGTTTTCAGAGACCATTTTCTTAAAAATTACGCTGGGTATAACAAACAGCGGTGTTTCGGCCTGCAGTGCTGCATTAATGTCTTGGGTATAGTTCAGGGCTTTGGGTAATTCGATACCGGGTAGAAATTGCTGGTTGCATCTTTCCCGCTCAATGTTATCGATTCCGTCCTCTATACGGCCCCACATTACTGTGGAATATCCGTTTTCCACCAGCAATTTGGCCAAAGCAGTTCCCCATGCCCCGGCGCCAATAACCGCATACTTGAATGCTGAAGTCATCTCAACTAGTGCTTGGGCTGCGCCGATGAATCTTCTTCCGCCATTCTGACTTTCTCTAAATGTTGCTGATATATCGCATCAAAATTGATCGGAGCCAGTAGCAACTGCGGGAATCCTCCTCGCTCAACCATATTGGAAATGGCCTCCCGAGCATATGGAAACAGAACCCCTGGGCAAAAACTGTTGACCGTTAACGCCAGCTCCTTATCTGAGAAACCACTCAGGGTAAACAGACCGGCTTGTTTCAGTTCAACCAGGTAATAGACTTTATCCGTGTCTTTTTCATGCGCTTTAACTGTAAGCTCAAGCGTAATTTCATACAGATCGTTTTTTAATTTGTCCGTTTGCGTATTTAACTGCAGATTGATCTCAGGCCTGTCAACCGGCGCGGTGAATAGCTCTATAGGCCGCGGTGACTCAAAAGACAAGTCTTTAATGTATATCTTCTGCAGCACCAACTGAGGTGGATTTTTAGCTTCGTTTTCCTGTGTACTTGATTGGCTCATTTTGCCCCCTGCCTCACACTATTTTTCAACGGGTAAATTTGCTTCCTGCCAGCCAAGAATACCGCTTTTTAACTGGCTAACATCCTGATACCCGCTGGCGATCAGCTTTTTGCCTGCTTCATTTGAGCGATTGCCCGTTCTGCAGTAGACGATTATTGGTTTACTTTTATCACGAATCTGGGTTTCCACATCCGCAGCGAGTCGTGCTACAGGAATATTACGGGCATTTACAATGTGCCCACTTTTGAACTCTGAGCTTTCACGAACATCAATGATGACTGCACTACTGTCATTAATCTTGCGAACTGCATCATGCGCGGTGATAGCCTTGATGCCAGAACGAACACGCATTTCGTTGACAAATATAAACACTATCGTTGCACCAAGTGCTGCAACCAGTAAAGGGTGATTTCCAGCAAATTCGAGGATTTGTTGCATAGTTTCTGCCGTATGATCGTATTGGATTGTCTCACCCGGATAAATATGGCTGGTCCAGGTGGCGAAGAAGTTTAGAGAACTCAGCTTGGCAAAGCAACCGGAGGTTTTTCACCGTCGGTATTGTATGATACCGCCCATGTGTACGTCAGCTAATCGTATTGGCTTCTGGTTATTACCAGGCCCGGTAATCCGGATAGCCGTCAGTTTGACTCTCCTGATGCTCGCACCGCAAGGTGTGAGCGCTGACTCCGAGCGTCTGGAGTTGGAACAATCCAGACTGCAGTCGATCCAAGTCAAGATCTCGAGCCTGCAAAAAGAGCTGGGAGCAAAATCGGCTCAGCAAAGCCAGCTGCAGCGACAACTTGGCAGCATAGAAAAAAGGCTTAATCACCGACACAGGGCGCTACGTGATCTACAGGCTCAATTGAGCATTAGTCGAAAGGAACTTAAGTCACTAAAGTCTCGTCAGACTCGTTTATATTCTGACTTGAATCAGCAACAAGAGAAGCTTATCGCTCAGTTAAGGACGGCCTATTTTATGGGGAATCAGGGACAACTCAAAATGCTCTTAAGTCAGCAGGATCCCTCTGCATTAAGCAGGACACTGAGATATTTTGACTACCTGAACCGGGCTCGACTGACCATCATTGACTCTACGGAAAACACCCTGGCGGAAATTGAATTAAATCGAATCGAAATTGAGAAGCAGAACAGCAGGCTGGCCTCGCTTACAAGTTCAAGCAAAAGAGAGTTTGAGAAAATTAATACCATTCGGAACGAACGGCAGACTGTGCTGAGCAATATAAATCGTGACATCAAAAATAGCAGAAATTCAGTTGCTGCCTTGAAGCAAGATGAAGTGCGTGTGCAAGAGCTAATAGCAACACTTAGTGGTATTTTTTCTGATATTCCACCTGAAACCTCCAGCCTGCCTTTTATTGAGTTCAAAGGTCGTTTACCCTGGCCCGTAAAAGGTAAGACGCTTAATGCTTTTGGCGATTCGCGAGCGCAGGGTGATCTTAACTGGCAGGGTATTCAGATTGCCGCGCCCGGTGGGCGTAAAGTTCGTGCAATATCTCACGGACGGATCGCGTTTGCAGACTGGATTCCTGTATTTGGCCTAATACTTTTGATCGACCATAGTGACGGCTATATGACACTGTATGCACACAATCAATCTCTTTACAAAGAAACCGGAGACTGGGTAAATGCGGGTGAGGTTGTATCTGTTGTCGGAGCCAGCGGCGGCCGTGAACGGGAAATGCTCTATTTCGAAATTCGCCATAACGGTAAACCACTTGATCCGGCAAGCTGGTGTACTGCAAAACGCAGCTAATGCAAGCAGCTCTTAAGATTTACCGCAGAATGGATTTACTTAATATGAGTCCTTTAATATTGGGTTTCACCTGTTACACAAATTAGTGTTCTGGAGTTTTATACAATGTCTAGCTTTTATCGCAGATTATTCGCAGCAATACTTTTCTCTTCTCTCATAGTCGGCGGCGTTCTTTCCGCAAAAGAGGAAACAGAAAGTGATCCAATTGAATTTGAGGATGTGCGGCGGTTAACTGAAGCTCTTGGTCAGATTAAGGCCAACTACGTTGAACCAGTTAGCGATCAGAAGCTTCTGGAGGGTGCGATACGTGGGATGCTTGATGGTCTTGATCCGCACTCCACCTATTTGACCAGTGAAGATTTTTCGGATTTGCAGGAAAGTACCAGTGGCGAGTTTGAAGGGCTTGGTATAGAGGTCACCATGGAAAATGGCTTCGTTAAAGTCGTATCGCCTATCGATGATACCCCTGCCGAACGAGCAGGCCTGGAACCAGGTGATTTAATTATTCGTCTGGATGATAAACCTGTCAAAGGTATGAGCTTAAACGATGCGGTCAAGCTTATGCGCGGAAAACCCGGTACATCGATCGAACTAACCATTGTCCGTGAGGGCGTAGAAGGCCCGTTTAAAACTATCGTAGAGCGCGCCAAGATTCGTGTAAAAAGTGTGCGCGGAGAGATGCTCGAGCCAGGCTATGTCTATATCCGCATATCCACCTTTCAGACACCTACCGGCCATGACATGGTTCGAATAATTGAAAAATTAAAACGAAAGAACAAAAACGCTATCAAAGGATTAATTCTTGACTTGCGAAGCAATCCCGGAGGCGTTTTGGCAGCTGCACGCGAAGTGGCTGATGCTTTTCTGGATAACGGACTAATCGTTTATACCAAAGGTCGCGGCGTGGAGGCAGAGATGAAATACAATGCAACACCCGGTGATATCATCAATGGTATACCGTTAGTTGTTATGGTAAATGGTGGCTCTGCATCCGCCTCGGAAATAGTAGCCGGTGCCATTCAGGATCATGTTCGCGGCATTGTGATGGGTGCGGCCACGTTTGGAAAGGCTTCTGTACAAACAGTCTTTCAACTAGGCGGCGGCTCAGCCATTAAACTCACTACTGCTCGTTACTACACACCAAAAGGAAGATCCATTCAGGCTGAGGGTATAAAGCCTGATATCGTGCTAAGACGAGCGAGAATTGAATTGCTTGATGAAGAGCCTATCGATCCTTTGAAAGAATCGAATTTGTCGGGCCACCTGGAAAATCCTGAAAAGGGCACACGTAAGAAAGGCAAGGGGAAAACCGGGAAAACCAAACCGACTCTAGCCAAGCGCGATTATGAGCTTTTTGAAGCGCTGAATTTGCTTAAAGGACTTAATTTACTGCAACCAACTACCGCTGCGACTAAATAGAAAAATATTTAAACTGCTTATAGTCTTTTCAATCAGATGTAACAGTTTCTGAGGTTTCCATTGGCCTGCGATATGTCGCGTTTTTAAAGCAGATCTGATTCTGGGAAATTAGGTATCGTCTTTTATTGTGCATTGATGAATTAGCCGTGATCGAATTAGCATTCTCTGTAATACAAAATTGGTCGTTATTCCAACAAACATGTAGAACAACTTCAAATGATCTTATTACACTGGCTCTGCAATTAAAATGTACTATTTTTAACCAATGACTAATTTTAGCTGGAAGGCGATAATCTTTCGTTCGCATATGGAAGGTTGTCCGCAGGTAACGGCGGACTAAAAAGAAAGCCCTGTACTAAATCACAGGATGTTGGGAGAAGAAATGATAGCTGCTCGGCAGTTTCCACTCCCTCTGCTATTACTCTCAAACCAAGACCGTGCGCCATAGAAATAATGGCCTCTACCAGCTTGGCTGAATTACTATCACTAATAACCTTGCTGATAAATCCACGGTCAATTTTGAGTGTGCTAAAAGGGTATTTTTGCAGATAGCCCAGAGAGGAATATCCCGTTCCAAAGTCATCTATCGATAGGCTGATTCCAAAATCACACAGTGACTTCAGGTTAATATGAGTTTCCGGTTGGTCGTCGACAAGAACACGCTCCGTAATTTCAAGATCCAATTGCTCCGGCTCCAGATCACTTTCCAGCAACTGCCGCTTAATATACGAGGCAAATCCTTTTACTCGAAGTTGCTTAGGTGAAACATTTACTGCCACTTTGGGTAAAATCGTCGGTTTTGCTGATCGAGAAGAAACTTCGGAACAGGCTGTGGACACCACCCATTCCCCGATTTCGTTTATTAGTCCAACATCTTCCGCAATAGGAATAAAGCTCGAAGGCAAATATAGATCACCATCGGACTGCTTCCATCTTACCAATGCTTCGTACGCAACCGGAATATGATCATGCATGTCAACAATTGGTTGATAGTGCAGTACAAGTTCGCCCTTATCCACAACTTTACGCAGTCGTGTTTCCAGATGCATTCTGTCTTTTAATTTTTGATTTATTTCTTCAGTAAAAAATTGGTAACGATTCCTGCCAAGATCTTTAGCTTTGTACATGGCAAGGTCAGCATTTCTGAGTAATATCTGATGATCATTTCCATCCGTTGGAAACAGCACAATACCAATGCTGGTGGTCACAAAATGATCGTCGCCATAAATTTTAAATGGCTTCTCAAAAGCGTTAAGGATTCTGTCTGCTATTCTTCTAACGACAATATCATCACTAATTTGTGGCAGGACAACAACAAACTCATCTCCCCCCATGCGGGCCAATGTGTCGCAACCTCTGATGCAGGTTTCCAGCCGCGCAGCAGCTTCCTTCAGTAGATCGTCTCCAATTGCATGACCCAGCGTATCATTAATGTTTTTAAAACCATCGAGATCGATGCAAAAAAGTGCTGCCTGTTCATTGTTTCGCATGGCAACTTTAACTGCAATGTCGAGGCGGTCTATCATTAATACTCTGTTTGCCAATCCAGTTAACTCATCATAATAGGACTGTTTAATGATTTGTTCTTCGTAACTACGCCGAACGGTAATATCCTCTTTTACCGCTACAAAATTAGTAATTTGCCCATTTTGATCGGTTAGCGGAGAAATATTTGCATATTCCCAAAAAAATTCCCCGTTCTTCTTAATATTACAGAACTCACCTCTCCAGTTTTTCCCGTTTTTTACTTTTTCCCAGGGTCTTTTGAGTTTGCTATCTTTGTTTTGATTAAGCACGGTAAAATCCATATGTCGACCAACCGACTCATCATAACTAAAATGCGTTACCTCTTCGAACTTGGGATTTACATACTTGATTATCCCTTCCTGGTCAGTTATCACAACGGAAACCGGGCTTTGCTCCACTGCCAACGACAGTGTCCGCACACGCTCCTCAGCAACTCTTCTTTTCTCCCGCTCAGCAGCTTCTCTTAATTCTCTTTCTATTATTGGAACCAGTCTTGCCAGGGTTTTTTTGCTTAAAAAATCATGCGCACCATGACGCATTAATTCGACTGCTTCCTCGGATTTCACCTCACGCGACAAAATAATAAAAGGAATATCCTGCCCTGATTTGCGTAAGTGTTTAAGAGCTTCGTATGCACTAAACTGGGCTAGCCTTAGACTGCTTATTATTAAATCCCAATCGGTTTTGCGCAGGTTTTCCTGCATTGCATCTGCAGTTTTTACGCTGACGATGTTCGGCTCGTACCCGCCGCTAGAGAGTTGGGCGGTTGCCGCCTGTACATCGGATTTTGAATCTTCTATAAATAAAATATTTATGGAGTTGGCCATAGACTTCTTAAATATTTCCAAACCTCTAGCTCCAGGGACATCACTTTGTAATATTGTTTTAGCTACAATATACAAAGACCTTCAGCCATATTGGCAAATAAAAAGAACTATGCGTCCTGCGCCGCTGATTCTAAGCTAACTTGGCCGTCAATTAAATACGTTTTATATGCTAATTTGGATTTATTTCCAGTTTTTTACCTTAAATATCCCCGGATAGGCTGATTATCAGTAGCAACACCATAATTTACAGAAATAATACAGCGTTTTGTTTTAGTGACCGTCCCATCGTCGATTTTTGGGACCATACTTCTAAGGAGATCTGGTGGCCTCAGGTATTTGTTACTCTAGAACAAGCTTCGAATTTGTCAGGCAATGCATAGCCTGCTGTATGAATTCGGTGTAGAGACAATAGTTGACTCTATTGTAGAAGTGGCGTACTCACTTGAAACTAGTAAGTACCACGCTGTTTTGCTTCGTTTCGTGAATTATTCGCTATCATGGGTGACAGCGCGAGAATGCCCTAAAACGATTCTGGAAACCAAATTATCTTAATTGACGGCTCGCGTCAAAATGATTTTAAAGAGTTAAATTTTACTAGCCAGTATTGTTTCTTCTAGCGGAATAGATTCCTTTTCGACAGAACTCGTAAGTTCATTGGCGGAAACTGGAACACCAAAGTAGAAGCCCTGAAACAAATCGCAAAATCGAGGAGTTAAAAACTCTAACTGTTCTACAGTTTCAACACCCTCCGCTATAACCTTTAGTCCAAAACCATGTGCCATAGTAATTATGGTTTCTACTAACCTGTCTGAATTTTTGCTTTTCGTAATATTACTGATAAATCCCTGGTCAATCTTCAATGTGCTAAAGGGGTATTTCTGTAAATAGCCTAAAGATGAATACCCAGTACCAAAATCATCGATAGAAAGACTGATTCCAAAATCGCATAGTGACACTAAATTGGTATGTGTTTCTGACTCATCATCAACCAGCACACGCTCTGTGATTTCAAGCTCAAGTTGCTCTGGTTGCATTCCATTCCTAACAACCTGGCGTTTTACAAATGTGGCAAATCCCTTGATTTGAAGTTGCTTTGGAGACACATTAACCGCAATTTTCGGTTGAACTCCTGTTTTCTTAGCCAGTATCGAGGAAACCTCGGAACACGCTGTTGAAATCACCCAATCACCGATTTCTTTTATTAATCCTATGTCTTCTGCCAATGGAATAAAACTCGACGGCATTAGAAGCAATCCGTCCTTCTGCCGCCAGCGGACCAGTACTTCATAAGCAACTGGCTGATGATTATCTATGCTTACTATAGGTTGGTAATGTAGTACTAGTTCACGGTGTGGCACTACTTTACGCAACTTTGATTCCAAATCTATTCGCCGCTTCAGTTTTTTATTTATTTCTTCGGTAAAAAACTGATAACGATTACGGCCTAAATCCTTTGCCTTGTACATAGCAAGATCTGCATTACGTAACAATACCTGATGCTCGTTACCATCCGCCGGGAACAGCACTATACCAATGCTGGCTGTAACCAGGTGCTCGTTGTTACCAATCATAAATGGTTTTTCAAAAACCCTTAGTATTCTTTCAGCTACGTGTTTTACCGCCATATCATCTTCTACTTGCGGCCATATGATAATAAATTCATCGCCACCCATGCGAGCGAGAGTATCACAATCTCTTACACAGGAACTTAAACGCCCTGCAGCCTCACACAACAGCACATCACCTACTGTGTGTCCAACCGTGTCATTAATGTTTTTGAAACCATCGAGGTCGATACATAGTAGAGCCGCCTGCTCATTATTTCGAATGGCTGTTTTGATAGCGACATTGAGTCTATCCAGCATTAAGGCTCTGTTTGCCAATCCTGTCAAATCATCGTAGTGCGCTTGTTTTAATAGCTGCTCTTCATAACCACGCCGTACAGTGATGTCTTCTTTAACAGCAATGTAATTTGTAATAATGCCAAGAGAATCTTTAAGCGGTGAGACATTTGCGTACTCCCAAAAGATCTCCCCATCTTTTCTCATATTACATAACTCGCCATGCCAGCTACTTCCGCCGCATACCGTTCTCCAGAGTTCCTGAAACAGACCTTCGCGAGACTGTTCCATTACAGTAAAATTTAAATTTCGGCCAACTGCTTCAGAATAGGTAAATCCCGTCACTTCCTCAAATTTTGGATTGACATACTCAATAATGCCTTTTTCATTAGTGATAACAACTGATACAGGGCTCTGCTCAATTGCCAAAGATAAAGTGCGCACCCTTTCTTCGGCTTTACGCCGATTATGCCGCTCTGCAGCTTCACGTAACTCTCTTTCCACGGCTGGTACAAGGCGCACCATTGTTTCTTTACTTAGAAAGTCATGCGCCCCTCGTCGCATCAACGCCACGGCATCTTCTGCCTGCACAACTCCAGATAAAATAATAAAGGGGATGTCTTTGCCGCTAGAGGTTAGTGTATTAAGCGCTAGATCAGCGCTAAAAGAAGGCATTTCATAATCGCTAATTATTAGATCCCAATGGTAATTAGCGAGTTGTGTCTCCATATCAGCAAGTGTTTCCACTCTGGCCGAATGCAGAATAAATCCACCTCGAGATAGTTCCGCTGATGTTAGCTCAGCATCTTCTTCCGAACTCTCAACAAATAGAACTTTTAGCTCTGTACCCATCGCGTCGCTCTGTTCTCTTAAGTTCAGCGGCACCAACTCTACTGGCTGACACCACAACTAATGTCGAATATTAGCTAATGCTACTAATAGGCCTGTCTATCAACCATAGCGGTCAGGATACCGATTCTAAGTCACTAGTCTTTGGATTTATACACTTGGGAATTAGCAGAAATTGATTTTGCATTATGTAACAGACCAGTTGCAGAATATATAGCGTGTAAATAAAAGTGAAAAGCTATCGGCTGTAAAATGGAAAAAACCGGACAAACCAGTTCCGGTTTTTTCCTGACATTCGTACATCTAAGAAGATTTTGGTTGAATTATAATATCGATTCGTCTGTTCTTCTTACGTCCCGCTGGTGTTTCATTGTTTGCAACTGGATTACTTTCACCATATCCGACGGCACTAATACTGCCTGGTGCAACTCCCATATTTTGGATAATGTACTGCTTAACCGAGTCAGCTCGTTTTTGAGACAACACCCGATTACTTTGATTGCTCCCAAAGGCATCAGTATGCCCTTGCACAACAAGTGTGGCTTGAGGAAACGTTTTAATAGCCTTGTTAACTTTGGATATTAATGGAAAGTTACGTGCCTCTATTTCA
>CAJHXT010000352.1_pt1 | contig 12824 bp, 10 predicted proteins | sample 9198451 | NCBI WGS metagenome assembly CAJHXT01 (sample SAMEA7708326, study PRJEB35096) | sediment metagenome | biome: marine neritic benthic zone biome [ENVO:01000025]; feature: sediment [ENVO:00002007]; material: shallow marine sediment [ENVO:03000034] sea grass bed [ENVO_01000059] ... | reverse complement strand
TCCCTGGTCTAGTACCTACGGCCGTCCATGGCCTAGTCTGCGGCAAATAATCTCTTAAGTTGCAATGTCGATATTCAATCCTGCCTCACCGGCGAGATCGACAAATCCCGGGAACGAGGTACTGACGTTGTCGCAGTCGTGAATAACAATATCTTTATACGCCCGCAAGGATGCCATAGAAAATGCCATGGCGATGCGATGATCTCCATGACTGTTTATCTCACCACCGCCTATGCGATCTTTGCCTTTTATTCGTATGCCATCCGCTGTGGCTTCGGCTTCAATACCCAGCACCCGCAATCCATCTGCCATAACCTGAATGCGATCACTTTCTTTGACCCGTAATTCTTCAGCACCCGTTAACACGGTTTCACCCTCAGCACAGGCGGCTGCGATAAATAATGCGGGGAACTCATCAATCGCAAGCGGTACCAGATACTCGGGAATGGTTATGCCTTTTAATTGCGCACTACGCACGCGTATGTCCGCTATAGGCTCGCCACCCAGCAGCTGCTCGTTCAATATTTCTATATCTGCACCCATTAGATTCAGGATATCGATTACACCGGTTCGGGTTGGGTTGATACCCACCTGCCGCAAGGTGATATCAGCATTGTGTGCAATGCTGGCACCCACCATAAAAAATGCAGCAGATGAAATATCTCCTGGAACCTGTATAGCGACTGCATTTAATTCGCCGCCACCCCGCACGCTAACGCGTGGACCGTCGCGATCAATCTCATAGCCAAATGCCTGTAGCATGCGTTCACTATGATCACGAGTAGGCGCCGGTTCGATTACTGCAGTTTCACCTTCTGCATAAAGCCCAGCGAGCAAGATACAGGATTTAACCTGGGCGCTGGCCATTGGCGAACGGTACTCTATTGCATTCAGTTTCTGATTGCCGCGAATAAGTAGTGGTGGTTTACCATCCTTGCTTTCGATTCCTGCGCCCATTTCTGTTAAGGGATCGATCACGCGTTTCATCGGCCGTTGATTGAGTGACTCATCACCCTGTAATTCTGTATCAAATGATTGTGCTGCAAACAGTCCCGCCAGCAATCTCATGGATGTTCCGGAATTACCCAAATATATGGGCTGCGCGGCTGCCTGTAACCCATGCAACCCAACACCATCTATAGTCAGGCGACCATCTATTGGATCGCTGATTTTCACACCCATGGCACGAAAAGCGCGCAGGGTATTTAGGCTATCTTCACCCTGCAGAAACCCGGACACCTCTGTTCTGCCATTGGCCAGCGCACCCAGCATAATGGCGCGATGGGAAATGGACTTATCGCCGGGCACTTTAATCTCACCGGTCAATGTGCCGCCGGGTTTGGCTATAAATATGATGTCGTTGATCATTTAAACTATTAGTTATCTTCTTCTCTAATAAACTGCACTAAGTGCAACGTGCGTACAAAACAATTTACCGCCTGCTCCTTCGGAGATTGAGCGTCATCCATGACGCAAATCTATTTATTTAAAACCATACCTGCGTTACAGATCAAAACTAGATGCATTCAGTCGTTAATTAACAATCGAATACTTTCCCCGTGCTCTAACGAGACAACTGTATTCTATGCGGAGTCCATCCGCAAAAGACTCATCTCGACTTTGGCATCCTGCGTCGTTCTCGGTAATTGCTCCTGCATTACTCTACCTACGACCTTCCCTGGTCTAGTACCTCCTGCGTCCATGCAGTCGTCCCACTTCCCTGTGGTCGCCCCGTGGTTAATCTTTTTTTCTTGATGTTAGAAATAGTTTCAATAACTAAAACGATCGCGGGCTTGTTTGGCTCGGGTAAATATCTCTACCAGTTTCTCGCCGTCACCGCTCTCTATAGCACTATGCAGTTCTTCCAGATCAGTTTCGTAGTGTTCCAAAGCAGCCAGTACAGACTCTCTATTTCGTAAACAGATATCTCGCCACATTGCCGGATCAGACGCTGCAATCCGCGTGAAATCCCGGAATCCACCCGCCGCAAAACGAAATATTTCATCGCCATCCTGCTGACGCGCAAGACTATCGACCAGACCAAAGGCCAATAGATGCGGCAAATGACTGGTTGCTGCCAATAGCCGGTCATGATGTGCGACACCGGTGATTTCAACGCAAGCACCGGCTGCCTGCCACATAGCTTTGACACTCTCAATTGCTTCCGCATCCGTATCAGCATCGGGAGTTAATATAACGCGACGTTTTTGGTACAGGTCTGGATTGGATGCTTCAAATCCACTTTTTTCATTGCCGGCAATCGGATGACCCGGTACCAGGTTTTTCGGTACCGACCCAAATACCTCTTCAGCATCGGATACCACACAACCTTTAGCACTGCCTACATCCGTAATCACCGTGTTATCGCTGATATGATCCTTAATACTATTAAAGACGCTGCGGTAGGTATCCAAAGGAGTTGCAATTAAAACAATATCAGCCTTCTCAATACCGGTTTTATAATCCGTTTCGCCACGATCAATAACACCTGCCGCACACGCGGCATTTAAGCGCTCTGTATTGCGACCCACACCCACGATCGTCTTACAGTAAGACGCACGTTTTAAGGCCAGTGCCAGAGAACCACCAATCAGTCCAACACCGATAATACAAAGTCGATTAATCATAAGGCTATGTGGTCTATAAGACTGCGGACGGGTAGGATCCCAACAGCTTTAATAAGGCGGCTTCTTGTTCCAGCGCTCTTAATGCCCGCTTCATGGGTAAATCATCCGTATGACCAATAATGTCGATAAAGAAAACATAATCCCACATACTGCGACGCGAAGGTCGTGACTCAATACGCGTCATATTCAACTCGTGATTGGCCAAAGGAGTAATAATATCAAACAAGGCACCTGCCTTATTTTTTACTGCGACCATAATCGATGTTTTATCGTCTCCACTGGCCGGTACAGTCTGTTCGCCAATAACCAGAAAACGCGTTGTATTGTCAGGCTCGTCCTCAATATTGGATGCCAACACATTCAGTTTATAAAGTTGCGCAGCATGTTCACTGCCTAAGGCTGCAACTTCGGGATTTTCGGCTGCCTGTCGTGCTGCTTCAGCATTGCTACTGACCGCAACCCGTTCAACACCCGGCAGTTTATTCGCTAACCACTCCCGGCATTGAGCCAAAGCCTGTTGATGCGCCATTACCTTTTTAATCTGCGCCAGGCTTGCGGCATTACTCAAGAGATGATGGTGCACACGCAACAACACCTCACCGCAAATCTTTAACGGTGATGAAACAAACATGTCGAGTGTATGATTAACCATTCCTTCAGTTGAATTTTCAATGGGCACCACACCATAAGACGCCGCTCCGGCTTCAACCTCACGAAACACCTCATCAATAGCCGACATCGGCTGCGAATTAATTGCCTGACCGAAGTGTTTTAGTACCGCTAACTCAGTGAAGGTACCGACTGGACCCAGGTAAGCAATGGTCATCGGTTTCTCTAACGCCAGACAGGTTGACATAATCTCCCGAAACAGGCGTGCAACCTCCTCGTCACCTAAAGGACCTTTATTTCGCTCCTGTATTTTCCGCAGGATCTGCGCTTCACGTTCTGGCCGGTAAAATGCCGAGCCATCTTCAGATTCTCGTTTTATGCCCGCAATTTTCTGCGCCAGGCGCGCACGGTCACTGATCAGTTTCTGGAGTTTAATATCCAGCGCGTCGATTTGCTCCCGGATTTTTTCAAGCTTTCCCATAACTGGCCTATCGTATTGAAGAATCCGTAGTTTGTTGAAAAATGTCGTGCATTACAAGATGAACATGCCTATTGCTCTTAAAGGTCTATGATAAAAATAAACCGGAAACAGAATTTCCGGTTTATTTAATATGCAGGCATTTGTGCAGTTTAATAATATTGCTAAAGTACTCGCACAGCCAATACACCTTCAATTGCCCTAATCTGATCAACCACTTTACCGTTAAGCTTGGTCTCGGCATCCAGTAGTGTATAGGCTAAATCACCTCTTGATTCGTTCACCATATGCACGATATTAACATTGCCGCTACCCAGCACATGTGAAATCTGACTAACCATATCGGGACGGTTTTCATTTACCACCGCCAATCGCTGTTTGCCTGCGCGAGGCAAGTTGACGGTTGGGAAATTGACCGAATTTATTACATTACCATTTTCAAGGTAATCGCGAACCTGATCAGCGACCATTACTGCGCAATTCTCTTCGGCTTCAGCGGTTGAGGCACCCAAATGCGGCAGCGTAATCACCCTCTCAGATTTTCTTAACTTATTATTTGGAAAATCAGTAACGTATGCGTAAACCTTACCGGTTTCAATTCCTTTTAGTACAGCATCGTCATCGACAATCCCACCACGCGCAAAATTAAGAATTACTGCATTATCCGGCATGAGTGCAAGTCGCTCTGCGTTAAGCAGATTCTTTGTTGATTCAACCAGCGGTACATGAAAGGTTACAAAATCAGCTTTGCTAAACAGGTTATCAATGCTTGCGGCCTGTTCGATATCCGCAGATAAACGCCACGCACTTTGCACTGTAATCTGCGGATCAAAACCAACAACTCGCATGCCCAACGCTCGCGCAGCATTGGCTACCTGTACACCAATGGCACCTAAACCCACAACACCTAAGGTTCGACCTGGTAATTCAAATCCAGCGTATTTCTTTTTACCTGCTTCAACAGCTTTGGCCAGTTCAGCATCTGTTTCTTCTGCTGTATTGACAGTGTATTCCCAGCCCTGACAAATACTGCGACAGGCCAAAAGCATGCCCGCAATAACCAGCTCCTTTACAGCATTGGCATTTGCACCAGGAGCGTTAAACACCACGACACCTGCCTTACTCATTCGATCCAGCGGGATGTTATTAACACCCGCGCCGGCGCGACCAACCGCCTTAAGCGTCGCAGGGATTTCCATATCGTGCATTTTAAAAGACCGTAATAAAATAGCGTCCGGCTTTTGAATTTCGGATGCAATTTCGTAGCCATCACGCGGTAAACGCTCCAGGCCTACGGGTGAAATATTATTTAATGTCAGTACTTTGTGCATATTACTTTACTCTATAAATTAGAAATTCAATACGTCACAGAGACGCAAAGGCGCGGAGTATAAATTTGTTAAAAAACGTACAGTTTAAATTCCCTTTATCAGTTTTCTATGTCTCCGCAGTAAAATATTCTTAAGCGTGACTGCGCTCGAACTCCTGCATAAACGCAATCAGGGCATCTATTCCTTCTTCAGGCATAGCGTTGTAGATGCTTGCACGCATGCCACCGACCGAACGATGGCCTTTTAAAGTCACCAGGTTATTCTCTGCTGCAAGTTTAAGAAACTCGCCATCCAGATCAGCGTTTGCCAATGTGAAGGGAACGTTCATCCAGGAGCGGCTTTTAACTTCAACCGGGTTAGCGTAGAAACTGGAACTATCTATAGCAGCATAAAGCTTTTCGGCTTTACGCTGGTTAATTTCTGCCATGGCTTGAAGACCACCTTTCTCTTTCAACCACTGAAATACCAGTCCCGCCAGATACCAGGCATAAGTCGGAGGCGTATTGGACATTGAACCGGCTTTTGCCTGCACTGCATAATCAAACAAAGTTGGGCATGGATTTATTGTTGCGCCCAATAAGTCCTCCCGAACAATAACAATGGTTAGTCCTGCCGGCCCCACATTCTTTTGTGCGCCTGCATATATGACGCCGAATTGGCTAACGTCTATCGGGCGCGACAATATGGTTGATGACATGTCCACCGCAAGGGGCACATTCCCTGTTTCCGGCACCCAGTGAAATTCAACACCACCAATTGTTTCGTTTGGCGTGTAATGAACATAAGCGGCTTCCGGATTAAGGTTCCAACTATCGAATTCCGGAATAATTGAGAAATTTGACTCTTCAGCCGTTGCTGCAACATTCACATCACAAAAACGTTTTGCTTCTGCAATGGCTTTTTTGGACCATGCGCCCGTATTAATGTAATCAGCGGTTTTATTGCCGCGCAGCAGATTAACGGGAACCATTGCAAACTGCATGGTCGCACCACCCTGCAAAAACAATACTTTGTAATTATCCGGAATAGACATTAATTCACGCAGGTCAGATTCCGCTTGCTCGGCTACGGATACAAATTCTTTACTGCGATGACTCATCTCCATAATGGATGCGCCTTTACTGCCCCAATCAAGCATTTCCTGCTGTGCTTTTTTAAGCACATCTTCCGGCAGCATCGCTGGCCCAGCACTAAAGTTATAGACTCTTGACATTACTTCTCCTGCAATTTGAATATCAAATCTTAATTAACCGCAAACCTCCAGCGATCAGTTTAAGACTTTTATATAACGAAATATCACTAACGATATGATTTTAAAAGTAAGCCCCAACTATTCAAATTCGACTTACTCTTTCTCGGTCACGGCTTCTGTATTGCTTACATTACAAAAACCTGATTGTACTGCTTCGCAGAAAAGATAACTCACTGCCTGCTAATGCCGTGAATATCCTTTCACTACTAATTTACTCCGCTCTAAACACTGCTTAACTGGATTCAGTATCTTCACCCAGATTTTCAATTCGCTCGACTTCAACCAGTTTTTCATCTTCATTTAAACGAATCAGGCGTACACCCTGAGTATTGCGACCCATAATGGACACATCATCAGCTTCGGTTCTAACCAGAACACCACCATCGGATATCAACATTATTTCATCGCCATCCTTAACGCGCACCGCGCCAATAACTGCTCCATTACGTTCATTGGTCTGAATTGAAACAACACCCTGGCCACCACGACCTTGCAAGGGATACTGCTCCACCGGTGTTCGCTTGCCAAATCCATTTTCGGTAGCCGTTAATACTGCGCCTTTGTTGGCGATAATCAAAGCAATAACACGCTGACTTTTCTTCATCTTGATACCGCGTACACCGGCAGCCGTTCTACCCATTGGACGCACATCGCCTTCAGCGAATTTTATGGCCTTGCCCGCATCGGTAAATAACATGATATCGCGTTCGCCATCTGTTACCGCCACATCAATCAGATAATCACCTTCACGAATATCAATTGCACGGATACCACTCACACGTGGCTTAGAAAAATGCGAAAGCGGTGTGCGCTTGACAGTACCGTTACCGGTTGACATAAATACATAATGATCTTCATCAAATTCCCGCACTGCCATCAAAGCATTGATGCGCTCACCTTCTTCCAGGGGCAATAAGTTTACTATCGGTTTACCACGTGCAGTACGGCTGGCGATTGGCAGCTCATACACCTTTAACCAATATAATTTACCTTTACTGGAAAAACACAAAAGCGTGTCATGAGTATTGGCAATAAAAAGCTTGTCAACAAAGTCTTCTTCTTTCATGCGGGTAGCTGTCTTACCACGACCACCACGTTTCTGCGTTTTGTAATCCGATAGTGGCTGTGCTTTGGCATAACCAGCATGAGATAAGGTGACCACCACGTTTTCTTCGCTGATCAGGTCTTCAACTGTTAATTCCGACTGATCAGCATGAATCACCGTACGTCGCTCGTCCCCATAGCGATCTGCAATATCCTGTAATTCGTCACGAATGACTGTTTTCAGGCGCTCCGGATTGCAGAGAATATCCAGCAAATCCCGAATCTTATCCAGCAGCTCGCTGTATTCCTGAACAATCTTGTCCTGTTCCAGACCAGTCAGGCGGTGCAGGCGCAATTCAAGAATGGCCTGTGCCTGCGCTTCTGACAAACGATAGCCTTCATCAGACAATCCGCACTCACTCGCCAGGTCATCGGGTCGCGATACATCAGCACCGCTACGTTGCAACATATCGCTGACGACACCAGCCACCCATACCCGCTCTACCAGTTGCGCCTTGGCTTCTGCCGGGCTGGCTGAAGCTTTGATCAGGGCAATAACTTCATCAATATTGGCCAAGGCAACCGCCAGGCCTTCCAGAACATGGGCGCGTTCGCGCGCCTTGCGTAAATCAAATATGGTGCGACGTGTTACAACTTCCCGGCGATGCGCGATAAAAGCATCCAGTACCTGCCGAAGATTCAGCAGCTTGGGTTGGCCGTCAACCAGCGCCACCATATTAATGCCAAAAACGGTCTGCAACTGTGTGTGCTGATACAGGTTGTTTAAGACAACTTCGGCAACCTCGCCTCGACGCAACTCGATAACCACGCGCATACCATGCTTATCAGACTCGTCACGGATCTCGGTAATTCCTTCAAGTTTTTTATCCCTGACCAGTTCTGCAATTCGCTCCTGCAGGCGAGCCTTATTCACCTGGTAGGGTAACTCGGTAATGATGATGCGCTCTTTACCGGATTTTTCATTCGTTTCAATTTCGGTTTGCGCCCGTACAACTATGCGGCCGCGCCCGGTGCGATAGGCTCGACGAATCCCCGCCGCCCCGTTAATAATCCCCGCAGTAGGAAAATCGGGCCCCGGCAAATGCTGCATCAAGTCATTCACATCCAGATCTGGATTGTCCAGCAACGCCAGACAGGCATTAATCACTTCGTTCAGATTATGCGGGGGAATGTTTGTCGCCATACCGACGGCAATACCGGAAGAGCCGTTGACAAGTAGGTTGGGTACGCGAGTGGGCAAAACAGATGGTTCACTTTCAGCACCATCGTAGTTGGGCACATAATCGACCGTATCTTTTTCCAGATCAGCCAGTAACTCATGGGCCAGACGCGCCATGCGTACTTCGGTATAACGCATTGCCGCTGGGGCATCACCATCGACTGAGCCGAAGTTGCCCTGCCCGTCTATCAGCATATAACGCATGGAAAATGGCTGCGCCATACGAACCATGGTGTCGTAGACTGCCGAATCACCATGCGGATGATATTTGCCGATAACATCCCCAACCACACGCGCTGATTTTTTATAGGCTTTATTCCAGTCGTTGCCCAGCACATTCATGGCATACAACACACGCCGATGCACGGGTTTGAGACCATCGCGAACATCCGGCAGTGCTCGGCCAACGATCACGCTCATCGCGTAATCAAGGTAAGACTGACGCATCTCGTCTTCTAGATTTATCGGGAATAGTTCTTTTGCGATTTCGGCCATGAATTGCCTAAATAATGGGAGTAAATCATCAAGTGTCAGCCCCATATAGAGGCCAATACGCTAAACTCGCAATTTTAGCACACCCTGCCTAACCACCGCATTAGGAAAGAAAGTTCTTAGAAAAGCACTGAGGCGCTCAGAATTAAAAATAGTGCCTAAATCTCGGGATAATTGCGCTTTGGCAAACAGAAACTCGTTAAAACACCTTAAATTAACGAAAAGCCGCACGCATACGGTCTTTATTCGGAGCCGCTACAACGCTGGTCTCGGTAACAATATAGTCGATTAACTCTGATGGCGTGATATCAAACACTGGATTCCAGGCCTCGACACCGTCTATTCCAATATCTAACTGTCCGACGCTAAATAACTCGCTGCTGGAACGTTGCTCAATGGGAATATTGCAGCCTTTTGTAATTGACATATCAACGGTGCTGGTCGGTGCAGCAACCATAAAATTAACACCATGCTGACGTGCCAGCACCGCCAGACTATAGGTGCCAATTTTATTGGCCACGTCGCCGTTCGCTACAATGCGATCAGCACCGACCACTACCCAGTCCACTTTCCCCTGTCGCATCAAACTGGCAGCAGCACCCTCACATAGTAATGTGGTTGGTATGCCTTCGCGCTGGAGCTCCCAGGCGGTCAACCGTGAGCCCTGTAACCAGGGCCGGGTTTCGTCCGCATAAACCTGTGCTAATTTACCAGTCTCCCAGGCTGATCGAATAACGCCAAGCGCCGTGCCGTAACCGCCTGTCGCCAAAGCGCCTGCATTGCAGTGGGTGAGTATTCTGCTGTCGCCCTGCAAGAGGTTTGCGCCAGCTCGCCCGATATGCAGGTTGGCAGCAATATCTTCAGCATGTATAGCCTCTGCTTCACGCAGTAACTCAGCGACCAGATCACTGTTAACACTATCCAGTTTCTTTTTCATCCGCGCTAACGCCCAGTCAAGATTAATCGCAGTGGGTCTGGATAACCCCAAACCCTGCATATCCTGAATAATGGCCGGGTAACCCGATGTAGTATCAAGGTGTGTCTGTGCAGACAGGACCACTGCGTAAGCTGCGGCGATGCCAATAGCCGGCGCGCCACGTACAACCATTTCACGAATTGCTTTAGCGACCTCTTCAGCATTACCGCATCGTAAATAAACTTCATCATTTGGCAGTAACCGCTGATCAAGTAAATAAAGGCCATTGTCCTGCCACTTGATAGACTGAATAGTTTGCTCAGGAGTATTCATTTTAAAATTAGTGCGCCGAGTGCCGAAAAACCCACATCTTATTCAGCAGGAAAGTTATAAGTGGAATAATCAATACTACAATTGCCAGCGATATGCGATGACCAAGTTGCAGCGTGTTTTCAAGAACAGCCAGAATGCCTTCACTGGCAATAAAAGTTAAAATAGAAACAATGATAAAACGTCGAAATATTTCCTGACTTAACGCCACCCTAAATGTAAAGCGACTATGGCCACAGTAGGAAACTACCACCGCGGTAACATAACCTATCAAATTACAAACGTATAAATTAACGGCCAGCAATTCGTGGAAAAATAGCGCAACCAGATAATGCGTCAGAGTTGCAATAACGCCAACCACGCAAAAAACAAAGAACTGCCTTACGGTCACTGAGCTAATCACTTTCATTATCCATTCGCCATTATCAGCAAATCTCCCGGTCTTAATCTTTACGGCATAAACAGAATGCACTTAAACCAAAATATTTATTAAGACCAAATAGTGTTTGACGCTCCAGATCATGCACAGCGATTAATCCGCTATTTAACCAGGCAGGGTAGTCTTTTAGTTCACTTTTTACTTTCGACTGGGCGCGTTGCAACATGGCCTTGCCAATAAGACGTGCAACCGCAGCAAACGGGAACAAGCTGCCAAAGAAGTAACGGCTTTTTACACATGTCATACCCGCCTGTGTAACGACACCCTCGAGCATCTTAATAGTGTAACGTCTGTAGTGCTCAAGAAATACGTCATGCCCCGACCAAAGAAACTGAAATGCTGGTACAGTTATAAATACGTAACCACCTTTTTTCATTTTATCGGTATAGCTTTTAAGAAGCGCCAAATCATCTGCAACGTGCTCCAGCACATCCATCATCAGAATAAGATCTTGCGAGATATCATCGGTCGACTTAATAAAACTAATCGGCTTACTATTGTGCTCTATTGTTTGTTCACTACTGTAGTTCGGGTCCACACAGACCGCACTATCACAAACCCCGGCATCAAGCAGCTGGCGGGAAAATATTCCTGCCCCGGCCCCAACATCCAGTACTTCAGGTATTTTCAATTCGCCAAGAAACTTTCGCATGGCGCGTCCTTTTGAGACGTAATACCAATGATTCTGGCTATTATCACCAAGTATGTCTTGTTCTTTTAAATCCACTAAATTCTATTCTCCTGCCATAACTACGATTCAAACCATACAAACTTATTACGAAAGGTATATCGCTTCTGGCAAATCTTTATACACCATATCCATAGCAGTGCGAGGATTGGCCGAAATATAATAAATAACGCCAAATAATATTACCGGGGCCACTTAAGCGGTATCATCAAAACCGATTTTCTCAGAGATGACATAAAGAGGCCGGTTTTTGGATTCGATATATATTCTGCCGATATACTCGCCAAGCAAGCCAAGAAACAATAACTGCACACCCCCTAGAAACAAGATCACTACCATTAAAGAGGCGTAACCTGGAACATCTCGACCTAGATACAGCGTTCTTCCAAGAATAAACAATCCATACACCAATGAAGAACCGGCTATCAGCATGCCTATATAAACTCCAAGTCGAATCGGCATAGTGCTAAAGGAAGTGATTCCGCTAAGAGCAAAGTTCCATAGTTTCCAGAAATTAAATTTGGTTTTACCCTCAGCTCTTTCCTGACGTACAAACTCAACAGCCGTATCGCGAAAACCCGGCCAACAAAACAAACCCTTCATAAATCGGTCTTTCTCTGTCAGGGTCTTCAATACGTCCAGTACTTTACGATCCAGAAGTCGATAGTCGCCCACATTGTCTGGAATATTCGTGTGGCTAATGCGATTAAAAACTTTATAGAACCAGCCGGCAGTTTGTCTTTTTATAACACCATCGGATAATCGTGATACCCGTTTTGCATAAACAACATCATAGCCTTCAAACCATTTAGCGACCATGTCCTGTATGAGTTCCGGCGGATCCTGTAGATCCACATCAATAGGGATTGCTGCATCACCAGTGGCAAAGTCAACAGCAGCCGACATCGCCGGCTCTTTGCCAAAGTTCCGGGAAAATGAAATGATTTTTAGACGAGAGTCTGTTGCCGCCTTCGCTTTTAGCCAGGCCAGGGTGTCATCTGTTGACCCGTCATTCACGCAGATTATTTCATAGTCAAGCGCAATACTTTGCAGAACATCCGAAATCTTTGCAAAAAATACCGGCAACACCTCAACCTCGTTATACATTGGCACAAGGATGGAAAGCTTCTTTTTAATATCAGACATGAGCTGGATCTGCCTCTGCTTGATCGTTTGTATCTTTTTCGTTTATGTCATTATGCTCGAGCACTGGTTGATCAACCGCAGTACCTGAATCTATCATTTGTTTTACGGCTTTCGAGTTCTGTTCAGCATGCGAACGTCGCGTGCCCAGAAATAATGCTATCTGCGCGAGAGCCAGACCTTCGAATGGTTTGCGGTAGCGCCCTTCATTGACGACCAACGGCGTCAAACCCTG
>CAJHXT010000182.1_pt1 | contig 13024 bp, 11 predicted proteins | sample 9198451 | NCBI WGS metagenome assembly CAJHXT01 (sample SAMEA7708326, study PRJEB35096) | sediment metagenome | biome: marine neritic benthic zone biome [ENVO:01000025]; feature: sediment [ENVO:00002007]; material: shallow marine sediment [ENVO:03000034] sea grass bed [ENVO_01000059] ... | reverse complement strand
GCTTAAAGTTGTGTTTTTTTGCATACTGAGAAAGCAGCGCAAAATCGCCCTGGCGCTTAAAACCAAAACGGGTATCATCTCCGATGATCAGGTGTTTTATACCCAGTTTTTCTATCAGCAAATCTTCAATAAATGCTTCTGCCTTCATGCTTGCTAACTGCCTGTTAAAACGTAAGCACAAAACGCGGTCGATTCCAAAGGCATCAAATACTTCCAGTTTTTCACGAAATCGCGTTAAGCGCGGTGGAGAAGTATCGGGTGAGAAATACTCCCGTGATAGTGGCTCGGTTGTAATAAGTAGAGAAGGCAATTTAAGTTTGTTGCTGGCAGCTAGCACCTGTTTCAGCAATTGTTGATGACCGAGATGAATACCGTCAAAGTTGCCAAAGGTTGCAACGCAACCACAATGCTTCGGCTTTAAATTGTAGCTACCGCGAATAACCTGCATTAATGGTGTCCAAGGAAATACTGCATACGCAGACCCGAGACCCGCATAACAGCAAAGTAAATCAGTACAGCAGGGATAATCAATGCGGATAGCATCAAAGCGCGATGCCAGAGTGAAAAATTCAGCCAAATATCAAAACTTGGATTGGCATAATAAATTAGCAACGACATTAAAGCTGTTGCTGTAAATATTTGTAGAATCAGTTTGATCCAGCCAGTCTGCAGATGATATGCCTGAGCTTTTCGCAGTCCGCGGTAAAGCAGAAAGGTCTGTATCCAGGCGCCCAAAGAAGTTGCCAGAGCCAGCCCCACATGTGCCCAGCGAATCTCCTGAATATACAGTGGTGCCACCAAAGCGACACTTAACAACAGTTTTATAAAAATGGTGCGGATGGTAATTTTCAGAGGCGTTCGCGCATCATGACGCGCAAAAAATCCTGGTGTTAATATTTTTACATAACCAAAAGCCGGTAGACCAACCGCATAGGCGATCAGGCTGAGTCGTGACATCTCGGCCATATCTACAGTGAATTTACCGTAGTGGAATAAAGTCACCATAATTGGGCCAGCCAGTAGCACCAGTCCCAGTGCTGCCGGAACAGTGATTAAAGTGTTTAAGCGCATACCCCAGTCGAGGTTTTTGGTGAAACCTTCAGGGTCTTCGCTGGCGTGCTTACTGGACAAGCTCGGTAATAAGACCGTGGCAATAGCAATGCTGAATATCCCGAGTGGCAGCTCTACCAGACGATCAGAGGCATATAACCAGCTAATGCTACCGGAAACCAGAAACGATGCCAGAAACAAATCCAGTATCAGACTGATCTGCACAACGGATGATCCAACTAATGCTGGCAACATCAGCTTAATTACTTTTTGCAGGCCTTCATGTTTCCATTTGATACGCGGTCGTGGCAGCATACCCAGCCGCAGCAAAAATGGTATTTGGAACATCAACTGGACCAGGCCGGCGATAAAAGTACCCACCGCCAGTGCCATGATTGGAATATCAAGAATCGGCCGCAACCATATAGCCGAAGCGATTAAGCAAAGGTTTAACAAAACAGGAGTAAATGCTGGGATGGCAAACTCTTTAAAACTATTCTGGATAGAACCTGCTAGTGCCACAAGCGATATAAATAAAAGATAAAAGGCGGTGTAGCGCAGCATGCTGGTTGCCAGCTCATGACGTTCCGCTTCGAAGCCGAATCCGATCAAGTGAATCACCAGCGGTGCTGCTGCGGCGACTAAAATAGTAAAGAGTAAAAGAAATCCAGCTAGCGCACCGGTAACATGAGCGACCAGGTCCTTTAGGGCTTCTGCACTGCGTTTTTCCTTATATTCAGCAAAGACAGGGATAAATGCCTGTGAAAACGAGCCTTCAGCGAATAGTCGTCGAAAAAAATTGGGGATTTTGAAAGCTATAAAAAAAGCGTCTGTTTTACCGGTTAAACCAAATATCACCGCGATCGCGATATCTCGCGCCAGACCGGATATTCTGGACAGCATCGTCATACCGCCAACTGTGCCGGTGGCGCCCAGTAGCCCAACTTTCTTGCGGCTGTGTTCTGGTTTTTCAGAATTCTGTTGTTTCATAGAGGCGGCAAGTCTACCGCGGAACCGGGCGCCTGTAACGCAGGAATCCACATCCGGGTGCGAGAATTTAAAACCTGAGCAGCTAGCCATCAGGAAATTGACAAGGTAGGGGTGAGTTGGGATAATCGCGGCCCTTTCGACTACCCTAAGATTAGAGGAATAATACGTGGCGAATTCAGCGCAAGCCGCAAAACGAGCCAGACAGGCTGAGAAAGCACGCTCGCACAATGCCAGTCTGCGATCTCAATACCGTACGGCAATTAAAAAAGTTCTAAAGGCCCTGGAGGCCAAAGATAAAACGGCCGCCGTTGAATCGTACAAGCAGGCTGTGCCGGTGCTGGATTCCATGGTGAACAAACATATTATTCATCAAAACAAGGCATCCCGACATAAAAGTCGCTTGAATGAACAAATTAAATTATTGGGTTAACGTTGAAGCAGATACATAAAAAGCCGGTGTGTAACCGGCTTTTTTATTGTCTGCAATGATTAGGCTTCCTAAACGGTTACCACAAGGTTATCGCGATGAATAAGCTCTGGTTCATCGATATAGCCCAGAGTTTTCTCCACTTTTTTACTGGACAGCCCTTTTATCTGGCTGGTTTCCGACGAGCTGTAGTTGATTAGGCCACGAGCAATTTCTTGCCAGTTTGAATCGACACACTTAACCAGGTCTCCACGCAAGAACTCACCTTGCACCGCTGTCACGCCGACGGGTAACAGGCTACGGCCTTTTTCTTGCAGCACTTTTACTGCACCATTATCCAGCACCACCAATCCTTTTGGCACCAGTCGACCGGCCAGCCATTGCTTGCGCGCGCTGAGAGCGCCTTGCGTGGCGGTAATTAATGTACCCTGATGTTCGCCATTTAGCAGGCGGTGCAGGCCGTTCTCCAAGCTGCCGGACATAATGACAGTGTGTGTGCCGGATCGGGCTGCTGTTTTCGCTGCATGCACTTTTGTAATCATACCGCCGCGGCCCAGTGAGTTATTACTTGGTCCTGCGGCCAGCAATAACTGCTCATCATCAGCTGCTGCAGTACTGATTAAGTTGGCAGCGGCATTACCTTTTGGGTCGCTATCAAACAGTCCTGCCTGGTCAGTGAGCAAAACAAGAAGATCAGCCTCAATTAAATTTGCCACCATGGCAGCGAGAGAATCATTGTCACCGAATCGAATCTCTTCCGTGGCGACGGTATCATTCTCATTCACAATTGGTACAACCCCAAGATCCAGCAGAGTTTTTAAGGTACTGCGAGCATTTAAATAACGTCGTCTGTTGGCCAGGTCATCATGTGAAAGTAAAACCTGAGCGGTATGCAGATTGTGTTTTTGAAAGTTATCTTCGTAGCATCCCACCAGACCCATTTGCCCAACTGAAGCTGCCGCCTGTAGCTCATGCAGTGCATGAGGTCTCTTTTTCCAGCCCAGACGAGCCATACCTTCTGCAACTGAACCCGATGAAACTAGAACAATACGCCGCTTTTTACTAATCAAACCGGAGATCTGCTCAGTCCAGCCATAAACCGCATTATTGTCTAGACCACGCCCATCACGGGTAATTAAGGCGCTGCCGATCTTAATAACAATGCGTTTTGACTTACTCAATATCTGTTGTACGTTCATAGTCTTCTGTCGCTGCAATTTGTCTGGATTGCTCGAGGTACTGTTGAATTTTCTGGCATAAGGTTTTGGTTCCCGTGCCATCCAGAGCTGAGATTCTATAGACTGGCCCTACCCAATTCAGGGCCTGAATCAAATCACTAACATTTTGATTCAGTTCCTCTTCCGGTATCAGGTCTGTTTTATTTACTACCAGCCAGCGCGGTTTACCAGCAAGTTCAGCGCTGTATTTTTCCAACTCAGCGATTATTTTTAAGGCATCATCAGCTGGTGTTGAACCGTCGAAAGGTGAAATATCAACAAGATGTAACAATAATCCAGTACGAGAAAGGTGTTTTAAAAAGCGCACACCCAGCCCGGCGCCATCCGCGGCGCCTTCGATCAATCCGGGAATATCGGCTACTACAAAGCTATGGTGTTTATCGATATCAACTACACCAAGATTGGGGTGCAAGGTAGTAAAGGGGTAATCCGCGACTTTCGGTCTGGCCGCTGATACCGCCCGGATAAAAGTCGATTTGCCGGCATTGGGTAAACCCAGCAATCCCACATCAGCCAGAACCTTTAGTTCCAGCCGCAAGTCACGTTTCTCGCCGCTTGTACCCCTACTGAACTGGCGCGGTGCACGATTCACTGAACTCTTATAACGGGTATTGCCCAGCCCATGAAAGCCTCCCTGGGCCACAAGAAGCTTCTGGTCCACCTCAGTGAGATCACCAATAAGTTCTTCGGTGTCTTTGTCATAGGCCAGTGTTCCTACGGGAACCGGTATCAGCAAATCATCGCCGCCCCTACCGGTTTTGTTGAGCCCTTGTCCCGGTTGCCCATTAATAGCGTTAAAACGACGGGTATGGCGAAAGTCTGCCAGAGTATTAAGATTGATGTCGGCAATCAGGTAGACAGAACCGCCGTCTCCACCATCGCCACCATCCGGTCCACCAAATGGGATGTATTTTTCACGCCTGAAGCTGACTATGCCATCGCCGCCTTTACCGGCCTGGACTGTGATGGTTGCTTCATCAACAAACTTCATGTCTCTACTTCCAGAAAATCTCTCATTGTTCGAATATTTGCGGTAGCGTTGTGTTCAAATAATGATGTGCTGGTGAAAATATTTCTCTTAATTACACACCACCGTTTCGCTATTGAAAGAAAATTTCCATAAGAAGCATCCTCCTTATTCCTTTGGGTTACAGCTTTAACTGTGCGTTTTAATCCTGGGTAGACAGCGCGAGTATGGACCAAACTGATCACAACGTGAAATTTACAGTACCCCAAATACAAACCCCGTCACTAGGACGGGGTTTGGAATTTCTAAATGCCCGCAGCTTAGGCAGTGACGATATTTACAAATGTGCGCTTGTTTGGTCCTTTAGTCTGAAAAACAACTTTGCCATTGGCTTTGGCAAATAAGGTGTGATCTTTACCACACCCAACATTCACTCCAGCATGAAATTTGGTTCCACGCTGGCGGACCAGAATATTGCCGGCTAGAACCTGCTCACCGCCATAGCGTTTAACGCCCAGGCGTTTGGATATCGAATCGCGGCCATTTCGGGTACTGCCGCCTGCCTTTTTATGTGCCATTACTTGCTCTCACTCTTTTTGCTGGACGTCTTTTTCTTAGACGCGGTTTTCTTTTTCGAAGCGGCTTTTTTAGAGGCGGTCTTCTTTGTGACTGCCTTTTTCGCGACAGCTTTTTTCTTAGCGCTCGCTTTTTTCTCTTCAGCCGGCTTATCGGTCTTTTTAGCCGCGGGTTTTGCGGCTGCTTTACCGCCAATAGCGGTAATTTCGATTTCTGTATAGCTCTGACGATGACCCATCTGCTTGCGATGGTGTTTACGTCGCTTGAATTTAATCACTTCTATTTTTTTGCCGCGGCCGTGCTTCTTAATACTGGCCGATACGGTTTTGCCTTCCAAAATCGGGTTACCCAGCTGGACGTCGCCGGCATCGGCGATCATCAGGACCTGGTCAAAAGAAATGGTTTCACCTTCTGCGGCAGCGAGCTTTTCAACCCGTAGGACATCGCCCTGGCTCACTTTGTACTGTTTGCCGCCTGTTTTGATTACTGCGTACATTATCTAAATCCAATTTGCGGGTTGTAAAAAAGGGTCGCGAATTCTATCGTTTCGCTGCTGCTTGGTCAATGTGCGTAGGACTTAAATGCTGAATTGGGCTATAGAACGCCGTTCGGTCAATGCAGTAATTGGGTTCAGGTCTTTTTTGTCGGGGCAGAAAAGGTTGTTGAACGGCGCAGAAGTAAGGTTCTGGTCCATATTAGCCCTTTTCGCGGCGAGTTTGGCCAATGCTGGTACGGGTCTGCTACTTTCATTGACAGCGATTGCGGGCAACCATAGGATGCAGTTTGCCTGGCAGAAATGACCCGATAGCTTAATAACTATAATGGATGTTGACAAAATTCTAGCTCCCGTCGCTGAAGATATGTCTTTAGTGAACCAACTCATATCCGATCGTCTGCGTTCGGAGGTTGTTCTGATCAATCAGTTGGGTGCCTATATTATTAACAGCGGTGGCAAGCGTCTGCGTCCATTGCTGGTTTTATTAACAGCCCGGGCCTGTGGCTACAAGGCTCAGCAGCACATCAGTCTTGCAGCAATCGTTGAGTTTATCCATACCGCAACCCTGTTGCATGATGATGTTGTTGATGCCTCGGAGCTACGACGTGGACGAGAGACAGCAAACACCGTATGGGGCAACGAAGCCAGCGTTCTGGTTGGAGATTTCCTATACTCTCGTGCCTTCCAGATGATGGTGGAGCTGGAGAACAACCGCATTTTGCAGATACTTGCCGATGCGACAAATATCATTGCAGAAGGTGAAGTTCTACAATTGCTCAATGTGCACAACCCGGACACGACAGAAGCGGAATATTTACGCGTCATACTGAGCAAAACTGCCAAGTTGTTTGAGGCTGGAACCCAACTCGGCGCTGTGATTGCACAAATGGAACCGAATGTTGAACAGGCGATGGCGGATTATGGCTTACATCTAGGTACGGCGTTTCAGTTAATTGACGATGTGCTGGATTACAGCGCAGAGCCGGAACAGCTGGGGAAAAATATCGGCGATGATCTGGCTGAAGGTAAACCCACATTGCCGCTGATCTATGCTATGGCAAATGGTAGCGAAGAGGATGCTGCCTGCGTACGCATGGCTATTGAAAAAGGTAGTCTGGACGACATAGAGAATGTTGTGGCTGCACTAAAGCGATCGGATGCCATAAGCTATACCCATCAGATTGCGCAGACGGAAGCGAAAAAGGCGAGAGCTGCATTAGCAGTCTTACCCGATAGCATATATCGAGACAGTCTGGAGGACTTAGCCAGATACGCGATCGAGAGAAGCTACTGATAGAGAAACTTGTTGATCTGGTCTTAGTGGTGAATAACTGTTTGCAGTTTTAATGAATACATCTTAATTGTTAGCCGGATTCTTCCGGTAGAGCTTCACTCGCACAGCCATGTGCTCGGGAATTTGGATTATCTCTAAGTTTTTTAATTAAAAAAATATACTCGCCGTGGCTTTACGGCTCGGGCTTCAGATAAAATAGTCTGGCGGCATAAAAAAGTTGGTTGGATCATCGGAGTGTAGCTCAGCCTGGTAGAGCACTGTCTTCGGGAGGCAGGGGTCGAAGGTTCAAATCCTTTCACTCCGACCAACTGAGGAGGTAATGATTATCTTTAGCCACCCAAAACTAGGAACTTGAGGTTCACTGAGGAGGTGGTGCGTGGAATGCTATCTTTGGTATGGTGCTTGAGGTAAGCAAACCTGCACTTTTAGCGAGATAAACTATTTTTATTCGCGATCCATCCGCGAGAGCCTATCTCCCACATTCTAGAAATATGCCGGCGTCCCTCCGGCGAGACTATCTCCCACATCCATGTGGTCGCACTCCGACCAACTGCGGAGAGTATGTAAAACTTTAGCCACTCAAAACCAGGGACTTGAGGTTCACACCGGAGATAATGCATGGGATAACATACTTTTCTAGGTGCTTGCTACCGAGCTAATAATCATCAGAATGCCTCGAAACCAGATCGAAGAGTTGGGCTTTAATGCAGGGTATCTTTAGCCCGAGCCGCAAAGCCGCGGCGAGAATATTCACTTTTGTTTTATAAAGGGCTCTCGTTCTGTGGTGCTTGCTACCTTAAAGGTTCGAATTTTTGGTGAGTTGGTAATTTATCCACCGAAAATCTCGCGTTTAATAATATGCTGGCTCCCGAACACAATCAGAATACTACTGTTATTATGCGGAGTCCGTCCGCAAAAACCTGTCTCCTAAATCCACTTAGTCGGGATGTGTGAGACAAATGTCTACCGGATGGACCCGGTTAATATAAAGATTAATTCGTTAAAGCCGGCGAGCCTATCTCCCACAGCCCTGTGCTCGAGATCAAAGAGTTGGTTGGGTTTTAAGACAGGGTAACTTTAGCTCGAGCCACAGTTTTGTGTAAGTGAATCTGTTCTATACCAGATATACAGGTATTGAGTATTTAATGATGCTATTACTAAGGAATTGAGTATCAAGAATACATATTGGCAATTGTTGCGGAAAACCAGAAACGCATATATGCAAGTTTATTTTATAGAAATTACAGCTATGTACGTTCCCTTAATTAAAAAGAGCGATAACGCTACAGTTGCTAGTAAAGTAAAATACTTCACTAAGTTGTAACAGTTTTCTATACCGTTTTTTAAAACTAATCCATTGGTGATGTTGTTGGATTCTAACCAACTTATTGCTAACTGGGTTTGGCGATACTGTCAGCCATTATCTGCTGAAATATCGTTTTCTTCGAAGCACCCATCTAGTGCCTATTCTGATTGTGCACCATTCGTTGTGCCGGTTTCATTTCTTTTAACAGATTCACATCAAGGGAGGTGATGGCATTCGCTTGCTATTTGTTATGTATTAATAGTCAGCTGATATTTCAGCTGAGTTAAGGAGTTGTATGAATACAATATTAAAGGAGAAATCAAAGTGCAATATCGAAAACATATCGTTTTTACCATTACGTTTTTAGGAACGCTTATTTCGGCGTTACCGGCATACACTCAGGAAAGCGTTGAAGGAGGAAAAAGCACATTCAGGGCGATTGATAAGCTTAATGTGATCGATCCGGTGCTGATTAAGATGTCTGAGTCTCAGGAAATGCTTCCGGTTATTCTAATCTTAAAGGATCAGTTACATCGCCAGGAAATTAAGAGAATCCGGCAATCATACTCAGACCAGCAATTGTCATTAAGTAGTGAATTGCGTGCTGTGGTTGGGGAGTATAAATCAAGGGAGAGCTTTCAGAAAAAGGAAGAGGAACTACTCTCTGCTGAAAAATCCCGTCAGCAACTACCTTCGCTTATTCGTGAGCAAATCAAATCAATCAACGAGGAGCGAGAAGCCCTGAATGCAAAGAGCGGAGCGCAAATCAAAAAGTACATTGATGCGAAAGTAGTACCATATCAAAGTGAAGTTGAACGATTTGTTGAAAAACTTGGTGGCAAGGTAATCAATAGAATGTTTATTCGTAACAGTATTGCTGCGAAAGTTCCAGGTTATGCGTTGCAGAAACTGGCTAGCCACCCGGAAATTGTTGAAGTGGTTTACGATCAACCCGGTGAGCCTGAATTGGATAACCAGGTTTCGTCTCTGGGTGTTTCATCGTTTTGGAACGCCGGTGATGATGGTGGTGTGTGGGATGTGGGTGTGCTGGATTCCGGTGTGGAAGAAACGCATAGCGCACTAAGTTCGCATACTTTTTATGAAAACTATGCAAGCAATGGTTATCATGGAACAGGTGTCGCGTGTATGTACGCCAGTACCAACAGTACCTATAAGGGCCTCGCTTTTGGTTTGAATGCCGTTATTGTTGACAATGCCGGTACAGCCAGTACTTCAATGGCCGGTGCTGACTGGATGGTGATGGACGCTGGTGATGATCCGGAGGCTATCAATTACAGCTGGGGCAATGGTTCAGCCAGTACCACCAGTTGGGGCAGCATGGCCAAATTTGTTGATGCTGTTGTATCTGACCACAACGTGGTCTGGGCCAAATCAGCTGGTAATTCCGGCTACGGAACAACAACAATTACACAACCCGGTGAAAACTATAATGGGATTACCGTTGCCAATATGTATGATCAGAATACGGTAACACGTACCGACGATGTGATTCGTTCCACCAGTAGTCGTGGCCCGACATATGATAGTCGCAAGAAGCCTGATATAACGGCTCCAGGGCACAATACATATACCTGCACTACAGGTGACAGCTGGTCAAATCTTGGCGGAACCAGTTCTGCAGCGCCTAAAGTGGGTGCCGCTTCTTTACTGCTGCGTGACTCGGGTCACTACCATCCGATGACTATGAAAGCGGTTATGATTAATACTGCTGACTCATGGGATGACAATGATACTGAAACGACAGCAGATGATGGTGCAGTAACCGGCAAGGAATGGAATAAAACCTATGGCTGGGGTTATCTGGATTTATGGCATGCTGAGTTCCATAAAGATGACTATTTTTACACTTATGTAACGCCAAGAAATACAGCAACAGATTACCGCTTCTTCAAAGGTCAGGGATATACCGGTGATAAAGCAACCATGGTATGGGAGCGTGATGTCGACTTTAATGATGCATCAACACCAACCAGCTATCGTAATCTCAGTGACCTCAATCTGCGTTTGTATAATGAAACCAGCAACGTATTGGAAGATTTTGATTTTGATGGTAACGACAATGTGCATCAGGTGGCTGCCACATCTTCTGGCGCGAAAGTTGTCAAGGCGTATGCGTGGAGCACTTCTTTTGATGGCGCCTCGTCCGAGTACTTTGCGCTTGCTACAGAAGAAAATTTCACTGCTGCGACTGGTCCTGTTCTCTCTATATCATCCAGTGCGCCATTAACTGTTAGTTCCAACCAGCTATTTATAGTAACGGCGACCGTTAATAATACGGGTGATCTAAAGGCACACGGTACTAGCGTAACCCTCAGTCTTCCACTTGGCTTCAGTTTTGTATCGGGTTCTGCCACGCAATCTCTTGGTGGTATAGAAGAGGGTACAAGCGCGGTCGCCAGTTGGAAGGTACGAGCCCCGTTTACACGGTTTAGCCGCTTTTATACGCTGTCTTTCTCGGGGTCTTCCTCTTCGTATGGAGAAACATTTAGTGGGTCAAATAGCCGCAGTATTCGGGTAAATGGTATCAGCATCATACTTGATCCACCTTTTAAGAAACTGCCTTAGGAAAAATACTGCGAAAATAAAGTAGTGCAGATTGTTCTTAGTTTAATTTACCGAACTGCGATTTAGTTTGATGTTGAAAGAAATGCAGGTCGCCTGCAAGGTGGCCTGCATTTCATATTAAACATAAATTAGTTACTGCTTCTTTCGCGTTTGTCAGCACTTATGTGCTATGGCTGGAATCAAAAGACAACCTTTTAAATATGCGAATTTAGTGCCTTGTCAAAAAGTGTGGCATATATGAAGAAAGTTGCCACAGTCATTCAGCATAGAACACTCACATTCTACCTGTCGATTAATATTACATGCCTCTAACATTTTAGGTTTTTGTGATTATTATCAGCCGGATTTCAAGGCGCATACCCTGAAAAACTACTTATAGCGATCCAGATCAATTTTGTATGTTTCCAATACTTCCTGTGTCTGCAGTTTTTTTTGACCAGCTGCAACCGCCATCACTTTCGCCAATACTTCCGATATTTCATTTTTAGAAATTTTTGTTTTCCTGGCTTGCTTTAAATAGTAATTAGTACATGGTTTACAGTTCATGGCTATTGCGGCGGCAAGACCAACAAGTACTTCTGTTTTACTATCCAGATACTCGTTCTGATGCGTCGACTCATAGAATGAGTTGTAAGCGTCTTGTTGTCGTTTGGTAAGCATGTTTAATCTCTTTTGAATTAGGGTAGCCCTGTTTTTCGGTTTTTCTAAAGAATTATTTAGCGTCAGGTAAGAGCAGAAATTTGGATGCTAGAATTCAAATAGAAAGCCAACAAATACAGTTTCTCCCCCGAGCTCAATACCATCAACGTCGGCATCAAAGCTTTGTTTCTCAATAAACAGATAAGTGTTATTCACGCTGTAGTCGCTTTGCATTTCTCGAGCAAGCGAAGTATCAGTGCCATCGAGAAGAAACTGTAAGCCATAGCGGGTATGGCTGCCTTTTGCTTTTCCGGAACGGCTGGGCTGATTAAGTATTTCCTGTTCATAATTGACTTCGGTAATACCACCGCCAATATAGGGCACGCCAATCTGATCTTCGCCCCAGATACCGCGTATTAAGAGATAGAGATGAGTGGGTTTTAAGGTAAAGGTGACTTCACCGCCCGTTCCACCATTTATGGGCAAATTACCCACGCCTCTGGCTTGTACCTGGCCATACTCCAGCCCCACTTCTACCGCACGCAGTAATTTGTAAGCTACCGCAATAGCGGTATGATTATTATCATCACCATAAAACCGGTCAAAGTCTTCCAGTTCAGCCTCGAACTCACCATATTTCAGTTCCAGAGACCATTTGGGTGGAGCCGGTTCTTTTCGTTGATACCATTGCCAGCTATTGCCCGATTGCGCCAGTCCGCTGCATACCCAGAGCCATAGCGCAGCCCCAACAATCAGTTGTTTGTATCGAAATCGTTTTGTTGTGTAAATCATCACGATGCTTTTATTTTACAAACTATTCTCTGGTATCGGATCAAACAAATTATGCCCATCAAAAACAGCAATAGACTGAAGTGTAACGGTGTGGCATAAGTTAACCAAATTGCCAGCCAGATTATGGGCAATAATACAATTTTAATGATCGGCTTTATATGCGCATGAGATTCCAGCCACTTCGCCAGACTGGGGCTGTGATGGTAGTAAAGGTTAACCAGTTTTTGCCCGATAGCGCTTGGCATAAGAAGCTGATCGCGGAATTCCCGAAGGATTAACACTTCAACAGCGTTTTTATTGCCATAAGTTGCTGTAGCAATAAAGCAGCGCTCATCGCCAGTATCGGGTAGTGCGGGGTAGGGCTCCACTTCTTCCGGGATCGCTGTTTGCACGGCTGAAGGCGGGCTTTCAAGCTGCGGGCCGATTTCGGTCACAACCTCCTGAGATGGCGCACCTTCCTCAACAACTGCAGTGCTGTCGATCAAGGACGTTGCTACTGCTGAAACAACAAAGTAGTAGCGCGCCTGCTTGATGGCCGCAACCTGAACCTGATAAGTAGTGCCATTCAGCAGGTCCGGAATGGTGTAACTTGCAACATCACCCAGAATAATTTGATTTTCATCAGTCGCTGCAATGCCCCAGTAAACAATATAGCCATTGGCG
>CAJHXT010000227.1_pt1 | contig 13050 bp, 10 predicted proteins | sample 9198451 | NCBI WGS metagenome assembly CAJHXT01 (sample SAMEA7708326, study PRJEB35096) | sediment metagenome | biome: marine neritic benthic zone biome [ENVO:01000025]; feature: sediment [ENVO:00002007]; material: shallow marine sediment [ENVO:03000034] sea grass bed [ENVO_01000059] ... | reverse complement strand
TGCTGGCGTCCCTGCACTTGGACGTGCAGCGTTATTTTCCGACAAGGATGTCGGACTATTACAAGCCTTTTTCCTTATCCAGCAAGACTGTCTCGACTTTGGCATCCTGCGTCGTTCTACCTCCTGCATCCATGCAGTTGTCCCACATCCCGAGTGCATGGAAGCACGAGTGAAGCTCTTCCGAATGGATTCGGGTAAAAATCAGGAAATTTCATTAATGTGGTCGGGATGCAAAGGAGGGGCTATGTCCAATTTGTAATTTGCGCTGGTAATATACGGAATCCGTCAGCTAGAGATCATCTCGACTTTGGCATCCTGCGTCGTTCTACCTCCTGCATCTCGGCAACTGCTCCTGCGTTGCTCTACCTCCCACCATCCATGGTGGTCGCAGCAGTTGTCCCACATCCCGAGTGCATGGAAGCACGAGTGAAGCTCTTCCGAATGGATTCGGGTAAAAATCAGGAAATTTCATCAATGTGGTCAGGACGCAAAGGAGCGGCTATGTTAATGACGGAATGCCGCGATGCATCTTTTACATAGTAATGCAAAAACATGGGTAAGTAGAGACAGTCTAGAGTGTCACTTAACTGGCTTTGCTCGATAGTAGTGGTGTCAGTTAATTGACTTGAAGCATGTTGGTTTAAATTTTTACACCAGAAAAGTGTGAGCTGGTTGGCAGGGAGTGCGTCTCAAGATCACTTTTTATGTCGTCATTTCCAGAGAATCGCCGCATAATTCATGCTGTATCAAGCGATAGTGCTAAATATTGACCGGTTTCGTCGCTTGTCATGTTTAGAGAAAGTCTTGACGTATACAGCCTAGAAACTAGGCATGTAACTTGCAAAATGGATTCCAGAGTAGTCTCTTTGACAGGATGTCGAAAAGGTGTGTGAGCTTTAACATGGATTGCCAGCCTTCACGAATGAATACCCAGGAACTTGAATCGGCATTTGCCGAATTTAGTTCTGCGTCCGTTACTATTGCGCAGCAATACAAATCTCTAGAACAACATGTTATTGCCTTGACTGGAGAATTGAAAAGAACAAATAACGCAAGACAAAAAGAGCTGCTGGAGAAAAAAAGACTGACACACCGGCTTGCCAGCATATTGGCGGCACTGCCTGCCGGAGTGCTGGTGTTTTGTGATAGCGGTAAGCTGGTCAACTGGAATCAAAAGGCAGAGGACCTGTTGGGTATAAATCTGACTAAGAAATCGTGGCATGATATTGCGAGTCAGAATCTAGCCAGAGGTGTACTAAAGACCGGTGAAGTCATACTCGAAAATGACAAAAAAGTCAGCCTGTCTGTTCAGGCTTTACCGCAGAATCAGGGCCGAATAGTATTATTAAGTGATGTAACTGAATCTAAAAATCTGCAGGAGGGCTGGCAACATAAGGAAAGGCTTTCTGAAATTGGCGAGATGATGGGTAAACTTGCACATCAGATTCGCACTCCTTTGTCATCTGCCTTTTTATATTTGTCACGACTGGGGAAGAAGCCTGATGTTGATAAACAAACAAAAGTTGTTGAAAGACTTCATCAATGCCTGACAAGTGTGCAACACACATTAGACGATATGTTGCTTTATATTAAAGGTCAAAATCCAATAATGGAGTATTGTGATATTGAAACCTTATTGATGTCCGTTAAGAATTCATTTGAAGGCGTAAGCGACAGCAAATCGGTTACTCTGGTTTGCAAGGATCATACTCTCAATAAAAAAGTTTATGTTAATCGACACGCTTTGGAAGGCGCACTGTTAAACCTTCTGAAAAATTCTGTGGAAGCAGGTGCAAGTAGTATTAAACTTAATGTCAAAAACAGCAAGACTGAGACCCGTTTAACAATTGATGACGATGGGTCGGGAATTGAAGCTGGCAGGCAAAGCGAAATTTTTAACGCTTTTTATACAAGTCGCACCAATGGTACTGGTTTAGGTCTCGCGATTGTCAGAAACGTGATGGACCTGCATGGTGGAACGGTGGAGCTGGATCCATTTTTTACAGAAGGTGCACGTTTTCTGCTTAATCTACCTGAATACAGTACGCAACAATATCTGCGTAGCGAAAACACAGACGCAAGAATAATGGTATAGACAGGGAAAATCCTGAACTCGTAATCACAAGGACGTGAATATGAATAAGAGTAAAATACTGCTGGTTGAAGATGATCTAAAATTACGCGAGGTAATTCAGGAGACACTTCAGGATTCAGGGCTTCTTGTATCTGCAGTAGAAAATGCCAGCCAGGCATTGCAGTCTTTGGAATCCGGCAAATACGATTTAATAGTAAGCGATGTGCAGATGCCGGGTATTTCAGGCTGCCAGCTGCTACTGGAAGTTCAAAAGACCTGGTCAGAAATTCCTGTGGTGTTAATGACGGCATTTGGTACCATAGAACAGGCTGTATTAGCAATGCGAGATGGTGCCAGAGACTATCTGGTAAAACCCTTCGAGGCTGAAACACTTATTGAAACCATAAAACGAAATCTGGTTGTCTCAGGATCAGGTTCCGCCACAGCTGTAATCGAAGACCCTGCATCGCGTAAATTGTTTGAGCTTGCAGCGCGCGTTGCACGCAGTTCTGTTTCGATATTGATCGATGGTGAAAGTGGCTCAGGTAAAGAAATCCTGGCTAAATTTATTCATCAAAATTCTAATCGCAAAGATGGACCATTTATAGCTATAAATTGTGCAGCAATACCAGAGAATATGTTGGAAGCAGTATTGTTTGGTTATGAGAAAGGGGCTTTTACCGGTGCATATAAAACAACCGCAGGAAAATTCGAACTTGCTCAGAGTGGCACAATACTACTGGATGAAATATCTGAGATGGACCTGGGATTGCAGGCAAAATTACTGCGTGTGTTACAGGAAAAAGAACTGGAAAGGCTGGGGGGTCACAAAATAGTGGAACTGGATGTCCGGGTGCTTGCGACAACCAACCGGGAACTTCGCGAGTGCGTTAGCGAAGGAAAATTTCGAGAGGATCTTTTTTATAGATTGAACGTCTTCCCCCTTAGCGTGCCACCGTTGCGCAGGAGAATTCTGGATGTGATCGCACTGGCCGATGCCATGATTAAAAAGCATTGTGATTCATCTTCATCAACCATTCCGTCTTTATCGCAGGAAGCTTGCATCAAGTTACAACAATACAGTTGGCCGGGAAATGTTCGAGAATTAGAGAATGTTATTCAACGGGCATTGCTTGTATCGCAGTCTGAACAAATTCAAGCAGACGATTTAATAATGGAAGACGATACTGCAACAACGAATGATATTGAGATGACCACAGCTGTAAACAAAGCTGCATTAGACAGTGATTTAAAGAAACACGAACAGGAATTGATATTACAGGCGCTGCGAGCCGGTAATGGAAGCCGTAAGTTAGCGGCAGAATCTCTGGGTATTAGCCCAAGAACATTGCGTTACAAAATTTCCCGTATGCGTAATCAGGGGATTGCAGTCCCGACCGCATACGGGGCTATGTCAGCCTGACACGGTGCAACAAGGAGTGTAGCCCATGAGTGATATAAAGGTAGATGACATATTAAGGCAAATTCGTGAACTTTCGAATCAGGCGGGATTTGAGAGTAATGAAGCGCGCGGCGTTTCTGATAAACCGGATTTTTCCGCCATGCTGAGTAAAACTCTGGATCATGTTAATCAGACTCAACAGCAGGCGAATGAATTAGCGAATGCATTTGAAGCAGGTGACCCAAATATCAATCTTTCCCAGGTAATGATTGAAATGCAAAAAGCGCGTGTTTCCTTTGAAGCGTTAAGTCAGGTACGCAACAAGCTTATTACCGCCTATCAAGAAATCATGAACATGCAGATCTAATGGAATATGACATGCCGAGTTGGAGATTAGTGAGGAGCTAAATATGGCAACGGAAAGCCAAGCTGTTGTACCGAGTACTCTTGGACGAATGACACCGCCCTCCAGTCCGCGTATATCGATGTATCATGTTAAAGCACTATTTGGCTTAGCTGCTGCGCTGTCACTGGGAGTTGGAATAATTTTCTGGTCTATGCGACCAAGCTATGTGCCAGTCTTTAGTCGACAGACTGATATGGATGCAGTAGAGATTACAGAAGTATTACGCAGTGAAAATATAAATTTTCAGATAGAGAACGCTTCGGGGCTGGTATTGGTGCCAGAAAATGAAATGAACCGTGCTCGAATTGCGCTTACTGCATCGGGTATGCCCTACAGCGCAAGTAGTGGTTATGAATCGTTGCGAAAGGAACAACCCATTGGAACCAGCCAGTTTATGGAAACGGCGCGTTATCATCATTCGCTGGAAACTGAATTGGCGCGAACGATTTCAGCGATGGGCAGTATCGAATCTGCACGTGTTCATCTGGCCCTGCCCAAGCAATCCGTTTTTGTCCGCAAGCAAGCCAAGCCTTCCGCATCCGTTATGGTTCGCTTACGTCCGGGACGTTCACTTGAGCGTGGACAGGTTAGCGCCATCGTTTATCTCGTATCCTCCAGCGTACCCTACATGGAGACCGGCAGCGTTACAGTCGTCGACCAGTGGGGTCGCATGCTTTCATCGCAGAATGATGATCCGGAAGTCGCGGCTACGCGGCAACAACTTGAATATGTGCGTAAACTCGAAAGCGATTACATTCAGCGTGTTGAAGCCCTGTTAACACCGATAGTTGGTTACGGCAGAGTCAAAGCGCAGGTAAACGTTGATGTTGATTTTTCATCAGACGAAAGTTTTCAGGAGATCTATACACAAGACCCAAACAAGATACGAAGCGAGCAGGTACAGGAAACACTGAGCAGTGACAGTTCCGGCGTTAATGGTGTACCGGGAGCACTAAGCAATCAACCGCCTCAGGCAGGCACATTGAGTACTAATCAGGCTGGTTCCGGTGGGCAACCGAATCAGAGCAGCAAAAGTTCAACACGAAACTATGAGCTTGATAAAACGATACGTCGGGTTCGTTCAGGCAAGGGGAAAGTATCCAGATTAACCGTCGCGGTGGTTATAGATAATAAAGTAACGAAAAGTAAAAGCGGGAAAGAAAAAGTTTCATCTTTTAGTGCAGCTGAACTGGAACGATTTACCGAATTAGTTAAAAAGGCGGTGGGTTTTAGCGAAGATCGTGGCGACAGCGTGGAGGTTGTCAGCAGCGCTTTTTATAAACCCGATGTTGTAGAACCATTGCCGGAAGAGCCGTTTTGGAAACAACCCTGGCTTTGGACATTACTAAAACAACTTGCTGGTGCTGCTATTGTTCTATTTATGGTATTTGGAATTGTACGGCCTGCATTGCGTTCACTGGGCCAGCGATCAGATGTTAAATCTGGTGGAGACGGTGCAGCGAATTATGAAGATCAGCTAACCTTATCCAGTCCGGCAGCTTATGGTTCTTTGCCTGGGCCACCACAGGTTTATGGCGATATATTAAATATGGCACGAGCAATGGCGGAGGATGATCCTAAACGTGTTGCTAAAGTAATTAAGGATTGGGTGTCAGAAGATGGCCAATGAGAACAATCCAAGTAGCATGTCCCAATCGCAGCGTGCTGCGCTATTTCTAATGGCTCTGGGTGAAAACAAAGCTGCTGAAGTACTGAAACATATGGGGCCAAAGGAAGTGCAATCTTTGGGAGGCACCATGCGTACACTGGGAGAGGTTACGCAGGGACAGATTGCAACGGTTCTGGATGAGTTTCTACGTAGTGTCGGTAATCAGTCTTCGCTAAGCATTGGCTCCGAAGACTATTTAAAAAATATCCTGCAAAAAGCATTGGGTCGTGAAAAAGCCGAGTCCGTTTTATCCCGAATTTCAATAGGTGGCAATTCGCGCGGTCTGGATATGTTGAAGTGGATGGATGCGCAAGCCATATATGATCTTGTGCGCAATGAACACCCGCAGATTATTGCAATTGTTCTGGTTTACCTGGAAAAAGAGCAGGCGTCTGAAGTGTTGGCCTTGTTGCCTGATGATGTCAGAGCAGAAGTGGTTTTACGTGTTGCTAATATGGACGGTATTAACCCAACCGCGCTAAGTGAACTTGATGCCATTATGGAGCAGCGATTTTCAGGATCACCAAATGTCAAGGTATCCAATATCGGTGGTATTCGAACTGCAGCTGAAATGGTAAACGGATTGCGCGGAGAAGAAAGCAGCGGCGTTATAGAGAAAATGACAGAAGCTGACGCAGAGCTTAGTAATAAAATTCAGGACCAGATGTTTATTTTTGAAAATCTACTTGAGCTGGCAGATAGAGATATGCAGGCCTTACTGCGCGAAATTTCAACAGACTCTCTAGTGATAGCGCTAAAAGGTTCGAGCCAGGAGATGCAGGAAAAAATATTCCGTAATATGTCAAAACGAGCTGCTGAAATGATGCGGGATGACCTGGAAACAAAGGGTCCGGTACGCCTGAAAGAAGTTGAAGAAGCGCAAAAGAGCATATTGGTTGTCGCAAGAACACTAGGCGATGAAGGTAAGATTGCATTAGGTGGAGCAGGAGAAGATTTTGTCTAAGATTATTCGAGGGCAGGTGGTAGATGACGCTGCTCGTTGGGATATTCCACCGATGGAGCAATTGGGCAGTAGTAAATTAGCGTCCAGCCAATACAATGAATCAATTGCAGCTGTGTGGGGAGAATTCCCGAGTCTAAAGGATATTGAGGTACTTAAACAAAAGGCTTACGACGAAGCTTTTACAAAAGGTCTTGAAGACGGCAAGCAACATGCTGAATCGGAAAGTGGCAGGTTACTTGTTCTCGCGCGCAATCTACTTGAACAGCTTACAGAACCAATGGAGATGATTGATGAGCAGGTGCGTCAACAATTGGTCGCCTTGTCTATTGCCATTGCCAAACAATTGGTAAAAGCTGAACTAAAACACAATACCGATCATGTATTGATGTTAGTTGACCAGGCACTCAGCGCTTTGCCCGACTCACCTTCAAAAATCTATGTGCATTTAAATGTGCAGGATGCCGCAGAGATAAGGAAACAACTTCAGTCTACAAAAGATAAACCAAGTTGGTCGATTGTCGAAGATCCGGCATTGCAACCGGGTGGGTGTAAAGTCTTTACCGAAAGCTCCAGTGTCGATCTTACCGTTGACGCGCAGCTGGCTCGCATTGCCGCCAAATTTCTGGATATGGAAGAAGAGGAAGGCGGTTTGGATATTGACCAGCTTTCGATTTAGCACATGAACCCCAATGCACAGAAACTCGAATTCAGTAAAGAATGGCAACGCTTTTTGCAACGTTGCTGCGAACAGGTATCCGTACCGGAAGCTATACCGGAAGGCCGCTTAACGCGGATAGTTGGATTAACACTGGAAGCGGCCGGTTGCCGGGCGGCGATTGGCGCGCGTTGTCTGGTCGAAACAAAAACTCAGCAACCGATTGAAGCCGAAGTCGTTGGCTTCGCGGAAGACAAAACCTACTTGATGCCCATTGGTGATATGCAGGGACTGGTTCCGGGTGCGCGGGTGATCCCTTCAGTCCGGCAGTATGAGTTGCCCGTGGGCAGCCAGCTCCTGGGGCGTGTACTGGATGGTCATGGTCAGCCACTTGATGGAAAAGGGCCGGTGCAAACTGACGACCACCGCTCACTTTTCGGCATACCGATCAATCCCTTAATGCGGCAGCCGATAGATACAGCATTGGATGTTGGTGTTCGCGCCATAAACGGCTTGCTAACAGTTGGTCGCGGCCAGCGGATGGGATTGTTCGCGGGTAGCGGTGTCGGTAAAAGTGTTTTATTGGGCATGATGACACGTTATACCCAGGCCGATGTTACCGTTGTGGGTCTGGTTGGAGAACGTGGTCGTGAGGTGAATGAGTTTGTGCAGAATATACTTGGACAACAGGGGCTTAAAAATGCAGTTGTTGTTGCGGTCCCCGCCAACCATTCTCCCTTGCTAAGACTGCATGGTGCGATGCTGGCGACATCCATAGCGGAGTATTTTCGAGATGAAGGTAAACAGGTGCTTTTGTTAATCGATTCGCTAACACGCTTTGCGCAAGCCCAGCGTGAAATTGCCCTGGCAATAGGGGAGCCGCCTGCGACCAAAGGTTACCCTCCATCGGTCTTTGCCAAGCTGCCACAGTTGGTTGAACGAGCCGGGAATAGCGATATGGGTGTTGGCTCTATCACCGCTTTTTATACCGTGCTTACTGAAGGCGACGATCATAATGACCCGATTGCTGATGCGTCCCGAGCCGTACTGGATGGCCATGTTGTGCTATCGCGACCGATTGCCGAATCTGGACGTTATCCGGCTATCGATCTTGAGGCATCCGTCAGTCGTTTGACAACGGCCGTCACCGATACCACGCAGCAGGCCCTGATCAACAGGTTTCGTAAGATTTATTCTAAATTTGAAGAGAATCGTGATTTGATAAAGATGGGTGTCTATCAACGAGGGGCCGATGCCGAAATTGACCAGGCTATTGACCTCAACCCGGCTCTAACCGCCTACATAACTCAACATATGAAGGAAGCGGTAACCTTCGATCAAAGTCTCGCCGAATTGGCACAAATCTTTCATGAGTATGACCAGCAAGAGACCGCACATTAACGGATAGCGAAGAGAACTGACAGGATGTCACGCAAGAATCAATTGGGATCCATTAAGTCGATTGCCAGAGCGAAGGAGGAGGATGCAGCACGCATACTGGCTCGCAGTCTTGACCTAAAGAGTCAGGCTGAACAACGCCTGATCGAGCTAATCGGGTACCGGCAGGACTATGAGACCAAATTAAAGCTACAGTATTCTCGTGGCGGCACCTATATTGGGGAGATAAAGGAAGGTCGTGCCTTTGTGGAAAAAATAGGCGATGCCATCCGTCAGCAACAGCAACAAATCTGCGAAATCACGAAAGAACTGGACAGTCAATTGATGTCATGGCGTAGTTCTCATGCCAACCACAAAGCCCTTGGGTCGCTGTTAGAACGCTACCGTCGCGAAGCAGCAAGAGTCTCAGAACGCCGTACAGACGCGGAAACAGAAGATGCTGTGTATAGCCGCTATACAGCGAGGCAAAGGTAGTTATAACTCCTTCCGGGAAAGATTTATCTCCCATTAACCTATTTTATGCCAGCTCCATCTGTTAGGTAAAAAAGAGATTGTTTTTATCCGGAGTCCTTCCGGAAAAGATTTGTCTCCCACGTCCATGTGGTCGGGCAAGACTGTCTCGACTTTAGCTCCTCGGCTCGGGCATCCTGCTTCGCCCTAACTCCTCCTTCCCTGGAGTCGTGCGTCGTTCTCGATTTCATTCCCGATGTTGTCTACCTTCCCCTTCCCTGGGGTCGTACCTCCTGCATCTCGGCAACTGCTCCTGCGTTGCTCTACCTCCCACCATCCATGGTGGTCGCAGCAGTTGTCCCACTTCCTAATAATATGCCTGAGGCGGGGAACTCGCCGAATTGGAACCGGCAAGATTATCTCGCGCATCCATGCGCTCGGGACCGTTTCTTGCAAATAAAACCTATATAGACGACAAGCCAAAAGGATTTTAGGTTTGGAAAATGCCATTGCCAGTCTGCCCATACAATTATTGGGCGTTCAATCTGGGGTTGATCTATCGCATTCTGCTGAGCATGCGAACAGCGGCTATCCTATTGAATTTAAAGGCTTTATTACCAAAGAAGCTGGGCAAAATTTCCGTCAGGTGGAAAAGATCCCAACGGCAGAAGAGCCTTCTCTTGTCGCGCTGCCTCCAATAGACCCAAACAATTTGCTCGTAAATAGCAGGGTAAACTCTTCAACAGTTCTTCCTGGGACCGCAAATACTGCGCTATCTGGCGGAATAGCCTTGCCGCCTGGCGGTCGGTTTTTGCCGCAATATCGAGTGGCGATGCAAAATGCTGAATTTAGCAACTCACCGGGCAGCAAAGCTGTTAAACCGTTAGTAGAGGAGGCCCTGCCCAGGGTGGCAGCCCAGACTCGCGCTCAAACTCAGCACATTACAGCCGCGCCTGACGCTGCAACGCCTGAGTTCACGACAGCAATCCCCGATCACACTGGCCGAGCTCAGGTGCCAATCGAAACTGTTGAGTTAAAACAACAATCCTTACCGGTACAGCAAGCAACAATCGAATTTGAATCCGCAACGCCAGCTCCAGGTTTTGAAGCTTCTCGTTTGCTGGGTGAGAAGGTGAACAGTCAATCGAAGAAAGACAAACTGTCACATTACACGGATGTTTCGAATATACAAAAATCGGTAAGTGCTGAAAACGCCCCGGCTTATTCGGCCAAGGCGGCTATTCCATCCGTTGTAGAGCCTCTATCTGTATTGGCAAGTCACGCATTTACAGCTGGACCAATGTTGCTGTCACAGAGCAATCCATTGGCTTTGGCTGCTTCAAATATTGATACACAGTCTACCGCTTATGGCGATATTGGTTTATCCAAGGAAGGAATTGAAGAACCACTGGCACGGCAGGTTTCCTTGCTGCTTGTTCGAGGGCAGCAGCAGGCGCGACTAATGCTCAATCCGCCGGAGTTGGGTGGTGTAGACGTTAAGCTGGAACTGCAGGAGGGTGATGTCAAACTAAACCTGTTAACACAAACTCCTGCTGCGCGTGAACTGCTGGAGGCAGCTTTACCGCGACTACGGGAAGTAATGAGTGAGAGTGGGATGAATCTTCTTGAAGCTAATGTTTCTGAACGAGATTCTTCACAACTAAAGGACACTGAACAGCACGGTGAAAATGAAAAGCTGGTCAATGAAAAGAATAGCGGTGATGAATCCTTAGCGAGTACGAAATCCTCTGATTCAGGGCAGAAATACAATATGAATATTAGTTCAGCGCTAGTTGATGTATTTGCTTAATAAAAACATGTAACCTATTGAATTATATAATTTAAAGTATTGGGTAACGGATCCGTTTAGAGCAGAAATTGTCTAAAGTTTAAGCACTTGAAGGCGATAAACAGAATGCCCGGAAGCATTATTGGAATGCGCTTTTCCCCGCAAATAAAAGAGAGTTAGTAAATGGATTTAGCAACCCTGATTGGTCTGTTTGGTGCCGTTGCATTAATTGTTATCGCCGTTGTAATGGGTGGTAGCACCGATATCTTTGTCAATATTCCAGGTATCGTGTTGGTATTAGGCGGCTCGATAATGGTGACCCTTAGTCAGGTATCGCTTAAAACTTTTTTTGGCGCATTTAAAGTCGGACTAAAGGCTTTTTTTCACAAGTCGACTTCACAGACAGTTCTTATTCAGGAAGCGGTCGAACTTGCACAGATTGCCCGTAAAGAAGGTGTGCTGGCATTGGAAAACAGGGAAATATCTGAACCATTCCTGGAACAGGGTATTGGGCTATGCATTGATGGGCATTCACCTGAAGTTGTTCACAAGATGTTGAACAAGGATATTAATCTAACTATCGAGCGACACGACCTGGGTGCCTTAACATTTAAATCGATGGGTGATGTGGCACCGGCGATGGGCATGATCGGCACGCTGATCGGTTTAGTGCAGATGTTATCGAGCATGGATGATCCCAAAAAAATTGGTCCGGCCATGGCAGTTGCGCTGCTAACCACCCTTTATGGAGCGGTTTTGGCCAATGCGTTTGCCAATCCCATAGCAGGTAAATTAAAAGCGGTTAGCAAGGTGGAGCGCCTGAACAAAAGATTAATACTGGAGTCGGTGTCTTCAATACAGAGCGGTACAAATCCAAAAGTGCTTGAGCAGTTATTGATGACATTTCTGCCTACTGGAAAACGCGCATCGGGCAAGAAGGAAGAATAAGCTTAGCTTGGCTATAAACTATGGATGATGACGCACCACAAGTAGAAGAAGAGGGCGGTGGCTCACCCGCATGGATGGCAACATTTGCAGATTTGATGTCGTTGTTAATGTGCTTTTTTGTTTTGCTGCTGGCATTTTCAGAAATGGATGTACTTAAGTTTAAGCAGCTGGCGGGTTCGATGCGCGAAGCCTTTGGTGTGCAGCGTGAGATAAAAGCAATGGAGATGCCGAAGGGGACCAGTATCATTGCACAGGAATTCAGTCCTGGGCGACCTTCACCCACACCAATTGTTGAACTTAGGCAGCACACTACCGATGAGGCAAAATCAAACCTGGATTTCGGCGATCTGGTGCCTAGGGCAAATCAGAAAGAGGTAGACAAAATAGAGGACATCAAAAAGGCACTCAAAGATCAGATCAAGAAGATGCTAAACAAGCAATTGGAGAAGCTTAAATCGTTGTTGGGTGAAGATATTGCGGCCGGGACAATACAGCTTGAATCGGAAGAAGAAGAAATCGTAATACGGATTCGAGAGAAAGGTTCATTTCCATCCGGTACTGCACAACTGCAGAGAAGCTTTTATCCTATTCTCAGTAAGATTGGCGGTGTACTAAAAGAAGTTGACGGCAATATTATTGTGTCAGGTCATACAGACAACTTACCCATTTTTACTGCACGTTTTCCATCTAACTGGGTGCTATCGGCAGCACGTGCGGCCAGTGTGGTACATCATTTAACCACCTACTCAAAAATTAATGGAGAAAGAATAGAAATAAGAGCATACGGTGAATCGCGGCCTATCGATACCAATAAGACCAGTGGTGGACGTGCCAAAAACCGAAGGGTGGAGATTAGCGTTCGTTTTGGCAGTCTGGAGTCAATTAGTGCAGAAGATCTGGAGGCTACACTAGCGGCTGAAAAAGCGGGAATGGGTAAACTGGATTCGATTACTACATTTAAGTCAGCTATTGGCGATGAAGCGGCTATTCAAACGCTGAACTTAAAAAGGGTTACCGAAGAATCTATATCGGATATCGAGACACCAGCAGAGGAAGCAATCGAAGATTCTGAAGAATCTACATCGGATATCGAATTACCGGAGGAAGCAATCGAAGATTCCGATGGTTTAAACGATACTAGCGATGTTCCTTCGGCAGAAGTGGTAGATGAGGCAGTAGATGGAAACGCGCAGCTGATTGAAAATAACCCCGATGCTGTTGTTGATGCGGAGAATATAGATGATTCAATTGATGATGCGGAGAATATAGGTAATTCAATTGATGATGCGGAGAAT
>CAJHXT010000038.1_pt1 | contig 13058 bp, 11 predicted proteins | sample 9198451 | NCBI WGS metagenome assembly CAJHXT01 (sample SAMEA7708326, study PRJEB35096) | sediment metagenome | biome: marine neritic benthic zone biome [ENVO:01000025]; feature: sediment [ENVO:00002007]; material: shallow marine sediment [ENVO:03000034] sea grass bed [ENVO_01000059] ... | reverse complement strand
TGCACTACACCGGCAATTAGCAGATCGTTTTCAAAGATCTTGTCTTCATAACCAAGACTTAGATCGTGTTGATACCGTCCGCTACCGGGAAGACTATAAACGTAACCCAAAGTCGCCGCAGTTCCTTTACCCGTGATAGAAAAAAAGTTCGTTTGATCACCAGAATCGCTTGGTCCTGTATCAATTGTCGCAGACTCGATATCAGAATCGGAATAGGAAAAACTCAATGCGCTAGAAATTGAGTAGAATGGTATTCGATAGGATATACCCGCCTGGCTAACCGCATCTGTTTCATCGGGTGAAGTAGTGTAAATTAGTGAAACAGCATGATCGCGATCAAACAAATTACTGTACTGATATCCCAGCGATAATCGATGATCACCCGTTTCTTCAGAACCCGTGTTTTGCAGGACAGTAAAAACCGAATGAGGTGAACGGTCTTCAACCGTAAGGACTGCATCAACAGCCTGCTCGGTTTCACTTTCTTTAAAGCCCAGGGTAATTTTCTTTGCCGGGTGGTTATTCGCCAAACGCAATGAACGGGCCAGTCGTTTTAAATTTGGCGATTCTTTTACATTTAGACCCGGCATGCTATTTCGTACATTCGAATCCGTAAAATAACGGTTGTTTTCAATCTGTATTTTGCCAAGACGAAACTCGACTACCTGCAATTGCACCGCGCCACCTTGAAGCGTTTGTGGCGGCAATAACACCCTGTGAAAACTATATCCATTAGACCGAATAGTTTGCTCCAGCGCATCTGCAGCAGACTGCAGGCCTTCCAGACCTTCATGCTCACCAATAAACGGCTCCAATACGGACTGGGTAGATTTAAAAGATAAAGGATTTTCGCCCACCACTTCATAACGCGACACAGTAAACTTTGGTGCATCGGGCTGCGGAGTCTGAGCAAAAGAGGCAGCGCTAAATAGCGCAATTAGACCGATTAAATTTATTCGAACCGGCATACATAGTTACCTTGTTGTCGTGACTGTTATCAGGTAACCCACTGTGAAGCATAATACTCCCATCAATTAATTTTTATTATATCCCTGGTCACAGCAGTTACCCCCAGGTATTTACATGTATTGGACCTTGTGCGTCGCTAACATGTGTATCAACCTTCTAATAATAGCAGTTGCCTTGCAGCAGACAACAATTTCAAAGGCTGGATATTAAAGTAAAGTTGAGTATAAAACGGTTAAATAAACCGCTAAAAGAAAGTGAAGTTGTCACAAAATTGAACGGGGAGAGGGTTCCAGCGACACAGGCAACCATACAACAGAAACGAGAGAATCGCTACTCACTAATTCACACTAAAACTGAAGAAACTACAACAATTCAGGCGTTTCTGCTTTTACAGGCGTATCACCATTTATCAAACATAAAAGTGATAGAGAATGGAGGGCTAAGCGCCCTAATGGTGAAAATAAAAATTGTTTTTTGCTTGCTTTGCTCTACGATTTCCTGGAAGAAAGCCATCATGCTTTCCAGATTCGTCCAACTTTGCTTTATTAGCATTTGGTTATTTACCGAAACTCGGGTGGCGTAAGCAGTGAACCTTGTTCACTATAATCGTCTTCTGCCATCTTATTGAATACCTGCTCAAGTCCGGTTGCTTTCTGCATAAAATATCGCTTTAGCCAGGTGGAACGATCAACAATATTCATTCCCATATCTCTAGCCGAACTGAGTGGCTGTTGCTGAATAGAAAATATTCGATTCAACGCATCAAACGCCAACCCCATAGCAGTGTTCTCACCCCGTCTTGCGCGCGCGTAACGTCGTAGTAACTTTGATGAACCAAGATCAGCTTTATTGGAGTTTGCACTGACAAGCAACTGCGCGAGTTCGACCGCATCCAATAAACCCATATTTACTCCCTGACCCGCTAACGGATGTACAACATGTGCGGCGTCACCAACCAGGGCCAAACGCTGACTGACATAGCTTTTGGCATGTTGATACTTTAGCGGAAATGCAGCCCGTCTCCCGCAGGCCACAACATCACCCAGGCAACCGGCGGATGCCTGGGTCAGCTCTTTACAGAATGCATTGTCATCAATATTTTGTAGTCGCCTGGCCTCTTCATCTGGCACTGTCCAGACGATTGAGCAATGGTTGTCCACGAGGGGCAATAGTGCAATTGGGCCTTGAGGTAGAAATCTCTGCCAGGCCGTACTGCGATGCGGCATAGCTGTTGCAATAGTACTGACCAGACCAAATTGATTGTATGACCATTGATCAACATCGATAGCCGCCATGTTCCGTACGCTAGAATCTGCCCCGTCTGCCCCGATAAGCAACTGTGCTTTAAGCCGCACATTGTTCTTTAAAGTAATGGCAACACTCTTTGCACCAGTCTCTAGTAATTCGATCTCTGCCGGGCTAATTAACTCAAACTGTTCTTCTTGTTGCAGATGCGACAACAGCACAGACTGCAATAAACTGTTTTCAATGATATTGCCCAGATGTTCTTGCTGTAATTCCGCGCTATCAAAATGCAGTGCCGACGATCCTGCCGCATTCCAGACATGCATCTCTTTATATGGACTGATTCTAGCTGATGCGACTTCATCCCAGACACGTAAATTACGAAACAAATACTCCGAAGCAAGGCTGATCGCAGACACCCGTAGGTCGTAGTCTTGATGCAAGGTGTATCGGGCTGGTGATTCTTTTTCAATTAGTGCCGTTTTTACTCCTGCCCTGGACAAGGCCAGGGCTAAAGTCGAGCCAACGATTCCGCCACCGACTATTACAATTTCAAACTGTCGTGAGACATTCATATCATCTATATCCTAGATCCTGGGTAACGATGTATGTAGCCCCATACTTAAATGAATAAGCTTGCGCCGTAGAGGTGGCAGGGAATCCAATAAAATCAGTGATGCTGCTCTTGCCTGACTAAAAACCGGAACATTATTACTAAAAGCTTTTACCAATGCGTCAGTAAATCGAATAACGCGTTGCTGATCCGCTCGTCGCTTATTCAAATAATCCTGCAATAGCTCAGCGCTTCCGGCATCAGCAACACTAGCGGGATATAACAAACAATCGAGCAATGCCGACATATCTCTTAAGGCTAAATTAAATCCCTGTCCCGCAACCGGATGAACAGCTTGCGCAGCATTGCCAATAAAGGCCACTCTTGGCTCAACGCGACTGTCTGAACTGGTCAGGGACAAAGCATATTGACTACGCTGACCAACCGCGCACAAGCGCCCGAGGCGATAGCCAAATTGATCCTGCAACCTAGAGAGAAACGCTGCATCATCAACTTGCATTAATTCCGAACTGTCTACCCTCGGAACCGTCCAAACCAGCGCGCAACGGGGATACGCATTGTGTGATTGCATAGGCAACATTGCGATAGGCCCGGTCTCAGTAAATCTTTCATAGGCAATATTCTTATGATCAAATTCAGGTGTGATATTGGCAATAATGGCATCCTGCTGATAATCATTTCGTGAGTACCCGACACCTAATAGTTTCCTGACTGATGATTCAGCACCATCAGCAGCAATCACCAGCTTTGACTGAATAGCTTGCGTATCACCCCGTTGCTGAATCTGTAAAGTGACACAGTCTGAGTCATGTCTAATGGCAATCGCCTTTGCCGGGCAAAACACCTGCAAACGATTAGATTGCTTCTGTGTTATTGAATCAACTAAAACCCTACCCAGATCATTGGCTGACACCACATAACCCAAGGCGGGCACGCGTTCGTCCTCTGCATAAATTCTACTTAAGCCAAAATGCCCGCGATCAGATATATGTATGGTTTTAATAGGCTCTGCGATCGATAGTATTTCTGACCACAACTTTAGCTGTTTTAATATTCGAGTGCTTCCCCAGGATAGAGCGATAGCCCGATCATCAAAACTGGATTGCCTGGCACTGCTGTGGGGATATTCTTCCACCAGCGCGACCTTGTATTCCCGGTTGGCAAGCACCCCAGCAAGCGTTGTGCCGACCATTCCACCGCCGACGATTATGATGTCGTAAGATTCGTTCACTTAACTTTCGTGATTGGTCTAATCGTTGAGCGATAAACGCATTTCTTTCTCGATATCAGCCACAGTTTTAGGTGCATCGATTGTTAGCACCTGATTTGCATCGCGCGTAATCAGCACATCATCCTCAATTCTAATCCCAATATTTTGTAGCTCTCTGGGTATAGCCTTGTCCTCAGGGATATACAAACCAGGCTCTATTGTCATAGTCATACCCGGCTCCAGGACGCGCCAATCATCATTAACCTTATAGTCACCAACATCATGAACATCCGAACCCAGCCAGTGTCCAGTGCGGTGCATATAGAAATCCTTATACGCTCCTTCCTTTATCAAATTGGCGCGGGAACCTTTGAGTATTCCCAAAGACATTAAACCGCGGGTAATTTCCTTCACTGCCGCCTCATGTGGATCATTCCAGTGATTGCCGGGAATAGCTTCCTCAATTGCGGCTTCCTGTGCAGCCAAAACGACCTCGTAAACCTCACGCTGCACATTCGTATATTCACCGTTTACCGGGTAGGTACGCGTTAGATCGGCTGCATATCCACGATACTCTGCACCCGCATCGATAAGAATTAAGTCCCCGTCCTTTAAAACAGCATTATTATCTGTATAGTGCAATATGCAACCGTTAGCGCCGCCGCCCACTATGCTAGGGTAAGCCGCCTCACCACCGTTGCGATGAAATTCATAAAGCAGTTCTGCTTCAACTTGATACTCATACATGCCCGGCGCACAGATACGCATTGCACGTTTGTGCGCAGCTGCAGTTATCTTGGCAGCCTTGCGCATTTGCCGCTGTTCATGCTGGGTCTTGAACAAGCGCATCTCATTAAGTAAATACTCAAGCGCAACAAATTCGGTTGGAGCACGCACACCCGCTCTTGCATTCTGCTTAACACGATTTACCCATTCGAGCATATGCTTATCAAAATCCGGATAACGCCCCATGGTATAGAAAACCTTTTCCTTGTTTTCCAGTAGGCCGGGTAAAATATCGTTCATATCCGATATCGGGAATGAATCATCTGCTCCATATTTATCAATTGCTTCAGCTTGCCCAGCACGCTTACCGTGCCAGGTTTCCTTTTCTTCATCCTTTTCCCGGCAAAAAAGAATGTATTCGCCCTGCTGCCTCTCCGGTACCAGCACAATAACGGCTTCCGGCTCTGTAAATCCGCTTAGATATAAAAAATCACTGTCCTGACGATACGGAAAATGCACATCGCCATTGCGCAGGACTTCCGGTGCAGCCGGAATTACCGCTATGGAACCCGGTTCCATCTCACACATAAGTTGTTGGCGACGGCGAATGTATTCTTTTTTACTCATTACTTTCGAATTCTTAATGTTCTTTTTGCTGTAGTGAATCACCGCGACCCTGGTCCTGGTAAATCAACATCACACCAACCCTTACATATTCCACCAATTCATTAAAATGAAACTCATCGTCCTCGGTCAGATCTCCCTCGTACTGGACGCGACTGATTTCTGATAGATCTGCAATAAATTCTGATGCTTCCGGTGACAGTTCTGTTTTGTTATCCAAACCACCCACCGAAAGACCATACAGAAAAGCATCACACCAATCACTTAACGCCTGCGTACGCTGAGATAGGCTTTCATTATCGTCGGGTAACAATAGACTAAACTCAAACTGATCATCTGCCAGCTGCTGAGCGGTCAACTGCAAAAGCTGTTCAAGTGCGTTCTTCTGCGTACTCTCCAGATCACCCTCAAGACTGGTCATTTCGTAAACTATTCGATGTAAAAGTTCCACCGTTGTTGGTCGACCAACACTAAGCAATCCACATAGCAAGCCATGCCAATGCTCAATTCGGCAAACACCCGACTCATATCCGACGGCTGACTGAAATTCGTTATAATTCATGCGCGCATTCTAACAGGTTGCAAAAAATATCATCCTCTACTTTTTGCTGCAATCACTGACAAATCCTAAGGTTGTGTACCAGCTTTATCCGGTATGAAAAGGGTCTCCGGTTCCAAGAGATTTCGAGGTGTATCGAGAGTAATATTGACGCTGGCACAAAATATTAATGCTATCGGACCACAAATACATGCTCTTTATGGTTGACCCCATCGAAGACGACGCATACCATTTCTTGCATGAACAAACAATCAGACCAGAATCCCTCAGTTGAGCTGGAATCTCTCGAATCTCAGCTCCAGGAACTGCTTGAACTATGCGAGCGGCTAAAAAGCGAAAATCACTCCTTGCGGGACCAACAGGACAGTCTATCCAATGAGCGCGCTGCTTTAATCGAAAAAAATGAGTTGGCACGCAGTCGGGTGGAGGCGATGATTACACGCTTAAAGGGCATGGAGGGTTCTCAGTGAGCAGCGTCGCTGTAACCGTCAGTATTCTGGATCGCGACTACCAGGTATCCTGCTCAGCTGAAGAAGAAAGCTTATTAAAATCCGCTGCTGAGTTTCTGGATTCAAGGATGCGCGAAGTACGTGATCGTGGCAATGTAATTGGAATAGATCGAATTGCCGTAATGGCAGCGCTTAATATTGCTCATGAATTCCTGCAAATCAAACCACTTCAAGATGAGCGTCAGTTAATCGCAAAACACATCGCTACGTTGCGGGACACCGTATCAAAAGCTATAGAAGCACAGGACGTGCTACATGACATCGCTTAATACAGTTATTGTTGATCCGACGCAATACCTCAAGTTTGAGGCGTTGTCGGCGCTAAAATGTCTACGTGCGATAAAATGCGAATCTGCTAGAATATGGTCTTAGAGCGTTCTCTGCGGTATTCGAATTGAGTTTGGGTTAATCCTTGAGCCTAATTGATTACCCCGGGGATAAGATTTTTGGATCGGTGTGCAAGCCCGTCTCGTAACGGGAAGCCTAACGAACTGACAGTCCTCCCCACCTGAACCTCCGGTTCAAGGTCGATAATTCGATACGGTACACGCGGAGTACGCTCGCCTAAGCTACCAAATTCCCGCAATAGCTATGTCAAATCAACCACTGCATGTCATACGTAAGCAGATATTGCAGAAACGCAGCAGCCTTTCCGAAGACTTTATCGCTCACGCATCGGCTGTTGTTACAAAAAAAGTAATAAAGCTGAATAGCTACCAACAGGCAAAATCCATCGCTGCTTATTACCCGTTCAGGAATGAACTTGATACGCGCTCAATTCTAAGAACCGCTCTGGATTCCGGGAAAAAAGTATATCTTCCCGTAGTTATGGAAGGGCAAACTATGCATTTTGCACCAATTCTCAGCTTAGATAAACTTAAAAATAACCGTTTTGGTATACCAGAACCTGAAGTTGTTCGTTCACAGTTACAATCGGCAAATAGTATCGATGTAATTTTTGCGCCACTGACATGTTTTGACTATTTGTGTAATCGTGTGGGCATGGGTGCTGGCTACTATGATCGAGCGCTCACAAATCTTGCACCGGATAGTCCTGTAAAAATCGGATTAGCATATGAAATGCAGCGCGTAGATCAAATCGCGTCAAGAGAATGGGATATCCCAATGGACCTCGTAATAACAGAAGAGAATATATACCAACAAAAACGTCAGTAATTTGACGGCATAGCGTGTGAGGTAGACATGAAATATTGGCTAATGAAGTCTGAACCAGGCACCTACAGTATTGACGACCTGGCTAGAGATAAAACCGAGCATTGGGATGGTATTAGAAATTACCAGGCACGTAATATGATGCGAGACGAAATGAAGGCTGGCGATTTGGCATATTTTTATCACTCAAACTGCAAGGAACCTGGAATCGTCGGCGTTATGACTATATCAAGTAAAGCCTATCCTGACTTCACAGCATGGGATTCAAGCAGCCCTTACTATGATCCTAAAAGTAACGAAGGTAATCCTCGTTGGGTTATGGTCGATGTTACATTCGAACGTAAACTTAGCCGCATCATTTCACTGCAGGAATTAAAACAACATCCTGAACTTGCCGAATTGTTGATATTGAGACGTGGTAACCGCTTATCAATAACGCCAGTTACCAAAAACCAGTGGAAAATAATCCTTAAAATGGAATAAAAAATCATTTTTTTACTCGCGTGCAAGATAATTCATTATGAATTGGCGCAAAAAATGGTTACAAATAAGAAATTTTAAAAAAAATACAAAATATTTGTCTCTTATTTAGCCCCTGAACTACTTTTTTTCATTTTATGTTGACCAATTTTTGTTTTTTGTCGCTTTTAAAAACAAAAACATCATTTTTGTGAGCAATTTTCGACTTCTAAATAAAAAAAATCGTAAGTTCACACAATTTTATTGAAATTTTTAAAGAAATATATTGTTATTGACGATACAAAACACATAAAAATGATGCTTAAACACTAAAAAAGCGTCTATCTCAATCAATTTTATTTAAAAAATAGTCCTTTGAAACGTAACATTCACAAAATAGCAACTTTTTTTTCAATTTTACTAGAATTTTTTAAATTCTTGTTTATACTCACTCGCGAGTAGTTAACTCTCCGGAGGAAAAGTAATGGCCGTTAAGAAACGTACCACAAAGAAGAAAGCAGCAGCTAAGCGCAAAGCAAAAAAGAAAGTAGCCAAGCGTAAAGCGAAAAAGAAAGTAACGAAGAAAAAAGCGAAAAAGAAAGTCGCTAAACGTAAAGCGAAAAAGAAAGTAGCCAAGAAAAAGGCGAAAAAGAAAGTCGCTAAGCGTAAAGCGAAAAAGAAAGTAGCCAAGAAAAAGGCGAAAAAGAAAGCCGGTAAGCGTAAAGCGAAAAAGAAAGTAGCCAAGAAAAAGGCGAAAAAGAAAGCCGGTAAGCGTAAAGCGAAAAAGAAAGTAGCCAAGAAAAAGGCGAAAAAGAAAGCCGGTAAGCGTAGAGGTCGTAAGAAAAAAGCTTAGTAGGACTTGATTCTTTTAGTCATATCAAAAAGACCCGCCTGGCGGGTCTTTTTTTTATATATGGGAGGAAAAATGACGTTTCAACGCAATTTACTGCAAGAACATGCGGTATGCTGGATTATCTGTTTCGACACTGTATTGGTAACCCAGTTTTTGCAACGAGCGTAAAAATCCCGCCCACTTTGTATCCGGTATCTGCATTCCAACCAGAACTCGGCCATAAGCAGCCCCATGGTTGCGATAGTGAAACAGACTAATATTCCAATCCGGTTGCAGGGTGTCCAGAAAAGCCAATAAAGCACCGGGCCTTTCAGGAAATTCCAGTCTAATAAGCCGTTCGTTTTGCAATGGGGGAGGATGCCCACCTACCATATGGCGAACGTGTAACTTCACCATTTCGTTGTCCGTAACGTCCTCGACCTTAAAACCTTTCGAAGCCAGCCTCTTTAGAATTTCCTGTCGCTGATTCTCACCCTGCGTAAGCTCGACTCCTGCGAATATGTAAGCTTTTTCCGTATCGGCAAAGCGATAATTGAATTCTGTGATGCTTCTTTTACCCAAAGCCCGGCAAAATCGTTTAAAGCTACCCGGCTTCTCTGGCACCTCAACCCCCATTAGCATCTCTCTTTGTTCACCTAATTCCGCTCTTTCTGAAACATGACGCAATCGATCAAAATTCATATTAGCGCCACTCACCAATGCCACCAGGCACGAATCAGAACAAGCGGTTTCTTCAACATACTTTTTCACACCAGCCAAAGCCAGAGAACCTGCAGGCTCCGCAATTGAACGAGTGTCTTCAAATACATCTTTTACCGCTGCGCAAATTTCATCGGTATCAACAGTAATGATCTGGTCTATCAGATCCTTAGCTATTTTATAGGGCTCTCTTCCTACCTGTCTTACAGCAACCCCATCTGCAAATAAGCCAACCTGCTCCAGTTTTACCCTTTTATTTGCATTAAGTGCGGCTTTAAAACTTGCGGCGTCTTCCGGCTCAACACCGATCACCTTTATTTCTGGCTTTAGTGCTTTGATATAAACTGCCATACCCGCTATTAAGCCACCACCGCCAACCGGGATAAACACAGCGTCTAATTTCTCTGAATATTGGCGCAATATTTCTGCTGCGATGGTGCCCTGCCCAGCGATTACATCCGGATCGTCATATGGATGAATAAATGGCACATTTTCTTTCCGAGATTTTTTGTGGGCATATTCATAGGCTTCATCATATGAATCACCATAAAGCTCCGTACGTGCACCTAGGGCCTTGACCGAATCTATTTTTATCTTAGGAGTAGTACGTGGCATTACAATAAGCGACTTGATGCCCAATTTGCTGGCAGCATAAGCAACGCCCTGCGCGTGATTTCCGGCAGATGCGCTGATCACTTTCTGAGGTTTAACAGATTTGCTTAGCTGATACAGTTTATTGTACGCACCGCGTAACTTAAACGAAAAAACCGGTTGCAAATCTTCGCGTTTCAGCAAAATCCGATTGCCCAACCTTTTGCTGATTCGTTCCGCTGGCTGCAAAGGGGTTTCCTCTGCAACATCATATACACGTGCATTCAGAATCTTGGCCAGATATTTGTTTAGCATGGAAATCTCTCATGGTTTGATCAGTGCAAATATACCTCATTGTGATAATGTAGCACGGCAATATTCTGGAACCTATCTCACAAGGCAATTCGGCCGCGACCACGGGATATGTTCCAGGAGCCTAACGATTAACCTGCAAACTGGATATGGAAAATGAGTGCTGAACTACTTAAAAGAGCTGCTGCAGAGGCTGCTATTCAATACGTCGAACCCGGAACAATCATTGGTATTGGTACCGGATCAACCGCCAATCACTTTATTGACCTGTTGGCAGAAAAGAATATTGCAATCGAAGCGGCCGTTGCCAGCTCAGAAGCAAGCGCTGACAGGTTAAAAAAACACCGAATCCCTGTAACCGATTTAAATGCCTCTGGAGATTTGCCTCTGTACGTTGACGGTGCCGATGAAGCAAATAGATTTCTACAGCTTATTAAGGGTGGAGGCGGCGCGTTAACTCGAGAGAAAATTGTTGCGGCAGCTAGCAAAAAGTTTGTTTGTATTGCCGACGCATCCAAGAAAGTCGATATGCTCGGCTCTTTCCCTCTACCCATTGAAGTTATCCCTATGGCACGGAGTTATGTCGCAAGACAAATTGTGAAGCTGCAAGGCAATCCGGTTTTACGTGAAGGCTTTACCACCGACAATGGCAATCTAATCCTGGATATTCACAATTTGCAGATCAATGAGCCTATTGATCTGGAGAGAAAAATAAACAATATCGCCGGCGTAGTAACCGTGGGCCTGTTTGCAATTCGACCTGCTGATATATTAATCCTGGCCGGACAGAATGGAATTGAAATCCTGGACATAAACTCCTAAGAGTTATTCGCAAAACCAGGTGGAGAAACAAAACTTCAGACTCAAGCGGCTGCAGGGCTATTATTCGGGTTGCTTTGCAGCAATGGCAAGCCCGTGCGAAGTCCTTGTTGATTCACTAGACCTCAAGCTTGCTGAAAAAATTACTGGCATTGTTGCAAGAGAAGCAACTCGAATCGAAGAGAAATTTAGCCGGTATCGCGATAATAATATTGTTTACCAAATTAATAATAGCCGCGGCAATCAGCTTGAAGTCGATTCAGAAACAGCTCAACTACTTGATTTTTCGAACAAGCTATACCTGCTTAGCGACGGTATGTTTGATGTGACCTCGGGGGTATTACGCCAGGCATGGACATTCGATGGTAGCGACCATATACCGGACAAGAACAAGATCAATAAAATTATCTCAAATGTTGGGTGGTCAAAAGTATCCTGGAATAGTCCTCTATTGGTTTTGCCTGAAAATATGCAAATCGACTTGGGTGGAGTTGGTAAGGAGTACGCCGTTGATCGATGCATTCAACTCATCCGTAAATCATCCAAGGTGTCATGCCTGGTGAATTTTGGTGGAGACCTGGCCACTACCGGAGCAAGAAAAAATGGTCAGCCATGGCAAGTTGGAATTGAGTCAGCTGTATCACCTGGTAAAAACAGCGGTAAGGTTCTTGCCCTGACTCATGGTGCTATAGCAACCAGTGGAGATGTTAGACGCTTCGTTCTCAAGAATGGCAGGCGCTACGGACACATCCTGAATCCCAAAACCGGCTGGCCAGTTGAAGGAGCTCCACGTTCAGTCACGATTGCTGCAGCAACTTGTACCGAAGCAGATATGCTTGCAACGTTTGCTATGCTGCAGGGTGGGAATTGTGAAAGCTATCTCGATGCAGAGGGGGTGAAGTATTGGTGCTTGCGCTAATCATCTAGATTTAGGGCGCCACGGCCGCTCGACTGCATGCATCGTACTACAACCACCTACTGCATCGCCGACGGAAACCGATGAACGAAAGACAGTGGCGCTTACAATGCGCATCGGCTTAAAGCGATCAGCCTTGAGGATATAACTAAGTTAAATACGTGAGATTGTTCACAGTTATTCATCTTCTCTATAGAGTCACTCTTAATGTTTTCGTTAAAACGAAACGGTTAAGAATGTGTTTAAGGCCAATACACCTTTTAGAAGAAAAATATATAGTTGATCCAATAAATCTACGTTTAGGTAAAAAACATGCTTCTAACTTTGTTCAGGGTACGAATTGCACGCTGACTTATGTATATTTTTAACGAATTGATATCAGCATTGAAATAAAGTTACGTGTAACCTAAAACACTCCATCAATGAAATGGCTATAGCGATACATTCCACTTGAAGTGACTATGTACAATTCTGAAGACAATAACTAAGGGATTGCGATTTGCAGCCCGAATTTAAACTATGTGCCTGTAAGTTGGCTGGGGGACCAGGATTATTCCGCACATCCTTGTGCTAACTCACAGATACTAATTATTCTACGCGTGTAAGCCAAAGCTTACTGTATCAGTTCCCTTCGGGCCGTGACCACTTGTAAGTGGTCATGTTCAAATTTGTTCCAGACAAATTGCACTGAAAACTGCGTCCTGCGTTTTCAGTATTTACGCCTTCCATGGCGATCGTCGAACCCAAACTTTTTATATTTGTATCGAGGATTCAAATCCACTTCAACAGTAATTAAAAGAGGGGCACAAGGCCCCTCTTT
>CAJHXT010000248.1_pt1 | contig 13162 bp, 6 predicted proteins | sample 9198451 | NCBI WGS metagenome assembly CAJHXT01 (sample SAMEA7708326, study PRJEB35096) | sediment metagenome | biome: marine neritic benthic zone biome [ENVO:01000025]; feature: sediment [ENVO:00002007]; material: shallow marine sediment [ENVO:03000034] sea grass bed [ENVO_01000059] ... | reverse complement strand
TGCCGCAACAACCTGCTCATATGCTTGAGGGCCTGTAACACTGAGCACCTGTGGGTGTAGTCCCCTAATTTCTTCTTCCTTTTTACCGAGACAACCTGTAACAATTACCTTTCCATTTTCATTAATTGCTTCACCTATAGCTTCTAGAGACTCAGCCTTAGCCTCATCAATAAAACCACAGGTATTCACAATAACAACATCAGCCTGCTCGTAACTACCGACTACCTGATAACCATCTGCACGCAGTTTAGTTAATATTTTTTCTGAGTCGTAGAGGGCTTTAGGACAACCAAGACTGATAAATCCTACGGAACTGGCGCTGGTTTTTTTTAGCTCAGACATTTCAATTTAACAGCGAGAAGATTTATGAAAACAACTTATTTACGAGGCGATGCAACGTATCTGTCAAATGCAACAGTTCATTCTGATTGTTGAGATCATGTGGAAATATAACTGTTGCAGTTCCCTTCTTTAGCAGGTCTTTGCTCTTGGCGTCATAGATAGTAATTGAAATAGAGCCGCGCTGCTGACCAGAGTACAGTGGCGACTTGATATCTGGTAATAAAGTATTTCCACTGGAATTGTTTGTGTCATCTCCCTCACTAAATACACCAACCGCCGTCTTCTGCCGGTATTGATTTTCTATCTCGAGGGACTCCTGCAGTTGTATGTGCAGTGCTAATAACACCTGGGCTTTATCAACATTTGTTTCAATAAAATTTCTTTCTTGCAGTATTTCAACTAATTTCTTCTCAACAAATTCAGCAGCGCCGAAATCATAAGACTTGGCTTCCCCTGATTTTACTTTCGGCATGCCATACCATGCATACAAATTCTGCTCCGAGAGATTAGTATCTGAGTAACTCTTGATCGATACTGTGCCCATGCTACAAGCGATTAAAATCTGGAGTATCGATACGATAAAAATTGTTCGCAGAATCATTACATTTCCATATGGATATAGAAATTGAGAATCATGGCAATTTATCAGTCTAGTAGCTTTTAATATCAGGACCGGTGTAATTTAATCTTGCCAAATAAGTCCTTAACCTCAGAGCTTTCCATCCACTCTTCAGTATTTTTTGTCAACTTTCGTTGCCAGTTGGCATACTGGTTGGTTGTACCAGGAAGATTTACCTGTTCTTGCATTAGGAGCAGATCTTCTGGCTGAACAACCATTAATGCCGCCTGGCTTTTTGCCAGCAAGCAATGAACAGCAGCAGATAGTTCTGCCGTCATTTGTTTACATTGCTCAGGATCGGAAACAATAGACTCAGGCAACAATTCTGCCTCCTGTAGCGCCTTTAAAAGCACAGCACGATCATGCTTTCGTCCTACATACTCACGCTCACGTATTTCTTCGCTGGGGAACAGACCAAGCTGATCCCGGAGCGTCAAATCCACACCCTGCCACCAGCCAGACAGCGTAGGAAGATCATGGGTGCTAATGGTAGCCATTGCATTCTTCTGGTACTGATCAGGTGTTTTAAAGTGATTATTGTGCTGCTTCTCAAAATACATCACCTTATAAGAATAAACACCAATCTCAGGTAATTTAGATCGAATTTGTTCCGGTACAGTACCAAGATCTTCTCCAATTACCATACAACCATTCCGTTCACTTTCCAGCGATAATATTCCCAGCAAATCATTTAATGGGTAATGCACATAGGCACCATGCTCTGCTTCTTGGCCCGTAGGCATCCACCATAAGCGCATCAAAGCCATTACATGATCAATCCGGAGTGCTCCTGCATAGCGCATATTGGCCCGAATCAATTTAATAAAAGCCTCGTATCTATTGAGCTGTAATGCTTTTGGATTTAACGGCGGCAACCCCCAGTCCTGGCCATGCAATGCCAATGGGTCGGGCGGTGCACCGACACTGGCAAGAAAACTGTAGCTATTTTGTTCACTCCAGGCCTCCGCACCACCTGGATCAAAACCTACCGCCAGATCTCGATACAATCCAATCTTCATACCCGCTGTGCGGGCACCGCGTTGGACTGTTTTCAACTGATCTGCACAAAGCCATTGCAGAAACTGATAGAACTGAACTTCTTCCTTATTATTTTTGTAAAACTGCTTTACGGCTTCATTATCTGGATGGTGATAATCTGATGGCCAGTCCTGCCAACCCACTGGTTTACCTAACTGGGTGACATGTTGGGTAAATAGCGCATCATAAACCGCCTGCCTTAATAAGGTCTCACCCTCTTGTTCAACATACGCGGTAAAACGAAGCGCATACGAACTATTGTTTGCAAGCTCATTTTTCGTAAAGTGATTAAAAAGCTTTCTCAAGGCCTGTAACTTTAGGCTGGCAACTGCAGAGTAATCGACACTTTCTTTCTGGCGCAACGATGCAAGCTGTTCCTGAATTTCTTCCGAAGCAATCCAGGTCTTAAGTTCTTCGCAACCGGAGTGTTGAGCAAGTGTATCAATGTCCAAATACAGATAGTTCAAGAAAAGACGGCTGGAAGGACTGTATGGACTAATATGGTGTGGATTGGCGGGAAACAAGGCATGCAGCGGATTCAATCCAATGAAGTCTACTTTTTCTTTGGCAGCAAGATCGACCAAATTGTATAGATCTTTGTAGTCACCAATCCCCCAGTTTCGATCAGAACGCAGGCTATAGAGCTGAATACTTAATCCCCACAATTTTTTATCCGCCTCCAGAACCGGGGGCTGAAAACACCTTCTTGGTGCGACGATTAAATAGCAGACCCGATCTGCAAGCCTGCTCGTCTGTGCAAATCGTAAAGTAAGCTTGTGATACCCGGTTGGAATGTTATTTGGTAAATGCAGACGATACTTGTGCAGTTGTCTACCTTCAACAACTGCTTCTTCCAGGAATACTTCTCTATCTGCTACAAAATTTCCCTCCAATAGCTGTCCCTGCTCGCACCGTATTTCCCACCGCGCCAACATTGCGTGTTTGGATTCTGGTATATGAATTTCAATAGCTTTTTCCCAATGCTCGTGCAATACAGCAACAGGAGGAATGCCCTGCAGCCATGGCAACCAATCGAGTTGTTGTAATAGCTGGCGTGCATCATTCTCATCGCGTAAGGAGTAACCCATTGCTTCAACTAGTTGTCGGCGTACTTCAGGACCAGAGACATGCCGTTCACCACGATAGTCGTAAAATTCCTTCTCAATCCCCAGCCGATTAAATAGCTGATCCAGCAATTCCTCACTAATGCTGGCCATCTTTTCTTCTTCCAAAATCATTCATTGCTCCCGTGTGTATTGACGTAGCAATACAGCAGAACTTGCGCACACTGAATAGCTTAATTCGGCCTGTGACATATCACCGCTCTCCGGCCAACGCGCAGTATCGAATACGCATTGCCAACCCCCTATTTCAGGTGAACTGGGAATCGTACACACCAGATCGTCATCACCCGCATTCAGCATTAAAAAGAAGTGTGCCTCATTTTCTTTTTCTGCGGTTAATAAAATCCCAAGATACCTGGCAAAATGTTTATCCCAGTCAGATTGCGACATGGACTCTCCATCAGGCCGTAACCATTCAACATCCCTGTAACCCAACTGGGCTCTCAAGTGCCCACCTAAAAAATCCTCGTACCTGAACACATCATGATTTTTACGGATGCTTATCAGGAGACGGGTAAATGCAAGCAAGGACTCAGACTCAGGATCAACCTCCCAGTTCATCCATGTCAATTCATTGTCCTGACAGTATGCATTGTTGTTGCCGGACTGACTCCGATTAATTTCATCACCGGCCAATAGCATTGGCACGCCGTGAGATAGTAACAAACTTGTAAGCAGGTTTCGCTGCTGCTTGCTGCGTCGGAAATTAATACTTTCATCATCAGTCGGGCCTTCATGACCAAAATTGCAGCTCAGATTATTATTATGCCCATCACGGTTCTCTTCGCCATTATCCTCGTTGTGTTTTCCTTTGTAGGAAACCAGATCCCTCAAGGTAAAACCATCATGAGCGGTGATAAAATTAATTGAAGCTAATGCCGACCGACCGTTATGCTGAAATACATCGGCTGAACCGGCAAAGCGGCGTGCTATTTCAGGCAACATCTTTTCGTCTCCGAGCCAATAAGCACGCGTGTTATCTCGAAATTTATCATTCCACTCTGACCAACCGTCTGGAAACTGTCCCAGTTGATAACCACCGATTCCAATATCCCAGGGTTCTGCAATCAATTTCACCCCGGAAAGAACGGGATCATCGCTTATCTCCCGTAAAAAAGCGCTATTTTTACTGTATCTTCCATTTTCCCGAGCAACGGTTGTTGCCAGGTCAAATCGAAAACCATCAACATGCATATCTTCAACCCAATACCGCAAGCAATCGATAAGCAGTTGCCGTAAGGCTGGATGCTGAGCATTAAGCGTGTTTCCACATCCGGTAACATCATCGTACTGGTACGGTTTACCTTTTGGACTACGGTAGTAATTTCGGTTATCGATACCACGATAAACAAGCCCGGGACCAGCCAGATCACCTTCACCACTATGATTAAAAACAACATCGAGGATCACTTCCAGCCCTGCCTGATGTAAAACTCTAACCATTTCTTTGAATTCAAGCACGGCATCATTTTTGGCAAATCGCTGATCCGGAGCAAATAGCGCTATCGGGTCATAACCCCAGTAATTAGACAAATCCAGGGCGTGCAGCCTTTCAGGCTGTATCGTTCGAGCACAGGGTAGAAACTCCAGACTAGTCACACCCAATCTTTTTAGGTAGTCGATAACAGCAGGAGCGGTAAGTCCCAGGAACGTGCCTCTGTCCTCTTCAGGGACATTGGGATGCAAACGGGTAAATCCCTTGATATGCATCTCATAAATAATGGTGTCGCGTAATGGAATATCTGGTTTGGCATCGTTTTGCCAGTCAAACGCCGTATCAATTACCCTGGATTTAGGGACCAGCGCCGCGTTATCGGTATGTTCTGGAATACTGTGATTGCCTTTTTTATAAGGATATACCTCGGCACACCAGCTTATCTCTCCAACAACCGACTTAGCGTATGGATCTAGCAAAAGCTTATCCGGATTGAATCGGTGCCCCTGGTCAGGTAACCAGGGCCCGTATAGGCGAAAGCCATAATGCTCACCGGGTCCAACGCTCTCCAAATAGACAGACCAAATACCAGTCTCAACCTGCTGCAATGGAATTCTCTGCAGCTCCTTATGTCCATCCTTACCAAATAAACACAGCTCCGCTTTTTCAGCGTACTCTGAAAACAGGCTGAAGCGGGTGCCCTGCCCATCCCAATGCGAACCCAAAGGGTAATGAGTTGATATTTTCTGTAGCGTAGTAGATACCTGATTCATTAAATTGCCATTTAGTGTAAACGCACTCAGCTATAATCCTAAAGACTGACCTGGTTCAGCGGTCACCTTCTGTACAGCAGGTACAGAATGATCGCCTCGCAGCAGTTGTTCCAGCGAGCCATTGATCGCTTCTGCCACAATATGCGGCGGATTTTGATAAAACTTTTCCCACGCTACCGAATTATCATCGTCAAAATTCTTTTCCTGACCCGGATTTCGATTTAGCCAATCCCGCCTCAGCGCGCGCTCAATAATTGAATCCAACATTAGATAATCATCGAATTTCAAGTCTGGATTAACTTCTACAAATAAGGAAATGGCCATTATTGCCTCGATTATCAGGTATCGGTACTCAGGTGAGTGGATCTCATTTAACGCACCGTCTACCAACAACGCAAAACTACGTTCACCTTTGGTCATTGCCCCAAAAATATAGTCTGTATCCAGGCGACTGCGCCAGTTATATCTATCACCTATCACAATACCTTTACAGCGCCCGAGCAACAGCCACAGTTTCTGATAAAAAGTACCCGGTAATCCGACGATGGTTCCACTTTGGCGTCGCCACTCCTGCCAATCTGTTAACTTATCAGGAATTTTTGGATTATCTTGTTCCGTAAAATTAATAAATACAAGATCACTATTGGATTTTACATACTGGAGAGTTTGTATCCCGTTAAATCGTACCGTGGCTTTCTGGTAGTGAGACAGGAGTGCTTCGAGACGCTGCTTAACGCAGTATGGGCTTAAATTGGCAAAAGCCTCAAAAGATTCATCTTCCTTTATATTATTCTCTTCTGCATATTCACTAATGCAAAGCAGCAACAAATGCCCAGTTCTAATCGTTAATATTCCATCAAATAACTCTGGCTTGGCTTTTACCAGCCCCCCTAGCAATGCCAGAACTTCCTGATTTAACTGTGTCTCGCGCACATCATTTTCACAGCTTTCTTTAATTTGATTAAAGATATCGCGACAACTTTGAGTTTCATTAATAGTTGCCGATGGATTATGACTTCGCCCCACCATAACCTGTTTCTGGCGAATAATCATTTCCTGAACCGCGACATCAAGACGGTCATAGTATTTATCCAGTAAACCGGCAGCTAACCTTATAACACTCCATAAACGTAACTCGCAGGCTTTGGCATATACTTCTTCTACGAGTTTTCTAATCAAAACTGGCCGCTTGCCGTTGCTAATTGCAACTTCAAAATCCGAACCATATCTGGTCTGCAGAATCTGTAAAGAATCAATATGCTGATAGATATTCTCTGACGAACTTAGAAGTTCGACAATTAGCCTATCATCAGCTAGTTGCCGCTCATGTTGCTTGTTTGTCAGCTCAAGCGGTTTTAGTGACTTGCTGTTATAGACAAGGTAACTACCATTCTTGTTCTGGATCCCACCAGAATAATTAAGGAACTCAAAATTGTGCAACTCCTTGATTGTTTCGCGTCCAGCTAAATGTACCTGCTCTGACACTAAACCTAACGCAACACTGAGCCCATCCAGACGATCATTTTTTACTTTATAAAGGAAATCGATAAACGCATTTCCATCTATGGCATCCAGCATTCGTTTATTAACCGCGAGAGTCATCAACGGTTTTCCGGTCTGGTCCCAATGGTGTTTGAGGTAATTCAGTTCAGTAATTATCTGGTCAACCAGGATATGATTGTCTAGATTTAAGTAAAAGTCGGCCTGATTCTGAAATTGAGGAATAAATACCACAAGCTCTCCGCGCAAGCGATATACCTGAGAACTCATCATTGCCCGCATACGCCGCATTGGTCGACCGCTAAGACGCAATTTCTCATTAACACCGATATAGTTAAAAACCCTTGATAGCTCTCGGCCCTCTTTTACGGTGATGCCAGTCAATTGCTCCATGGTTTCATTTTCAAAGCCAAGCTCATTCAATTGAAGCTGAGTTTCTAAGTCATCAGCAAGCAATGCTATCTGCAACTGCACTCTCTTTTTGTTACCTAACCGACTATGGCGTCTCAGTGGATCGATATCTTCAATTGAGACAAGACCATCATCCACCATACATCCAAGATAATAAAGACTCTGCGCCCAAATCAATGGAATGTTCTCGTTTGCCGTGCGCCTTTGAGTTCCCGGATTCTTTTTTTCTTTTTTAATGGATTCTGAAGGCACATAGTACAGCTCTGGCAACAATCGCAAACCATCTTTTTCCACACAAAGTGCTTGTAATTTTTTTCGGTATTTAGCAGCACCAACATAATCTTCTCTAAACAGACAGGCAAGAAAAAGATAGGTAAAAAATAAGGGCCACTCAGACTCTATGTTATTAAATTTACCAAGTTCCGTTTCTTCGTAATAGAGTCTATTATTATCTTCCAGAACCGTCTGATGGCCATCTAGCAGAAAGCGCTTACATCCGTACTCTCCGCCCAGCTTGCTAAGAATATGCTGTTCGGTTCTTAGTACCAGTTCCTCGTCCTCCACCGCAAACGCCGGATAACCTGTAACACTCAACAGCGCTGCATCAACTTCTTTGGAAACGGATTCACGTGGCAGCAAGTTTTCAAGTGTAATGCGTGCCTGAGCAATTTCATCACTCACAACGTGTACGACTGAATCCTGAGACAGGTCACTTCCAAATAGATTTAAAGTACGTACTGCCTCCAGAGCAGCCTTGACCATACCCAAAGAGCTGGCGTTAATTTCTGCCCGACCATCATTTCGTTTATTACCGCGTTCCCAAATACCGAAGTCCGGAGTACGATACGCGCGTCCAAGATAATAGGTGAGATTCTGTACAAAATTTACCTCATCAGTTGTATAAATCAATCGCAAACCGGACTTAATAATTTGCGACAGCATTAAAACAAATACTGCTGTTGCATCAAGTTGCAAATGACCCCACCCATAATCTGAAACTATAGTATCACCACTGTTCACGTCATACTTTGCATGCAATGCATCATATGGATTGCGACTTCTTTTAAACCTCTCCACTTTATCCGACTGTCGCATCATAGCGAGCAAAAGCCCGCGCATAGTTTTTACAACGCTTTGTTCCAGTAAATGGGAACGCCCGTTATCCGCACCACTTTTCCGATACGCAATACCCAGCGCCCAAACTGATTGAATGGCGTAGACGTTATCTCTTACCCATGCATCGGTATAATCCCCATGATTGCTAATTGCGGTGCTAGCCGGGAATAATCCGGATAAAGGATCCTGGCGCGAAAGTATGACGCGCATTACTTGTTGGTAGTAATGATCAAGTTGATCAGAAACAGGCAACGTTGTGCTTGAAGTAACCATATAAAAGCTTACAACTTAATATTTCTTACTTAGATATGGCAAATCAGCTTTTTTTTAAACGTAATGCCACGGCTGATAAAGGAGGTACATCTACAGACAAGCGAAAGTGTCGCCCATGCCAGCCAACATCCTCACTGCCTATTTCGACTTGCTTATTGAAACCGGATCCACCAAAGGCCGCTTGATCACTATCAAACACCTTTTCATATACCCCTGCATCCGGTACACCTATCGAATAAGCATTGCGAGGAATTGGCGTAAAGTTAAACATAAACACCATAGGCGGCTCATTGTCTTCAGGTTTTGCACGTCGCAGGAAAGAATAAATACTGCTTTCATGATCGTGCAGATCAATCCATTCAAACCCTGATTCATTGTGGTCATTTCTAAACAGAACTGGATTTTCCTTATAAAAGAAATTCAATTGCCTGCAAAAATTCTGCAATTGCTGGTGGAATTCAAAGTTTAAATGATCCCAGTTGATACCGGCCTCTTCATTCCACTCTTCCCACTGCCCAAATTCACTACTCATAAAAAGCAGCTTTTTGCCAGGGTGGGCAATCATAAAACTTAGATACAATCTGTAGTTAGCGCATTTCTGCCAATCATCACCTGGCATTTTAGAAATTAGTGATTGTTTCCCATGAACAACTTCATCATGCGATATAGGCAGTATATATTTTTCAGTATAGGCATATATCATTGAAAAGGTCAGCAAATGCGCATCATACTTACGGTACACCGGATCTTTTTCAATATACTTTAAAGTGTCATTCATCCAGCCCATATTCCATTTAAAATTAAAACCGAGCCCGCCAGCATAGGTGGGATGACTGACACCTGGAAATGCTGTTGATTCCTCTGCTACGGACATTATCCCGGGAAAATAGTGAAACGCGGCTTGATTGAAATCTTTAATAAATTCGATAGCATCAAGATTTTCCCTGCCACCAAACTTGTTTGGTAACCACTCACCTTCTTTTCTGCTGTAATCAAGATATAACATCGAGGCAACCGCATCGACACGTACACCATCGATATGATAGTACTCCAGCCAATACAGCAGATTAGCAACTAAAAAGTTTCTAACCTCATTTCGCCCATAATTAAATATCTTTGTTCCCCAGTCACCATGTTCACCTAATCGAGGATCATCATGCTCATACAGCGCAGTACCATCGAAATAAGACAGGCCATGCGCATCTTTTGGAAAATGTCCAGGCACCCAATCCATTATTACGCCGATACCCGCCTGGTGACATCGATCGATAAAATACATCAATTCCGATGGGCTACCATGCCTGGAATTTGGTGCATAATAACCAGTTATCTGATAACCCCAGGACCCATCGAGCGGATGTTCCGCAACCCCCATTAACTCAATATGCGTATAACCCATATCCTTTACGTAGGGTATAAGCTCGTCTGTCATTTCAAGATAGGTTAGAAAGCGATTGTCATCACCACGGCGCCACGAACCCAAATGTACTTCATAAATATTTACAGCCTGTTCAAAAATATCCTGCGATTCACGTTGCAGCATCCAGTCTTCATCACGCCACTTATAGCCTTCGATATTCGTAACAACCGACGCCGTGTCCGGACGATGCTGCATAGAAAAACCATAAGGGTCTGCTTTCATTAAAGTTGTTCCAGTGTTGGACCGAACTTCAAATTTGTACTGTTCACCCACATCAACACCTGGAATAAACAGCTCCCACACGCCGGAAGATTCCCGTGCCTGCATGGCATGCTTGCGTCCATCCCAATAGTTAAAACTGCCTACCACGCTCACCCGTTCTGCATTGGGTGCCCACACGGCAAACAAAGTGCCATCAACGCCATCACGCTGCATAGTGTGCGCGCCAAGTTTGCGATATATACCGTGATGATTACCCTGACCAAATAAATAGAGATCATAATCACTAAGCATGGGCGAGAAGAAATACGGATCATATTTAATCTCTTGATTGCCATCTTTATAGCCTACGATGATTTTATACAGCTTAAGCTGATCTAGAGGCTGTAAAAACACCTCATATAAACCGCCTTTATGAATCCTTTTTAAAGCGATTGCGTCTTCTTCGCCATCCCCGTCCCAGTATAATGAGACCGATTTTGCTTCAGGCTCAAATACGCGAACTACCCATTCACATAGGCCATGTTTGTTTATGATTTCATGAAATCCCAGCAGCGAACGTGGTGCGTAATGTCTTGATTGCACCAGCGATTCAATTTCTTTTTTTGAAAGTTCCGCACTCATTTGTTTACCAGTAGTGTGTTGGTCATTCGATTAAATTCAGTTAGCTAAATGTTTAAATAAAGCTCGTTGATGCGCAGCAGCTCCGAGCAATCCCGGCTGCTCAGCGACTACCAAATGCGTTGAGATATCAGCATTATACTCAGAAAAGCGCCCTTTCATTTCAAAACGCTCTCTAAATGAACTGGCCACAAAAAAGTCCACAAACCTTGGCACAATACCACCAGCAATATTTACGCCACCGCGTGCACCCAGCATTAAAGCGATATCACCAGCCAGGCTGCCTAAACACGCGCAAAACTGGTCCAGGGCCTGTATGCATAGTGCATCACCCTTAAGCAATGCGCCTTCTGTAATTTGTTTGGCGCTCAAAGTGCTTTCTGACTTCTGCAAAATCTCAACCAGGGCTGCATAAATATTTTCTAACCCTGGGCCTGAAAGCACCCGTTCCCATGAAACTCGACCAAACCGGGACTGCAACACCTTCAATATTTCTATTTCCAAATCATTCTGTGGGGCAAAACTGGCGTGCCCTCCTTCCGTCTGCAAAGCAGTAAAATGATTGTCTTGCAGAATATATCCACCCACCCCAAGACCGGTACCGGGACCCAGTACCGCTACTGGCGCATCAGAATCTGATTCGCCTCCTCCTACTGAGACAAACTCATCCTCTCTCAAACCGGGTATTGACCAGGCTATGGCTCCAAAATCGTTAAGCAAATGCAATTGATCGAAATCCAGTTCAGAGCATACAGCCTGCACCGAAAAGGCCCACGGATTATTGGTCATTTCAAACCAGTCGCCATCAATTGCCCCAGCAACTGCAAATGAACCACTACCGATTTCTTCGCGGTTGTAATCTACATTTTGTAAATAGTATTTGGCAGCATCAGACAAATTGGGGTAATCAACAGTAGGCAGGGTTTCCTGTGCTAACAGTTCCACTGCCGTAGCAGCGTCCAATTCAACCAGAGCAAAACGCGCATTGGTTCCGCCAATATCTGCCACCAGACCATATTTTCTACTTCTATTCATCGTCATCGCTTATTTGATTATTACTAAAAACGCTCGCACCCTGTTCTGAGTCACTTACGCTATTTCTCATATGCATAAAAAGATCTCGACCAAAACCTGTCTGATTTTGACTCAAATCGGCTTGCATTACCGCACGCTGGGCTAACTGCGTATCATCCACCTTTAGTTCAAGAGTACCTTTTTCAGCATCCAGGCGAATGATATCACCATTACAAATCTTTGCGATCTGACCTCCAGCTACCGCCTCCGGGGTAATATGGATAGCCGCCGGTATCTTGCCAGAGGCACCAGACATGCGACCATCGGTCACCAGGCCAACCTTATAGCCTTTCTCCTGAAGAACACTCAATGGGGGCGTTAGTTTATGTAGTTCAGGCATACCATTCGCTTTTGGTCCCTGAAAACGTACCACAGCGATAAAATCGCGTTCCAATTCACCCTTTTTATAGGCTTCCTGCATCTCCTGCTGACTGGCAAATACGATAGCAGGCGCTTCAACAACACGATTTTCCGGTTTTACTGCAGAAATCTTAATCACCGCACGACCGATATTGCCGCGTAACACCTGTAAACCACCTTCCTGGCTAAATGGATTCGATGCAGGGCGCAATATATCGGCGTCTATAGATTGCTTGCTGGCATCACGCCACACCAGCTCATTTCCATCGAGAAAAGGTTCCCGGCTATAGGCACTCAAATCGTCACCATATACCGTAGCAACATCATTATGCAGCAATCCCACATCGAGCAGCTGACGGATAAGGAATGCCATACCTCCTGCTGCGTGAAAGTGGTTCACATCTGCCTGCCCATTTGGATAAATCCGGGTAAGCAAGGGAGTAACGCCAGAAAGCTCGGAGAAATCATCCCAGTTAATCTGTATGCCGGCTGCTTTTGCAATCGCCACCAGATGCAGGGTGTGATTGGTAGAACCACCCGTCGCTAACAAACCAACCATGGCGTTGACGATAGTTTTTTCGCTAACAATCTGCGCCAGAGGTCGATAATCATTTCCCAACGCGGTTATTTCGATAACGCGATGTGCAGCGGCTCGCGTTAATGCTTCTCTTAGTGCTGTACCAGGATTGATAAATGCCGTACCCGGCATATGCAAACCCATGACCTCCATTAGCATCTGATTACTATTGGCTGTACCGTAAAAAGTACAGGTACCAACAGAGTGATAAGACTCTGATTCCGCTTTCAGTAGTTCTTCTCTGCTAACTTTTCCTTCCG
>CAJHXT010000165.1_pt1 | contig 13186 bp, 13 predicted proteins | sample 9198451 | NCBI WGS metagenome assembly CAJHXT01 (sample SAMEA7708326, study PRJEB35096) | sediment metagenome | biome: marine neritic benthic zone biome [ENVO:01000025]; feature: sediment [ENVO:00002007]; material: shallow marine sediment [ENVO:03000034] sea grass bed [ENVO_01000059] ... | reverse complement strand
TAACGTTTCAATTACGGGCCGAGCGCCAACGGCGCGAGGTCCGAACCCGGCTCCGCCGGGTGTTCGTAGATTGACTTGTTAGGCATTTTCTACAAATCCCCAAATGACTTTAATATCACATGAACCTCAACTTCACTCATTGAACATTCTTCATGTGATGCATCATTGATTGTTAAAACTTTAATAGTGGGTCCAGATTTTTCGGTAAATACAACTTTATGCACCTGACGAAACAACCCTTTCTTTATTTCTTGCGAAGCCACCAGTTTACTAACAGTTTTATCAAAATCTAACTTTGTTGGACTCGTGATGCCTTCATTTTTTAAGTGAACATAGGCCATTGTGGGGGCATATCTTCCTGGCGCAGAGCAATCTGGATGTTCCTCTGATGCAAAAACAGAGGCACTAACTACTGACACTATAAATAGTAAAATTCTAATCATTTTTATGCCTAACGTTTGCTTAGCAGGCGAGGCGCGACTAGCGCCGAGTCTGCGCTGAAGCGCTTGTTACATGCCGGATATGTCATGCCACATCACCAAACCAATTAATACCAAACCAGAATAACTAACAGCATGAGCGCCCCAAACGAATTTGTTTAAGCTAAAACCTGCATCAAATCCAGTCTTTTTCCAATACCACCTATAGAACCATTTTTCGCAGTAAATCGTTAAAATAAATGTAGTTAATAACCAAACAAATAGAAAGTAGACAATATATTCAAGATAAGGCGCATCATTATAAATCCATGTACCAATTATCGAAGCATAATTCCCATATGGCAGAGGCAACTCCATCGTTATAGCTGAAATTACCGCAATCAATAAAGGAAAGCCAAGACCCACCGTTATTGTCGAAAGAAGATTAGCAAAAAACACATACTTGAATGATGTTTTTACTTCTAAACCAGACACCCATTTTAGAATTGCAGTCTCTACCGACAGTATCCAAACCTGTCCAAACAAAAATGCGCTGCCACTTACAAAAAGTAAAAGTGGCCCTCCCCCATTTGCGTAAGAAATTGAAGGAATGAAAGCTAATAAAAGGAATATCTTGGCGATTTTACATTTCACTCAATATTTCCTAGCACATGTAACGTTTTGCTAAAGGGCCGAGCGGCTTCGCCGCGAGGTCCAGGTGAGCGAAGCGAACGACTTTGGGCAACTTGTTAAGGTCATTGAGCATGACGTTGAAATAGCGCCTCCAATCCAGTCTGCTCATTTTTCGGTTTTATATTCTCATATTTAGTAATACAAGTAATTCGATAATAATTACCCCCATCTGCATCGATAGTGCATCTAAGCTCTAATGGTTGAGAGGGAAAATCATACTTTGCTTTCAGCTGTATATGCTTGTCAGGTCCACATCGCTCCAACCATGCCGCGCCTTTAATAGACTTTCCCTCGATAGTTCGGGTTAGCTTATATACATGCTCAGAGTATTGCATTATGACTGTTCCTGAGTAAGGCTTTCTTGAAATGGGATCACGCCCAATAATATCGTAAATCCCGCTAATCCCTGCTGGAAACTCAGGATCAATATTGGATTCTCTTTTGCAATAGCTTTGAGCTTGCGCAAGAGTTGAAAAAGAAAAAATTAATAACACTATGAGTATTTTCATGACTTTAACAGTATATTAGCTGGAAAATGGCTGGATAATACTCTTCGATTTTTGGGTGCTCAATCATTCTAAAGTGCCATCAGCCCGCCCTAACTCTTTGAATTAACAACCTTTATTTTTCGCGTCAACACCTATCATAACGCTCGTAGCCAAATATTGAAATCAGAAAATACGGAAATTGGCCGGATATGGATTTTGATGGTTTTAGTACTATTCCTTTTAAACTGTATAACGCGTTGATTATAAAAGATAAATTGTATATCACAGCATTACCCCCACTAAATCACTCGGGAACTTATCTGGAAATTGGCTAGATATTGAGTTTCATAATTAGCTGGGCGCCCAAAATAGACTGTTTATCAATTCATACAATTAGCTGTAACAATTCAAGTCACCTTAATCCGACTTGAAACGAGAGCTGTCGCTCTTCTGGCACAAATACCTCTTCCTTCGTGTCACCTTCGCAAGAAGTGGCTTACGTACGTAGCTCCCCGAAAGGAAAGTACCTCGTTGCCGGGCGACCCCGGCATATCCGCCACGAAGTGGCAAAAAAACTACCCTGTTATCCATTCCCACAACAACTCAGAAAATTTCGGATGAATTAAATAACCAACAGATGAATGCGGGTTGGATTTGTTGTTCCGTACAGCCAGGTTATAAATTGGATAAATGTCCTGTACAGGCTTTTTCAGCAGGCCGTATTTGACCATATCCTTAAAGTCATTCTTTAACCTGCTGTCATGTGAAATAAAGTCATCTTCTGCGGAAATATTAACCCACCGGTTTATATTAGTCGGGTAGCGATGACTGCCACTGCTTGCACTACCTTTAAGATTCTTTTTCACATTTTCATCACCTAAGGGCGAGCCCATGGTTACCAATAGATCAACCTTCTTTTTATTACCGTAGTCATGGCGATACTCGCCGTAGTGAGAAAATTTCCATAAACAATCATAGCTGACTATCGTGCCAAGGCTGTGTGCAACCAACATCACCTGGTCATTTCCCTTTAGCGCCTGTCTGAGATATTTAGTTAACTCAAATCGAACATCGCTGCCAAAGTATTGCTCGCGATTCCAGTAGTGCCCCATATCCGGAGCAACCGCTGAAACTAAAGATTCCCCTACCCTTAAAGCACTAAGTACACCCGAAAATGTATCTGCCAACCCCTCCTTTAAGGCATTTTTCCCCTCCAATTTTTTATATACACTCTTGCTAAAATCTGCTGCCTTATGTTGTTTTAACTGCGTAAGCGTTTCTTTCCGGCTTTCAATTTCATCCGGTATGCTTGCGCCAGTAGTCTCATGTAAAAACTCATTGGAAAGATTGCCGTAATAAACAAATTTTTTATTGGTGCGATTAAATATTTGAACTGCCTGAGCACCATAGTCCCGCTTTAGTCCGGCACGTACTGCCCCATACCATAATTTCTGAAGATCCTGTTTTTCCGGCTTGGTATTTCGCCCATGAATAAATAGTATTCTTTTAGCCATACTCACCTCTTACAGTATTTAACAAAGGCATCTAGCTGCAATCGCAGTTTGATAGCAAATATATTTTGGAAATTTACTCCATAGTGCTTATTAGTTTTTGTTTATCAATTGAAAAGCCAGATTACATGAATACTAGTGTTGACAATATAAGTGGCGACACCAGGATGCTTTGATAGCTGTTGTTGATATGGCGCAGATATCAGGTACCACAGAAAATAAAACTATAATTCAGGCGCCGGACTCTACACCCTGTCTTCGATGGCATTTTGTATCCAATCCACCGAATGATCGCTTCCCAAAATCCCGACCACATCAAACCTTGCTGGAATTCTGGCTAATCGTGGATGTTGCTGTAAATAGATTTTCGCTGCAGCAAGGAGTTTGTCCTGTTTACGCTGACTAACGCTTACTACTGGCCCACCAAAATCGCTGTTTTTTCGAAACCGAACTTCAACAAACACCACAAAGGCCTTATGGCGCATAATCAAATCAATTTCGCCCATACGACAACTAAAATTACGATCAACCAGCTTTAAGCCCTGCTTCTCCAGATACTGACACGCCAGATCTTCTGCCTGTGAACCAATGTCGCTTGCAGGATTCACAATTCGTCAAGATAAGAAATATCGTCTTCAGATACAGCGGTCTCCAGATCTTCCAGAGAACTAAACTCCAGAACCTCAGGATATCCTTTTACAAAAGTTGCCCACAGTAATTCTCGGCGCACAAGATTGCTATCTGTCAATGCAATGCTACCCGTTAAACCAGGAAATCGTTCAAATGGATTCGCCTGTAAATGAGCCAGGTACGGAACAATGCGATAGGCATCTAAACCCAGAGCATATAAACGCGGATATTTATGCAGTACAGACGGCCAATGACGTTCCGCTGCAGCAAACAAACTATTGTGTTTACCTTGTAGCGTCCAGGGCATATCACTAAAGATCAGTCCGTCCAGTTCCCGGTCTTCCCGAGTGTTCACAATACCGGAAAACGCTTGCGACGGAGCATATAGTGAGACATCGCCAACACCATGAAATTTCAGCTGCGCTCTAAAATTGCGCGCGCTGCGAGGATTCGCTATCAGAAAAATGGCTTCAACATCCCGTCGATGGTGTGGTTCAAACTTTACTCTCTGCTTAATAACACTGCTCAAAATTGATCGACGATTTTTGCTTTGCAATATATTCATTGATCGCTGAATTGGGTGACCGTGGTCATTTGATTCAGGTGAATACTTTTCTATCATCAACACTTCACCGCTAAGCTCTTCATACCGTTCCTTAAATGCCTGGCTTAAGCGGTTCCCATAAGCGGTATTGGGCGCATAGACGATGGCACGCATCTGGTTCTTAATAATGGCGAGTTCTGCGGCCTGGCGTGCTTCATCCTCTGGCAACAAACCAAACTGCACGACATTACTGGAGGCTTGTTGTTCCGGAGCATAATTTAATGCCAGCACAGGAACATCCAGTTTATCGGCAATGGTAAGCCTGGCGACTGATTCTTTTCTCAAAGGCCCAATGATTAACTTGGCGCCGTCAGCCACTGCCTTTTTATACGATTCGAAAACATCAAGTTCTTTGTCTCCGGTATCATAAATCTGAATAAGCGGTCTTTTCGCAACATCGTGACTGAAATACGAAGCCATAAAACCATCGCGTATGGCTTTTGCTACTCCCGCATAGCGACCAGTCAACGGTAATAACAGGGCAATTGCTTTTGGGTATTGCGAATCAATTTGTCGGCGACTGCGCAGATTTTGAGCCAGCGTCTGCGTGGCCGGGTGTTTTTCATGGCGACGTTGCCAGGCAGCGATAGCCATATCCCTGGTAATGCCCACTTCTTCGGCTGAACCTACGGCTAATACCAGCGCTATCCAGCCACGAAGTATTTTGTCTTTTTTTTGTAAGGAACGTAGCACATCTTCGGGCACAGTCTGCAGGCTGGACCAGATCACCTGATGATTTGCTTCAATGGCTGATTTTTTGGCCGGTAACATTTGCTGCAAAATTTCATCCAGTTGCAAACGCAACATCAGACTCTCTTCACGATACCCCTGATTTGCCAGTGCGATGGCTCGCGTACGCAGGATTGCAATCTGAATGGGTAGAGGGTAATCAATATTGTTCTTGGGTGATTTCTGTAGTGCTAATGGCGCTTTGTTATCAGCCAGCGCCAATTGAGCCTGCAAAAGCTTTACTCGGTAGCGGTAGCTATCATCCAGGGCCCTGTACTTAAATGAGCCAAATCGTTTGCGCACAGCCTCTGCGCGTCCATACTCCATCAACAGTTCCATCGCCAATAATTGATAGTAAGCCCGCTTATTGGGAGTGGATGAAGCTGCCACCCGTGAGTCCAGCTCTCGCAAACGTGCTTTTGGGCCAAGCGTCGCCAGCATATCCTGCAATTCGCCCTGGTCAGCGGTTAGCACTGACTTATCTGACTCTACAGGTGCTCCGGCGCAGCCAGCCAACAGAACCAGCACTGCAACAAGAAGAATATTATGAACTTTAAATAGCATCGGTTACCCTGCAATATAACGCGTCAACGGTTAGAATCTGGCACGCAAGTATTTGATGTTACTCATCGACTGTCAACCAGCCATCGCCAAAATGTGAAAACATATGTCTGAAACTGCGATTTTATACGTTATCGCCACACCAATCGGTAATCTTGGCGATATTAGTGAACGCGCTTTACAAATATTGCGCGAGGTCAATGTCATTGCAGCGGAAGACACCAGACATAGCAAACCTCTGTTAAATCACTTTGGTATTTCAAAACCGCTTGTTTCACTGCACGAGCATAATGAGAATTCAAGAGCAGAAGAACTGCTTAATCGCCTGCAAAATGGTGAGAATATCGCTCTGATCAGTGATGCCGGCACCCCACTACTTAGCGATCCTGGATTTGTTCTGGTCAGAATGGCGCACGAAAACAATATCACGGTATCACCAATACCCGGTCCCAGCGCCATCACCGCAGCGCTTTCAGCCGCAGGATTACCAACAAACACCTTTTATTTCGCAGGCTTCTTGGCCGCAAAACAAAAAGCACGCCGTCAACAACTGCTTGAACTATCAGAGCTAGGCTGCACCGTTGTTTTATTTGAGTCAACACACCGAATTCTGGACTTGCTAAGTGATATAGAAAGTCAGCTGGGCACCGACCAAAAAATAGTACTTGGCCGCGAACTGACCAAACGATTTGAGACGATACTATCCGGCAATGCTGCAGATTTACTGGATAAGCTGAAAACTGATACAAATCAGCAACGCGGCGAATTTGTTGTATTGCTGTCCTTTGATAAAAAATCGGATAGTGATGAACTTGAGCTAAGCAACTGCCTAAAAGTATTACTGGAAGAATTACCAGTGAAACAAGCTGCAAAACTGGCCGCCAAAATTACTGGTGCAAATCGCAATCAGGCTTACGAGCTTGCACTTGATCTAAAAAAAACCAGGCGCATGTAACGGAAAAACTTTTAGTTATATATTTAGCCTTAACAGCAAATCACACTGCACCTTCTCCGCACATATTTAATCCTGGCAGTAAACAATTAGAGTAAAAATAATTATATATCTTGTTACGAGTATTCCCGCGGGCACGAAGTCTTCTTTTCTTTAGTAGCTATGTAATTAGGGATAACGACTACACAAAAAATTTATAATCACCTGACTTGCTCCATTCCTGGCGGGATAACGTTACAATGCGTAATGTCACGACAAACTTGCACAAATCACATACTTATTGTGTGGCTTGAATTGAGAACCAAGCATGCGCTTAATCAACGCGTCAACACGCTTGTTGATTTTTTAATGCATATACCTGCTGGCAGCGCTGAGACAAACACATAAAACCAGAATAGAACAGTCCTTACTATGCTCAAACACAATACGCTTCCCGGGTCAGAATCTGCCAACGATAAGCTATTTAAGCGATATCAGAAGAAGCAGCAATTGCTTGGGGAAAACTATCATGCGAGAACCCAGCATAAAGATAATGCTGGCAACGCGCTCTTTACTAATCGACTATTTCTTGAATCCAGCCCGTATTTACTACAACACGCACATAATCCCGTGAATTGGTTTCCATGGGGAACGGAGGCGTTTAACCTGGCCAAAGAATTAAATCGCCCGGTCTTGCTTAGCATTGGTTATTCCACCTGTCACTGGTGTCATGTAATGGAGGAGGAGTCATTTGAAGATATTGAGATTGCACAATTCCTGAACGAACATTTTATCGCTATCAAGGTTGATCGCGAGGAACGCCCGGATGTTGATGCGATTTATATGAGCGCGATTCAGGCTATGATCGGGCAAGGAGGCTGGCCACTGAATGTCTGGCTGACACCCGACAAAAAACCTTTTTTTGGCGGCACTTATTTCCCTGCACGCGATGGCGACCGCGGTAATCAACGAGGATTTCTCAGCATTATCAAACAACTACAAAAAGTATATGCCGAGCAACCGGAAATCATAGACCAGTCAAGCACTCAGCTTGCAATGCATATTCAAAAAGCTATGGCGCCCATCCCGGGCCAGCACCCGATTAGTGATGACATAATTGAGAAAACCGCGAAGTTATACGCAAACCGGTTTGATTCTGAATTCGGCGGGCTGGAAGGCGCGCCTAAATTTCCAAGCAGTTACCCTGTTCGCTTACTGTTGCGTCATTACCAACGCACATCTGACAAACAAACACTAAATAATATTGTTTTAACCCTTAATAAAATGGCTGATGGCGGCATGCACGATCATATCGGTGGTGGCTTCCATCGCTACTCGGTAGATTCGCGCTGGTTGGTGCCACACTTTGAAAAAATGCTTTATGACAATGCACTGCTGGCTGTTGACTACCTTGAGGCGTATCAAGTAACACAAGAAAGTCGTTTTAAGCAGGTAGTCGATAGCATACTACGTTATGTAGCCCGTGATATGACTTCACCCGAAGGTGCTTTCTATTCTGCTACCGACGCAGACAGCCCGACGCCAGACGGTAAACGAGAAGAAGGCTGGTTTTTTACCTGGACACCTAAGGAAATTGATGCTGCCCTGGAAGAACAAGCCGCAAAACTGGTAAAAACTTATTTTCAGATAAGTGAGGCCGGAAATTTTGAAGGCCGAGGCATTGCACATACCCCAGACCCACTTATTGAAACCGCTAAAGAATGTAATTTGTCGTTGGAAGCAGCCGAAGAATTAATCGAAACCAGTATAGACAAACTATATATCGAACGATTACGCCGTCCCGCACCTATTCGAGACGAGAAAATACTTACAGCCTGGAATGCATTGATGATCTCTGCTTATGCCAAAGCAGGATTGGTTCTGAATAGCAAAGAATATATTGAGAAGGCTGAAGCCGCAGCTAATTTTATCGTTGACCATTTATATAAAGATGGACGCTTGTCCAGACGATACATGAATGGCGAGAGTGGTATTAACGCTTATCTTGAAGATTATTCTTTTTCAATTGCAGCGTTCCTGGATTTGTACGAATCAACACATAACATCAAGTGGATGTCGCTGGCGATCCAACTGGATCAAACACTTGAAAAACAATTTGAAGACAAGAAGTATGGCGGCTTTTATATGACCAGCCATGACCATGAAGAATTGCTTGCAAGAGAAAAACCGGCCTATGATGGCGCAGAACCATCGGGTAATTCAGTGGCGCTTTTGAATTTACTTCGATTGCATGCATTTACCGGGCAGGAAAGTTATTTAGAAAGGGCTGAAAAAGCCCTGGATGTTTTCTCTTCTGCGCTAGAGTCAAATTCAGTCGCTCTGTCTGAAATGTTATTAGCGGTGGATTATTACCAGGATAAAATTAAACAAATTGTGATTGTTACTGCAAAAGGAAAACCTGAATCAGCACAACCGTTTATACAGGCGCTAAGACAGACCTTTCTGCCAAATCATGTGCTATCCATCGTTGAAGAAGGCGCGGAACTATCAGAGCACGCTGAAAAAATTCCACTATTAAAAGACAAGCACGCCATTAATGGTCAAGCAACTGCTTATGTCTGCGTGCAGAATACCTGCCAACAACCCACAACTGAAGCTGACCTGTTTACCGCACAAATAGTGGAATAAATATTGTCTTTAATTCCGAAGTTTTCCGGTAAATTGCTTAGTTGTCACATCAATTTACTGGCGTGCAAAAATATCGCACTACTGGTCCCATTTGCCAGTAGCAGCAATCGACTTGCTTAAAATCTCACGAGCTTCCGAAATGAAATCCAGCTGCACCACGGTAGCAGGGCTTCCTGTAATAGATATTCTATCCAGAAGCTCAATTGCAGAGCTTGCCTGTTCAGCAGTAAAACGTTCTAAACTGGGTGCCAATATACGTTTCAGGTTACTACGAACCTCATCACCTTTCCCATATAAATAAGTACTAGATGTCAATAAGCCTGCTGCATCATGCTTCGATAACTTGAACTCATCTTCAAATATTTCAAGAATCTCATGCTTTTCATCTGAACTCATTTCACCATCAGCTTTTGCCGTTGCAGTAATTAATAAAGCAGTCACTTCCATTGGGCCTTCCAGAGAATAAATTGGATTAGCTTCGTATTTTTTCTTCCATGTTCTGCGTCTATTCCATAACCATGGATTTAGGCCTCCCAGATCGATACCCATTTCAGCCAGACGATGCAGCAACCATAAGATAGTTACCACTGTTCCAAGCAAACCAAGAAGTATATGCATGCGTCTTTCCTCCAGGAAGTTAAGCTTCACACTTCAGCATCTACACTGCAAATTAAAATTTAAGATTTGCTCTTGTATTAAAAATATCCAGTCTCGTATGTATTCCTTTTTGGGCGAGTCAAAGTAAACCATCATTCATTCTGGCTATGCAATACTAATAACGGTGAATAGTTGATTACTAATGAAAAATCGAGACCGCATTTTGGCTTCAGGAATATTGGTTTTATCCCGCTTGCTATGCAACTGGCAGCTTGGGCTTTTATTTTGAATGGTGCATAATGCGACAAGACGCGACTACGCCAAGGAAGACCAAGAACAGTATTATGCGTAAGACGATCGCCATCCTTATTACATGCCTGCTGCTTGGGCCAGAGCTCGTTAATGCTGAGCAGCTTGATCCCTGTATCGAATGCCACGAAGAATTCGATATGGCTCTCTTTGAAAGTACACCTCACGGTTCAACAGAATGCCTGGACTGCCATGCTGGCGCGGACAAGCGCCGACACAAACGCGGTCTTGATCCCGTCGTGTGTGGCGACTGCCACTCCGACGAGCTTGCCGAGCAGGTCGTAAGCGTACATGGGCCGGAAGGTCAGCAACGTATATCTGGTGCGGAGTTACCGACGTGTACCAACTGCCATGGCGATATTCATACTATGGTGCAGGCGAGCGAACCGGCGTCGAAAGTACACGCCAGTCGCCAGGGAGAGACCTGCGGCGCGTGTCATGGCAGTGGACAGCTGGCACCACCCGGTGTACGTACCATCCGACCTATTGAAGCCTATACCGCCAGCGTGCATGCCACCGCGGTAACCAATGGCGACCATGGCGCAGCTTGCAGTGATTGCCATTCAGCCCACTCAACACTGCCAGCCACGAATCCAGCTTCGTCGATCCATCGTTTAAACGTGTCAGACACCTGCAGTTCCTGTCATCGAAAAATCGCGAAACAGTTTGACCGTAGTATTCACGGCCTGGCCGCAATGGCCGGCGTCCAGGACTCGCCCGTTTGCACAGACTGTCATGGTGAGCATCGTATTCTGGCGGTAAGTGCGGAAGGTTCGCCGGTCTCGGCAACCAACATCCCGACAATGGTCTGTGGGCCATGCCATTCAGACTTACGTTTGAACGAGAAATACGGTCTGCCGATTGACCAGGTACCCTCTTACGAGGACAGCTTCCATGGATTGGCTGCCCGCGGCGGTGTGCAACAGGTTGCAAACTGCGCAAGCTGTCATGGTGTCCACTACATTCTGCCGTCCAGCAACCCGAAATCGCATGTCCATTCGGACAATCTGGCAGACACCTGTGGTAAATGCCACGAAGGTGCAGGCACCCAGTTTGCTATCGGCCCTGTGCACGTGCTACCTGATCAAACAAGTAATGTTGTCGCTTACTGGATTCGCGCAATCTATATTCCGCTAATCTGGTTCACCGTCATTGGCATGCTGCTGCACAATCTGCTCGACCTGGTTAAAAAAACCCGTTACCCACTACCGCGCCTGCGCCAGGCTCCCGAGCACTGTTCAATTAAAGAACGATTATCTCTGCCATTTAGACTAACCCACGGCCTGGCCGCTTCAAGCTTTGTGATACTGGTATTTACCGGATTTGCCCTGAAGTATCCGGAAAGCTGGTGGGCGGGACTGCTGCGACTTGGCGGGGCAGACGCTGAACTTCGCGGCCTATTGCACCGCATTGCGGGTGCAGGATTGATTGCAGCCTGTTTTTTCCATTTCGCTCACATTGCCGTCAGCGCACAGGCCCGTCATCAAATTGCGGCATTTTTCCCGCGTATCGCAGACTTTAAAGAATTCATGCACCGCCTTACCTACAATCTTGGGCGCCGTTCTGATCCCCCTGCCCCGGTGCGCGTTGGCTACGTGGAAAAGGCTGAATACTGGGCCGCATTGTGGGGTACGGCCATCACGGCTGTCACAGGCTTGTTGCTGTGGTTCGAGAACTTTACGCTGACCTGGTTGCCGGGTTGGGTACCGGAAGCGGCCACCGTCCTGCATTTCCTGGAAGCAGTTCTGGCCACGCTGGCAACAACCGTCTGGCACTCCTACTTCGTCATTTTCGATCCGGCTGTCTATCCAATGGATACAGCCTGGTTAACCGGTAAGCCGCCATTCGCACGCGCAGAAGAACGCGGCGAGGTTATTGAGGACACAAGCGAGCAACAAGACAGCTAGCTGTAATCAACAGTATCTGATCTAACAGACTCACTCAGATCAGATTGTTCCTTTCTGCTTTCCTTACAGCCTGATTCACAGCATGAAGCGAACCGCTGCATTCGGTTCAGTTGCAGACATTCAACACCTGCCAATTTCCTACTGACATATCCTGACAGTGACACGCGCTATTCTACTTTCACAGTCTTTAAACCAAACACAGGAGGACTAACAATGTCTGATCCCAAACAAGAGGGGTTTGAAAACCCCAGTATCATCTCCCACGTTAGTATTGGCACAAATAAATTTGAGGAGGCTGTTACTTTTTACGACAAGGTATTAGCCACAGTAGGCGCACGTCGGGTACTGGATTTTTCAGAACATTCTGCGGTTGCTTATGGTAAACAGTTTCCTGAATTTTGGGTGCATCCACCCCACAATGGTAAACCTGCTGAAACAGGTAACGGCATTCACTTTTCTTTTTTTGCCGCCAACCAAGAGATGGTTCATAGCTTTCATGAAACCGCACTTGCAGCCGGCGGTAAAGACGACGGTGCACCCGGCCCACGAGAAGCCTACGGCCCAGCCTATTACGGTTGTTTTATAAGGGATTTGGAAGGCAATAAAATTGAGGCCATGTATTGGGACGAATCTAAAGTCAAATAAAATTTTATCGAGGAATAGTGTTATGAATTCAACAATCGAAATAGTGTCGTTCAAGTTAAAGACCGATGCTGACGAAAATATTTTCAAAGAAATTCAACCACAGCTAAACAGTTGGGTAAAACGTCAAAAAGGTTTTTACTATCGCACGCTAATCAAAGAAGACGATGGGAAGTTCACGGATATCGTTCACTGGGCTTCAGAAGTCGCAGCAAAAGCGGCAAATGCAAAATTTATGCAGCAAGATTTTGCCTCGGCAATGATGGCTCTGATTGATGCGGACTCAATTAATATGCGGCATACTCAATCCCTTTCTGAAATTGGTTACGATTGCGAAGCAGTAAGCGCCTAGCGTCAAGACCACAAAGGGACTATGAGTAAATCCGAACGATTATTGCATTTGATTACATTGCTTCGCAGTCGGCGTACCGCAACTACCGCTCAGACACTAGCCGAAAAACTACAGGTGTCTGAGCGCACGGTATATCGCGACATACAGTCACTTATTGCAGCTGG
>CAJHXT010000168.1_pt1 | contig 13269 bp, 13 predicted proteins | sample 9198451 | NCBI WGS metagenome assembly CAJHXT01 (sample SAMEA7708326, study PRJEB35096) | sediment metagenome | biome: marine neritic benthic zone biome [ENVO:01000025]; feature: sediment [ENVO:00002007]; material: shallow marine sediment [ENVO:03000034] sea grass bed [ENVO_01000059] ... | reverse complement strand
TTCATCCAATAACTCAATGGCATCGCGTCCTTCGCGATCAAGTTTATTAATAAAAGTAAAAATGGGTGTGTCGCGCATACGACAAACATCCATCAACTTAATCGTTCTTTCTTCCACACCCTTGGCTGCATCGATCACCATTAGCGCAGAATCCACCGCGGTCAGTGTGCGATAAGTATCTTCAGAGAAATCGGCATGGCCCGGCGTATCCAACAGATTAATCAGACGCTCTTTATAAGGAAACTGCATCACAGACGAAGTCACGGAAATCCCACGCTGTTTTTCCAGCTCCATCCAGTCTGATGTCGCGTGGCGGCTGGCCTTGCGGCCTTTAACCGTTCCCGCCAACTGAATGGCACCACCGTACAACAGCAGTTTTTCGGTAAGCGTTGTTTTACCGGCATCCGGATGGGAAATAATGGCAAACGTGCGGCGTTTATTGATCTGTTCGATCAGCTTGGACATTTACTTCTACTGCTTGGTCAATTACTGCGGGACCGGGAGTATAAGGAAAACCTTGCCACGGAATCCACTGAAATACACAAAAATAATTATATTATAAAAATATAACGGATTTTGGATGCTTTAGCGCACTCAATGTTACCTGTGCAACTATTACCGGAATTGCTGCAACTGTTACAACGATCTGGAGGCCATCGATAAATAATGAAAACATCAAAAACACTCATTCTCTAAAAGCAAAACATAGATCCTTCAATTTATATTTATTTCCGTGCTTTTCCGTGGATTCAGTGGCTAATGTTTATCAATCAATCGAGCGAGCGAGCATTATTGCATCTTCCCTGCCCTCCAGGGACGGATAATATTCCCGGCGGCGTGCAATTTCTTCGAAGCCAAATGAGGTATAGAGATTGATTGCAACATGATTGCTGGGGCGCACTTCAAGATAGATAAACTTGGCACCCAGGACCTGAGACTTGCCGATGATATACTGCAACAGTTGCCGACCTAATCCATGACCGCGATATTGCTTGCTGATACATAAATTCAGAATATGGCATTCATCCACCGCAACAGAAAACACAGCATAACCACAGACAAGCTCATCCAGCTCCATCACTTCGCATTCGTAGCCAACACGCAGACAATCACTAAAGATGCCATTCGACCAGGGGAAAGGATACGAGTCCATTTCCAACTCCATAATCTCAGGTAAATCCTGTTTCACCATGCTTCGAATGAGTGGAGTTGACTTTAATACGGCAACCATCGATTGCGTCCTGAACTAAACGGCAGAATTCCAAACGTCGTAAGCCAGTAACAAATCCTGCCAGGCTTTTCGTTTCTCGCTGGGTTTACGCAATAAATAGGCAGGATGGTAAGTCACGATCATGGGGATATTATGATCGGGCAGACTGTGAACAGATCCACGCAATCGACCAATGGCCTGATCGGTGCGTAACAAATTTTGCGCCGCAATACGGCCCACAGCAAGAATAAGTTTTGGCGAAATTAGCTCTATTTGCCGTGAAAGATATCCATAACACTGACTGACTTCTTCTGCTTGTGGATCACGATTATTCGGTGGTCGGCATTTTAGAATATTGGCAATGTATACATCAGCGCGCTGCAACCCTACCGCTTTCAACATATTGTTTAAAAGCTTACCCGCGCGACCGACAAATGGTTCACCCTGAGCATCTTCTTCTGCGCCGGGCGCTTCACCAATGATCAGCCAGTCTGCTCTTGGGTTACCGACCCCAAAAACGGTTTGCTTACGACTGGCATGCAATGCACAGGCTGTGCACTGACTCACTTTCTGTTGCAGCTCACTCCAATCAGAATTCGAGTCAACAGCACCTCTTGTTAATGCTTGAGTGCCACTATCCGACTCATTAACCAGCTCTTCAACCGATTGTTCCGGGTTTCGAAGAACCCAGCGCTGCACACCCATGGTTTGTAGATAATATTGTTGTCTCGAATCCATACCTAAATCTGGCAAAAATTATCTGTTTTCTTCTACCGAAATATGATCACGTCGTCGGCGCATTTTCCTGATTTTACTGACTGCAGTAGTGATCGGTCCTGAAAACAAATACACCGTGAATAGCGCAAATAGAACTTTAGCCGGATCAAAAATAATACAGACCAGAAAGATGGTCACAAAAATCATGGAGGTGTAATGGATGCGGTACTGCTGGCCAAATTCTTTAAAACTATAATATGGAAACCGGCTTACCATTAGTATTCCGCAGAGTATGGTGGCGACAATGGCCAGATAGACCATTTGCTTGCCCTGAAAGCCAAGATCGACGCCCAGCCAGACCAGGCTGACCATAATACCGGCGGCAGGCGGGCTGGCCAGACCCTGAAAAAAACGCTTGTCTGTACTGCTACGCTGCGTATTAAAGCGCGCCAGGCGGATTGCGGCACCAGAAACGTAGATAAAAGCCGCCAACCACCCCAGCTTGGACCAATACCAGCCGTAATCAATCATTGAAGACAGGGCCCATTCGTACATAACTAATGCTGGAGCCAGACCGAACGACACCATATCCGCCAAACTATCCAGTTCGGCGCCAAAGTCACTTTGGCTGTTGGTCATGCGTGCGACGCTGCCATCCAGGTTATCCAGTACCATCGCAATAAACACCGCGATAGCCGCCGCTTCAAAGCGATTATGGGTTGCTGCAACAATCGCGTAGAAACCGGAAAACAGAGCAGCCATGGTAAACACACTGGGTAATAAATAGACCCTGCTGCGAAAGCGTTTCCCCTTGATTCTTTGAGTCATATCCCTGCTTTCTCCTGTAGTGGAGCCGCTATGCTACACCAGCAAACAAAAAGAGCCCATATCTATATGGGCTCTTTTTGCCTGCAAAATCGCATCAGCGGTCAATCAGTTGGACTGTCTCCCACCTACTCCCTTGGTGTCCTGGGAAATGGATTTAGCCTGTTCTTTTGGACGCAAAGAACGCGTCGCCTTGCCAGCCAACCACATTTCAGACTGTCCGATTTCGTTCAGTTCTTTACTCAACTCTTCCTGGTAGTTGGGGGAACTGCCAGAAGCCAGCACGCGAGCAGTTTCCTTGCCCGATGCAACAGCTTCATACAGGTCCTTGAACACGGGTAAAACCGCTTCTTTGAATTTTGGTTTCCAGTCCAGAGCACCGCGCTGAGCTGTAAATGAACAGTTGGTGTACATCCAGTCCATACCATTTTCACCGACCAGGCGAATCAAACTTTCTGTCAGTTCTTCAACGGTTTCATTGAATGCTTCTGAAGGGCTATGACCATGCTCGCGCAAAACCTTGTACTGCGCTTCCATAACGCCAGCCAGGGCGCCCATCAAAATGCCGCGCTCGCCGGTTAAATCGCTATACACTTCGTTTTCAAATGTCGTTGGAAACAGATATCCGGAACCCACGGCGATGCCAAGCGCCTGACAACGATCGTTGGCGCGACCGGTAAAGTCCTGCGCTACTGCAAAACTGGAATTAATCCCGGCACCTGACAGGAAGTTGCGGCGTACCGATGTGCCCGAACCTTTTGGCGCAACCAGCAGTACATCAACATTTTCCGGGGGTATGACTTCAGTCTGATCTTTATAGACAATGGAAAAACCATGTGAAAAGTACAACGCGTCGCCTTCATTTAGGCAGCTTTTGATCAACGGCCAGATTGCCTTTTGCGCCGCATCTGAAACCAGCATCTGAATGACAGTTCCTTTCTGCGCCGCTTCTTCAATATCAAATAGCGTTTCGCCGGGTACCCAGCCATCTGCCACAGCCCGGTCCCAGTCCTTCTGGAATTTCTGGGATTGACCAATGATGACGTTAAACCCATTGTCTTTCATATTCAGGGCTTGTGCTGGACCCTGCACGCCATAACCGATGACGGCAATGGTCTCGTCTTTTAAAACATCCAGCGCCTTGTCCATGGGAAATTCATCACGAGTGATTACTTCTTCTTTCACTCCGCCAAAATCAATAATGGCCATTTGTTCTTGCTCCTCTCAGCAATGTAAGTAAACGGAATCCCTGATTTAATCTGATACTTCGTTAGAAGCTCGCTTAAAGTGCTCATTTACATTAATGCAAATTCCGCTTTTTCGCTTGCTTCTGCCTCGTCTCAGCCGCATCCGCTATTAAATCAGCGTTTCCTAAACAATTAGATAGTTTTTGGGCGGCAAAATGCCCTGAATACGGGCAAAACCCGGCCAAATCAAATGAGGGACGGAGTTTACCAGAAACTTAGCCAATATGGCGGCTTCTATACAGCACAAATACAGCACAAAATACCGGCTGGAAGGAATATTAATTCGAATATTTAAAACCAGAGATTTTTCGTGCATGAAAGCTTTAATTAGCGAGCAAAGCGACTGACTGAACTCGACCCAATGTTGAAGCCGGGTTTAAAACTAGAGATTTTTCGTGCAAGAAAGCTTTGATTAGCGAGCGAAGCGACTGAATTCGACCCAATCTTGGAGCCGCGTTTAAAACTAGAAATTTTTGCGCAAGAAATCTTTGATTAGCGAGCGAAGCGACTGAATTCGACCCAATCTTGGAGCCGCGTTTAAAACTAGAGATTTTTTACTCAGACAAGGCCCGAGCTTTTCGAAAAGCGCAGTTTACTTGAAGTAAATGAGCATTTGAGAAAAACGAGAACGCCGTATGAGTGAAAAATATCAGTTTTAAATGTGTAGGGCTCGTTCACCCCTGGCTATTCCAAGTGGTCCCGATCTCACCACCTCAATAATTTCATAGGGCGCCATATTGTCCAGAAATGCATCCAGTTTCTGGCTGCTACCGGTGATTTCCACGGTATAGCTTGAACCGCTGACATCGATGACCGACCCTCGGAAAATCTTCGTTAGCTCAGCAAGATGCGCTTCACTCTGCTCCGTAAGTTTGACCTTGAGCAGCATCATTTCCCGCTCGATGTGCGTTGACTCCGTCAAATCGACCAAACGAATCACATCTACCAGCTTATTCAGCTGCTTCGTGATCTGCTCAATAACTTCATCAGTACCGCGTGTTACAACCGTCATACGCGACACAGTGTCATCATTCGTGGGCGCAACACTAAGCGCCTCAATATTGTAGCCGCGCGCCGAAAACAAATTCGCAACACGCGATAGTGCGCCAGATTCATTTTCCAGCAAAAGTGAAATTATATGCCTCATTACTTGTCCTTCTTTGTATGCTGCTGCAGGTGCTGGTGCAAATCGCCCTGCCGGCAATCGATCACGGGTTTTATCAAGCAAGCTCGCGCTCGCCCGGTGCAAGATGCATCTCGTTGTGGCCTTTACCCGCCACAATCATCGGATAAACATTTTCAGCAGGATCGGTAATAAAATCCATGAATACCAGTTTATCCTTAATCGCAAACGCCTCTTTCAGCGCTGATTCAACATCGCCCGGCTTGTCAATCCGCATGCCTACATGGCCATAGGCTTGAGCCACACCGACAAAATCAGGCAGTGCGTCGAAATAAGACATGGCGTAACGCCCTTCATAGAAAAACTCCTGCCATTGACGCACCATGCCCATATATCCGTTGTTTAGGTTAATCACCTTGATTGGCAGACGATACTGGGTCGCAGTTGAAAGCTCCTGAATACACATCTGAATACTGGCTTCGCCGGTGATGCAAACCACTTCTTCATCCGGATAGGCCAGTTTGATGCCGAGCGCCGCTGGCATGCCAAATCCCATAGTGCCCAGGCCACCCGAGTTGATCCAGCGGTTGGGTTTATTGAATTGGTAGTACTGAGCCGCCCACATTTGGTGCTGGCCCACATCAGAGGTAATAAAGGCGTCATCGGTGACCAGGCTCTGTAGTGTCTCAATAACGTGTTGGGGTTTTATTTTGTCGCTGCTGCGATCGTAGTGCAGGCAGTCAACCTTGCGCCATTCCTCAATTTGTTGCCACCAGCCTTCAAGTGATTTCTTATCAATTTTCTTGGCCATTTTAGGCAACAGTTTTAGCATCTCAGCCAGTACCGTCTTCACTTCACCCACAATTGGAACATCTACACGGACATTCTTGGAAATAGAAGATGGATCAATATCAATGTGGATAATCTTGGCGTAAGGGCAAAATTCCGGAATCGTACCTGTCACACGATCATCAAATCGTGCACCGATAGCTAACAATACATCGCATTCGTGCATGGCCATATTGGCCTCGTAAGTACCATGCATGCCAAGCATGCCCAAAAACTGTTTGTCACTGCCCGGATAGGCACCGAGCCCCATAAGTGTATTGGTAATGGGATGGCCTAAGCCTCGAACCAATTTGGTAAGTTCATCCGAAGCCTTGCTCAGAATTGCGCCACCACCGGAATAAATCATGGGCCGTTTGGCATTAATCAGCAATTCCATGGCTTTTTTGATCTGGCCGCTGTGCCCTGACTCAGCCGGTTTGTATGAGCGCATTTCAATACTTTCCGGGTATTCAAACTCAATCAACACATTCGGGTCAGTAGCATCCTTGGTGATATCAATAACAACTGGACCGGGTCGGCCCGTACTCGCCAGATAAAATGCCTTCTTTATGGTAACCGCTATATCTTCCGCCCGTTTGACTAGAAAATTATGCTTACAGCATGGGCGCGTAATCCCCGTGGCATCGACTTCCTGAAAAGCGTCACTACCAATTACCGGACTCGGTACCTGACCAGTTATAACAACCATAGGAATGGAGTCCATATGCGCCGTGGCAATTCCGGTTACAGCATTTGTTGCGCCCGGGCCGGAAGTAACCAGAACCACACCTGTTTTGCCTGTTGCCCGCGCATAACCATCAGCCGCATGCGTTGCCCCCTGTTCATGACGAACGAGGATATGACGTAAATCCTCATCTTCCTGCTTAAAAAAAGCGTCATATATGTGCAATACAGCACCACCCGGGTAACCAAAAACAAGTTCGACACCCTCTTTTTTTAAACACTGAACTAGAATATCACCGCCGGACAATTCCACAGTTAACGCTCCGTTGCCACCAGGGCCTAAACAAAAGTTAAACAAAAATAACGACTTATTACTGGCTGCGTAAGATACCAGATTCACTGGTCGCCGTTAACGACTACGCTTGATTATCTTTCAGATAAACCAGGAGTTTATCAGTATAAACGATGCGGGCATTGTGCTCGCTAAACCGACCAGGCCTGGAAAACAGGCCTAAAGTAATTAAGGTACAACGCCGCACCACAATGAGAGCCAATTTACAGGCTATACACTGAGGACTGTGCAATAATTCAGGGCAATCGGATGAAACTTAGCCGATAATCTGGGGTCTAGTAGGCGACAGGATGACACTCTATTCGGTATTCACACCAACCATGACAATTATTAATTCAATGCGTTGCCGCCTGTCATTCTTTGCCATTTCGAGCCTGATTGCAGGTCTGGTTTTCTTGCCATTACAGGGTTGGTCACAATCCCGCAACAATGAATTTCACCCGTCAGATTTGCCTTCAATCGGCAATCCTGCCGATCAGTTTTTGTCTCCATTTCAGGAATCCAAACTGGGCGCAGAGTTTTATCGCAATGTCTATCGAGCGGGCGCGGTGCTGGAAGATCCTGAGATCAGCAATTATGTACAGCATCTGGGAAATGTGCTGGTAAATTCACTCGCTTCAGGTGAACACGAATTTACGTTTTTTGTCGTCAACGACAACGCCATCAATGCTTTTGCCGTCCCCGGAGGCTATGTTGGTGTCAATGCAGGGCTTATTCTGGCTTCAAATTCCGAGAGCCAATTGGCCAGTGTAGTGGCTCATGAAATTGCCCATGTTTCGCAACGGCATATTGCCCGCCGAATTGCTGATATGAAAAGTTCACAGATTCCAACATTGGGTGCCATGCTCGCCGGCATTTTGCTCGCTGCTAGCGGCTCTGGTGAAGGCGGTACCGCCCTCATGGCAGCTGGCATGGCGCTGCAGCAGGAGAAATTTCTTAGCTTCTCAAGAGCACATGAAATCGAAGCTGATCGTATTGGACTCGGCATACTATTTAATGCGGGTTTTGATCCCAGTGGCATGCCAGAGTTTTTTCGAAATTTACAACGGCAGCGGTTTTCACCTGACCTTCGACAGTTTGCGTTCCTGATGACACATCCACTAGACCATGTACGAATTGCTGAAGCACAAGGTCGCATTAATCGATTACCCAAGCAAGACCACACAAGCAGCAGTCACTATCAGTTTGCAAAGGCCAGGCTTCAAGCACTAACTTCAAAGCAGCCACATGGACTGGTAAAAAAACACAAGGTAGATCTTAAGGGAAAGCAACAAGCAAACCTAATCGATCAATACGCCTATAGTCAGTCTTTGGAAAGAGCCAATAGCTTTAAAGAAGCAGTCACTGTTTTAAACAAAATAGAAAACTTTGATCGTGAAAGCATTCCACTGCAACTGGCAAAGGTTCGAGTTTTAATGCGTACAGAGCGTATCGATGAAGCAATCGATATACTGCGTCAACTTAAAATTATTTACCCCGATGATTTTTCAGTTAATTTTTATTATGCAACAGCATTATTGGATAAAAAGGAATATCAGCAAGGCAGTAATTTATTAAAGCAATACCTGCTCAAAAACCCATCGCCGATTTTACAAACTTACAAGTTAATGGCTGAACTTCACGCCAAAAGCGGACAAGAAATCGAATCCAAGCTAGTGCTTTCTGATTATTATTTTAAACGAGGTAATTTAAGTGGCGCTGTTTACCAGTTACGTGAAGCATTAAAAGATCCCAATATTGATAGTATGACGCGCGGTCAGATCGAATTACGTTTGCGCGAGCTTACTCTGATGGCACGCACATAGCTCACTGGATTACTGCTAAGAATAGCTTTTAAAAACACGGCTCAAGTCGCATATATACGAATTATCGATTCATAATTGGTGTTTCGTGGCATTAATCCTGCTTTTACAGGCAACTTGTATACAGCTATTTTTTCTTCACATTCAACTGTTTAGCTGTAGAATATATACTTTATCTAAAGTTCGATGTAACTCGTCGTCGCACTGGCTTATATGAGCTCATTTGAAGAAAACGAAACAGGAAAAGCCCCTGAACATATTGGAGCTGTAGTGCGGGCTTTACGTACGGCGCGTGGGCTAAGCGTAAACCAGCTTGCAATAGCATCGGGAGTTGAACCGGCTAACTTATCTCGTTTTGAGCGAGGCATACCCGGTGGTGTACACGCGAATAGACACCTTAATCTTATTGCCAAACGACTGGGCACTCGACCTTCCGTTCTGCATGCAATAGCAGAATTGGTACCACTCAAACCCAGTTTACTGGAAAACATGAGCGAGTTATCTCTTACAGCCGCTGAATTGACACAGATCATTGACACGTACCCACACCTTGAAGAAGACACGCGAGATAGAGTGCAACAAATTATCTCAGATGATTCTCGTGAGACTGGATAATTGATGTCTCATCGAGCCATAGGGATTTAAATTCAACTAACAGTTGCTTCACTTCAAACCCGGGTTAGTTCACACTGACCCTAATTATTCAATCCATATAGGACTTTCGCAAAATTATAAACGCCCTGGTTGCCATCAGGCAGCATACAATAAACCCGCCCCCTTATGTCTTAACAAGAAAGCCTGATCAATTTGAGCAGGCTTTTTCTTCTTTCTAAACAATACCAATTTATTTTTTACGTGATCGTCTAAAGATATACACCATTACAAATAAACCAACGATAACCAAGGCGCTGATGAGTATTAGTTTTTTATCTTCAAATGCTTTACTCGCATCAGAATCCATCGCCGGATTGACAGGCTGGGTAACCGGTTCTGGTTTTGGTTCAGACTGCGTTACCGATTGTTTTGGCTCCTTTACTAATTTTTGTTTTTCTGCAGCTTCTTTCTTGGCAAGCTCTTTCTTTTGAGCTTCATCTATATCTATTTGAGTGTGATTACGCATAGTCTTGATTTCTGAAACAAACTTTCCAGGATACTTTTCTTCGAATTCATCATACACTGCTAACGCTTTTTCATACTCACCCAAACGTGTATAGTGAACCGACATACCACCGCGTATATCCAATTCCTTTCTTTCTTCCAGGTATGGGTCGGATGCAAGAATCCGGCGCCCTGCTTCTACATGGACATCTGAGGAACCATAAGTTTTTAAACTGTATAAAACATCCAGATTTAATTTCGTGTTTTCTGAGTCATCCAACTCAAATACCTTTCTAAAATTAAGGGTAGCCAACTTCTTTTGATGTCTGTTTTTCTCAATCGGAACCGGACTATCCCAAGCATACAGTACACTCCATGCATGCAACCCTCTCAACCAATACAAGTTTGGATTGTTTGGATTAGACGCAATTTCATCATTAATTATCTTTTGGTACTCATTAAGCTCATTTAACTTATCCTGTTCAGACCTGTCTATCATTTTCATATATCGAGCAGGATGTACTTGCTGCAGCATTTTCATTGCATCAATTTCAGCTGCCGCAGAAACCGAAAAAAACAATGATATGCTTACTACCGAGAAAATACCCAAATTTTTATTCACAATTCTACTCCAGTTGACCATTTGCACAGGTTCTCCCAGGCTCAAAATGGAAGTGCACCACGTTGCTCCATGAGTATTTTATTTTTATCCACATAAGTCTTTATGGCTTGATAATGTGTGGGATTGAGTATGTCAATTTGCTCAGCATCCATTGAAGCCGGTGCATCACGGTCATCAAACACGATGTTGCCCTGTTCTATTTGTTTACGAATAAAATGTTTTATATATTCTACTTCAATTGCCACTGCAAATTGTTTTGGTTTCAAGTTTTGTTTCATCCATGCCCACTGACTGTTCCTTTCTTTTACTGGTTTTTTTAAGTTGATATTAAATCTATACATTTCCTTGGCCCACTGCTCTTTATAGGGACTTAGATCAGGGCCATCGCCTTCTTCTGGCCAGGATTCGCGTGGCGGTTCTGGTGGCACTAGATCTGGCGGCAAGCTATTGTATAGATCAATGGCTAAGGCAAATAAATAGGCGCGATTGTCAATGGAGTGGCTACGATTGGCACGAACCCAAACTCCTGTTAACAAATCCAATCGGTATTCAATTGAGGTGTGTAAATTCATAAATCTTTCTGGTGCTACTCTTGCAAGTTCATGTAACTCTGCCGATGGTATTTCTTCAGGTATAATCGTTTCGGCATTAATTAATGACGAGATTGAAAGAAGTAACGATGTTCCGATAGCAAGTAAGTATTTCATTACCGACATATTTTCCTTAGCGTGCAGTATGCACATGGTTTGGGGAACAAACTTCATGTTTAACATCAGGATCTGGATTCGTTACGAGCGGTATACACGCCTCAATTGCTGTACGCACATCACTAATACAGGTCGCTAAAACAGGATCTAGATGATAGTAGTCATAATAGGTTGCTGCACCAGTTGGTTTTCCACGTGTGTTCTCAATCAGTACTTGAGTTGCGCCACCTGTGGTATGAGCTGATGCGGCTAATTGGCACCACGTGGTGGCTGCCGCATTGCGATTCGATGTGGTATATATCACAGGAAAAAGTTGTTGGTTATCCTCTGGTTTTAAATCAATTGCGCGACCGTTCTGATGATCTGAGTTTCGGCTAGTACTGACGCGCTCATTTCGTTCTGGATTGCGCCAACCGGAAGTAATTATAGGCGTTGTGTGAGTACCTACATCATTAATGTATCGCGTCCGCACAAGCTCAGCATAGTCTAAAGCATCGCCCAAGGTAAACCCAGGTGGGGTGGCGGTTGCACGGTAGTTTGCCACAATCAGGTGTAAGCAGTTCTCGTCACAACCTTCTGTTGCGGTGTAGTGTGTTGTTGCCATTGGGGTTATGTTTTTACTTACGAGTTTTTATAGCATATACGATAAGCACGATAAAACATAATAATGCAACAACTAAAACCAGTAATAGCCAATAATCAGAACTTTTATCTTTTTCCTTTACCTTATCTACTAACTTATTTCCATCTTTAGGTTTAGCTTGTTTGGGCTTAGGGCTTGTCTTGGGAGTAAGTACTTTTTGGTGATCAATTTTTTGCTTGGCAATGCTGGCCTCATGCGCTTCAATTCGATCAATTTTTTTTCGCATATTTGAAATTCGATCAGACATGCTTGGTAGTTTTTGCGCCATTTCACCCAATATGCGACGCGCTTCTTCAAAGTTTTTTCGTTGTAAATATGATTCATACATCGCGATATACGTATTTTGATAATAGTGATCGCCTCTTTCTTCACCGATCTCTAACTCGCGACGCATGATCAGTTCAGCTACATCAGGTGGTAATAAAACATCGCTGGTCATAGCAATTAACATATCTTGAGTTAAGTGCATTGTTGCATCGACTGATTTATCTAACTCTATCGCTTTACGATAATCACTGTAGGCAGATTTTGTGAGAGCAAGAAAATCTGGATGACTAAAGTACTTATCTCTACTAATCCCTTTCCAAATAGTTTTATTATTTAATGTTATTGTCTTTCTTGACGCCATGCCTCTAATAAAGTACGGAACAGGATTATTTGGATCTTCTAATATATTTTTATTGGCAACTGAAATTATTGAATCAATCTCTTTTTTTTTCTCAGCATACTTTAAATTCACCACACTTAAAAATGAGCTATTAAACCTTAATAGCTCCTGATTCTCTTTAGCCCAATGCTCAATATCTTTGGATTCAGCATAGCTTGCAGATAAAATTAATAAAAATATTAAGGCTATAAGCAATTTCATTTTTATTCTCTAAAAATCATATATTATCCTGATCTTGAATATGCATGTGATATGTTAACTCATATTCATCAGGAATATTATCCAAATCGTCATCGTCATCGGCAAATTGTCCCGGATCAGCACCATTCGACTTTAAATAAACCTCGCCTGGCCCACTTCTTCCTTCCAATTGAAAGAAATCCGCAGTAGGTGCAATTGTTTTGTCACCCAAATGATCGTTTATCATCATCGTCCATAATAAACTAGGGGGTCAAATCTTGACTTAAGTGAACTAGGGGGTCAAATCTTGACTTATAACATTTAATTCCTTCTGCAGTTTTCTATCATCCATCATAACCTCGTTTAATCTGCCTATCGTTTTCGACACTGTACAGTAATGCCCCACATTAAATACCTTCGCTATCTCTGATAATGTTGCTCCCGAAAAATCCTGACACAGCTTCATCGCTATCCAACGATCAAGATTCCGCGACCCACGCCCTCTAGCCGCCATTGTGATCTGTTTTTCGGGGACGTCGTAATAGGATGCCACCGCCGCAATGA
>CAJHXT010000116.1_pt1 | contig 13375 bp, 11 predicted proteins | sample 9198451 | NCBI WGS metagenome assembly CAJHXT01 (sample SAMEA7708326, study PRJEB35096) | sediment metagenome | biome: marine neritic benthic zone biome [ENVO:01000025]; feature: sediment [ENVO:00002007]; material: shallow marine sediment [ENVO:03000034] sea grass bed [ENVO_01000059] ... | reverse complement strand
TTTGTTCGGGTGAAGGGGGTATGTTGCCTGAAGAGCAGCAAGCCAACTCGCGCTATTTTTATGAATTGGCCAGCGCTCAATTTGGATATGATGAATCCAAATTAAAAAATGTTCAGGCTTTTCATTTCAAAGGAGGGCAAGGAGCAAAAACCGGAACGGGCGGACATCTTCCCGGTAACAAAAATATTGGGAAAATATCTGAAGTGCGCGGTATACCTGAAGGTGAATCGGCAATATCTCCGCCCACGTTTAAGGATTTACACACGGCCGAAGATTTCAAAAAATTTGCAGATCGAGTGCGTAAAGTAACTGGTGGCATTCCCATTGGCTTTAAACTTAGCGCCAATCATATTGAGAAAGATATCCAATTTGCACTGGACGCCAGTGCTGACTACATCATATTAGATGGCCGAGGCGGCGGAACCGGCGCCGCACCAGAAATATTCCGTAATCACATCAGTGTTCCGACGATACCAGCGCTGGCGCGCGCGCGACGTTACCTTGATGAGCAGGGAGTTAGCGGCCAGGTCACCCTTATAATTACCGGTGGCCTACGTCTACCCATGGATTTTGTAAAAGCTATGGCTTTAGGTGCTGATGGTATTGCACTATCAAATAGTGCAATGCAATCTATAGGTTGTGTAGCTGCACGTATGTGCAATACTAATAATTGTCCGGCGGGTATCGCAACACAAAAATCTGACTTACGACAACGGCTCAACGTTGAAAAGTCAGCAAGACAATTGAAGAACTTCTTTGATGCGTCTGTTGAGTTAATGCAAGTTATGGCCAGGGCATGTGGTCATGAATCATTGAGTTTATTTAATAAAGAAGATTTGGCGACATGGAATAGAGAGATGGCTTTGTTGGCGGGCGTTAAGTATTCAGGACTTATGGACCCAGAAATATCTGCATAAAAAGTTATCCTACCGATCACTACCAATACCAAAGGCGCAATTTTTCCAATAAACAATGAAGAAAGCATTAACAATATCTCTAGTTTTGGCTTTTTTATTTTTTTTAGGGTTAGGCGCCTTGGTGATAGCCCCGCTCTTTGAGGAGCCGCGTTTTGAGGTGATCAATAGGTCGGAGCATGTGGTGCATGTGTCAGCTTACTGGCGAAATGAGAAGAAAGATCTTGGTATTATTCAACCTTCATCCAGTCTTGAGTTTAGCCTGAGTGATGAAGCTGCAATGACATTTTCTGCTCGCTATCCTGATGGACGAGCAATTGATAGTGAAGAAATATACTTCACCGGCGGGACTCGGATTATCGCGACTATTACAGAAACCAGTTTTAATGTGAAGTATGACCACGAAACATTACACTAAAGGATTATTATGGATACTCGATTAGCTATTTTGATAATGGTTTCAGGTTTGTTTTTGTCAGCTTGCGATCAGGAGCTTCAATCGGAGTCAAAGTGGAAAAAACCCGCAACAGAAACTATTAGTTGCGAAGATTACCATTCGGAAACTACACCTAATGGAATTCTTTTTAATAATGTTTGGAACAATAGTGCTGCTGGTTTCTTTTCATGGAGTCAGTGTCTTGAGAAGAACCCTGCTAATGGTAACTATGGCTGGTCCTGGGTGTGGCCGAACATATATAATTTTACTTACGCTTATCCGCAAATTAAAACTGGAGCATCGCCGTGGGATTCTTCACCAGAGCCAGAGTCAGGCTTTCCTTTAAGGTTTTCTGAAACTCGCAGTCTTGTTATTGCGCATGAGCTGGAGATTCTTGGTGATAGTGAACTTAATGTAGTGACTTCAATCTGGTTGACAAACCCAACAGAAATTGATGGCAATCCTGATCCATTTTCAATTATTGCGGAGTTGAAGATTTGGAATTTTACGACTCAAGATCATATGAATCCTGGGGGATCGCATATTGATGATGTAGAAATAGAAGGTGAGCGATGGGGAGTGTGGGTTGAAAAGAATAATAGAAGATACGTTTCTGGCACCAATAGCAATCGGTGGGTTTATGTAGCTTTTCGTGCAGAAAATCTCTCGTTAAAAGCGAATTTTGATGCCGTCAAATTTATGAACTACGCTATTAAGCAAAAAATTATTCCGCAAGAATTCAACATTAATAATGTGGAGTTAGGTACGGAAATTATGAGTGGTTCTGGCCTGGCGTGGGTCAAGAAATATAGTGTTTCAATTGAAAAATAGAGGCTATCAAGCTATCAGCTTAACGCCTTTTTTTTAATAAAAGGAGGAAGATTGAAGCTTCTTTTAAATTCCAGGTGTCTCTATTTTTCTTAAAAAGGCATAAGTAGATTTTCTTCCAGCTCAATGCTGCCATCTCGAATACCAAGGATGATTTTACCTGACATTTTCTTGATTACTTCGGTAGGCAGTTGGCTTGAGTATTCGCGAAACATCATTGCATCTTCATGTGACCATTGACCACGAATTATCGCTTCTAAAATCAACTCTTCAATTTGTTGTTGTTTTTGTTCTATCTGGTATTGCTGTTCGGGTGTAATGGTTTGCTGTTGATTACGTGCGCTGGCAGATCGCTGCGATATTGCAGCAATATCCGTCTGTTCAATCATCTCGATAGCCTTGCGTAGTGCGGCTATCTCTTGCATAAGTTCTGCATTCGTTTTTCCGGGATCATGGTTCAAAGAAGTGTCATTATAAAAATCTGAACTGATTTTTATCTTTGTCTGCTTCAGAACGCTGGCTATCTGTTGCATATGCTTTGTGAGAGTCTGAATTTTGTATAGCAGCACACCGGAAACCATAAGGCTTCCGGTGCACATAATGATTACCAGTATATTAATAATACGGTTATTCACTGATACTAAGGCTGCTTCGGTTCAAACATGGACCCTTTTAGGAGGTTTATATTGTCGCAGTATGGTGATCCAGTTGGGTAGCTAAAATATATATACGAATCACCGTTCATTCCCTGTAACTGTCGAATATGGCCAGGGTCAGTTGTAGAGCATTCTGCTGTGTTGCCGGCACTATCTTCAGCCAGGCAGTAACCAAGTGTGTCGTTAACAAAACAATACAGGTTTTGGGTGCTGTCGCTCGAGTTACGTACACTTCCCAGTGCGCCCGTTACATTAACGCGTACTCCCGTATCATAGATCATAACTTCATGAGTGTATTTATAGCCTGCGTATGAAGCCGTAGTAAAAACGGTTATAACTATAGATATCAATATTTTCTTCATTTCTTAACTCCTTGTTATATTGGTATTGCAGTACAAATTCAACTCAACAACTGCACGACAAGCGTAAGCAACAGTCGGTGAAGCATTTGTATGCTGTTTCCGTAAGCCAGAATTACTTTGATAAGATCAAAAGATCTTCAGCCACTACTACTATCAGTTTTATCTCCCTGATACCAAATCAGTATAGGTTATAGAATAGTGTATGTAAATTGGGAAAAATGGGGCAGTACGAAGCTACCCCTATAAAAACTCAGAGGTAGCTATAAGGTAATTTTTTAGACTATTTTTAGTTCAAAAAAAAATTAAATTTGGTATGTGATTAAGTCACGTACTTTTTTTGCTTATCTATGGTGTATAAATACTTTCCAATGCCGCACTGACATAAACTAGAGGCGCATTCCAGTTGATGGCGATTTCATTGCTGGCATAACTGCACCAATCGTCTAGATAAGACAGTGCCGGCAAATCAGAAGGATACGATACCCCCGAGTTTGTGCAGGAACCCGCGTCCTGTTGTCCGGAATGAGGGCCACCGGCTATCAGGCCGGGAACCGGATCAGCGACACCGTCAGCTTCCGATGCGCGATGGTGTATCGCCATTGGCGTAACGGTACCGTGGCCGGTCACAAAGCTAATGCCTATAGCATTGCGTCCCAATACATAGTCCAGGTTTGATTCGGCGGCAGCAAGGTAGTTATTGTTGTTGGTGAGCTGGTAGGCCAGTAACAAAACCATAGATTGATTGAGTGCAACGGAATTACTTCCCCAGACAAAATTACTTGCCGATGCACCCATTACGATACTAAAGGCGGAACTTTGCTGAGCATTAAGCAGGCTATCGGCCAACATTGTGATTTCGTTTTCGATCTGGGTGGTATCAGCAGCTGGTGTCAGACTTAAACGATGGTGTACCAATGATATCCAGGCCAGAGTACCTACATTAGGCCAACTGGGCACATTGGCAGTCGCTGAGTTGGCGTTGAACGCAGTGTAATAGCTGTCATCAAGTGTTGTGATATATAACTCCGCCGCTGCCCAGGCTCTTTCATCCTGGAAATTGCTGCCGCCGTAGGTGCCGGTGTTAATGTCTACCGGTTGCACATAGGGTTCGCTGGGATTTAATACTGCCCAGTTCCAGGCAGCGATAGCCGCTGCTTCACACTCTGCTGCAAACCCAGGTAAATCTGTACCAAACTGGCTGAATACGCGACTGGCAACAGCCATTGTTGCGGCAAAATCCAAGGCTGCCGCCGTTGATTTTTGCACAACATAACGGGTATTGGTCGCCATGTGCGGCATAATAGCGGCACTAAAATTTTGCGTGGTCAGCTTGTGGTAAACACCGCCATCGACTGGATCCTGCATGGTCAGCATCCAGCGTATGTTCCAAAGAGCCTCGTCCAGAACATCTGGAATAGTATTGCCGCTTTCCGGGATATCAGTATTTAAGCTGTCAAAGTAGTTTGTATAGTGCTCATAAGCAGCAAGCAGGGTATAGGTACTGATACCGGAATTAACAATGTATTTATTAAAGTCGCCGGCATCGTACCAGCCCTCAGGTGAAGAGATCGGAGTGCCAGCTGGTCTGGCAACAGATGCAGCGCTGGAATGAACCAGGACCGTTGTATCAGGATGGCCCGCGGGCCGCGCCCAGACGCCGGCATATTGCGCTGTTAGTTCGATGCCGCTGCGTTGAAAATAGTAGGACTTGAGTGCAGCTTTAGTTAGCGCATCGTTGACATTATTAACAATCGTAAATGGATGCGAGTCATCAGCTCCTAAAATGCGTACCCGATAGGTGCCGGGTGTTGTTAAGCTTGAAAAGTCCGCCAGTTTTACACTTTGTTGTGAATGTGGCCAGACGGCACTGCTTGATAATGAACCGCTAAACTGCTCCGTTGAATCGCTCGCCGATATGATCGAAAATGAGTCTGCATCACTGTCAATAACTGCAGCCACCTTATTTTGGCTGCTATAAAACCCAATTTGATTTAGGTGAACGGGGCTCGCTGGAGTGGAAGCGCTCCCGCTACTAGAGCTTGAACTAGAACTTGAACTAGAACTAGAACTTGAACCACCAGAAGATGAGCTGCTTGAGCTTGAGCAGTTTGCCAACACTATCAAAAGAGATGACAACAGAAGACTGTAGATCAGTTTTAAATGCATCGTGCAATGCCTATTAAGATCGAGAAGATTAATGCTATGGCAGAGTTTTGTTATTTTCAACCAGATTTGGCTAAGCTTGAATTCGTGATCATCTCAACACTGTGAGGTAGTTCACACAAAGTGATGAGTTTATTAATGTCAAGCGACATCGTTTCCATGAATGTATATCTATCAGTTCCGTTGCTATGACTGTAATCAAGAAGAAATACTTGATAAGCGAATAGTGATTTGTTTTAGCCTGAAATTAAACTTCTTTTTCAATCTTCCCTTTATCTTCCAGATAAGTATATTTTTCTGTTTTACCTGAGTTTCTTAATTCCAGGTATTCTGTGTACTTGGAAGCAAACGTACTGCGCAGTGTTACCGCCTGCTCAAATTGCCCAGTTAGTTCGAGTACCAGTTCGCAAATTTCACGCACAGCATGTGAGTCGCCAGATTGCCCGGTGATGTAATCACACATGTGTTTATCCTTAATGTATTTTTCAAATAATGGACTGGCTTTACGGGACACCAGGAAACGTAATCCGCAGCTTCTGGCAATGGGAATATCCAGTACATCGTCGAAAGCGTATGCGATATGTTCGGTTTTAAGTTTGAATTGCTGTTGCAGATGATCCAGTGCTGCCAGCTTGTTGCGCGTTTTAAAATAGATGGCATCAAAATGCTCGCGTTCAGCCAATGCTATGGCTGCAGGATTACGCTCGCCGGTAACGATGGCGAAAAAGGGAAGCTGGCCATATGTTAGCCAGTAGCCGAATCGTAGCAGGTTAGTTCCCATAGAATCGGCTTCGCTAAAGCCGCTGCCCGCTTCACCCTGTTTAAATCCATTGTTAAATACACCGTCCCAATCAAACACAAAGGCATGCGTTGATTGAAGGCGATTAGATAAGGAAACCGGCGGCAAAACAAATTTACCGCCGGTTTGTTCCGTAAAACTTGTTGCGAGTGATTCAATACTCATCGCGTTCTCAGGTTTATATCAATATTGCCTGATATCGTTGAACCGCATCAGGTGCTTTCATTTAAGTCCTGAATATCCAGTATCCCAACAGGTTTACCATTTTCTGTCACGATCAGAGTATCGACATGTGACTGCCGAAACAATTCATGCGCCTCGTTTAGCAGAGCATTGGAGTCAATGGTGATGGGTGGTTGAAACTGCATGTCAGTAAGCGATTTTTGCAGGGCATCCCGACCTTCTTTTTGAATAAGCCGACGCAGATCGCCGTCAGTGAACGCGCCTATTAACTTGTCCTTGTCGTCAACTACGGTAACGCCACCAAATCCATATTCTGTCATTTTGACGATGGTTTCACTTAGATTGGTACTGGATTTAATCAAAGGATTGCTGGGACGAATTACATCACGCACTTTAACTGTCATCAGATGGGTGTGTTCAAAAAACTGCTCGGTACCTACTGTTGTAAAGTTGTTTTCGGTGAGTTGTCGCAAGATCTTATAAGGGACAGTTATGGTATGTACGCCCAGGTTAATGGCGTTGCGTACGTGTTCCGCATTACGCACGGATGAGAACATGATTTTCCCGAGGTAGCCATAACGTTCAACACAGTCGACACACTGATCAACCAGTGCCAGTGCATCATGTCCCTGATCCTGTAGCCTGCCAACCAGCGGGCATACATAGGTGGCGCCTGCCTCCAGGGCCATATACGCCTGTTGCAAGGTGTAAACCAGGTGAATGTTTACCATCATGCCTTCATCGATTAGCTTACGGCAGACTTTTACGCCATCGTAGGAAACAGGAATTTTGAAAACGGTTTTTTTGGGATCTACGCCGATTTTGATTAAACGGTGGGCTTCCTTATAGATATCGTCGGCAGTTCGCCCCAGCGCTTCGACCTGGAGTATAGGCACCATCGCCTGCAATTTAAGGATCATGCCATCGATATCGCTAACACCATGTCGATGCATAAAGGTTGGAGTAGTGGTTAAGCCGGCAAGGAATCCTAGTTCAAAGCCAGCGCGTATTTCTTCAAGGTCAACAGAATCGAGATATAGTTCCATGCGTTACACCGTGCGAGTTTGGACTTCTAAGTTATGTAATTCGATAAGAGGCTGCAAAAATGATTGCAGATCGTACACACAAAGCTGGCTAGCTGCATCACACAATGCTCTTGCCGGCTCTGGGTGTGTTTCAATAAACACGCCATCTACTCCCGCTGCCACACCCGCACGGGATAATACCGGCAAGTACTGCCGGGCACCGCCACGCGGATCTTTGCTGGGTATGCCGTATTTGCGGATGGCATGAGTGATATCAAATACGACGGGATAACCGAGTTCATTCAGGTGAAAAAAGGCTCGCGGATCGACTACCAGATCGTTATAGCCAAAAGCATAACCGCGCTCGGTAAGAATGATTTGGTCATTGCCGGACTCAACCGCCTTTTGTGCTGGTTTGTCCATATTTTCCGGTGCCAGAAACTGACCGTGTTTTATATTGATTACCTTGCCTGTTTTGGCCGCAGCAACGAGTAGAGTGGTTTGCATGCACAGATAGGCAGGAATCTGGATGACGTCTAGCACTTCTGCAGCGGGTCCAACTTGTTCGGGATAGTGCACATCTGAAAGCAGTGGAAAGCCAAATTCCTGCTTTATATCAGCCAGAAGTTTCAGTCCTTCATCCAGGCCCGGGCCAAGATAGCCTTCCAGTGCGCTGCGATTATCTTTTTGAAAAGATGATTTAAAAATTATTTGAATTCCAGTTGCTTCAGAAACCTTCTTTAAGGTTTCTGCGGTATTAAACATGGTCGAGTGATCTTCTATCACACAGGGGCCGGAAATCAGGAACAGCTCGTCGGTACCACACTGAATGTCACCAACGGAAACAATCTTTTTTGGGTTCATAAACATCTCACATCAGGCGGCACGGCCAGCCACAAATCTACGGTCTTAAAAGGCGCACGATTCTAGCACGTCAGGCGCAATTCATCGCCTGCCAGTGTCGATATTGATTGAAAGGGACCTTGCAGGCTGTTTCTGCAGAGGGTGTTGAGCTATTTCGAAATCTGAGGAAGATGTTGGTATTTTCGGTATTTAAACTGGGATTTGTCGGTGGAATCAGCCAGCCAAATTGGTCATACCAGTTTTAAAATGAAGTCGCCTCCTTGAAAAATCACTTCTACCGCGCAAATCAGGGAGCTTTTTCTCACTTTTCAACGGGTTTCTCCAGAGGCTCTTGCTCTGTCGCCGGGGGTGTTGCAATGTTTTGTTACACCGTGCAACTTATTGAATATGAGCACTGCCTTATTAATCGCGAGGTGCCTGATTCCACCAGCCGCGACCTAATTTGCGATATATGTCCAATTGAAAGCAATTTATCAACTAGCATTCTATTCGTTTGGATTATTAGCGTATTGCCTTAGTGATTACCGAAATAGCGATTTATGTGGTCGCCAAACAATGGTACAAAGCACTCATGATAATTAATGATTACAGCGCGATAGCTGATAAGGTCTTAGAATGGATCGATTATATGGAGGCGATTGGCTAGTTGGATGATGGAATGAAGGTTTTTATTCTAGATGACAATGCGCGTTCGAGGAAAAAGCTTGCTGAGCTAATGCGAGAGCGATGGCCAGACGCCGAGTACCAGGAATGGGATCCTGTCAAAGAGGGGCTACCCGGCAATGATGTGCAGTGGGAATCTGTTGATTTACTGTTGCTGGACTACGATATGAAGGTGGGTAACGGTCTGGACTGGTATGAACAACACAAAAGTCTTCCTGGATTTCCTCACACAATTGTTCTTTCTACCGCGGCTGACCCGGAGATCGCTGTTAATGCAATTAAGATGGGCGCGGACAACTATGTACCCAAACGTGGTCTAAGCGCCGAAAAACTCAATGAAATCGTGCACGACATTATTTCGCATCCCGATGCGCAGCGACCGGCAAGCGCGCAACCCACAGCGGATACTGGTGAACCCTCTCGGGTTATTCATGTTCAGAGATCCGCACCACGAATCCATTGGCCAGAAATAGAGGGCTATCTTATTGAAAAGAAGATCGGGCAGGGCGGTATGTCGAATATCTACCTGGCGCGACGCGAAGATGATAGTGCCAAGGTAGTGATTAAAGTGCTTTTTGTCGGTATGTCGGAAAATAAAAAAATAGTAGAACGTTCGCACCAGGAATTTACTTTAATAAGCAGAATTAAGAATCGCCATATCGTTGAATTGTACGAGCATGGCACCGTGGAGGACATGCTTTATACGACTATGGAGCATTTCTCGCAGGGAGACCTCAAACAGCGGATGCGCAAAGGTATGCTACAACAACATGCGCTTCGGTATTTACGGCAGATTGCCGAGGGGTTGAGCGCCATTCATGGTTGCGGCATTATTCATCGGGATTTGAAGCCGGGCAACATTATGTTCCGCGATGATGACAGTCTGGCTATTATTGATTTTGGTATCTCCAAAGATATTAATACTCGTCTTGACCTTACAGAAGAAGGGCAGATTATGGGTACGCCAAACTATATGGCTCCCGAGCAGGGCAAGGGGCTGTATAAGCCTGATGCCCGCAGTGATCTGTATAGTCTGGGAGTATTGTTATTCGAAATGTTGACCGGCAATAAACCCTATGCGGCACCTACTAGTGCTGCGATTATCTATAAGCATTTGCACGACCCCATTCCCAAGTTACCCAACCGTTTTTACGACATGCAGGTACTTATCGACAAACTAATGGCAAAATTCCCCCAGGATCGCATACAGTCTGCCTATGACCTTATTACGTTTCTTGACGACGAGTTTCGTCTGGAGATGGTGCCGCTGGATTTCGAGTAGGTATTTCAGTACATTCAAATAAAGCTAAAGTTTCTGCTGAGCGCGCGTTAACTACATATACAGGTTATCGACGGCAGTTTTCCATGGAATAAGAAATGGCCACTCGCTTATTATTGATCGATGAGAACATGAAGTTTCGCAATTCGGTGAAACGATCACTGGCGCGTGAATTGCCAAATCTGCTTGTTTACGAATATGACCCTAGTGTCGATGGTGTCCCCACGCGTAATTTCAACTGGCAGACCTACGAACTGATCATGATCGACCAAAAATGGGCCAAAGCGCATGATATGGGGTGGCTGCGTGAGATAAAGGATGTACCGGATTTCCCGGCGATTATCATGTTTATTGGATCGCGCTGGGGAGCGGCTAATGAAGCGAGAATCCTGGGGGCTGATGAGACGGCTAAAAAACGCGAATTAACGCCGGCACAGCTTGCCTCAACAATTGACAATGCCCTGCGTTATGCCAAAACACGCCGCAAGCACCATCAACTGGAAATTCGTGAAAACACCGGTCCAGCAATTTCAGGTTATCGCATCGTTAACAAGTTGGCTGAAGGTGGCATGTCTTCGGTATATCTGGCTCGCCGTCAAAGTGATGATCAGATGGTGGTCATCAAGATTCTTTATTCCGAATCCATTGACGATGAATCATTTGTTGATCGTTTTCTGAAAGAATATGAGCTGATTTCAAAAATAGACGACCCAAATATTCTGAAAATATACGAAGAAAGCTATTCCGAAGAATTTATGTATATGGTGATGGAATATTTTCCGGGGGGGGACCTGCATCGTCGCATAGCAGCCAAGCAGGGGCTGCCGCTCAATATGGCAATGCACCATCTGTTACAGATCGCCACGGGCTTGAAGTCAATACACTCCTGTGGAGTTATTCACAGAGACCTGAAACCCTCAAACATCATGTTTCGAGAGGATGAGAGTCTGGCTATCATTGATTTCGGAATATCCAAGGAACTGGCAGCTTCTGAAGAAATTACAAGTGAAAATATGGTGATGGGTACCGTGGGTTATATGAGTCCCGAAGCCGGTCAGGGTAAAAAGGTTGATGCTCGAAGTGATTTTTACAGTCTTGGCGTTATTTTCTACGAAATGCTGACCAGTAAAAAACCCTATGTTGGGAAAGACCCAGCTGATGTGGTGTTAAAACACGTTAAGGCACCCATCCCCTGGTTGCCTGAAAAATTCAAGCGCGCGCAAGGCCTGTTTGAGATTATGGTTGCCAAGGACCCTGAGAATCGCTTTCAATCTGCTTCAAGGTTGATAGAATTTATCGAGACGCATTACGCGGATTTGCTGGTAGAAGTAAGCAAGGACTAGAATCTGATTCCCCGTTGTGGCCACAATCCGCTATGAAGTGGGTCTATAGGTATCGCTCACGTGGACAGCATTGAAAGGCAACGGTAGAATACCGTTCCAGCCGTTCAGGGTGGTCTGCATAGAAATCAAACTGTGCCGAAGCCAGCCAGTTAACAAATAAACCGAAGCGGGATAGATCTGACAGAGGTCGTCCCGTTTTTCGCATGCGCAGCAAATTTGGAATGCTCTAAGAGGCCTTTAAAGGCTGATATGAGCAGGCCAGGCAGAATCGCGGTTTCTGCCCGGCAGCATTAGTACACAGTAGTGTGCTTTCTAAAATGCATTAAAACGATGTACCGCAGGATTTTCTGAAAATACAGAGATTCCTTTGCAACTACCGGAGGTTATTTTGCACGAACCGGCTGTATTAGTACTTGAAGATGGCAGCATCTTTCATGGCAGCTCGATCGGCGTGGCAGGCCACGCGGTTGGTGAAGTGGTTTTTAATACTGCTATGACCGGCTATCAGGAAATACTGACCGATCCATCTTATGCTCGCCAAATTATCACTCTCACCTACCCACATATCGGTAATACCGGTACTACCCCAGAAGACGAAGAAGCAACGGTCATCGAGGCCAGTGGCCTGGTCATTCGTGATTTGCCAAAGCAAGCCAGTAATTGGCGCAACGAGCAGGCTCTTGATGACTACCTGAAGGAGCGCGGCATTGTTGCTATAGCGGATATCGATACCCGACGTCTGACGCGGCTGTTGCGAGAAAAGGGTGCACAGAATGGTTGTATCATGGCCGGTGATAATCCCGACAAAAACTATGCGCTTGATCTGGCCAAGGAATTCCCGGGTTTAAAGGGTATGGATCTGGCGCGGGAAGTCACGACTGAAGAAGGATATAACTGGACTGAGGGAGTTTGGCAGCTGGAGACAGGTTATAGTGAGCCAAAGGTGAAACCCGAATTTCACGTCGTTGCTTATGATTTTGGGGTTAAACGCAATATTCTGCGTATGCTGGCTGAAAGAGCTTGTCGCATAACCGTGGTGCCAGCAAGTACGCCGGCTGCTGAAGTACTGGCGCAGAAACCGGATGGTATATTTTTATCCAATGGCCCGGGTGATCCCGAGCCTTGTGACTATGCGATACAGGCTATTCAGGAAATTTTGGAAACCAATCTTCCAATATTTGGAATATGTCTTGGCCATCAGCTGCTCAGCCTGGCCTGTGGCGCAAAAACCATCAAGATGAAATTTGGTCATCATGGTGCTAACCACCCGGTTAAGGATTTGGCGACAAATCAAGTCATGATCACCAGTCAGAACCACGGTTTTGCGGTTGATGAAAGTACTTTACCGGCAAACGTTAAAGCAACACATCGTTCCCTGTTTGATGGTTCCTTGCAGGGCATCCACCGCAGCGATAAACCGGCTTTTGGTTTTCAGGGGCACCCGGAAGCAAGTCCGGGTCCGCATGATATAGCACCCCTGTTTGATCACTTTATAGACTTAATGAAGAACAAATAATCCATGTCGAGCGCCAGAGCATGTTTTTTTATTCTTAATGAACAAACTGTTAATGCAAAATTCTTTTTTCCTACGGAATATCCCGAGATCCCTGTTGTAAGAGTGTTTTATGCCTAAAAGAACAGATATAGAAAGCGTATTGATAATTGGTGCCGGACCTATTGTGATCGGCCAGGCTTGTGAATTTGACTATTCGGGGGCGCAGGCCTGTAAGGCGTTACGGCAAGAGGGATATCGCGTGGTACTCGTGAATTCTAATCCGGCGACGATCATGACTGATCCGGATACCGCGGATGCCATTTACATTGAGCCCATTCGCTGGAGGAATATTGCCGAGGTGATTC
>CAJHXT010000365.1_pt1 | contig 13658 bp, 10 predicted proteins | sample 9198451 | NCBI WGS metagenome assembly CAJHXT01 (sample SAMEA7708326, study PRJEB35096) | sediment metagenome | biome: marine neritic benthic zone biome [ENVO:01000025]; feature: sediment [ENVO:00002007]; material: shallow marine sediment [ENVO:03000034] sea grass bed [ENVO_01000059] ... | reverse complement strand
TCCAACCAAGTAGGTCGTCGGTTCCATTGCCGTTCCAGTCACCGATAGAGAAAACCTGTTTATACATCCATGAGGCGAATCCACTGACGGTCCCCGGTCCATCACCAACTGGTGTGGTAATCGATAGAATCCCGTGGGATGACCAATTGCCTGCGTTGTCGAGCTCGATTAGAACAGGCTGGCCACTGTTTTTGATTCCGACAAGGTTTGCCAACTCGTCGCCATCAGAGTCAAAGCGAGGGGCAGGCAGTGCTACTGTTTCATTCACATCTTTGTGTTTGTAGTAGCCGATGAGTCCATTAGACCAACCGTATCGTGTACTGATATTGCGAATATTCGGACCATTGTTACAGTCCCAGGTATCGATGACTTGATCATTTCCGATATAGACACCAACATGGCGAACATCAAATTGCCTATTATCAGAAGGGCGAGTGTAGTCAATCGTACCGGTGCCTGCCCAGAACACCAAGTCGCCGGGTTTCGCCTCAGACTGACTGCTAAGCTCAATCATTTGTTTGATCATGTCACGCGTCTCAGCAAGCGTCCCATAGTTAGTGAATTCCAGGTTGGCTTGCTTATAAGCGTAAAATGCAAGACCACTGCAGTCCGTACCTGCATCCGCCGCGGTGTAGTCGGATAGCCTGCCTGATTGCGCCCGAATATTTGCCCCGCGACATACCGTACCATTAGGTGTACCCGCTCCGTTGGTATAAGGAATTGATCCACGATTTTCATAGATATCATAAGCGCCTTCAACGACGGCGCAACGGTCATTACCCCATACCTCAATATTGCAGTTCGATCCATATGCTGTGCTCATCCCTGCGAGGACCGCAAAGGCCATGGCCGGCGTTAATATCAGTTTACTTACTAAATTTTCTTTCATAACTTAGTTACCTCACTGTTGTTAGATTCATGCTTTTACTTAATTTTATTTCAAAAAATACTCTTTTGTTGCGAACATAAAAAAGCTCTTCTTAAAAATAAGGACCTGCACTTCCTTCATTAATTCGGATACAACAATTAAGCAACTGAAATTCCCATGTTTCAGTGGACACTCAACTAAATTCTGCTGGAATTCCCATGTTCTAGCGGACACGCAACAGTTTTACCATCCGTGTTTTATAATCAGCTGGACTGATGCTACCTAGGTGCTGATGCATTCTTGCCTGAATACAAAACACTTCAAGTTACGAGAGACAGGCCATGTTTTTGAATTACTAATGATTCTACAATCTCACTTTTAAGCGGGATTTTGTTTTCTGCATTATTGCTTAAGTGTGATACAACTTATTGCTAAATCAACACTTCATATGTCTAATTAGTATATTCCTATTGACTTCTGAGTAATTGATCGATCTGTCAGATATGGTACGATGCCGACGATAATAAATATGAAATGAACGACGATTTTGATTCTGATTTGGTTATTAAAGATGGTGCAACAAAAATTACACTAGGCCATCGCGCAGAAATCAAATACATAATGGGATATTTATGAAAACGCTAACATTACTTGCTCTTGTTCTATATTGCTACCAGATCCATGCTACACCAACTCTGGAAGACTACGGCTGGCTACCGCAGATTCAGAAGCTTGTAATATCTCCCAACGGCGAAATGATTGCGTATCGTCAAGTTACCGAAGATATGGATGTTATTGTTGTAATCTCTATTGCTTAGAAAAAACGTATATCCGCCATCGACGTATCTTCGGTCAAACCTCAGGGTATTTATTTCTTGAATAATAAACAGATATTTCTACGCGCGTCGGATCAAAAACGTGTTGCTGGATTTCGCGGTAAGTTTGAAGTAAGCACCGGGATGGTTATGGATATCGAAACCACCAAAGTTAAACAACTGCTAGTTCCCGGAGATGGAGTTGTCTATCCAGGACAGACTGGCCTTGGTAACCTTGTCGGGCTTTCCCCAAACGGTCGGTATGCCTATATGCCGGCTTTTTACGGCGACCCTATGATGATCATGGGAAAATGGGAAAAGCCATCCCGTGCGCTATTAAAAGTTAGGCTCGATGGCGCCGGAAAACCCAGAAGGTATCAAAGCGGCACTCGTGACACGGTCAATTTTTTTGTCGGCACTGAAGGAAATGTTATTGCCCGGGAGGACTTTGAAGAATCAGACAATCTGCACAAAGTTTTTGCCCGACACGGGAAAAAATGGGTAGAAATTTTTAGTGAAGAAACCGATTACCGATACCGCTCATTTGTTGGCATAACTCAGGATGAAAAACATTTGGTCATGCTGGATACAAGTGACGAGACCGGTCGAACTGCTTTCTACAAAATGGCTTTGTCGGACGGGTCAATCCAGGGTCCGCTCCATAATCGAGTCGATGCAGATATTGTTGGTGTCACCAGTGATATCCAGCGCATTGTTCATGGCGTCATTTATTCAGGACTAACACCCAGTTATAAATTTTTCGATTCAAAACTTGATGCTCGAGTGAAAGCGATTCAGGCAAACTTTCCCGATCACAATGTACGCATTGCTGATTCCTCGTCAGACTGGAAACATATTGTGGTATTAGTCGAGGGCACACAAGCTCCTGGGGATTACTATTTGTTTTCAGAAAACAAAGATCCACAATTCCTTGCTACCCGTAGACCTAACATTCGTGTAGAGGATATGAATCCCCTGGGAACAGTAACCATTACTGCCCGGGATGGGCTAAATATTCCCACTATTATTACCATTCCGCGCAATAAAGTTGCCGACATGAAAAACTTACCTGCAGTGCTTATGCCCCACGGCGGGCCTGCTTCTTATGATGAAATTGGTTTTAACTACACCGCACAAGCTTTGGCACAACAGAGTTATATGGTGATTATGCCTCAATTTCGTGGTTCAAGTGGTTTGGGGCGTGACCATGAAATTGCCGGTCACGGTGAGTGGGGGCGAAAGATGCAGGATGACCTCACAGATGCTATGAACTTTTTTATCAAGAAAGGCATCGTTGATCCGGAACGTATTGCTATCGTAGGCGGCAGTTACGGTGGCTATGCTGCTCTCGCTGGCGGTGCGTTTACGCCAGACTTATATAAATGCGTTGTCTCCATTAACGGCATCGGTGACCTGGCTCAGTTTCGTAGCTGGATACGCGGTGAACGCGGCCGGTCCAGTGAATCTTTAGCCTATTGGGAGACGCAAATAGGCGGGCAGGAGTACACCAAGGAAGAAGCGATATCCCGATCACCGGCACGCGTTGCGGATAATTTTCAGGCACCGGTACTTTTAATACACAGTGTCGACGATGAAATTGTTCCGATCGGGCAATCTAAAATCATGGCAAGGGCCCTGAAAAAGGCTGGCAAGGACGTCGAACTCATACAATTAAAAGGTGACGATCACCATTTATCCTTTGGCAAGACCCGCCTGGAAGCGCTTAAAGCCACAGTGGAGTTTATTCGAGAACATATTTAGAAACAGAAACTTGACTGGTCTTACTATTACGGCGATTTAATAAAGTACCCACTTCTGGCTTGCCAGCCATTTCCAGTTGGCTGGCATTATGCATCAGACTATTGATTTGCGGGTCGACGTAACTTATTGAAATTGTTAGAAAATACACCAACGGGCCCGTTGCGTGGAGTAGACATCAAAAACCGAAATAAAGGCTGCCAGTAATCCAAAAACATGACAGAATACGCACTTTTTTAGAAATGACCGTTATCTGTTACGTAACCATGCATAGACCGTATTTATCAACCGGCAGATCCACTATTATCTTTAAAGCAGGCTTGGGAGAGGGCTGATCATGCAAGCATCACTTGAAATTCTTGGAGAACTTAAGCGCCAGTTGAAGGTTCAGCTGCCCGCTAAAAAATTTGATTCAGCCTATCAGCAGCGTCTTCAATCATTGGCCAAATCCGCAAAACTGGATGGATTTCGTAAAGGCAAAGTACCCATGAAAGTCATCCAGCAACGATACGGTGGCAGTGTCAAAGAAGAAATTTTAACGGATCTCATTCAGCGCAGCTTTGATCAAGCCGTCCGTGAGGAAAAGCTTGATGTGGCGAGTCCGCCTAGAATTGACTTAGAACCTGCAGAGCCGGGTCAGGACATAAGTTATACCGCCCACTTTGAGGTTTTACCTGAATACAAACTTGCAGATCTCAGTAAGATCAAAGTTAAGAAACCCAGTGTCAAGCTCTCCAAAAACGACATTGAAAATACCCTTGAAAAACTACGCCAGCAGCAAGCTGATTGGCAAATGGTTGAGCGAGGCGCGAAACAGGGTGATCAAATCAAAATCAATTATGAAGGCAGCCTGTCGGGTGGAGAGTCTTTTGAGGGCAGTAGTGGGCGCGATGTGCTGATTGTACTGGGTGAAGAGCAAATGCCGGCCGACTTTGAATCACGATTAGAGGGCATAGCGCAAGGGGAACATCGCTCGGTTAAAATCACTTTATCAAAAGACTTCCACCAAGAGTCCTTGCAGGGGCAACAGGCTGTTTATGAAATAGATTGCAGGCAGGTCTCCGAAAAGAAGTTACCCAAGGTCGATGAAGCTTTCGCACAGCTATTTGGTATTGAAGACGGTTCAATCGATGCTTTAAAGGACAGTATAAAACTCCATCTGGAGAAAGAACTGGCGAAGAATATTCGCTCGAATGTCAACAAACAGGTTTTGGATGGCTTAATAGAATTGCATGACATCCAGTTGCCAGAAATGCTGGTCGAAACTCAAATTGATCAATTGCAATACGAGGCTTTGCAGAAGCTTGGTCTGGAAAATAAAGATATGGATCGACTACCTAGAAAGCATTTTGAAACACATGCTCGCTACATAGTTCATATGGGAATAGTTGGTTCAAGATTTATCAAGGAGATGCAGATCAAAGCCAAAAAAGAAGCTGTTCAAGGAAAAATCGAAGAAGTCGTTTCAGATTACGAGAATCCCGAGGAAATGCTTAACTACTACAAAAACAACCAGAATGCTCTGGAGCGCTTTCGTCTATTGGCGGTTGAAGACCAACTGGTAGAAGAAATATTAAAGCAAGCCGAAGTCAAAGAACAAGAAATGACCTTTGATGCACTGATCGAGCTTAACACTCAATAAACCAACAGCAATATTCCCTATTATTTAAGAAGCACCCTAATGAAATCAGAAAACGTGAACAATGGATCTAAAGCAAACGGATCACAACAGTTTGCATTACAGAAAATCTATCTTAAAGATTTATCATTTGAGTCTCCCCGCCCTATCGAGTCTTTAAATGAAACGTCTGAACGACTTAAAGTTAACTTGAACCTTAATTCGGACTCTCGCCAGGCCGGCAAAGACATGTATGAGGTAGTGCTTACTGTAACGGTCACAGCAGATTTTGAAAAGAAGGATGATACGCTGTATTTGATTGAAGTAAAACAAGCCGGACTATTTGGTCTAAAAGGATTTTCCGACGAAGAATTAAATGCTGTGCTGCATGCCACCTGCCCCAACATACTCTATCCGTATGCTCGAGAAACTGTTTCAACGATCGTTGAGCGTGGCGGATTTCCACAGCTGTTGTTGAAACCGATGAATTTTGACACGCTGCTAGAAAAGCAGATGCAGGACAGAGCAGTTAAAGCATAAATTACCTGACTGCTTGTTTTACTAATTGAGAATCCCGTAAGTGTAAATTTGAAATCAGGATATAAGCGTTATTCAACTGGCAGATAATCAACATGACTGAACAATTATTTTACCAAGAACCCGTTGCACTTGACCGACTTGAACACCGGCACTTATGCCTGAAGAGAAAAGACAGTCTGGATTTTGTGAAAAATGTGAATTCTGTGCCCATAGCCGGCATTGAGTTTTTTGAAGTTAGCCGCGATTTTCCCGTGCTGTTTATGCAGAATCCGCGTGATGGCAGTTTCACACCGGCAGCCATTCTGGCGCTAAACGACAAAGGCCATCTATTAGAGGATAAATGGGGTGACGTCTATATGCCTGCATTTATAAGGCGTTATCCATTTGCGTTATCAAAAGATGGTTCCGTTATGATCGATTTAAAAGCACCGCACCTGCAGGAAGACGATGGCGAATATCTGTTTAATGATAATGGCGAAAACACCGAAGCATTGGACAACATCATACGTTTTCTACACGAATCAGATAATCAGTTTACACGAACTCAACCATTCGTTGGCGCCCTGGTTGAACAGGACTTGTTAACTCAATATAAGACTCAAATTCAAATCGATGACAAAAAATTAGTCAATTTGGGCAACACATTTATTATTAATGAAGATAAGTTAAAACAACTATCCGATTCAGTCGTCACTGAATGGTTTAAAAATGGCTGGTTGGCCTGGTGTTACGCGCAGCTACATTCTCTCGGATCCATTCAGCGACTCGCCAAACGGGAATATGAGGCAACTCATCAACAGAATGATTCGAACCGGTGAATAACTTTTAACTAATCACTACTTGCCAGTTTTTTAGATAGAATGGTCAAATATGCCCTGCCGGGCTCATCAACAACGCTGCTATAGAAAAAACTGTCTTCAATCCTATCTATATCGAATTCAGCCGAGAAAATTTTTCTTAATTCTTCTTCGGTAAAACGAAATGGCATTGGAATCCGTTTACCGCCGATCACGTCGTAGTCAACAAACCGGGTTTCTTTCACACTCATCGTTTTAAGTAGCAACTTGCCGCTATCTTTGAGTATTTTTTTAATATTGGCAATGTATTCTTTTGACGAAAATGCGCATATTGAATGGAAGCAGCCGCGGTCTATAATTAAATCAAATTGCTGGGGCGGAAGATCTGTTGTAACAACATCGTCCAGTAGAAACTCAATTTGACAGCCTTGCGGCAAATTCCTAGCTGCTTCTTTGGCTTTTTCCAGTGCCGTCTCCGAAACGTCGGTACCAACTACATCGAAACCCATTGCCGCAAGCGCAAGCGCTTGTGAGCCGCTACAGGTCCCTAGATCCAGTATCTTGCCGGATGTCATGTTGTACTCGCGGAGAAAGTCGCCAATATCCTTATCAAGCTCCGAGCAATACCAGGGCCACCTGTTTTGATCGGCACATTCCTGATACATCAGCTGATTCTTTTGCTCCCATTTTCTTTTATTCCATTCGCGTAGAGCAGACTTTAGATCTGTCGGTGGGCTATTTTTTTCGCTTGTAGTCATTCTGGTCTCAGTATCGCTTAATACATTTTAGATCAAGCACTCAATTCATTTGGCAGGAATGCCGCAATACTGATTAATAAAATCAGTATGCGTCGGCAATTGTGCGACTCTTGATTTGATCGATGAATGCAACTTGCTTAGTTGGGTACGCAACTGTTCATCGGTCATCATATCAACCACCGGGTGATAGCTTTGCGGCGTAATGCCTTGTCCCAGCATTACTTGCAACCAGGAGTCTATGCGAAAAAGCTCATCTTCCGCTTTAAAAACCTGACCAGTTTCCTTAAACAGGGCGATTCGGTGAGCTAAAGACTCGGGAATCTCCATGTCTCGGCAATGGCGCCAAAACGCTGAATCGTCGCGGCTCGTGGCATGATAATGCAGAACGATAAAATCGCGGACTCGCTCCAGTTCCAGACTCGTTGCCTGATTGTATTCATCGATGGCCGCTTGACCGATACCGCCCACAGATAAAAGTCTCATCAAGCGAATCACACCGCTGCCAATAAGATGGATACTGGTCGACTCCAGTGGCTCAAGAAATCCGCTTGCTAATCCCAGGGCAATGCAGTTGTTCTTCCACCCCTGACGACGACGCCCAGTAACAAATTTAATCAGCAGAGGCTCGGTAATGGTTTCTCCCTCGATATTATCCATTAGGCACTGCCTGGCCTCATCATCTGATATGTGCTTACTGGAGTATACAAGCCCATTCCCAATACGGTGCTGTAGCGGAATACGCCATTGCCAGCCACTTTCATGAGCGATTGATCGAGTGAACGGCAATATCTCTTTAGTCGTTGACTCTGTCTGTACAGCCAACGCTCTGTCGCAAGGCAACCAATCTGACCACTCTTCGTAGCCAGTCTGCAAAGCCTCCTCAATCAATAATCCACGAAGGCCGGTGCAGTCGATAAATAAATCGCCGGATATTGTTTCGCCAGATTCCAATGTAAGGTGGGTGATATCACCTGAAGACGCCTCCAGCGCAACATCAACGATCTTACCCTCGACTCTTTTAACGCCGTGTTTTTCGCTTATCTTTCGCAGAAATTGCGCGTAGCGTGTCGCATCCAGATGAAAAGCATAGTTAAGAAATGGATTTTTTGTGATGGCAAACTTACCCGCCTTTGCAGCCTGTAACTCCAAACAATACTCACCGAGGGCTTTCATATCCCCCTGCTGAGCGGCCTTCAGCCAGAAATGTTGAAATCCTCCAATCCATGATTCCTGACCTATGCTGCCGAAGGAGTGAATATACCGATCACCAAGTTGCCCCCAGTTTTCAAACTGGATTCCCAATTTAAAAGTCGCAGAAGTCGCCCGCATAAATTCTGCTTCATCGAGGTCGAGCAACAAATGGAATGCAAGTAGCGTAGGAATTGTCGCCTCACCGACACCAATAGTAGAGATAGCATCGGACTCAACCAGAGTGACATCCATATACTGGCCCAACTGTTTGGATATGGCAGCAGCAGCCATCCATCCTGCTGTTCCACCACCGGCTATTACAATTTTCTTAACAATTTTATTGTCCATTGACTAATTCCCCACTCAAGATTGTTTGTAATGATGGTTACATGGCTACCGATTAAGCTTATTAATAATCTTTGCCCTGAGACGCCTGGCTTTCATATCGTCCAGTTCCAGTACACCACGTGCCGTATCAGGCAGATGGCCACTTGCCCGTTCTTTAGGTGAAAAAACATAGTAATCAAAGAGCTGTTTCCAGGCGAGCCTTTCTGTATCGGGCAAATCCCGTAAACCTAAAAGTGCATGCTCAAGCGCGTCGATACCTGAACCCTTGTAGGCCGGCACGGTCCTCCACCAATAATTAACTAATACGTTAAACCAACTTAGTCCTTCAACGTGATGCCACCACATACTGGGCAGCAACAGCGCGTCACCGGGTTCCAGGTCAGCGACCTCACCTGCAGCGACTGCTTCTTTGAATCGTGGGAAGCAGTCGAAATCCGGGTTATCAAAATCAACCAAACTCACCACCTGTCCAGCCGGTGTAAAATCCAGAGGCCCCGGATACAAATTACCGATTTGATCGGGTGGAAACAGCGTGAACCGTCTTCGACCAGTCAGGCAGCAGGCAATGTTGGTAGGACCATCCCAATGCGCTGCAATGCGAGACTGATTACCCATCCAGATACTGACAAGTGGGTTAAGGTGGCTCAAATTAAGATCGTTCTTTTGCCTAAAACCAGGCAGATACAAATCAACGGAGGCCGTCCCCACGTAATAAGCAGGCGGCTTTACATCATCCTTATGAGACAAAATCCGATCCAGCACTTCTGATAGTGGAGTAGGCCGCGTTTGGAAATTGAGCTTGCTATAATCGCTCTCATAAAAAAATCGGCCCTCAATATCAGACGAACCATAGTACGCATCTACTGGCCTGCCACCATCAAAGGAACGAATATATTCAGCTGCCTGTTCCAATCCGGCCATTCCCGCTTGCACGGCGGGCCAATGCTTGACTAGCCCTTTAAGCACAACTGGTGCGTCAGACTGCAATATCTCGGCGGATAGTTCTTCAGCTGAACAGCCATCTACCTGTCGCGTTACATTGGGTATATCAACCATTTCAGACCACGTGCGTAAGGCTTATAAAAGCCCTAAGCGCTTGTTTTTTCGAAGCAATAGCTTTTTCACGTTAACCAGTGACGCCATAATCAAATATGCTGGTTCCAGGAATCCGCTTTTATACAATTGCAGCGCATCCTCTTCACTTAAGGCAGCAAGCTTTTCTTCATGTATCGTGTAGAAACCGGACAACTGGTTAACCGAGCCATCATTTAACTTCACCTCAACCCTAAATTCTTCTATTAAACCTAACTTGTCATAAGCTGCCAGCATACGCCTGTTAACTTCCAGACCGGCATAAATTGCCGAGAGTGCAGAGTTAATATGCTCAAGGTAGTCGCTGTTACCACCCTGCTCAAGAAACACCGGTATACCCTCATCACCGTGTTTGCTAATCCGTGGACTGTCCATGTCGACATGTATCATTGGTGGTTTATTGGCTGATTTTTCTTCACCGTTACCTTTTTGCAAACCAATTAAAAACGGACCGCGTTTAACATAAGCAGGGACAAAACCAGCATCCCAACCACCCTTTTCATCTAAAAAGAGATTCTCGCCGGTCTCAAAACCGAAAAGCGCGATGGTATTAAACTCACCGGTTTCCGAGTCTTTTTGTATCATAATCGGATATTCACTAATCACATCTCGAAATTCTGTTACATAGGTTGGCGCGCTAACGACGTTATCGCCAAGATGTGCACCATATTCGATGATCACCCGTAAATCTCTGTGTTTGATGTTATTTAGTAACTCGTAATTGGACATTAGAATTTCCAGTATTAGACGATTGAATCGAACAATTTCATTTTTTGCCCGCAGAATTTTGGGCTATAAAACTCAAAAGCTTGCGATTAGATGGCAGCCCTACTTTAAGTTTGCTCAGCGTCTGTTTGCTTTCCATAAACTGACGATTCAGACTTTCCAGGTCATTGGCGCTTCGCCTTGTGGATTTAAACGTGGTGTTAAAACCCATACCGTATAAGACATATTGATAACTGGCTGCTGAAAAGAGTTCTTCAATATGCGTGAGATCCGAACTGCTGGGTGCCTGGTAACACCACAGCTCTAAAAGCTCTTTTAAGCGCTCAGGGATAGTTTCCGGACGACGATTATCCAGCCAAAAATCAGAGTCAGCTCGCTCGCTCAATACGTAATGTAATTTGAGAAATTCTATCACGCGCTCCCAGTGATATGACAAACGCCGATTAAAACGATCGGCTGTAATATCCATAATCCGCCGATTTGCGGGCATCTCCTCACTGATTGCTGCCGCTGATAGTTCAACCAGAGCCAACGCCGATGCCTCAAGGGGTTCAATAAATCCAGCTGCCGAACCGACTGCAACACAATTTTTCAACCAGAATTGCTGGCGATGCCCCGGAGCAAAAGTGATTTTTCGAAGCTGCAGGGCGTCGATTGTTTCCTTGCTAACCGTAGCCGCCAGATACGCTCGCAATGCTTCTTCTACCTGATCGTCAGATGCATGAGAGCTGGAATAAACATGTCCAACCCCTCTTCGGGCTGCGAGCCCAATATCCCATATCCAACCGTTACGCTGCGCGGTACCTATCGTGGCAGAAGCGATAGGTGTATCAGGTTCCGGATAAGGCACTTGTGTAGCCAGCGCACTATCGATAAACAAAGTATCACTTTGTGACACCAGGGGGATATTATAGTGCTTGCCAAGCAGCATCGATCCAAATCCTGTGCAATCGATGAACAAGTCTCCAGAAATCTGCTGCCCGTCTTCACAAACGATTGATGCTATATCCCCGTTTTGTTGTGACTCAATTCCCGTAACATGCGCTTGTATGTGCTCGACACCAAGTTTATTGCAACAATGTTTTTGCAGTAAGTTGCCAAATTTACCTGCGTCCAAATGATAGGCATAGTTAACAACGCTGGCATATTCCGGAGTTGTTTTTTGTTTGGGTGCCAGACCCATTTCGCACACACTCTGCTGGGGACATACTGTTTCTGCAAATGAACTGTCAGGTGCTAAGGCTTGCCAACCATAAGGAAGGTTTAGATCAGGATAACCCGCCGGCACCATAAAAGGGTGATAATAAAAGTCTTTTTCAGCCACTCCATTTCGCCAGCCCACGAATTTAGAACCCTGCTTAAATGAAGCGCCGCATTCGAGGATAAATTCTTTCTCGCTGATACCGATCCGGCCCAGAGTACGACGCATCGATGGCCAGGTGCCCTCCCCCACGCCGATAGTTCCCACCTGCGGTGATTCTATGACGGTAATTGCCGGATCCAGATGTCCATCGACACAATGATCAGCGGCAATTACGGCGGCTGTAAGCCAACCTGCAGTTCCGCCACCGACAATCACGATTTTATTTAATGGTTCATCCATTTAAAAATCCTGTTTAATCTGGGGCTCACCCATAAAATATTAAGGTAGCCAGATAATGGAGCTTTACAAAATACTCATTATAACTTTAATCATCTTTCTGTATACCAAGCCATTATTTCAGCTATTGCTGACTGGAATGTTTGATATTGGACCACCCCAGGATTGCTGCAAATACAATAGCCTAAAAAGACAATCTAATTTCGCGTACTTAATTATAAACAGAAAAGCCGCTACGTAAGGTAGCGGCTTTTCCAATTTTACTACTAAAGAAGGTAGATAAAACCCTTCTTATCCTAATGCTCTAGAAGAACGTATAGCGAGCACCGATCAGATAGCGAGCTCCGAATTGACGAGAATCGATCAACTGATCAACCGTACGACCGTGACGACGTTCATTCTCCTCGGTCAGATTTATCGCCTGGAAGAACAAATCCAGGTCGTCGGTAAGCTCATAGCTTGCGCTAAGATCAATGGTTTCATACTCCTCAGTGTAACCAGGGTCGTTCTGACCTGTAGCTGAAGTATTATCCAGGAACTCATCGCGCCAGTTATAGGCTAGCCGAACCTGTAAGCCATGATTGTCGTAAAAACCAACCACGTTCAGGGTATCACTTAAACCCGTTAACGCGAATTGATCACCTACTGCAGCATTATCGAACTGTGTATCAGCATCAACAATGGTGTAGTTAACGATCAAACCAAAGCCCGTTTCGCCAAACATATGCTGAAGAGCAAGCTCAACACCATCAAATTTGGCGGCCCTTTCATTAGTAGGTACGGTGGTGTTCCACACAGCTACTGGATCAGTTGAGTCGCCTACAATAGTATCGCCACCTGAGAGGCCGGGTTCAGTAACACCGATCTGGAAATGGATATCATCCAGGACCGGACCGACGATTGCTTGAGCTGCATCACGCCGCGGACCAACAAATGGGTCGGTTACAGTGTATGGAGACAGCGGAATAGTGGCTTCACCAATGAAGTTGTTGGTACGCTTCTCGAAGTAGCCGACAGATACATAGCTGGCATCATCGTAGTACCACTCAAGTGATAGGTCGATGTTGTCAGATTCCAGAGGTAACAAATCAGGGTTACCACCCGATGCATTGGCTTCTTGCTCGTCGCGATCAAAGCCGGAAATACCCGCTGACAGATCGTCATATGCTGCTCGACCAATAGTCTTGCTGGAAGAGAAACGGAACTTCAAATCTTCACGAATCGCCAGGTCAAAATCGATACTGGGTAAGGTGTGGTCATAATTACCAGTACGGGTTAATGCCGTTGCAGTAGAAGCCAGATCGATTGTGAAGTCATTATCATCTTCCCAGTTAATCTGGGTCGGCGCAGGTACGAAATCAGTTGATGTGACATCGGTTGATTCGAAACGAAGACCGGTAGTGAGGTTAGCTTCCATACCACCAAAGTCACCAGACATGGACCATTGCACGAAAAATGATTGCGTTTCTTCGCCGACCCAGATTAACTGGGAAGATGATAATGACTTCACAATCGATCTGGCTTCTACTGCAACGGCATTAACCCGT
>CAJHXT010000359.1_pt1 | contig 13743 bp, 13 predicted proteins | sample 9198451 | NCBI WGS metagenome assembly CAJHXT01 (sample SAMEA7708326, study PRJEB35096) | sediment metagenome | biome: marine neritic benthic zone biome [ENVO:01000025]; feature: sediment [ENVO:00002007]; material: shallow marine sediment [ENVO:03000034] sea grass bed [ENVO_01000059] ... | reverse complement strand
GTACGGCCTCGCCGACCACCGCCCCTAAAGCAGCCTGTGTTACTGAGTCCAATCTAACTCCTACCGAGTAATGCTGAGTTATATTCTAAAAATTTACTTATGCTATTTTGAAATTTTTGCCAGTAAAGGCTCAATCAAATCCAGCGGCAATGGAAAAACGATTGTTGACGATGATTCATTGCTAATATCATTTAAGGTCTGCAAGTAGCGCAGCTGCATAGCCTGTGGTTGCTCGCTAATTATTGCTGCTGCTTGCGCCAACTTCTCAGATGCCTGTAGCTCTCCCTCGGCATGAATAATTTTTGCCCGACGTTCACGCTCGGCTTCAGCCTGACGTGCAATCGCCCGAATCATACTGTCATTAAGATCTACATGTTTGATTTCCACGTTTGAGACCTTAATGCCCCATACATCTGTATGCTGATCAACATTAGCCTGAATATCAACATTTAGTTTTTCTCTTTCTGCCAGCATTTCATCTAAATCATGTTGACCCAGGACAGAACGCAAGGTCGTTTGTGCCAACTGGCTGGTTGCAGCATAATAATTTTCAACATTAATGATGGCTTTTTCCGGATCCACCACACGGAAATAAAGCACGGCATTGACCTTAACCGTAACATTATCCTTTGAGATAACATCCTGACTGGGCACATCCATTACTATTGTGCGCAAATCGACACGCACCATATTTTGAATGACGGGCAGCACTACCCTTAGACCAGGGCCAAACACACTCTGGAAGCGACCTAGAAAAAACACTACACCCCGCTCATATTCAGGAATAACCTTTAATGCTGACGCAATAATTGCCAGCACCGCTACAACCGTTACAATTAGTCCCATACCCATAGCTCAATCCTCCAGTCAGTTTCTCAAACTAAATTAATTATCTTCTTCAACCTGAATAACCAGCCCATCAACCGATTTGACGCGAACCTTGGTTCCCCTGGTGAGCGGCGTATCGCATACAGCCTTCCATGATTCACCCTGCACCAGAACATAGCCTTCACTTTCCATATCTTCACTAACGACACCAATTGCATCAAGTAGTGTTTTCTTACCGGATACACTGGGTTTTCGCCGAATTCGCACCATCATACCTATAAGCCAAATAAAAAATGCGGCACTAACAACCGTATTGCCAATTATTATGGGCAGCGAAACACTGTAGCCTTCTTCATTAAACAGAATGACCGAACCCACCATAAATGCGACGATACCTCCAGCACCCAATATTCCAAAACTTGGAGCGAAAGCCTCGGCAATCATAAACGCAATACCGAGCAACATAAGCGCCAAGCCAGCATAGTTAACCGGCAGTATCTGTAATGCATACAGCGCGAGCAATAAACTAATGCCGCCTATGACGCCAGGTACAAACATGCCTGGATTCACGAACTCGTACAGCAGCCCGTAAAAGGCCAATAAAATCAGTATGTAAATTATATTAGGGTCCGTAATAACGCTTAAAAACTCGGTGCGCCAATCTGGCTCAATATACTCAATTGACGCTGAAGCAGTATTTAAGACAATTTCCTGTTGCCCCACTTTGACGGTTCGGCCATGAACTGCCTGCAAAAACTCCTCTATATCCCTGGCAATCAGATCAGTGACATTCTGCTCCAGAGCCTCGCTAGCTGTCAGGTCTACAGCTTCTCGCACTGCCAACTCGGCCCATTCTGCGTTACGCCCCCTTAATTCGGCCAGACTTCGCATATAGGCAGCGGCGTCATTTATTATCTTTTTCTCCATCGCCGATTGACTATGACTATCAAGTTCTTTACTAGGGCTTTCTTCTGATTCATCCACATTATCGTCTTCGCTTGTCATCGGTTTAGGCCTGTCCGGCACATCCGGGAATCCGCCCATCTGTACAGGTGTCGCTGATCCAACAGTTGTTGCCGGAGCCATTGCCGCGATATGTGCGGCATACAGCATATAGGTACCGGCGGAAGCAGCTCTTGCACCGTTTGGCGAAACATAGACAGCGACCGGAACCGGTGAAGCAAGAATAGCCTTAATAATATCCCGCGTTGTCGTGACGAGCCCCCCCGGTGTATCAAGTTCAATGACAATCAATTGCGCCCCGGACTCTTCAGCTTCGCGCATACCCTTAAGAATATACTCCGATGTCACCGGGCCAATCGCCCCATCAACGCTAATCACCAATACTTTCGCCGTCTCAGAATCGGCACTTATCGAGGAAGTAGTCATTGCGATAAGGAAAAACAAGGTCGTTATCGCAAGACGTCCAAATAAAACACTTGTTTTTACCTGTTTTTGCCTATTCATGGCTCCACCTCCGATCAATCTTTGTTTTTCCTGCGCGATGCAAACATGGCACAATCATCAGCCTGACGACATAATAACCCAAGATTTGACCACTATTATGCAAAAAAGTATTCGAAAAGAAATTGAGCCGACGGTATTTCACGGGTTCATAGCAGATTTGCAGGACCGGCTTAATTCATAGAACATAGACCGTGTGAATCTCGCGGGGTTCGGTCGAAGCTGTCTGGCCTTGCGGTATACCGCAGTGACTGCGGATCTTGAACAGGTAATAATCCAAGAAGGGCGCGATACCCAATCTATCGAATGCCTTATCTGGATTGAAAAAACAGACAAATAGCTGTATTTAATCAAAATTGATCTAATGACTAAGACATCTCTATCAACCAACATTCGGTGCATTGGCTAGCGATATGGCTTCTTTACGAGAAAAAATGGCTGCTCACGGATTCGAATCCAATGACAGCTACGACTACATCGTTCGCTGCCTGTTGAATGCGCCCGGCCCAACAATTCCCTGTCTCAATGTAGAAGGTGATGGCGGTCGCCGAAAAACCGCGTTTACCAATGCGCTCGCACACGCTCTGGACACGGATCATATTCTGTACCACGATTTCACGCAGGTAGAAACTGCACCGCAAGTAAACACAGTAAAAATTGCTGAAGATGATGAAGGAAAGGAAGAGCCGCCGGTCGGACTATTTGATCGCACAATGAGTGATGCCTGCGCATTCAGTGAAGCAGAAAAAACCATTCTGGTTCTTGATCAGCTACATGCTGCAGATTTCAAGGAGCATATTCGTATTTATCGATTTTTAACTGCGCGAGAGTGGCGCTACGGCGACGCCGTTTTCTATGCTAATCGTAAAAACCTGATGGTGTTTCTAGTTTCGGAAGATGCACTGTATCACTCACTCCAGAAAAACAGTTTCAAGGTCTGGATTACAGGTCCGGCTTCAAATCAAACTCCTTATCGTCCTGCAGATTTCAAACTTGGTCCGGAAGCAGAACCCATATTGAATGCGCTGTATAGTCTATTTGGAAAACTTGGCATGTTTCCAACCTTCTCAGAATATAAAAAAATTATTTACGATATACAGCAAAATGTACGTTGCACCGATGATTTAAAAGCATCCATATATGGTTGGACTGAAGCCATAGACAGAGAAAAACTCATGTCAGATGATATGCATGATGCCGTTCAAAAAATGATGCCCCATGTTGAGACGTTTATAGGAATTGATGAAAACCTTGAGCTAACGGAACAGCATATACCGGAAGATCCTTAATCAGGAGCAAGCAGTACCAACTTTTTTAAAAATAGAATTCGTTATGAGCCCAATTAGTAATAGTGAAATTAAAAATATTTTGCAGACCGGACTGAAAAACGCCGAGGTCATTGTTGATGGAGATGGCTATCAATACCAGATCTCCGTAGTTTGTGATTCATTTATCAATAAAAGTACCGTTCAACGGCATAAGCTAATTTACGCATTGCTTGCCGATGAAATCGCAGAAGGCCGTTTACATGCACTCTCATTAAAGGCACTTACACCAGAAGAAACGAAGTAGTGCGCATTGGTAAAATGCAATACAGCTTGTTTAATAGACGTTTTGAAAAATTCTTGTAAACCTGACTAATTCAGCACAGAGATTTAATTAACTGGCCCCGCTCACATCAATAAAGCTGAAAAGGCCAGTAACGCGCCACCACAGGTTAATAGCGCAATTAGAATCAGGTTCATTTTTTCCTTTAGTGCGCGGAGTAATCGGTAATCCTTATATAGTGCTTCGTGAACCGAAGCACCCAAAGCAAAAAGTGCGGAATACTGTCGCATGCTGGTAAAATGCTCTTCAATACTACTAGTAACCCGGGTTATTTCACTTAAATCGTGATCCAACCGTTGCAACTCCTCGGCATAGCTATCCAGCCGCTTGATGCATTCGTCAATTCGATTACGATTTAATACCAGGCCTATGTCGGGACGTAGTTGCTGCGCTGTGTTACCTGTTTCCACCACACCCTGCAATACAGCGGCGAAACCTTCTTTTATTTCCTGTGTTCTTGCAGAGACATACATCACCTTCCCCCTAAGCACAAGACTTTAGCCTGTGCGATATTGATCTACTACAATCTTGTTTATCGTTGTGCCCGTCACCTCAAAACTTAAGACCAATACTAATGCTGGGGAGGGGTTAACGGTATCATCAATTCGGGTGAGGAATGGCGACAAATACATGCTGCATGACCAATTTTCTTGGCCGTATATCATACAAAAGTACCAGGTGCGGGTGATAAATGTTATGAGTAAGCCGCTTGGGGGCTAAAGCCTGATTCTCAGTATTAGAGATAGACGGACGAAATTACTCGGAGAAGACCAAAGCATTCGCAAGCAAATAACCGGTGTATAAAAAAGTTATTCTCAACCGCTAACGCTGCGCTGTCAAAATTGCTCTAACAGGTGCCGGGTATCCTTCAATAGTCCTACCGCTATCGGTCGGATGCAAAAAATCTATTAACGAAGCGTCACCAGACCACGCTGTTACGCGCTGCTCCTCCGGCAAGGTTTTGCAAATGCTAACAAGTTTTATATTCTTAAATCCACAGCGAAGCAACCATCCCTCTAATAATTCATAGTCTGGTATAAACCAGACATTTTTCATTTTCGCGTAGCGATCCTTGGGAACCAGAAGTTGCCGATCACCCTCTTGGAGCACCAACGTTTCAAGTACCAATTCACCATCTGGTTTTAAGCAAGACCTAAGCGATAACAAGTGATCAATGGGCGATTTTCTGTGATACAACACGCCCATTGAAAAAACGGTATCAAATGCCTCTAGATTATCCGGTATAGCTTCAAGCGTCTGTGGCAACACAAAAACATTTTTACTCTTAGCGTAATGTTGTACAGAGTAATACTGCATCAAATACAGCAGCATCGGATCAATACCAATCACTGCACGGGCACCTGCACCAGCCATACGCCAGCAGTGATAACCGTTACCACAACCGACATCCAGCACCAATTTGTTTTTCAGGGGCCGTATGTGGTCCTGCAATCGATCCCATTTTAAATCAGAGCGCCATTCGCTATCTATGGTAATGCCGCAAACTTTAAACGGCCCCTTGCGCCAGGGTTTCAACTGTTTCAGTAAATTATTTACAGTCTTCTGTTCTGGTTTTCGAATCGCATCAGCCAGCACTTCTATTGTTTGACCAGATAGACTATTTGAACAGTTCTGTATAACTGGAAGCTGTTCAAGAATAGTTTGCCACCGTTTAATATCACCGTGTTGCGAAGGATCCAGGGCTTCCTGAATTATCTCCGGCAGACTATCGCGCCATGTGTTAAATGCATTATTGCCCTCAATGCTTTTCAGGTCACGATAATATTTAAGAAAAAATGAATCGTGCATTTCAGACAGGATTCCTCGCCAGTCTCAAGCCGCTAAACTGCCAACGAGCCGAAGGCGGAAAAAAATTTCGATAGGTGGCACGTATATGTGATCGAGGTGTCACACAGGAACCACCGCGTAGAACCATTTGATTACACATGAATTTCCCATTGTACTCAGCCAATTCACCAGCAGCTGGCGTAAATCCTGGATATGCCACATACGGGCTCTGCGTCCATTCCCAGATATCACCAAACATTTTTTGCATCGAATCTGTTTTTTCCGCGGGCATTGGATGCAAATATCCGCTTTCAACAAAATTCCCGTCAACTTGCTGCTGCATCGCGACAAGCTCCCACTCCTGTTCGGTTGGAAGGCGCGCATTGGCCCAACGTGCATACGCATCCGCTTCATAATAACTGATATGCGTAACTGGCTCGTCTTTCCTCACTGGGCGTAAACCGCCCAAAGTAAAGGTATGCCACTCGCCGTCTACCTCTTGCCAGTACAGTGGGCACTGCCATTGGTTTTGCTGAACTAACAACCAGGCATCAGATAACCAGAACTCCGGTTTGCTATACCCAGATTCCTCCATAAACAGCAAAAATTCGCCATTAGAAACCGGCCGGCTTGCAAGTTCAAAATCAGCGATATGAACTTTATGCGCAGGCATTTCATTATCGAATGCAAATACATCACCTTTGTTACCCAGCACATGAGTACCGGATCGGAATGTCTGCCAGCATGCCGGCTGCTGCGGAACATGGTCGGGATCAGGACAATCTTCATAACTGGGGCACAAGGGATTAAAGGAAAAAAGATGTTTAATGTCCGTTAGCATCAACTCCTGATGCTGCTGTTCATGTTGCAAACCAACTTCCAATATGTTTTGCACATCTTTGTGTAGATTGGATGACTCAAGAAGCTCTGTCATCCACTTATCAACATATTTTCGATAATTGATTACTTCTTCATAGTCTGGCCGTGTAATCAAGCCGCGATTCGCCCGAAGGTACTGCTCCCCTACAATATTGTAGTAAGAGTTAAACAGCGTGCGATATTCAGGATTGAATGCTCTGTAATCTGGAACTACCTTCTCGAGTATAAAAGTTTCAAAAAACCAACTTGTATGCGCCAGATGCCATTTAACCGGGCTTGCATCTATCATTGACTGCGCAACCGTATCTTCAGGTTTTAAATTTCGACACAAGAATTCACTGGTCGATCGCACTGTAAAATAGCGCTCCATCATATTCTCCGACCCCTACCGCGGCTGTCTGCATTTCGAATTAGACGACAATGAATCTGACATTATAAAACTCGGTAATCAACCAGTATTTTATTAGATTGGCATTAAAACAGTTACTCGCGTACCCACGACCACATGAAAAAGAATATTTCTAATACAAAATCTCCGCAATATTCAAATATATACCCTTAGAACACTTTAAACCTTGAGTGCTTGCGTTTGATGTTCTGACGACTCAGTGAGAATTAAATTGTTGATTAGTCAATTTCCAAATAAAAACAACGCGGACAATACTCAGGAGAAACGAATATTTAGCCTAAATCAACGCCAAGCTTAGCGCAGGCCAGTAAGTTATAACCAGTACGACAATTAGTAGAATAAAGAAAAACGGCAAGGTGGCTTTATAGATATCCCAAACCGGTTTCTTAAATCGATAACTGGCAATAAACAGGTTCATTCCTACCGGCGGTGTAAAATACCCAAGCTGCATATTGGCGAGAAAGATGATTCCCAGATGCAGAGGATTAATATCATATCCAATTGCAATCGGTAGTATAAGTGGAATCATGATCACAATTGCTGAAAAAATATCCAGCATCATTCCTAGAAAAAGCAGAAACACATTCAGTAACATTAAAAATGTCCACTTACTATCAATATGTGAACGAATAAACTCAAATGTCTTAGATGGAACCTCAGCATCAATAATGTAGTTCGTTGATGCCAGCGACACGCCAAGAATAATCATTATTCCACCAACCATTATCATTGAATCTCTGATGATATGGGGCAGATCGAAGTACTTTATCTCCCGCTTTATAACAACCTCAACTATCAGCACATAAAATGCGGTTAAAGCAGCCGCCTCAGAAACCGCAATAAAACCGCCGTATATCCCACCCAGGACAAGAAAAGGCAAGGGTAATTCCCAAACAGCATCCAGTAAGGTTTGTTTGCATTCTTCCCAGCTAAATTTATGGCCATGATATTGTGTCTTGTGCACACGCTGCCAGCTGCTCCACGCAGACAATACAAGCAACATAAGAAGCCCTGGCAATATGCCGGCAATAAACAGATCTTCTATCCTTACCGGACCGCCCACATTAAGTTGTTGCGCAACAACTCCGTAAAGGATAAGCGGTAATGACGGCGCAAACAGAAGACCAAGACTACCTGATGTGGTTATCAGTCCTAAATTAAATTTTTCCGAATACCCAGATTCAGTTAACGCAGGGTATAGTAAAGCCCCTAACGCAACAATTGTGACACCGGAAGCTCCGGTAAACGCGGTAAAAAGTGCGCATGCCACTAACGCAACGATTGCCAGACCTCCTGGCAACCAGCCCAACAATATTTTACTCACCTGGACCAGTCTATGAGGAGCGGAGCTTTCTCCTAAAACATATCCAGCAAAGGTAAATAAGGGTATGGAGATGAGGATTGGCATATCCGACAATCGATTAATCTCAATACCAATGACAGATAAATCAATTCCCTGACTGTAAAAGCCCAATAGCGCACCTGCCACAATTACACTAAATAAGGGCGCACCAAATAGAGCCAGTACCAATAATCCAACTGTAATAAAAATATTCACTAAATATCGTCGCCCACCGATTTATTCATTCCATAGCGCCCAACCAGTAAAAAATATCTCAAAGCAATAAGTGCAAACGCAAACGGAATTATAATCTCTACCATCCATGCTGAAACACCGACTGCGATACTTGATGGCGTTTGGTAGGTGTATTCATCCATTACAAATCGTGCCGAATGGTAAGCGACAACACTGCAAACCAGAGCTGTAAACAGGGAGGTCGCCATTCTGGACCAGGATAACCAACGTTTAGAGAGAAATTTGGAAAGCAGGTCAATAGATATATGATTGTCACCATGACTGGCGGCGACAGCTCCCAGCAACCCCAACCAAAGTAACATTGCCCGCAACAGCGGATCTGCCCAAATTAATCCTAAATCGAAGAAGTTGCGCAAGACAATTTGGGTGGTCGCAATAATCACCATAGCAATAAGCAAAAAAGCCAATATCCCAAGTTCAAAAAGATGCAGTCGGCGCAATGCCAGTTTAAATAAATTGCGATTAAGCATCCGGACCTGCCTGTTCGCGATATGCTTTAATATGCCCGCGCATTTCATTTAGGTACTCAATAGTATAGCTGCCTTTTTTTAGTAGCCCATCCAATGCTTTCCTGGCGAATAAATCCCAATTGCCTCTCTCATCACCATTAACCTTAACCAGTTTTATACCATTGACAGAGAGCGCCTCTAATGCTGCCAGATTGTCTGCATGATTTAGCTCATCCAGTCTAGCGAAAACATCATGCATAACTTTGCGCATCACAACCTGGTCTTCCACACTAACTTTTGAAAAAGTTCGCTTATCCACCACAAGCGTGCCCATCAAAAACAATACGGGTGCATCAGTCAGATAATTAATTTTGGTATGCCATTGAAAGGCGATAATACTTGATGGATTGGCAACGATTGTATTTAATAATCCGGTTTGCAACGCAGTATAAACATCGGACAATGACAGCGGCACTGGTGAGACTTCCGCCGCGTCAAACATAGCCTCCCCAACAATGTCTCCCTGCGGCAACCAGACTCGTTGCTCCTTGAGTCGACTAACACCGTCAATCGGATTACTGCTGGCAATATAAGCAAATCCTCCATTACTCATCCCCAGCAAAATAAGCCCCTTTCGTTCCAGTCCCGCAGCAATTTTATGATCCATTTGTTTTCGGACAAACACCACCTCTTCAGTTGACCTGAATTCAAATGGCAAATTGTAGACTTGTGCATCGGGGAAAATCCCGGCCAGCGTGCCCGTTGTTACCGCACCTCCATGCAACTGCCCAATACGCAGCTTGCTTAATACGGCACGATCATTACCCATCACACCGCCAGGATAAAACTTAAACTTGACTCGACCCTCTGTTTCCTGCTCGATTTTGGCAGCACCAGCCCGCATCTCTCTCATCCATGTCGTGGAATCCGGAGCCAGAGTAGCAATTTTAAATACCTGGGCTGCATCAACTCGCTGTGCCAGTGTTGTAAAGACAATCAGACCAATCAATAAAAACCTGTACCACATAAAAACATATCCTGATTACTAAATTTGATCGAATTTCTATCAATTTGTTAAAAAACTAGAAATAGTCGTCTGAACTATTTAGCAAAACTTCTGCCTGCTTCTGTGCAAGCGTATTCATCAAAGTCAGATCTGTATACTCAATATCAGACTTAAGCACTTCATTTAAAAGCCGATCATGCAAGCGCTTGTCAAACACCAGTCTGGCGTAGTGCCTGGCATATAAAACTTTAGCCATTAGGTCGTGCCCATTGGACAGCAGAATGGCACGTTCAAAGTGTTGTTTTCCCAGCTCAGGCTGCCCACCTAAAGTAGCCGGACGCAGAGTGAGCAATACGCCCAAATACAGATGAGCGCTCCCTTGCTCATAGTCCTCATCAAGCTCCAATACTCTACGCATCATTGCTTCAACTTTCGGCAAATCAGCAATGGCCTGCCAGTCCCCACTATTACTCTGAATCCAGTTCGCCCAAACAGAAGCGTAGCCAAATATGAGGCTGACATCGTCCTCATCGTCAATACTGTTCAGCACTTGGTTAAATTTATCCATTGGCTGCTTAAGCGCTTCGCACAAGGCTTCCTGTTCAATACATAATGCGCGCCGGGCATAATTCAAAGCAGTTTCTGACATTTGCTTTAACCTGGTCGGGTCTTCAACAAATGCTCCGGAATAAGCGCTGTACAATCGTGCTCCGGCCAGCAGCATTTCTTCATCATCAGGATCCTGCAAAATCATACCGTCCAGCAACAACAGATAAGCCGGCAATCCATCCTGAACAGTATTAGGGTCCCGTTGATTTAAAACAGAGTCAGACAGCACTTCCGCCATCATGCTGCCAACATTGACACAACCACCAAGAGAGAGAAATATCAATAGAAGTAGTATTGGATAAGAAGAGTGTCGATGTATCATTTATATATTGAGTTGTTTATCTATTAGGTGCTGCTCAAACCTTGTCGCAGACCTTTGCATAGCAATCTGAAAGACGCAAGCCTGAAAATACCAATTTTCGAAATTTACAATAAATTATGTTGTTGTTAAATACCAACAAATACCATTAGTTACGAGAAAGCTCGCACATTGGATTGCAGACAGGTTTGTTGCATCCCAATCAAACACGCTTCTAATAGATAAATCAAGCAGACGGGACACCATATCGCCGGACATAATACTTTACATAAAACAATTCATTGGAAATTAATATAAACCATCCATCGATCGGCGTTTAATTGCATTAGCAGCTTCCATGGACTGATAGGTCCGAATCTCTCCCAGCCGCACTAAGGTATTGTTTGCAAGCTTATATACAACCAGCCTGTACTGCATAATTGCTGACGAATCAGTGCCAGCGCCTTTGCTGGCACTATAGGACACAATATAGTTTTGATCCTCAAAAAAATGCACAAAAAACCACTGCCATGGGCCAGGACCGATACCTTCACTTGGGCTTGGCAAATTCCAATTCGCCCAATAATCGTTCTTCAGCTTAAACAACCTATACTGGTATTCCAGCTTGCCATCAGGCAGCTTGCTCCATAGACGAGATATTAATTCGCGCTCACCATCATTATCCAGGTCCACTAGATACTGATGTTGGCTATTAGCGAATGGCTTTAAGGCCGGATTTAAGGTAACAGCTGAAACAAACTGCTGTGCATTCACATCGCTGACCAGCCATTCGGATCCTACCTGGCCATCTTCTGCAATAATTTCATCTATTTTTTGTATCAACTGAGCGCATACCGCTGCATCACATTCCTTGACCAGATTTTTTTGCAAAACTGAAGTGGGTAAAATTTCACAGTGTTGCATGTATTCACCGGAAGGTCTTAGCTCATACACCTGGATATCAAGCACTGTAGAAGGACCTGTCTGTCGCTCAAGAATATAATTAGTATTGTTATAATGAACCATTTGCAGCGTATCCTGCCCGCAAATCCGATCAGCACTATAATATTGATCCAGCAATTTATTACTAAGCAGGGCTATCTGGCTACCATACTTTTTATAAAACAAATTCCGCTGGCAGTTATTTGCAGTTTGAGTTAAGAATCGAAGCTCTATTTCACCGTCATTATCAACATCGATTTTTGAACGGATAATCGGGCCCAATGCACTTTGCAGAAAGCCATCAAAGCTTGTACCGAGAAGCGTGTGTATGCCCTTGGGATCCGTCAAATCCAACTCTGACACCTGACGCTCAGGATTAAACAAAGCAGATAAATCGGTGAGCCGCCGTTGACTTTTAAGGCTATCAATCAGCGCACATATATCTCTGACATTTGGATAAACAGCACCAACAATATGCTGCGGCAGTACCGCTTTTCTGCCCTGGGCTTGTAGCAGCCCAACATATTTTTTAAATGCACCTTGGTATATTCGCCTGTACTGAGGATCTGGTTTTGTACCAAACCGCCTGTAGTACAGCTCGCCGAGACTACGATAAGCTGAAGCCCGCGTCGAATCCGCCTTAATCACAGTTTTAAGATAACCAGCGGCAACATCACCTTCTCCTTCTATCCGGGCAAGGTAGCCACCGTAAGCTTCAAGAGCATCGATATACGCTTTAAGCGTCATATTGGAAGGGCGACCTTTATCCAGACGCTGTACACCAGCCTCTTCCAACACTTTGACCGCTCCTGCTGCATCTTTAGTTTCCTGGTAAACCCGCGCAGCCAAACGCTGCGCTGAAGCCAGTTTATCCAGTTCCACAGACGGCAGTTCAAACGCCTGAACCTGGAAGCAAGGCAGTACTACAAAAATGCAAAGTTTCCCAATATATTTCAGCATATTTCCCAACCCACACTCTTAGATCATTTTCTGCACTACTAAGTGCGTATTATGGCAGCAGTAAGCCTGTAATTTGACAGAAAGTGTTCACATATCTCACTTTATAGTAAAAATTGTTTATTGCTATTAAAGTTGTGAACTAATACCAAAACTGGTTCGTCGGCATTTCCGCAGGCGCTGACGAAAACATCACAATCGCATCAATAACGGCTTACTAATAAGTATTATCTTTGCAATGTAACCCATTGATATTACTAAACTATTATGAGCTGGCCCCGTTCTTGCAAAGACTCATATAAGACAAAAAACAGGATATGGTAATGCTCATGTTTATATTGCTAACAATGATGATGGGTGGTGTTGTGTTGCTTTCAGCTTCGCTCTTTTATCTGAATAGCGGCAATACCAAATGCACCAATCGGTTGTCCGAAACTGCGCAACAAGCTGACGGTACAAAAATTGATGAAATTGAGCTTTCGTGTATCCCATCAGAGGATGGAAAAGATCAGGAATCCAGCAAGGATATTGCCCAAATACTAGAGTTCACCCGTACTTCGCATAAATCCAGTAAGCAACTACCCTTGCTAGGCATGCCTGATAAAGCGTTTTATCACATACATTAAATCGCTGTAACTATCGAGTCTCCCAGGACACCTGGAGTCCAACACCCAATCTCTCGGGATTCCCTCCCAACCCGAGAGATGGATTCCAGGTTTTTTAATCGCGCATTCAGCACTCACTTTACAAGGGTCTTTATATAAATACCCTTCTAGAAAAATGAATCTCTTCGTTGAAAGCGCTCAACCCATTTAAGGGTCAGATTATCTATAGTAGTCTGAAAAGATACCCCGATACGCTCCTGCAATGGTTTCTTTTCAATATATTTCACTTCAAAAACTTGCGCTG
>CAJHXT010000161.1_pt1 | contig 14000 bp, 12 predicted proteins | sample 9198451 | NCBI WGS metagenome assembly CAJHXT01 (sample SAMEA7708326, study PRJEB35096) | sediment metagenome | biome: marine neritic benthic zone biome [ENVO:01000025]; feature: sediment [ENVO:00002007]; material: shallow marine sediment [ENVO:03000034] sea grass bed [ENVO_01000059] ... | reverse complement strand
TATTGAAAAGCGTCCCCGGATTCTACACCTATAGTGACAAAATATTACAATACAATATTCTTCTTTTAAATCAATAAGTTACGATATATATATAAATTACCAATGAAATATAAGCAAGTAAAATGTTGCGCCAAACGAGATTTATATGATCGCTTTTGCTACTGAATCAAGTCGTATTACTTTCTGCGAAAAAGCAACTAGAGACGATAAAAACCTTCTCTTTCAACCGTAGCAAACATTTTTTACTTCTGAAAGATTACAAAGCTCGCTAAATCAAAATACCACCATCAACCTGAATGACGCGAGCAGTTATATAAGACGATAAATCTGACGCCAGAAAAAGACTGGCGTTGGCGATATCTTGAGGACTGCCCAAGCGTTTTAAAGGAATGACATTGAGATAATTTTCCATCACCTGATCTGATAATTTATCGGTCATTTCAGTTTCTATAAACCCTGGCGCAATAGCATTAACACGAACATTCTTCTGCGCAATCTCCTTACCCAAACTCTTGGTAAATCCGATCAGACCCGCTTTAGAAGCAGAATAATTGGTTTGACCTGGATTGCCGCCGATTCCAACAATTGACGCCATATTAATAATAGAACCGGTTTTTCGTTTCGCCATATGTCGTGCAACAACTTTACTAATATAGAAAACGCTGGTCAGGTTGATTTTTAGCACGCTTTCCCAATCAGAACTGGACATCCGAAAAACAAGATTATCTCTTGTTATACCTGCGTTATTTACAAGAATATCGATCCCACCTGATTCAGTTAATATTTTATTAATTGTTTCAGTAATACCCTCTTCATCCGCAACATTGCCTTGATAAAAGAAAACCTGGCATCCATTCTCCTTTGCACAGGCTTCCATTTCCTGCAGGTGCTGACTTGCATTCAAATCAATAAAATATACCGAAGCACCATTTTCCAGGTATGTCATCACAATCTGTTTACCGATTCCGGCGGCGCCGCCAGTTACAATCGCTTTTTTACCTTTTAACAACATAGCTATCCTCTCAATTAAATGTCTTTATATTCTAGGCAATGTCTGTTTCACGTAACTATTTACCAAGCACCAGGTCTTTGGCCTTCTGCAAACCGGCTGGCGAATCAACTGCAACAACACTTAATTCTTTCATTGTACGTTTACATAAGCCAGCTAAAACCTTACCCGGACCAAACTCCAGGACCAGTTCCACACCATCTGCATGCAGAGCATGAATAATATCTACCCAACGCACTGGGGAATGCAACTGCTGCTGCAATGCTCTCGCTATGCCGTCAGGGCTGGTTTGAATCTTCGCGTCGATATTGTGCAGTACTGGAATCCTGGAAGACTGTATGTCTACATCCTGAATCCGCCTGGCAAACTGTTCTTCGACTGCAAGCATTAGGCTACTGTGCGAAGGTACGCTAACCGGTAATTTTATAGCTCGTTTGGCGCCTGCTTTATTCGCTAAATCTATCGCTCGATCAACCGCGTCAACAGTTCCCGCCACTACTATCTGAGCAGGCGAATTAAAATTAACCGCTTCAACTGTTTCGTCTTCTTCAGCTGCACGACAAATTTCAACGACCTGTTTGCCCTCCAGCCCAAGTATTGCAGCCATTGCACCCTGCCCCTGAGGGACTGCAGATTGCATATACCGGCCTCGCGCCGCAACCAGGCTTACCGCATCCTTGAAAGATAAAGCGTTACCGGCGACTAAGGCGCTATATTCGCCCAAACTATGGCCGGCTAACATCGAGGGAGCGGGCAATTCCATATCTTGCCAGATACGCCAGACAGCGATACCTGCAGACAGCATCGCTGGCTGGGTATACTCAGTCTGATTTAACTTATCATCGGCATTTTCACCAACAATCTGGGCCAGATCATAGCCCAGCACTTCTGAAGCTTCGGTGTAGGTCTGCTCAACAATACTGTATTCCGTCGCCATGTCAGCCAGCATATTGACTGACTGCGAACCCTGACCCGGGAAAACAACTGCATATTTCATATTTTGTTACCGTAGTTCCAATACATCTTGCATATCATAAAGGCCATTCGACTGTTGTATTAACCAGCCAGCGGCGCGCATTGCGCCATTCGCATAGGTCATACGACTATTGGATTTATGAGCAATTTCAACGCGTTCTCCAGGACCCGCAAACATCACGGTGTGTTCTCCAACAATATCACCACCGCGAATTGTCGAAAATCCGATTGTCTTGCGATCCCGAACACCTGTGTGACCCTGCCGACCGTAAATGGCGTCTTTCTGTAAGTTGCGCCCAACTGCATCTGCAATCACTTCACCCATTCTTAAAGCCGTACCAGATGGCGCGTCCTCTTTCAGACGATGGTGAGCTTCAACAATCTCCACATCAACTTCATCACCCAGAACCCGCGCTGCCATGTCGAGTAATTTAAAACAAAGGTTAACTCCAACACTCATATTTGGCGCAAAAACCACGGCGGTTTTATCCGCGGCGCTAAGAATGTTTTGCTTTTGCTCCTCAGTGAAACCTGTTGTACCGATTACCACCTTTTTCTTATTTTCGGCGCAAAGTTCCAATGCGGCCAGCGCTGGTTCAGGTCGAGTAAAATCGATAACAACGTCAAAAAGATCAATGACGTCTTTCAGGCTGTCAGTAACTTTAACGCCCAACTCACCTAAGCCTGCTACTAATCCGGCGTCATCGCCAATTATCTCGGCGCCATTTCTTTCGATAGCTGCAACCAGTTCAATATCAGCATTATCGGCAGCAGCTTGTATAAGCGCCTGGCCCATACGACCACCTGCGCCATGTATGGCTACCTTAATCATTATCCATCTCCAAATTAATCAGGAATTTATTTACCGTTACAAAGCATTAGGACTTTATATCGTCAAAAAAGCGCTTGACGCTATCCATCCAACTGCTTTCCTGAGGTGAGTGACTGTCCTGGTCATTTTGCATCGAAGCATCAAAACGCCTTAGCATCTCCCTTTGCTCTGCAGAAAGCTTAACCGGAGTTTCTACGTGAACCTGGCACAAGATATCACCGCGCACGCCACCCCTCACCGGTTTCACCCCTTTGCCACGGATTCTAAAGATTTTACCGCTCTGTGTCTCGGCAGGAATCTTAAGCTTAACGCGTCCATCCAGTGTTGGCACTTCCAACTCACCACCCAGGGCCGCTGTGGTAAATCTAACAGGAATTGAACAAAGCAGATGGCTTTCCTCACGGGTAAAAATTTTGTGCGGCTTAACATTAATCTGAACGTATAAATCACCGGCTGGACCATTATTCTGCCCGGCTTCTCCTTCTTCCGATAAGCGTATGCGATCGCCTGTATCGACACCAGCAGGCACTTTAACTGACAAGGTTTTGTGTTTTTTAACTCGTCCGCTGCCTGAACAACTTTTACAGGGATCGCTAATTACCGTGCCTTGCCCATGACAGCGTGGGCAGGTCTGCTGTACTGAAAAGAAGCCCTGCTGCATACGAACCTGACCGACACCATTGCATGTTTTACAGGTTTCAGGCTTAGAGCCTTTACGTGCGCCGGAACCAGTGCAGGTACTGCAGGTATCCATTTTAGGCACGCGAATCTTTACTTCACTTCCATTAACCGCGTCTTCAAGCGAAATTTCCAGGTTATACTGCAGGTCCGCGCCACGATAGACCCTGCTGCCGCCACCGCCTCTGCCACCACCAAAAATATCACCAAAAACATCACCGAATATGTCGCTAAAACTTGCACCGCCTGCACCAAATCCGTCACCAAAACCACCAGCGCCGCCTTGCACGCCTGAATGGCCGAACTGGTCGTAAGCGGCTCGTTTCTGCGGGTCGGCTAGGACTTCGTACGCTTCCTTGGCTTCTTTAAACTTGGATTCCGCTTCTTTATTGTCGGGATTACGATCTGGATGATGCTTCATCGCCAAACGCCTGTAGGCCTTTTTTAAATCGGCCTCGCTGACGTTCTTTGATACACCTAGTACTTCGTAAAAATCGCGTTGTGACATTTATGTTTCCCAAACAAAATCTGAAAACGCAGAACGGGATAACCCTGAACCAGGCTATCCCGTGCAATTCCCATTTGTTCCAAAAGTTACGTTACTTGTCTTCCTTAACTTCCTCATAATCAGCGTCAACTACACTTTCATCTGGCTTTTCAGTCTGCGCCTCGGCACCTGGTTGTTGCTCAGCACCGCCTGCGGCAGCCTGCTCCTGATACACGCGTTGCGCCAGGTTTCCGGCATGTTCTGTTAAAGCTTCGGTTTTCTGCTTAATGCTCTCCACATCATCAGTTTTAATTGCTTCCTGCAGATCCTTGATAGCAGATTCGATTTTTTCCTTTTCAGCCTCTTCAACTTTGTCGCCTAGCTCCGAGATGGATTTTTCAGAAGCATGGATCAAACCATCCGCCTGATTACGCGCTTCTACCAGTTCACGCAGTTTGCGGTCTTCGTCCGCATGGGCCTCAGCATCCTTGACCATTTTATCGACTTCGTCATCGCTTAATCCGCTGGACGCTTTAATTACAATCGACTGCTCCTTGCCGGTAGCCTTATCTTTGGCTGATACATGCAATATGCCATTGGCATCAATATCAAAATTAACTTCAATCTGCGGGATACCACGTGGTGCCGGTGGGATATCGGTCAAGTCAAAATTGCCCAGCAGTTTATTGCCGCTGGCCACTTCGCGTTCACCCTGCAATACGCGCACGGTTACTGCGGTCTGATTATTTTCAGCCGTAGAAAAAACCTGATTGGCCTTGGTAGGAATAGTTGTATTTTTATCAATTAACTTAGTCATCACCCCACCGAGTGTTTCAATACCCAGTGAAAGTGGTGTTACATCCAGCAACAATACATCTTTAACCTCACCACCCAGCACACCTGCCTGAATGGCCGCTCCTACGGCTACCGCTTCATCGGGATTGACATCTTTACGTGGTTCTTTATCAAAAAAGTCTTTGACCACTTCCTGAACTTTTGGCATACGGGTTTGACCGCCGACAAGAATCACGTCAGTAATATCGCCAACCGATAAACCCGCGTCTTTCAATGCCGTTTTGCAGGGCTCAATCGTCCTTTGAACCAGCCCGTCACATAGAGATTCCAGCTTCGCTCGAGTGATTTTCAAATTTAAATGTTTCGGACCTGACCCATCTGCAGTGATATAAGGCAAATTGATATCAGTTTGCTGACTTGAAGAAAGCTCAATTTTGGCCTTTTCAGCCGCTTCCTTCAGCCGTTGCATTGCCAGTGGGTCGCCCTTCAAATCCATGCCCTGATCTTTCTTAAATTCAGCGACCAGGTAGTCAATCAGACGCATATCAAAGTCTTCGCCACCCAGGAACGTATCACCATTAGTTGAAAGCACTTCAAACTGATGCTCACCATCCACCTCAGCGATTTCGATAATAGAAATATCAAAGGTACCGCCACCGAGATCGTAAACAGCAATTTTTGCATCGCCACGATTCTTGTCCATACCGTATGCCAATGCTGCGGCAGTAGGCTCGTTAATAATGCGTTTTACATCAAGCCCGGCGATCTTACCGGCATCTTTGGTAGCCTGACGTTGTGAATCGTTGAAATAGGCTGGCACGGTAATAACGGCTTCGGTGACTGTTTCACCCAGATACTCCTCAGCTGTTTTCTTCATTTTCATCAAAACACGGGCGGAAATTTCAGGTGACGCCATTTTCTTGCCGCTGACCTCAACCCAGGCATCGCCGTTGTCCGCCTTGACGATTTTATAAGGCACCAGATTGATGTCTTTTTGTACTTCAGGTTCTTCAAAGCGACGACCGATAAGTCGTTTTACAGCGTATAGCGTGTGGCTGGGATTGGTTACCGCCTGTCTTTTAGCAGACTGACCTACCAGGATTTCATTGTCGTCGGTATAGGCAACGACAGAAGGCGTCGTACGGTCGCCTTCGCTATTTTCTATTACCTTGGCCTTATTACCTTCCATAATGGCCACACAAGAGTTGGTGGTGCCAAGGTCAATTCCAATGATCTTACCCATAATCAAAGTCTCCAAAAGATCAGCAATTTTTAAGTTACAGAATAAATGGGGTTGCAGGACCTTATTTCAAGCGGCCTGAACGCTTTTTTTTTGCAGGAAACGGCTGTCTTGGCTGCCTGCACAATATCGTAGATTATTGAGTATCTAAGTCCTTGATAAATAAAGATAAAAATTCTTCAACACCCAAAATGCGTGAACGTTTTGCTAGCACGCTCTTTTCAAGGGTCAATAATTCAATAGTTAAGGCGATATTTCCGTGCCGAGTATTACTTTGACGTATCAGGAACTTTGGATACGGTAACCAAAGCGGGGCGCAGCAATCTATCATTCAAGGTGTAGCCTTTTTGCATCACAGCAATAACCGTATTGGGCTCAAGCTGTTCAGATTCCTGCATGGTCATGGCTTGATGCAATTCCGGATTAAAGCGTTGATTTTCCGGGCTCACTTCCTTGATGCCGAATTTTTCCATAAGCTGAGTCAGCATCTTCAATGTCAACTCGGCGCCTTCGCGCAAACTCTCTACGTCAGTATTTTCCTGCGCAGCACCCAAACCCAGTTCCATACTGTCTCTGACGCCCAGTAGCTCATTAGCAATTTTTTCCAGGCCATATTTGTGCGCATTCTCAATATCGCGTTGAGCTCTTTTTTGCAGATTTTCCATCTCTGCTCGAGTACGCAGCAACTGATCCCAGTTCTCTTCAGCTTTTTTGTTTGCCGCATCGAGTTGTTCCTGCAGCGTGATTTCAGCATCGGTATCAGTCTCAGAAACCGCTTCCCCCTCGGCAAGCACCTCAGTTTCATGCTCTGTTGTTTTCGATTTTTTTGGGGATTTAGCTTTGCTTTTTGATTTCCTGGCCGTTTTCGTCATGCCTTACTTTTCCTCCAAATGGAAATACCGTCTAGACGACAATTTGAAAGGGCTTAACTGGGGTCGTTTGCCCATTTTTCAAGTGCCGCGCGATAATACAAAGAAATTGACGCTATGCAAATGAGCACTAACCCAAAATATCGATAATTTGTTATCTGCTGTCCGCCTTACAGCAAGATTATCGTTTTAGGCCACCTGAAATAATCTACTCTGGAGTTGACCTGAAATTTGGTTTCAGGTCTGAATGAAGGTCGCCATCTGGCCTTTCCCGGAACATACAACAACCGTCCCACCACGAATTCCAATTACTTCCCAGTCAATGCCTTTAGGGTTACGTATATCGAGTTGGCGTTTATGTTATATTTCGCTTCCCGCTGGCAGTCACACTATCAGCTGCAATAATCTATAGTTCAGTTTTAGTACCGAGCTACGCAGGCAATGCACAGAATGATTGTTATCAGCATCGCTTGTTTTCGCTCTGATAACTTCCGTCACCCCAAAAATCGCGATTATTGTTAATTTAATGCTCTAAAAGATAAAGGAATACTGAAAATGCAAGACAGTTCTGTCGTCGTCCCCCTGCTAGACCTGAAAAGCCAGTACAACAAGTTAAAAACTGAAGTTAGTACTGCGATAAATGAAGTTTGTGACAGTCAATATTTTATTCTGGGTCCAAATGTAAATTTACTGGAAGAACAAATTGCCGAGTATTGTCAGGCTAGCCATGGCATTGGCGTAACATCAGGAACCGACGCTCTATTGCTTGCATTGATGACTTTAAATATTGGTGCCGGGGATGAAGTTATTACATCACCCTATACCTTTTTTGCCACGGGCGGTGCCATTGCCCGCACCGGTGCCTATCCGGTTTTCTGCGATATCGATCCAGTAAGCTACAACCTTTCACCATCTGCGGTTGAAGACTGGATCGCTGATAAATGCAATTTTAAAAACGGCCGACTAATAAATAATGAATCGAACAGGGTAGTAAAGGCATTAATTCCTGTACACCTGTACGGCCAACTGGCTGACATGGACTCGTTTATAGAAATAGCGGATAAATATAAGCTGCATATCATTGAGGATGCTGCACAGGCTATTGGATCAGCCTTACCGGACGGTCGTCGCGCGGGTAGTTTTGGGGATATTGGTTGTTTTTCGTTTTTCCCTAGTAAGAATCTGGGTGCATTTGGTGATGCCGGCATGTGTGTATGCAATGATGATGCCTTAGCAGACCGTCTTCGAATTATGCGCGTGCACGGTGGACAACCTAAATATTATCACTCACTAATTGGCGGCAACTTTCGTCTAGACGAGTTACAGGCTGCCGTTTTAAAAATAAAACTAAAATATCTTGATGACTGGACGGCGGCCAGACAGAAGAATGCCGCTTATTACAATGCTGCGTTTGCGGATGCCGGTCTGGGTGACAATTTCTCCACGCCTGTTGCGCTTGAGGGATATCGGCATATTTATAATCAATACATAGTGCGGGTTAAAAACCGGGATAAACTAAGAGAGTATCTTTCACAAAACAATATTGGGAACGAAGTTTATTACCCTGTTCCACTGCATATGCAAAAATGTTTTGATTATCTTGCATACAAGCCAGAAGACTGTCCCGTTTCAAAAAATGCGGGTGAAGAAACACTTGCTTTGCCGATATATCCAGAGTTAACCACGATTCAGCAGGATCATGTCGTTAACACCATAAAACAGTTTTATACAGAGTAACTTTTCAGCAGCAATCAAAATCTTTAAACAAACTATTATCAAGAGCGCTGATTGCCGGCGCCTTCAAGCTATCAGCTTGAAGGCTGCTCTGCGAATATTTTTTATGGCTGTTACCTTATTTGAATACCAGTCCCAGTTTTAGCCATATGGTGCGACCCGGTTCGTTCACCCTTTCAGTCTGAGTAAATCCTGAAACCATGGCACCACCTCGACTGATATGCTCAGCATAGGTTTTATCAAACAGATTATCGATGCCGGCGGTTAAGCGGACCTTATCACCGGAATACCAGCCGCCGTTTATAGAAAAAATGCTGAAGCTTTCACTGGCACCAAGATCCTGACCCACAACATTACCCTGGTTAATCGCAAACCTGTTTTGTTCATCAACCCACCGATGGAGCGCGCCAAAGGACCAGGTCTTATCGTTGTAATTCAGGCTGATTCGCGTTTCCAGCGGCGGTTGTTGTGCCAAAGGTAGACTGTCCGTCTCATTATCGCCGCGCGTATAAGACAAAGATCCTTCAATATTCCAGTTATCCATAAGCGAGTAACTAAGACCAAATTCACCGCCCCATGTGCTGGCATTAATATTTCGACTAATTGTGGTCATAGTCATGCCAACCGGTACACCGGTCTGTATCAAAATAAAGTCATCTATTTCATTGATAAAAACCGACGCCGTAATGCCAAGCTTATTCCGTTGAACCATTAACCCGGCATCAATTTGAGTAGTAATTTCAGGCTCCGTATAAAAGGCACTAATGCTGGTTTCCGAACCTTTGTTATTACCTACTAGTTCCCAATAGTCTGGAAATCTTTCAGAATGGCCAATACCAATTACAAAATGATTGGTCTTGTTAATGTAATGTTCATACCGTGCAAAACCGCTAAACAGTGAATCACTGCGCTCTGCATTAGCGGTAGGATTGAGCATCGCCATCATACCAACGCGAATAGTTGGTCGTTTATCTTCGGCATGCCAGTCATCCATACGCAGTCCTGCGACAATCTTGTTTCTGGCTGTTACCGAATAAACTCCTTCAGCAAAAATGCCTTTCTGCAAAAATTCTGCATCATCCATCCTTGCCATATTTTCGTAAGGCATCATATTCTGATTCATGCTTCTACGAATACTGTGTTCATTAGCCTGAAAGTCCAGCCCCATTTTAAGACTATCCATTTGCCCAAGCTTTAATTCAATTTGCGCACGACCACCTTCCGTTATTCTGTCAGGATTGCTGACTGTTGGATTGGGCATCATCATGCTAGGCGTAAAAGTCCGTAACTTATAGTTATCCATCACATGATCGATGTAATTGTGAAACAACTGCGCATCAACACCCAGAACCATTTCACTAATATTCTTCTTGCTAAATTTCAAGCCAATGTTTTCACGCTCAAATTTCGATCCATCCATTGGCCGATCAGCGTAAGCAGCTTCACCATCACTGCTAACTGTTGTTAATTCCAGCCGTGTATCATCGTCAGGTGTCCAGCCCAGCGCCAAATTGCCACTCCATCGTTCATATGCAGAGTGCACTAACTGCCCTTCACCGTCTTCATAGTCGTCAGACCGTGCATAAGTGGCAGTGATTTCGGAGTAAAAATTTGGATTGCCCCCAACAAAGTTAAACATTGCATCTTCACGACCAAAGCTGGCCATAGTTAAGCCACCCAATATTTTTGTATCGGATTCAAGCAGTCGTTTTTTATCACGCTCAAAGCGTACGGTAGCAGCAGCATTGCCTGGCCCATATAAAACACTTTGCGGACCTTTTATAACCACAATTCGGTCATAGGCTTCTGGGTACACATAGGCTGTAGGCGGGTCCATGCGCATACCACAACCTCCCAGTATTGCTTCACCGTCAAGCAGTATATTAATTCTTGAAGCAGCCATACCCCGAAATACTGGGTCACCGTCTGTTCCACCTTTACGAATTACGTTAAAACCTGGAATGGTCTTTAAATAATCCGCACCATCCTGAGCTGGCAATGGTTGCCGCGGAAGCCGTGGATCAGTATCAATTGTAAATGGTTCGCTGATTTGTTCAGCCGTAACGACGACGCTTTCCATGGCAAGCAAATATCCATCTTCACTGGAGAACACAGGTGCGGTTATAAAGACCATCACCAAGAATGATAGTAATTGTTTTCGACAAAGCATTTCGCGGTCTCTCCCAAGCAGTAGCATATCGCGCGCGATACTAAGTGTTTAGCATTCTTGCAGGAAGCGACATATTGTCGCAGCACAGAGATACAAGTAGACTAGAATGCCAAGACTGTCCTCGCTTGCTAAGGTCAGCAACTTCAACCAGAATCAACGGTATTCATTCAAATCAAGGTAGCGGCACTTGCCAAACAACTCGCCACCAGCAACAAACCGAAGGTAGTGTAAAGAGCATGTTGAAACCGATAGTAGCAATCTGCGTGGGAGCATCATCCGGCGCATTATTACGCTGGTGGCTTGCCATGAAGCTAAATAGCTTATTCCCCAATATTCCACCTGGAACGCTGGTTTCAAACTTGATTGGCGGATACATTGTTGGATTTGCAATCGCTTTTTTTGCATCAGCCCCTCCCTCTTTATCACCAGAGTGGCGCTTGTTGATTATTACCGGATTCTGCGGTGCCTTAACAACGTTCTCCACGTTCTCGGCTGAAGTAACAACATTATTACAACAGGGGCGCATTGGCCTCGCATGTGGCGCAATTGCAACACATGTTGCCGGTTCAGTGCTAATGACACTATTGGGTATCGCATCCTTTGTGTTACTACAGAATCGCTAAGGAGATTTTTATGATTGGCTATCAACTCAGTTTCTTCACCAGTCAAAACCATAAACATCGCGGCAAGCCCGTTTCTGAATGGATAATTGAGCATGCTCATAAAATTGGTATTCGAGGCGCAACCTTGCTTAATGCAACAGAAGGCTATGGCCAGCATCGTCGTATCCATTCAACTCATTTTTTTGATCTATCAGAGCAGCCTCAGGAAATTGTATTGGCGGTAACTGAAGAAGAAGCCAACAAGTTATTCGCAGTAATTCGCGATGAAGCGATTAAAGTTTTTTATACTAAGTCGAAAATTGAATTCGGCATGTTGGGGAACGGAGAAAATGATTCTCTTATTAACCCTAAGCTTTAAGCCTTTGGGGGAACCGAGAAGATGATTCTCATATTGACGCTAAGCTCTGAGCCATAGAGATACAGCGGTGATAGTGCTTGAATCGAAGCCAATCTAGTACCATAGAATAGCAGAGGCGATAACTCTTTAACTGAAGCCAAACCTGGAACCGCCTGGACAATCTATTTATTGAATTTAGAATATTGGAAAACTGAGAGAGGAACTATTGTGAAAAACAACATAGTCAGTAGATATTTGTTTGCAGTGCTTATTAGCATAAGCACATTACCTGCAATCGCAGGCTTTCACGTAGAAAATGGCCGTTTACTCGACAGCAATAATAAAGAATTTATTATCCGAGGCGTTAATCACCCTTATACCTGGTTTACTGACAAGAATCAGGCTTTTACAGATATTGCCAACACGGGAGCCAATTCAGTGCGCGTGGTGTTGTCCAATGGAAAGCGCTGGGATCGTAATAACGGAAAAGAAATTGCTGAAATACTTCAGTTGTGTAAGGACAATCAGCTTATAGCAATACTTGAAGTACATGATGCAACAGGTTGGGGTGAAGCGAAAGAAGCAGCATCAATAATGACGGCGGTTGAGTACTGGTCCAGCGATGATGTGTTTCCGGCAATTAATGGGCAGGAAGATACCGTCATTATCAATATTGCCAACGAAGCTTTCGGCAATAATTTGGACCCACAGATTTACTTAAATCAGACTATTGACGCGATTAAAGCACTGCGCAAGTCTGGAATTAAACATACCATAATGATAGATGCGAATAATTGGGGACAGGATTGGCAGTTCACTATGCGCGATCATGCTAAAAAAATTGCCGCAGCTGATCCAAACGGAAATTTGTTGTTTGATGTGCATATGTATCAGATTTTTAATAAAGAAAAAATCATCAAAGACTATATGCAGGCCTTCGCTGACAAACAACTGCCTTTGATTATAGGTGAGTTTGGCGCAGACCATCAAGGTGAAGATGTAGACGAGGATTCAATATTTAAATATGCCGAACATTTTAATTTTGGTTACCTTGGCTGGTCCTGGTCTGGTAATGCCGACTGTTGCACTTCATTGGATATCGTTATTGATTTTGATCCGAAGAGACTTTCGCCCTGGGGTGAACGCCTGATTAATGGCAAGAACGGAATTAGAGAAACATCCAAAAAGGCCAGTATTTTCAAAAGCAAATGAGCAGATTTTGACAACAAACTGTTAACAAAAAAGTAGACGGAGTGACCGTAGGGTGAAAAATAAAAATTATACTTTTTGTTCTATTACACCATGGTCTGAGTATGCTCCTGCAACTCAGACATGCCCGACTTCCTTGTCGTACAGATGCGTGTATGCAAAAAACGCAAGGAGCAGTTTTCTGCCAAGGACGAATAAATAAGAGCTTCTTAAATAATGTTTTTAATAATATCGGCTACACGAAAAGCATTGGCATAGATTGTCCAGGTATAGGGAACGCTGCCACCGGTAGGCATAAAACTACCGTCTGTTATATAGACATTTTCTGCATCGTGCACACGGCAGTCCTTGTCCAGAACAGATTTTTTTGCATCGTTACCGAACCGGCAACCGCCCGCAACAAGGTTTTGCGGTGGCGAACCGCTAGCACTACCTTTTATGTTAATTGCGCCCATTTCTTTTAATACTATTTTTGCTTTATCTGTTAAATATCTTCCAATTTTTAAGTCATGCGCATGATTGCCCACGCGTACTTTTGCAACCGGCGAACCCCACTTGTCTTTAACAGACTTATCAAGATCAACAAAACAATTGTCATTCGGTAACCAGTCACAAAACACTTCAAAGCGTAAATACTGATAATCCGTGAATACAGACTTCAGATTTTGTTGGAGTTCCCGACCCCAGACCAGTCTGCCATTATTAGTTTTTTCACGCATCGCCTTAGCAATTGGATTAGGATGCCGCAACAAAAAATCAATGATTCCGCCCTTTAACCTGCCACCCATTTGTTTCTCATTTATAAAGTACCAATCCTGCAGGCTACGGTTTACAAACGGTCCTCGCATTTTCAACATCGCGGCTTTAGTAGCCTGCAGGATTGGTACTTTATAAATGATAAACAAATGGGCGGCAGGTTAAAGGGCGGAATAATTGATTTTTTGTTGCGGCATCCTAATCCAATTGCTAAGGCGATGCATGAAAAAACTAATAATGGCAGACTGGTCTGGGGTCGGGAACTCCAACAAAATCTGAAGTCTGT
>CAJHXT010000159.1_pt1 | contig 14153 bp, 25 predicted proteins | sample 9198451 | NCBI WGS metagenome assembly CAJHXT01 (sample SAMEA7708326, study PRJEB35096) | sediment metagenome | biome: marine neritic benthic zone biome [ENVO:01000025]; feature: sediment [ENVO:00002007]; material: shallow marine sediment [ENVO:03000034] sea grass bed [ENVO_01000059] ... | reverse complement strand
TTTTCGCACGACAGACGTCACGGGCTCGTGTGATTTACCGGAAGGCACCGAGATGGTGATGCCGGGAGACAACACGAACCTGACGGTTGCGTTGATCAACCCGATTGCGATGGAAGAAGGCTTGCGCTTTGCGATTCGCGAAGGTGGCCGACATACGCCATTTTTCAATGGATACCGTCCGCAGTTTTACTTTCGCACGACAGACGTAACAGGTTCATGTGATTTACCGGAAGGCATCGAGATGGTGATGCCGGGAGATAACACGAATCTGACGGTAGATTTGATCAACCCGATAGCGATGGAAGAAGGCTTACGTTTTGCGATACGCGAAGGCGGCCGTACCGTCGGCGCCGGTGTGGTCAGTAAGATTATTGAGTAGTCCCACACAGTGACCGCAGCGGCGGTTTCTGTGCGCCATCGCCCTGAGGGAGTGGGGATGGTCATTAGGTAAAGCATTTATTCCCTCATCCGGTCCTTCGGACCACCTTTTCCCGGGGGGAGAAGGAAATGGATTGTCGCACTGCGACGGATTATTTAGAGAGTTAATTATGGCAACATCAAAAAAGGCACAAACAATTCGCATCCGTTTAAAGGCATTCGATCATCGCCTGATTGATCGATCTGCAACGGAAATCGTTGAAACAGCGAAGCGAACTGGTGCGCGTGTGCATGGCCCAATTCCGTTGCCTACTAAGAAGGAGCGTTACACCGTGCTGATTTCGCCGCATGTTAATAAGGATGCACGCGATCAGTACGAAATTCGTACCCACAAGCGCCTGATGGATATCATCGAGCCAACGGATAAAACCGTTGATGCTCTGATGAAGCTTGATTTGGCTGCGGGTGTGGATGTGCAAATTAAACTAAGTTAAGGAAGCCCTGATTTATTCTTATACTTCGTTAAAAAATGACTCAAAATACTCGTGTACTGTCGTGTACACTCCGTTTTTTCGTCACTTTTTGCCTCGTCTAAGACATTTTCACTAATAAATCAGACCTTCCTTGGAAGAATTTGAATTGCTCTTTGCTTAAAGCATTAAGAGCGTGAGGACTCAGCGGCCTTGGCCGCGAGGATATTAAGTCCGCTGTAAGCGGCGCCCCAATTCAGGGTGTAACAGTCCACAGATATTGTGGTAGAATTCGCGACCTTCGCGGCTCGGCGCACGATTTAACTGCGCCGAGCCGCTTTCGTAGATTTCACTGATGCGCCCTGGCACTGAATAGGGCGCATTTTTTATCGATTCTTCAATTGTTGATGAATTGTTGGAACAACCGGTAGGAATGAGCAAATGACTATAGGTTTAGTCGGTCGCAAAGCAGGTATGACGCGCGTCTTTACAGACGAAGGCGTCTCGGTGCCTGTGACGGTGATCGAGGTTGAGCCAAATAAAGTGACTCAGCTAAAAACAGTCGAGAGCGATGGTTATCGTGCCGTACAGGTGACTCGCGGTCAGCGCCGCGCATCGCGTGTTAGCAAGCCCATGGCCGGACATTTTGCAAAAGCAGGTGTTGAGGCTGGTGCAGGTTTATGGGAATTCCGTCTCGCCGATGACGAGGGCGCGGATTTGGCACCGGGTTCTGAAATTAAGGTTGATTTATTTGCTGATACCGCCCGGGTAGATGTCACTGGTACCAGCAAGGGTAAGGGTTTTGCCGGAACAGTGAAGCGCCACAATTTCCATATGCAGGACGCGACTCATGGTAACTCGCTATCACACCGCGCTCCCGGTTCAACAGGGCATTGTCAGACCCCTGGCCGCGTTTTTAAAGGTAAAAAGATGGCGGGGCAGATGGGTAATGAGCAGTCAACATCCCAGAATCTGGATGTAGTACGAGTTGATGCGGAACGTAATCTGATTCTAGTCAAGGGTGCTGTACCCGGCGCAGCAGGCGGTACGCTCATCGTGCGACCGGCAACAAAGTAAGGGTATGAGTATGGAAGTGACGTTGCACAAGGCTAAGAAAAAAATCGAACTGTCTGAATTGGCATTTGGTCGGGATTTTAATGAGCCACTTATTCATCAGGTTGTTGTTGCTTATATGGCTGGAGCCCGCTCCGGTACCCGCGCTCAGAAAAACCGTTCCGCTGTAAGCGGCGGTGGAGCGAAACCATTTCGCCAAAAAGGTACGGGTCGTGCCCGAGCCGGTACCATTCGCAGTCCAATCTGGCGCTCTGGTGGAGTCACCTTTGCCGCCAAACCTCAAGACCATTCCCAGAAAGTTAACCGCAAGATGTATCACGGTGCTATGCGCTCCCTGCTATCGGAGCTATTGCGTCAGGGTCGCTTACTGGTAGTCGATACTTTGCATGTTGACGCACCAAAAACCAAGCAACTTATTGAAAAGCTGAAGCAGCTTGACGTTACCAACGCGCTCCTTGTTACCGAGAGTGATGATATCAACCTGTATCTGGCTGCGCGTAATCTGAACAAGGTCGAAGTTATCGATGCGAGTGGCGTTAACCCGGTGGATCTAATTCGTTTTGAAAATGTTGTTATGACTGTTGATTCAGTCAAACGAGTTGAGGAGATGTTGGCGTGAATCAGGAACGACTAATGCAGGTTTTGATAGCGCCGCACGTATCGGAAAAAAGCACTGTAGCTGCTGACAAGGCCGGACAGCACGTATTTAAAGTATCGCCGGACGCAACAAAAACAGAAGTCAAACAGGCAGTGGAGCTGATGTTTGAAGTAAAGGTTGATGCGGTACGCGTTATTAATGTTAAAGGTAAAACCAAGCGTTTTCAGCAGCAGCTGGGTAAGCGCAAAGATTACAAAAAAGCTTATGTTCGTTTGGCTGCTGGTCAGGACATCAGTTTTGAAGGTGCCGAAGGTTAATTAGTTATGGCAATTGTAAAGACCAAACCTACATCCGCTGGACGTCGCTTTGTTGTTAAGGTGGTATCACCTGATTTGCACAAAGGTGGGCCGTACGAACCGTTGCTGGAAAAGAAATCCAAGAATGGTGGCCGTAACAACGCTGGTCGTATTACGACTCGGCATCAGGGTGGTGGACATAAACAGCGCTACCGCATTATTGATTTTAAACGCAATAAGGATGGGATTGCCGCCAAGGTCGAACGTATTGAATACGATCCAAACCGAAGTGCTCATATCGCGCTCTTGTTGTATGCCGATGGTGAACGTCGTTACATTATTTCGCCAAAAGGTGTAAAAGCCGGTGATCAGCTGTATTCAGGTATTGATGCTCCCATTAAGGCGGGCAATACACTGCCTTTACGCAATATTCCGGTTGGTACTGAGGTTCACTGCATTGAATTGAAGCCAGGTAAAGGCGCACAGATGGCGCGTAGTGCCGGTAGTGTCGCCCAACTCGTTGCGCGCGAAGGCGCCCATGCAACGCTGCGTTTACGATCCGGTGAAATGCGTAAAGTGTTTATAGACTGTCGCGCAACAATAGGCTCGGTTTCAAACGGTGAACACAGTCTGCAATCGCTTGGTAAAGCAGGCGCAAAACGTTGGCGAGGAGTTAGGCCAACCGTACGCGGAGTAGTAATGAATCCAGTAGACCATCCACATGGTGGTGGCGAAGGTCGAACTTCAGGTGGTCGTCACCCGGTTAGTCCCTGGGGTGTGCCGACTAAAGGTTACAAAACACGCGCAAATAAACGTACCGATAATATGATCGTGCGTCGGCGTAAGAGCAAGTAAATCCAGTTTAAAGAGGTAATGTTGTGCCACGTTCGTTAAAAAAAGGTCCTTTTGTTGATCACCATCTGGTGGCTAAAGTGGCCAAAGCAACTGAGACCAAGGACAAGCGCCCGATCAAGACCTGGTCGCGTCGTTCAATGATTGTGCCTGATATGGTTGGCTTAACGATAGCTATTCATAACGGCAAGCAGCATGTTCCAGTGCTTGTTAGCGAAAACATGGTAGGACACAAGCTGGGCGAGTTCGCTCCAACGCGCACGTTCCGTGGCCATGCAGCGGACAGAAAGGTCAAGTAAACAAGAGATTAAAGCATGAACGTAATCGCTAAACATCGTTTCGCACGCATATCACCGCAAAAGTGTCGCCTGGTTGCCGATCAGGTGCGGGGATTACCGGTTTCACGTGCGTTAGACGTTCTCAATTTTAGCAGCAAGAAGGGTGCGGGACTGGTAAAGAAGGTTCTTGAATCTGCCATTGCAAATGCTGAAAACAATGAGGGTGCTGATATAGATGAACTGAAAGTTTCCAGCATCCATATAGATGAAGGCCCGACATTTAAGCGCTTCCAGGCTCGTGCAAAAGGGCGTGGTATGCAAATTTTAAAACGAACCAGCCACATTACTGTAGCGGTTGGCGAATAGAGCGAGACAGATAAGGTATCTAGCGTATGGGACAAAAAGTACATCCCACCGGAATTCGGCTTGGCATAGCGACCGACTGGGCATCTAAGTGGTATGCGGAGAAAGGTGAATTTGCCAAAGCCTTACATGAAGATCTGGCTGTACGTGAACACATCCGCAAAAAACTTGCACAGGCCTCAGTCAGTCGAGTTCAGATTGAACGTCCAGCTAAACAAGCTGTGATTACCATACACTCGGCTCGTCCCGGGATTGTGATTGGTAAAAAAGGTGAGGATATTGAGCGTCTGCGACTGGAAGTAGCCGATATGCTGGGTATTTCTCGCAACACGATCAAAATCAATATTGAGGAAATTCGCAAGCCTGAACTGGACGCTATTCTGGTAGCAGAAGGCATTGCGCAGCAATTGGAGCGTCGCATCATGTTCCGTCGCGCCATGCGTCGTGCGGTTACCAACACCATGCGATTGGGTGCCCTGGGCATTAAAGTGAGTGTCGGTGGCCGTTTGAACGGTGCTGAAATTGCCCGTACCGAATGGTATCGCGAAGGCCGCGTGCCTCTGCATACCTTAAGAGCTGACATCGATTACGGTGTCGCAGAAGCCAAGACCACCTACGGCATTATTGGTGTCAAGGTCTGGATTTTTAAAGGCGAAGTGTTTGATCTGCATGAAAAGTCTGCAGGCAGCGACGCGAAAGCCAAAAAAAGCTAAGACAGAGTTAAATTTGGAATAGTTAGCAATGTTACAACCCAAACGAACAAAATTTCGCAAGCAGCAGAAGGGTCGCAATCGCGGTCTGGCTCAGGCAGGCAATAAAGTAAGCTTTGGTGAGTATGGCTTGAAAGCTGTTGATCGAGGTCGCATCAGTTCGCGACAAATCGAAGCGGCTCGTCGCGCTATGACTCGATATATCAAGCGTGGCGGGAAAATATGGATTCGACTATTTCCTGATGTGCCTATTACCAAAAAGCCAGTTGAGGTGCGTCAAGGTAAGGGTAAGGGAAATGTTGAATATTGGGTTTCAAAAGTGCAGCCCGGAAGCATGCTGTATGAAATGGAAGGTGTTACAGAAGAGATTGCGCGTGAGGCATTTCGTCTGGCGGCGGCAAAACTGCCGGTTAAAACCACCTTCGTTAGCCGGACGGTGATTTAAGATGAAAGCTGGTGAATTGCGTAAGAAGTCAGAACAGGATTTATTAAAGGAATTGCTGGAACTTCGTAAGGAACAGTTTTCTTTACGTGTGCAGGCCGCTACCGGTCAGGCCAATAGCAGCCATCAGTTTCGTCAGATTCGTCAAAATATTGCACGCATCAAGACTGTTTTGAACGAAAAAAAGCAGCCTGAAGCATAAGAGAACAGATTATGAGTGAAAACGAAAAAACTGTGGCAGATCAAACCGATCATAAAAATCGTCGCACGCTGATTGCGCAGGTTGTCAGTAACAAGATGGAAAAGAGCGCTACCGTAAAGGTTGATCGCCTGGTTAAACATCCTCTTTATGGTAAATATATTCGTCGTTCAACCAAGTTGTATATTCACGATGCAGAAAACGCATGTGGTATTGGCGACAAAGTGATGATTGAAGAGTGCCGTCCAATTTCAAAAAACAAATCTTGGCGTTTAGTTAAGGTTCTGGAACAAGCAAGCCGCGTTTAGCTCGGGATAACAGATATGATACAAATGCAAACAATGCTTAATGCCGCGGACAATAGTGGTGCCCGCAGTGTTCAGTGCATAAAAGTGTTGGGTGGTTCGCATCGTCGCTACGCTGCGGTTGGTGACGTCATAAAAGTGAGTGTTAAAGACGCCATCCCGCGCGGTAAAGTAAAGAAAGGCGAAGTTTATAATGCCGTTGTTGTTCGAACTCGAAAAGGCGTTCGTAGAGCAGATGGTTCAGTAGTACGTTTTGACAGCAATGCTGCAGTATTACTGACTGCTAAACTGGAGCCAATTGGCACACGTATTTTTGGCCCGGTTACACGTGAATTACGTACCGCTCAATTTATGAAGATAATTTCATTAGCACCTGAAGTGCTTTGATCGTAGCGCAGGTTTAGAAGACTATTCATGAACAAAATTAAATCAGGTGACCATGTCGTAGTAATCGCTGGTAAAGATAAAGGTCGTACCGGGAATGTAATTAAGGTATCGGCTGATGGTGAAAGCGTACTGGTTGAAAATATCAATATGGCAAAGCGTCATAGCAAACCCAATCCGGCAAAGAACGAGCCGGGTGGCATTATTGAAAGTGAAGCGTTTATTCACATTTCGAATATTTTGCACTACAACCCGGTAACCAAGAAGGGTGACCGAGTTGGTATCAAGGTACTGGAGGACGGGAATAAGGTACGTTACTTCAAGTCCAACGGTGAAGTAGTGGACGTTTAAGACGGTTCCATAGACGAATAGGTTTATTAGAAAATGTCAAGATTGCAGGAACATTACAAGAGCACTGTTGTTAAGACGCTACAAGAGCGTTTTAAATATAGCAGCGTGATGGAAGTACCGCGTATTACCAAGATATCGTTGAATATGGGTGTTGGTGAAGCGATTGCGGACAAAAAAGTGCTGGAGCATGCCGTTGCCGACATGGCGAAAATCGCCGGTCAGAAACCGGTTATTACATTTGCTCGAAAGTCGATTGCGAATTTCAAGATTCGTGACGGTTGGCCTATTGGCTGCAAGGTTACTTTGCGGCGCTCTATGATGTATGAGTTCTTAGATCGTCTGATTAATATTGCTATTCCGCGTATTAGAGACTTTCGCGGGTTAAACGGTAAGTCGTTCGATGGTCGCGGTAATTACAGCATGGGTGTTAGAGAGCAGATTATTTTTCCGGAAATCGATTACGACAAAATCGACAAACTGCGTGGACTGGATATAACTGTTACCACCACTGCAAAAACTGATGAAGAAGCGAAAGCGCTTTTATCAGAGTTTAATTTTCCATTTAAAAACTAATTCGATTAAGAGACGTAAGTATGGCAAAGAAATCCATGGTTGAACGCGAGTTGAAGCGCGCCAAACTGGTTGCAAAATATGCAGCCAAGCGTAGCGAGTTACGTGCCATTATTTGCAGCCCCAACACTTCTGCAGAAGAGCACGAAGCGGCGGTAGTCAAAATGCAAAAACTGCCTCGAGATTCCAGTGCCAGCAGACAACGTAATCGTTGTGGTCTGACTGGTCGGCCGCATGGTTACTATCGTAAGTTTGGTTTGGGTCGTAACAAGCTTCGCGAGACAGCCATGCGCGGTGATATACCGGGATTGGTTAAGGCCAGCTGGTAATATGATTACTTTCATAAAAGATTCTTTCACCCGAATCGCATCGTTGGAATCGTACTCGAATCCGGGGCCATGCAATGGCAGACTGGCGTGTACATTCCGGTTCTCCGTGCGTTTCCGCCTCGCGCTCGAACGAAAGCTCTCTTTTATGAAAGCAATCATTGTTAGTTCTGTTTCTTTTAGAGTTTAAAATTAGGATATCGATAACATGAGTATGTCTGATCCCATTGCCGATATGTTGACACGTATTCGCAATGCTCAGCGAGCGCAAAAGCTCGAAGTGAGCGTACCTTCTTCAAAACTGAAAGCATCAATAACAAAGGTGCTTAAAGATGAAGGTTATATTACCGATTATTCGGTAGTTGAGGCAGATAACAAGCCAGTACTGAAAATTTTACTGAAGTACTACCAGGGTCAGCCTGTTATTAGTACTCTGAAACGTTCCAGCCGCCCCAGTTTGCGCCGGTACAGTGGTAAAGATGAATTACCCAAAGTACAGGGTGGGTTAGGTGTTGCTATCGTTTCCACTTCAAAAGGTGTTATGAGTGATCGTCAGGCTAAGGCTGAAGGCCATGGCGGCGAAATTTTATGTTTGGTCGCTTAGACAACGATATTTGAGAAAAGCATTATGTCCAGAGTTGCAAATAAACCCGTTATGATCCCGAAAGGTGTTGAGGTGAATCTTAATGGCCAGCAGGTTTCCATCAAAGGAAGCAAGGGCGCCATGCAGCTGGATTTACATCCGACTGTCGGGATTCAGCAGAATGATGGTGAGCTAAAGGTTGTTGCTAGTACAGATAGTTCGAGAGCAATGGCTGGCACCATGCGTGCTTTGCTTAACAATATTGTTATAGGTGTCAGCACAGGCTTTGAAAAGAAACTGACTTTGGTTGGTGTTGGTTATCGTGCACAGGCGCAGGGTAACAAGCTTAACCTGACTTTAGGTTTTTCACATCCTGTTGAGTATGCAGTGCCTGAAGGAATTAAAATCGAAACACCTAGCCAGACCGAGATCGTTGTATCAGGTATGGATAAGCAGAAAGTTGGACAGGTTGCATCCGATATTCGTGCCTACCGACCACCTGAGCCATACAAAGGTAAAGGTGTTCGCTATAGTGATGAACACGTTGTTCGCAAAGAAGCGAAGAAAAAGTAATTTTAGAGATTGAGAGTCTAGAAATATGGACAAGAAAACTGCTCGTATACGTCGTAGTCGAAAGACACGAGCAAAAATTGCTGAACTGCGCGTCCCCAGGTTGACAGTGCATCGTACGCCTCGTCATATCTATGCGCAGATTATTTCATCGGACGCAAAAGTTCTTGCTGCTGTATCTACCTTGCAGAAAGACTTGAAAAGTGCGGTGAAATCCACAGGTAACAGAGAAGCTGCTGCCATCGTCGGTAAGGCGATTGCGGAAAAGGCAAAAAGCGCCGGCGTTGAAAAAGTTGCATTTGATCGTTCTGGATTCATTTATCACGGTCGCATCAAAGCCCTGGCTGATGCCGCACGCGAAGCTGGATTGCAGTTTTAAATAGGTACAGATTAATAAACAGGTTATTTTATGGCGAGTTATGACGAAAATACTGTATCCGATGGCATGATCGAAAAACTGGTTGCCGTTAACCGCGTAGCAAAAGTGGTTAAGGGTGGTCGGCAGTTCGGTTTTACGGCATTAACAGTTGTTGGTGATGGAAACGGGCGGGTCGGTTTTGGTTACGGCAAAGCTCGTGAAGTGCCCCTGGCGATTCAAAAGGCGATGGAAAAGGCACGTAAGTCTATGCAGACCGTGAACTTGATTGATGGCACATTGCAACATCCTGTTCAATCTCGGCATGGTGCAGCGATCGTCGTTATGAAGCCAGCATCGGAAGGTACTGGTGTAATTGCAGGTGGTGCGATGCGAGCGGTTTTTGAAGCGGTTGGTGTGCGCAATGTGTTAGCTAAGTCAATCGGTTCCTGCAACCCCATTAATGTCGTACGAGCAACCTTTCGAGGTTTAACTGAGATGGTATCTCCAGAGTCTATCGCAGCAAAACGCGGAAAGTCTGTTGAAGAAATTGTGGCCTGATTGAGCGCTATCAGATAGGTAAGTCGGAAAACGGTTATGGCAAATAAGCAACCCAAAATGTTAAAAGTAACGCAAACAAAAAGCTCAAGCGGCCGGCTGCGCAATCATCAGGCATGTTTGAGAGGTTTGGGTATACGTCGTATGCACCATTCAGTAACGGTCGCAGCGACACCTGAGAATCAGGGCATGATTAGTAAAGTGTCCTATATGGTTAAGGTCGAGGAAGTTTAAAATGCGACTGAATACATTAAGCCCCGCAGCGGGTTCAAAACAAAATGCCAAGCGACGTGGTCGTGGTATTGGCTCCGGCTTAGGTAAAACTGGCGGCCGTGGTCATAAAGGGCAGAAGTCCCGTTCAGGTGGGTATCATAAAATAGGTTTTGAAGGTGGCCAGATGCCTTTGCAGCGCCGGTTGCCGAAAGTGGGATTTGTGGCGCATAAATCATCTGCCAGTGCTGAGGTGCGCTTGCATGAGTTAGCCAAAGTTGATGCTGAAGTAATCGATATCCAGGCATTAAAGGCTGCAAACCTGGTTAAGAAAAATATTATTCAAGCAAAGATTTTTCTGTCTGGCGAATTAAAGAAAGCCGTGACGGTTAAAGGTTTGAGCGTGAGTAAAGGTGCGCGTCAAGCAATCGAAGCCGCTGGCGGAAAGGTAGAAGACTAATGAGTACTCCGGCGTCTGCAATGAGTGGTGGTTTAGGTAATCTGACGCGATTTACAGAATTGCGCCAGCGACTGCTTTTTGTTGTGATGGCGTTAATTATCCACCGGCTTGGTACTCATATCACCTTGCCTGGCGTGGATGCGACAGTTATGGCAGACCTTTTTGCGCAACAGCAGGGTGGTTTTGTCGGCTTGATGAACATGTTTTCCGGTGGTGCACTGGCGCGCATGTCGATTTTTGCTTTGGGTGTAATGCCTTATATCTCTGCATCAATTATTGTGCAGATGCTAAGCCATGTTTACGCACCCTGGATACAGTTGCGTAAGGAAGGTGATTCCGGTCGACGTAAAATCACCCAGTACACCCGTTACTTGTGTGTTGCTTTAGCCACTTTTCAGGCGTTTAGTATTGCCATGAATTTGCCTCGATTCTCTCCAGGCTTAGTGCCGATGCCGGGAGTTTCGTTTGTATTTACGGCTACTGTGACACTGGTGACTGGAACGTTGTTTTTAATGTGGTTGGGCGAGCAAATTACAGAGCGGGGAGTTGGAAACGGTATATCCATTTTGATTTTTTCCGGTATCGTCGCAGGTTTGCCTAGTGCTGTGGCCAACACATTAGAGTTGGCACGAGGCGGCCAATTAAGTAATTTGTCGGTAATTTTGATTTTTGCAGTGGCCATCGCAGTGACAGCCTTTGTGATTTTCGTTGAACGCGGACAAAGGCGAATTACTGTTAATTATGCCAAGCGACAGCAAGGTCGCCGAATGTATGCTGCACAAAGCAGCCATTTGCCATTAAAGCTGAATATGGCAGGTGTTATACCGCCAATATTTGCGTCATCGATCATATTATTCCCAACGACTATTGCCAGTTGGTTTGGTTCTCAGAATATACCGTGGTTGCGCGATGTGGTGGGCATGTTGTCACCGGGGCAACCGATTTATATTGCGCTGTATGGTGCAACGATTATTTTCTTTTGCTTCTTCTATACAGCATTAATTTTTGATGCGCGCGATACTGCAGATAACTTAAAGAAAGCCGGGGCCTTGTTGCCCGGTATTCGGCCAGGTGAGCAAACTGCACGCTATATCGACGCGGTAATGTCACGTCTGACCATGGTTGGCGCGCTATATATAACATCGGTTTGTTTATTGCCGGAGTTTCTTATTCTGTACTTTAGTGTGCCTTTCTATTTTGGCGGTACATCACTCTTGATTATTGTAGTGGTAGTTATGGATTTTGTTGCGCAGGTGCAGACGCATTTAATGTCGCACCAGTATGAGAGTTTGATGAAGAAGGCAAACTTACGCGGTTTCAGGCGTTAGTGGCCAGATCGGAGAGTTGGAAATGAAAGTCAGAGCTTCAGTTAAGAAAATCTGCCGTAATTGCAAAGTGATTAAACGTCACGGTGTGGTACGCATAATTTGTAGCGACCCTCGTCATAAACAACGTCAGGGTTAGGAGAGTAAAGCATGGCACGTATTGCGGGCATTAATATCCCAGATAACAAACATACCTGGATTGCCTTGACCTCAATTTTCGGTATCGGTCGCTCACGCGCAATCGATATCTGTCAGGCAGCTGGCGTTAAGCCCGAGGTTAAAATTAGAGATCTAGATGAACCACAAGTGGAATCTTTGCGTGGAGAAGTTGGCAAATACACCATTGAAGGTGATTTGCGTCGCGAAGTTTCAATGAATATTAAGCGTCTGATGGATTTAGGTACTTATCGTGGTATACGTCATCGACGTGGTTTACCTCTAAGAGGTCAACGTACGAAAACCAATGCGCGCACTCGAAAGGGTCCGCGAAAACCGATTAAGAGATAAGGTGTTTGCAGAGTTAAATTATGGCTAATCCAAGTAGCAAAAAGAAGAAGGTAAAACGAGTTGTCACCGATGGTGTCGCTCATATTTACGCTTCTTTTAATAATACGATTATTACCATCACCGACCGTCAGGGGAATGCGCTTTCCTGGGCGACCTCGGGTGGATCTGGATTCCGGGGCTCTCGCAAGAGCACACCCTTTGCTGCACAGGTGGCAGCCGAGCGTGCCGGAACCGCAGCAAAGGAATACGGCTTAAAATCGTTGGATGTCATGGTTAAAGGACCAGGGCCTGGCCGTGATTCTGCTGTAAGAGCACTCAACGCAGTTGGTTACAAAATTACGAATATCACTGATGTGACGCCGTTGCCGCATAATGGTTGTCGTCCTCCCAAGCGTCGACGCGTATAAGACTGAAGGTACAGAATATATGGCACGTTATATAGGACCAAAATGTAAATTAAGCCGTCGCGAAGGCACGGATCTTTATCTTAAGTCTGGCGCCCGGCCGCTTGAGTCAAAATGCAATATGGATCGGCAGCCCGGTCAGCATGGCGTTAAGCGCGGTCGTTTGTCCGACTACGGTTTGCAGTTACGTGAAAAGCAGAAACTACGCCGGATATATGGTGTACTGGAAAGACAGTTTCGCAACTACTATAAGCGTGCTGCACAAAAGAAAGGTTCAACTGGTGAAAATCTTTTACAGTTACTGGAAAGCCGCCTGGACAATGTTGCATATCGAATGGGATTTGGTTCCACTCGTGCCGAGGCACGGCAACTGGTAAGCCATAAGGCTATTCAGGTTAATGGTAGGACAGTTAATATTCCTTCATACCAGGTAAAACCAGAAGATGAAATTGGTGTTAGTGAAAAGGCCCAGAAGCAAGTGCGAGTTGGCGACGCCGTTGAACTGGCGCAGCAACGAGGAATTGCTGATTGGCTGGAAGTTGATACAAAGAAAATGACTGGTGTTCTCAAGCGATTACCTGATCGCGTTGATTTACCGGCAGAGATCAATGAATCGCTTGTAGTGGAACTGTACTCGAAGTAAATCGGGTTAATTAACGTAGGATAATTAAGTGGAGTCGTCCGCAATGACAGACAAAGTAACAGAATTTTTAACACCAAGGCTGGTTGATGTCACCAGTCGTAGCGACACACATGCAAAAGTTGTGCTGGAGCCATTGGAAAGAGGCTTCGGGCACACATTGGGAAATGCGCTGCGTAGAATTCTACTTTCTTCAATGCCAGGATGCGCGATAAGCGAAGTTGAGATTGAAGGTGTGTTACATGAGTACACTACCATCGAAGGCGTGCAAGAAGACGTATTGGATATTTTGTTGAATCTAAAAGGCGTTGCTATTGTTATGCACGCAAAGGATGAAGCAGTCTTACGTCTACGCAAGAAAGGCGAAGGGATTGTTACTGCAGCCGATATCGAAACTGATCACGATATTGAAATTAAAAATCCCGAGCACGTTATTGCGCACCTGACTCAGGCTGGCGAACTTAGTATGAGTATGAAGGTGATTAAGGGTCGTGGTTATCAGCCGGTGGTGACTCGAACGGGTGATGATGTCGAATCTAAAGCGATTGGCACCTTGCAGCTCGATATGACATTTAGCCCAGTTCGTCGCGTTGCTTACAGTGTTGAAAGTGCGCGTGTTGAACAGCGTACGGATTTAGATAAGTTAATTATTGATATTGAAACCAATGGTACTTTAGATCCGGAAGAGGCTATTCGAAGAGCTGCGACTATATTGCAACAGCAGCTGTCGGTCTTTGTTAATTTAGAAGCCACAGAACATGCTGAGCCAGAGCGAAATACGCCTGAGGTTGATCCTGTTCTGTTGCGTCCGGTAGATGATCTGGAGTTGACTGTTCGTTCAGCGAACTGTTTGAAGGCAGAAAATATCTACTATATTGGCGATCTTATTCAGCGTACTGAAGTTGAATTGTTAAAGACTTCTTACCAAGATTCGGAGTTTTTAAC